>Ga0183100_1000810_pt1 | contig 19724 bp, 16 predicted proteins | sample Biomet2_FD_127789 | JGI IMG/M metagenome (GOLD analysis project Ga0183100, IMG submission 127789) | Microbial communities from bioreactor (seeded with anoxic lake sediment) at LBNL, California, USA - Biofuel metagenome 2 | ecosystem: Engineered > Bioreactor > Anaerobic > Unclassified ...
TTTTTCCATCTTAATTTTTACAGTATACTTATCAACTTTTTCAAATTGAGCTCCACCGGTACCCATCTTAGCCATTCCATTTGTCTTAATCCAACGGTTCATGGAAGCCACTACGTCATCTGCCGTCATTTCCTTTTTATTATGGAAAAGAACGCCTTTGCGTAAGTGATAGACATATTCGGTATAATCTTTATTCACATCAATTTTCTCAGCAAGTTCAGGCTTCGGCTCAAAGTTTTCATCAAATTCCACCAACATTTCAAACACATTGCCTCCAACCATCTGTTTAGCAACCGTTGCGGTCGTTCTACCTAAATCATAGGTTTCCGGTTCTGCATTAATAGCAATATTCATCTCTGACTTAAGAGCAGCAACTTTTGTTGTAGAGTTGCCTCCACAACCTGTCAGGAGCACAATAGTCATAATTGTCATCGCTGAACCTATTAAACTTTTTTTCAACTTTAGCATTTGCACACGACATCCCCCCAAATAAAATATATTTTTTGCAACAATTGAAACAATATTTAGATAAAGAAAAGACAAAGCGACCTTTTTAGAACCGCAATATGTTTACATTACGGTTAAAATCAGCCTCTTTGCCTCAAATTTGTATCATTTGTTGTTTATTGAATATTATAGTAAACCTTTTGTCTTTAATAGGTCTTTATTATGACTCAATTTCCTTACTTTCTGTTATTCAAGGAAGATTTAATTGAATAATCCGTTCCGGGCGGCCCTGTTTATTAACAATCCGCCTACCAATTTCAAACCCATATTCTTTCAGCAGAAGTTTCGTAATAATTCTATTTACGGTTCGCCTGCTTATGTTTAGTAATCCAGCAAGTTCAGCTGAAGTAAATTGCTCCTTACCCTGCTGCTTTACAATGCTGTGCAGTTGAAAAATTGTTTCAATACTGAGGGAAGTTTTTTGTGATACTGCCAAAAAATTGGGATCAATATTAGGCGTAATCTTCCCTACTTCCTTGTTACTATTATGATTGAGAGGACCAACGATATTTTTATCTTCATACACCAAAAAAGCCGTATCGCCTCCTATTTTATCTGCCCGTTGCATACCTATTTTGGCATTGAGCTTTGCCTCTTGAGCTGTAGCACCATACCCTACTCCCAAACTGATAGTACTGGCAGTATGACTTTTAACTGACTCTAAAATATCTATTGTTTCAAAATTATTAGTGAAATTTTCCAAAACATAACGTGTAGAAAATAGTAGATATGCCTGCACCCCTATCTCCACTACTGCTGCTTTAATCCGCTGAGCAAAGGTATAGACTTCGCGTGTGACATTAGTTCTATTAATAATATATTGGTATTCGTTATCGTTCAGCACAGAATACTCGCTAGGCTGGTCTATCTGAATGTAAATGGCTACAATTTGGCTCTGCTGGCTAACGCTAACCTCGTAGTTCAGTTGGATTTTATTAATTGCCTGCCTGATAGCTCCTACTGTTGGCTTCAGGAGAAAGCAAGGAATATTTTGTCTCAAAAGATTTTGCTGTACAGCATAAAATGCAGTTATACAACAAGATGTATTTTTGTAAAAATAATTTTGACTATGAAATGTCGTCAGCATTTCCACGAACTGATTATCATAATGCTGAGTCTTAATAAAATAATTTTCTGCAAGTTTCTCATCAATTCCAATTTCCTCAAAAATTTCGCTGCAGCGCTTTTTATCAACTAAATCTAAGCTTAAATGCAATAATGACATTTTACCTGATAATGCAATTTTTAAAAACACCTGTAACAGCGCCGAACCATCACGTGGGGAATATTCCCAAGGTATTGTAGGCGTTATATGTTTTCCCGTGTATACTAGAGCCGTCTTCCCTGAAAATAACGCAGCATCAAATTCTGACTGCCTTTCCTTAAGAAATCCAGGTATTTCTTCAAACGATTCATAAGTAAAAAAAACTGTTTTGATACCGGTAAATTCTTCTAACAACACCTGCTCGAATTTACTGCTAATTTCAGCAGGGGCAATAACAGCTAATTTCATCATAATCTCCTTTCAAGCAACGTTAATAACTGTAAAGTTTTTTGTTATCATATCACTTATTGGCAAACATTGTAAATAGTAAGCATAATAATAAATCCTCCTATAGTTCTAGTTAAAGTACAGTGAAAATATATTGGCCAATTACAGCATTTGTGCTAGAATTCTTATTAAGACGTGGCTTTAATCTAGCAAGGCTACAATTTAGGCAGAATATGAAAAGCGAGTTCTTTGATTAATGCTAGAAAATATGTAAAACATAGATATGTTAGTTGATGAAGCAAAGGACGTTGTAAATATGTCATTAAGCCAAAATTTACGAGAACTTAATTGGAAAAGAAATTTCGCTTCTAAAAGATTAAAATTGCGTATTGAATTTTTATTTTTCTCTCTAATTAAACTTTTGCTTCCCTGCAAAATTAAAAACTATGATTTAGCAAAAGTAAAAAAGCTATTAATTATACGTAACGACCGCATTGGAGATATGGTTGTAACAACAAGCTTAATTAGAAATTTAGCCAAATCCGGCTATAGCGTATATGTTGTATCAACTAAATCCGCGCTTGATATAGTGAAATTTAACCCCTACGTTGCCGGCACAATTGTTTATGACAGCTCCACTTTTTTAAACTGGATAAAATCTATAGTGCGCATACGCAAAGAAACTTTTGATGCGGCCGTAGAGGTGAAATTTATTAGGTGTTTCGATATAAAAAATATGATTTTTTGTTCATATGTTAAAACACCAATATTAATAGGTTTTAATAAAGGCAATATAAAATCTTTTAATCTTTCTATCCCCAATTACCTTCATAACTCACATGTAACCGTACAATTAAAACAAGTATTGGAAATATTTAATATCAAGTATGATGACATGCACTATGAAATACCTGTAAGTGAAAGCATTAAAAACAATGTGGATTTATTTTTTAAAACAACCGCTGGCAACAATAAAAAAGTTGCTGTTCTCAATCCTTTTGGAAGCACTACAGCAAGATTGCTTTCCAATGAACAGGTAGATATCCTCTGTAACCTTCTTAGATCTAAATATAAAATAATCATTATTGGAGAAAAAAATAAAATAAAACAACTTAACCTTCCTGATGGCGTAGCTGTTTTTAATTCATCAAGCATCCTTGATGTAGTGCCCCTTATTGAGTTATCCGATCTAGTCGTCAGTGTTGATACATCTATTGTTCATATCGCAACATGCTTTAATAAAAATACTATCGCTTTATATGCTGATAGCGATCCTAACCAGCCGGCTGCTGATAAGAAATCTATTTACCACCATGAATTCTCTATTTTCAAGCTTACCTTAGAAGATTTTTTCTACAATAAAGACTATCTTAAAACAAACTCCCAAAAGATAATGCTGCCAATAACGCACTGTATTTGGGCTCCAAATAACAAAAATGCAAAACAGCTTTTGTTTGACCAGGGTAATATGTCAAATGTAGAAGACTGCATATTTGAAAAAAAACTAGTACAAGCTTTAGAAACTATCAACTAATATAACCTATCAGCATGACAAGAAAAATAAAGGCCTCTGAAAATCTCTTTCAAGTGATTTTCAGAGGCCTTCGCTTTTTTAGAACACCAAGTGTTATTTTATGACAAAAAAGAGCCGTTCGTCGTTGTCATAAAACTGCATTATTTTTTGCTTCCTGTTGTGCTTTAATCATAGGTTTAATGCCGCCGGATTGTAAAATGTTCATAATATATGGCGACATAGGTACTGCATGAGCTGTCTTACCTGTAGTCACATTTTTTATTTCACCGGTTTCTATATTAACGAGCACCCTATCCCCTTCCTTAACGATGCCGCTAATGCCCTTACAAGTAATAACCGGTACTCCTAAATTAATGGCATTACGGAAAAAAATACGCCCAAAAGATTCTGCAATAACGGCACCAACGCCTACCCCTTTCAATGTAATAGCAGCATGTTCACGAGATGAGCCACAGCCAAAATTAGTCCCGGCTACAATAATATCTCCCACTTTAATTTTTTTAACAAAATCCTCGTCCGCTCCTGCCATAGCATGTTTACTCACGTCTTCTACATCTGTAAGCTCCACGAAGCATCCAGGGTAAATTTGATCTGTATCAATATTTTTACCAAAAACAAAAGCTCTGCCCTGCGCTATGTTATTCATTTGTGCCGCCTCCTATAATTCCGCTCTTGGATCGCTTATTACGCCATGAAGTGCCGACGCTGCAACCGCAGCCGGCGAAGCTAAATAAATTTGTCCCCTTTTATGCCCCATGCGCCCAGGAAAATTTCTATTAGTAGAACTAATGCAACTTTCGCCCTCAGCAAGTAAACCTTGGTGAATACCCAAACAAGCTGCACAGCCTGTAGCCGTTAATGTTACGCCTGCCTCCAGTAACGTTTGAATGTAGCCTTTGGCTATACATTCTTCTAGAACAGCTTTAGAAGCTGGCACTAGTATCATCCGCATATCTTTATGTATCTGTTTGCCCTTTAAAATCCTTGCCGCTATGGCAATATCCTCTGTACGACCGCCTGTGCAAGACCCCAAATACGCTTGGTTTAATTTAGTGCCTGCATATTTTGATAAATCAAATACATTGTCAACGCTAAAAGGCACTGCTACTTGAGGTACAAAGTTAGAAACATCGTAAGTTAAATCATCTGCATATTTAAAATCTGCGTCGGTTTCATAAATCTTATAGTAAGCAGTAACCTTCTCTTTTAAAAACTCCTCAGTAATTTCATCAGGTTGAATGTAACAAGCCTTCGCTCCCATCTCCGTAGTCATATTACAAATGCACATACGCTCGGAAATGCTCAGCTCTTTCAGCACAGGACCTGCGAACTCCACGGCTTTATATACAGCATAGTCGGCACTTAAATCACCAATAATCTTCAAAATTACATCCTTAGCATAAACACCCAGAGGCAGCTTGCCGGTCAAATTAATACGGATAATTTCCGGCACCATGAACCAAAGCTTTCCTGTAATCATAATAGTAGCCAAGTCCGTTGCGCCTACACCTGTACCGAAAGCACCGAAAGCACCATGGGTAGTAGTATGAGAATCCGTAATAATAATAATTTCACCCGGATAGGACCAGCCCCTATCCGCCATCACCTGATGACATACTCCGGCATTAATATCCATTAGTTTTTTAATGCCCTGCTCTGCACAGAAGTGACGAAAATGCTTATGGTTATCTGCTTGCATTACCGTAGCACAGGGAGCATAGTGATCAAAAAACATAATAATTTTATCCGGATTAAACACCTTCGTCCCTTTCATTTCATAGAAAGAACGTACCGTTTGCAAATATAAATCATTAATTCCTGCAATATCAATATCACAATTAACAATCTCACCGGTTGTTACACTATCCACCCCTGCTTTCGCAGCTAATATTTTTTCAATGGCATGCATTTCTTTTCCCTCCTTTAATTTTAATTTTTATCTTTAACCAAAGGAACTGTATACCCACCCTCAGGCATAATAATAATTTTATAATCTTTGCCTACCGTCTCTTCTGCTAGTTTTAATGCTGCCGGCACAGAATCTACTACCCCAGAAAATTCCATAATCTTTGCCAATTCAGAATCTAATGCGGAAACTAAAATAAATTTTGCTTTTTGCATTAAGAGTGTAACGGCAAAAGCCTTATGCACTCCTATAGCAAAATGTTTTTCCAACAAAGCTTTAATCTTATCAGCAGAATCGTATTCCCTACAAGTGTCTTCCAACAGCTTTGAACCACTTCCCTCAATACACTCAGCAACCATGATTACTACCCCGCCTTCACGCACTGCGCACCAAGCATTATTCATGGTTTTTTGCATCTGGTATACATTAATGTCCTTGGGATAGCCGCCGCAGCTAGCGATTACGATATCTGCATTTTCAGGAATAGACACTCCATAAACTTCATCAACAAATTTGCAAGCTTCTTGATGAGCTAAATCATAGTCACCGGCAAAAATCTTTAAAAAATGGTGTTCAGCGTCCAATACACAATTAAACAGGAATAAGGAACGCCCCTTGGCAAACATATTAACGGCTTCCATTTGATCTTCATAACAGGGATTACCATGTAAAACGCCAATATCAGCATGTTCCTCCAACATATGACTGTGGTTCATACGAATTGTCTCCATAGCTGCCACGCCCGGCAAAATCGCCTTGCGGCCGCCACCATACCCGCAGAAAAAGTGATGTACAATACTACCTGTCATAAATATATGATCTACGTTACATATCTTTTTGTTAAACCACACAGGTGTTTTGCGAGCTGTCTCTCCAAAAGATTGAAAATCTTCCTCGACTTTGGAATCGCTATTATATAGTTTTAACCGACTGCCAACATCAGGTCCTACCGCCTCCACCATTTCTTCTCTAGTCATATTGCGGTGAGTTCCTAAAGCAAAAATAACAAACATATCTTCATCTTTAACACCTAGTTTATTCATTTCATTAACCAATACCGGCATAAAATCAAAAGTGTTAGCTACTCTTGTTGGATCATTACAAATAAAAGCTATTTTTGGCCAGGCTTTATGATTTTATCAATGGGCTCTCTGCCGATGGGATGATAAATTGCCTCCAAAATCGCTGCCTTAAGATCTACAATCTCCGGAAATTTGGCAATATGCACCTCTTTCAAAACACGGTTGCTGTCTAACTCGAACTCCTTGTGTACGTGACCATACGCTAAAGAATACTTTGTCATAATTTTGCCCCCTTATTTCCTTGATATTTGATATTGTATCCATTTATTATGCTTTTATATTATTCCTTTTATTTTCTTACGTCAATATAATTGTAAATTGTTTTAATTATAGCTACAAAAAAATAACCGGGAAACTTTCTACCGGTTATTATATCTTTTCAATATATCTTCCATACTTCTTTTTATATGCTTGTGCATGGCTTCCCTAGCCCTAGCCGCGTTATGATTTTTAATTGCTTCAGCAATCTTTCTGTGCTCCTTATTGGACAAAATAGCATAATCTTCCTTTGTTATCCTAGGCCCCATAGACATACCGTTCCACAAAGAAGCCAAAATATTAGCAATCTTGGCATTATCAGCAGCAGTCCAAATAGCTACATGAAAAGCCTGATTATGTTTGTTGTATTCATTATAATTGTTCGCTGCCAAAGCTTCTTCGGCTAACTTCTGAATGCCTTCTATTTCGCTAACATCAACACTATTTTTACTGGCAAGAGCGGCTGCTTCACCTTCCAGAAGTGCTCTGGTTTCATAGTGATCACGAATAGTTTTCTCATTAATCTCTAGAACCACCGCTCCCTTATTTGGGCGCAATTTTATGAGTCCCTCTAAGGCTAGCATTTGAAAAGCTTCGCGCACAGGCATGCTAGAAACTCCAACATTAGACGCAATATCTTTTAAAGTTATTTCTTGGCCTTCCCCCAGCTCTCCCGTAAGTATGGCCTTGCGCAAAACGCCTGCAACATGTTCTCTAACCGGGAGAATTTTTATTTTTCCTAAATTATTCATACTCTACCTCCCAACTGTAAAAACTTTTGCATAGATTTCATAGTAGGCATGAAAAGCCTTACTTATTTGCGCTTCATTCTTATTTTGGGCTGCAACTAGGAGCCCTTGCAAAGCATCAGCGGCTAGGTCCTTATCCTTCATGCTTTCTATTGCGTACGCCACATAGCCTTCAATAAGCTTGCTGTGTATTTGTTTAATGTAGACATTACTAAGTAAATTAGCTAAGGCAAAATGAAATTCAATTCCCTTGGTTATTTTTTCCCTCAAAGGTGTTAAATCTTTACCGGCACGCATTATCTGTTTTAAAATTTCTGTCTCCATGGCCGCAACTAAAGAAAAAACACCGGCTATTTGTTCTTGACTTAAAGCCACAACCTGCATATGACGATTGGGCAACCGGGCCAAAAATCCTTCTTGAGCCAAGGTCTGCAAAGCTTCCCGCACCGGCATGCGAGAAACTCCCATTGTCTCAGCCAGCTCTTCTTGAGTCAGCTCTTCTCCCGCTTTAATTCTTCCTGACAATATCTCCCGGCGAATAATCCTTGCTATATAATCTTTCGTTTGTATCGGATCTATTGGCTTCATAACAGCTCCTGCTTGCTTATATTTTACTATTTAATATTGTATCCATTTATTATAGTGAAGTCAATAATTAAGGGCTCCTTCCGAAAATCACGAAAGGGGCCCTTAATTGCGTAAAAGCTCTTCAAGTCTGACCGATAAATTATATTTTATGACAATCCAGACCGTGCTTTCTTGCAATAGAATCTACTAATAAACGCCATCATTACTTAAAATATTCCAGGAAAAGACTTGCAAAACGTTCTGGATTAGCTCTATTAATATATGGACTTGCGTCCTCAAGATACTCATACTTACCACCTGGAATTATAGATGCCGCCTTTTTTATCCCATCTACATTGCCATTTTTACTATAATTAAGGCAAACAGTTGGAACCTTAATTTGTGGCAAACGCTCTTCAAAATTCTCGTCTTCACACAACGCCCAGTGTAATGCTTCTCCATTATCACGCGCCTTATGCAAACATACAGCCCTATCATTTGAAATCTCAGCACTATCTCCATACTTAGCCGAGCGCATCCAATATTCCTTCATATGGCTTCCGTCGTCACTAATCTCCACTTTAGAAAATATGGGAGCGTGCCGTAACTTCAGAAAATGCTCTGGATCTTCATGATAACAAAGTTGTCCAAGCATCAAACCCTTTACACGGCCTAAGTTTGATGTAGCAACATGCACAGCAATGTTCGCGCCGACTAAATTACCTACCAAATAAGCTGATTTTACTCCTAATGAATCCATGAAAGATATTATAGTCCTTGCGTGATCTGCAAACGAATAGAAATGTGGTGGGTTATCAGACTCCCCAAACCCAAGAAAATCAATAGCGTATACTCGATAATATCTAGCTATAATATCTCCTACTTTTTCATATTCATCTGACGAACTACCTGACATGTGCAAAAGAATAACTGCTTCGCCATTTCCTGCATAACGATAGTGAATTTGTCCTTCCGAAATTTCCGCATAGGCTCTTTTCATGTATATCGTTCCTCCTTCGTCCTGTCATTAATATCCATCTAAGCCCTTTACTTTTACTAACCTACTAAATCTACACAACAATTAATCCTTAAATCTCGCCATTCTCCTTCATTTTTTCAATTTCATCCCGTGTATAGCCAAGTTTTGAATAGATGTTGCTATTATTTTCTCCCAATAGTGGAGCCCCTCTTCGTACATAAGGATTTGTTTCCGACATTTTTATGGGCTGATTTGTAATCGTTACCGCTCCTAATACAGGGTGCTTCACTACGCTGTACATGTGTCTGGTATCCCGAAAATAGGGATCATTCGCGACCTGATCTACTGATAAAATTGGTGCTACGGGTAATTTTACACCAAGAAGCATCCCTATCAGTTCATCTCTTTCATACTTTATTGTCTCGGCTGAAATAAGTGAATCTAGGTATTTTCTGTTTTTCACTCTGGAATCCACCTCTGCAAATTCCGGCATTCTCAACCATTCTTCATGTCCAAGTACTCGTGCCAAATTGCTCCATTCACTATTTTGTCCTGCAAGAATTACAACACTACTACCATCGCGGGTATGATAACTGTTCCCTGGCGCACTAGCCTCAAAGGAGTTCCCCCTTTGAGTTGGAACTTTTTTGTTTGTAAAATACAACTGATTCACACTACTAAGTGCGGAAATGCAAGAATCTACCAAGGCAATATCTATTTGCTGCCCCTTACCTGTATTCCTGCGATATTCAAGTGCTGCTAGAATTGCAATTACTGCGTTCTGTCCTCCCAATACATCAGCTATTGAGGCCCCGCAACGCACACTTTCTCCGCGGTTTTCACCAGTCACGCTCATCAATCCACTCATAGCCTGAGCTATAGGGTCAAAACATGCCCTATCAGCATAAGCCCCGTCTTGCCCATATCCGGAAATAGACGTATAAATTATCGTAGGGTTAATCTTTATAACTTCTTCGTATGAAAAACCCATTCTCCGCATAACACCGGGTCGAAAATTTTCAATCAGAATATCTGTAAAACGAAGAAGCTTACAAAAGGCTATCTTCCCTGTCTCTGATTTTAAATTCAAGGTTATTCCACGCTTACTACGATTAAAAGCTTCATAATATGTACTAATTCCTTTATCCTTTGGAAGCATGCTTCTAGACAAATCGCCCATACCCGGCATCTCTATCTTAATAACGTCGGCTCCCATATCCGCAAGAATAGCCGCTGCATATGGGGCTGCAATCATGCGCCCCAAATCTAGCACTTTCAGACCATCCAGTGCTGATCCGTTTTTTACTATCATATTATATTCCTCTTCTTAAAAAGAATGCTTATTCCCAAGGGTACCAATGCTTCTCGTGTAATTTTGATTAAAACAACTAGGACCTTTTTAACCAACCTATAAGAAACAATAACTTACTCGCTTCTATGCATTTTGAAAGGTCAATAGAAAACGCGATATTTATAATGATCAAAAAGGTAAATTTAAAATACCGTCCGGCTTTGGTATATATTAAACATTAAAACAATTGTGAAAGGTAGTAATTTTATGATTGGACTTTTGAAATTAATTTCTTCGGAAGCCGCACCATAAAGGAACATATAGCGCCTATAAGGCATATACCAGCAAAAATATAGAAAGAACCAGCATAGGACCCGGTCATATCGTAGCATACTCCGCTTAAAGTAGAACTCAACGAGCCTATAACTCCAGTCAACAAAAGCATAAAACCAATAATTTTCCCAGCATCTTTCTTACCAAAGTAATTAGTCAAAGCAACAGGTCCCACAACTAGATATGTAGTAATAGAAGCTGTACAAACCATATAGAATGCCCAGACACAAAGTTCATTGGTTGGATATGCGCACCATACGAGAACTGCAGCATTAATCGCTAAAATCACTCCCATAATGCGAATTGGCTCAATACGAGAAGTTAAATAAAACAATAGAAAAATGACGACTACGCGACAAATCTGACGAGATGCCATAACAGTAGTAACAAAATCGGAACTATATCCATAATCAAAAAACACCAGTGGCCCCGGATTTTGCAAAACGTTATTACAATATGTACCAGCCACGATTGCAAAAGAAATCATCCAGAATGCCGGTACCCGCAAAGCTTCCTTATAAGGGATTGCTTCTTGTCCAGTCAAGTCACGAACATAAACATTAAACTTACTCAAAGCCTGTTTCGCTAGTCTTCCTTCGTCCTTAGCCGTTATTTCACCATCTGGCTTAAGCCCCATTTTTTCTGGATTTTCTTTAATAAAAAATGTCAAGATTAAACCAATAACGGCTGTAACTCCAAACACATAATAACCATAATACCAGGGATTTTCGCAAGTCTTTACAACATAATTTACAATTTTAGGAGCCGTAAGGCCTGCAACAATAGTACCAGCTTGAATAATAGTTTGGGCTGACCCGCGCTTCCTTACAAACCAAGCATTAACTACCCCAGCAGTCGGGATTTGAGAAGAACACATATAAATCACACCAGAACCAATACCATACATAATAATGAACATTATGCCACTGCCGTTAATAAGATGACACCCAATCAACCCGACAAATATAGCAACAATAGCGCCGATACGAAAAACAAAGACCGATCCCTTCTTATCTTGCAACGCCCCAAAAAATGGTTGAGGGAATCCCTTGCAAAGTGCAGCAACTGTAAATGCTAAACCATAAAGGGTTCTATTTACTGCTGTATTTGCATCTTTCATCATTAACGAGTTTGCAGTCGTGGTTGCCTGAACCATAAAATTACCAACAAAAGTCAAAACAAACATCGCTAAAACAACCATAATCCAACCGGGAAAAATTTTATATTTTTTCTCTGTCTCCATTAGGTATACTCCTTTACACGTTGTTTTTACCAATTCATGATGATACTAGATTACTTTTAGTACATGCTTATCAATAAATTCATTTAAATACTTGTATACGCTTTCAGGACTTTCAACGGCAATAAAGTGACCATAACCAGGAATCAAATCAAGTTCAACATATTCAGCATTGACTAACCTCTCTTTAGATAACTTAGTCATGTACGGAGTATATGATTGATCGTCCATTCCCTCAATAATTAGCACAGGGCAAGTGATCTTATTCATATTATCCTTAACATCAAATGATAGCAGTTCAAGATAATCCCCTTGCTTAGTTATCCCGGTCTCTTGCATAACACCCCAGTAAATAAAATCCAAACGTTCTTGACTTGTCTTCTCGCCTATCAGAGATTCTGTCAACTCCAGATGTGAATGTTGGCAACTAACTAACGGATGCCACAACATATCCGTAATACGTGTATCAGTCTGACCTGCTGTATCTTCAACACCCTGCATACAACATACCGCTTTCACAGGGTAGTTCTGCGCTATATAGTACTGGATACAACCAGCCATCGAACAACCTGCTGTCATAACGTTCTTTAACCCCATCGCCTGAATGCAATCCCATACAAAATCACCGTACTGATGGAACTCCGCAATAACCTTATTGTTAGGGAGAGGCCAACTTTTTCCATGACCAGGCATATCGAACGAAACAATTTTAAACTTCTTGCCAAACAAAGATATTAAGTCATGGTACTGCCGATTATCGCGGCCAGCAGTATGTAATAATACAAGCGTCAACTTATCATCCGGGCCGTCATTTGTTTCTCCATAAATTTTAATGCCATTAACCCTTATATAAAACCCTCTAACCTCTGCATCAGGGATTGATTCGACTATCTCGCGCTCCTGAACATCCGAAAATGGAAGTATGTTCTCACGTGCATAGGAATAAAGACGAGCAGCAAAAGCTAGTGGAGCTGCACACTGGCGCAACCGCAAAGTGCAGCCCAGTTGAGTTAAAGCCAGGACCGGATCCCACCCACGTTTTGCTGCAGCGCCCTTATTAGCCCCAATATTTACGCTCCTGCGTCGATCTTTAAAGTGGTTCCACCCATCTGTAGTTGCTGTTATACCAATATCTATTCCTGTTATCGGTGTTCCTAGTTCCCACGATTCAGCCTTTCCATTAATAAAGAAAATAGTTGCCTGCATATTCTCTTCTCCGATAGTAATACTTCCGTTCAAAAAACGCCCATAGTAAAACCCCATCCATTTTTTGTTTTCCGTAACATTAATCAGTTTGATGGTTTGTTCGATGTGTTTTTGAAACTCGCTCTTTTCAATTGCCATAATTTTTCATCCTTTCTTTTATTGATTAAATAATATGCTTATAGCTCATAGCTTTAATCTCACTGTCATCATATCCCAATAAACGATATACTTCAGTGTTGTCTTCCCCAAGTGCCGGAGGATTATGGTAAATGTTCGCTGGTGTTTCAGACAGTTTTATTGGTTGACCTGTAATTTTAAATTTCCCGATTCCTGCAACCTCCACCTCTGGAAACATACCACGAACCCCAGCAATTTGAGGATCCTCAGTCGTTTGCTTTACGTTGTAAACAGGTCCTGCTACCATTTTTAGTTCTAAAAATGTTTTAACATGTTCTTCAATAGTCTTTGTAACTGTCCATGCGTTAATAATATCGTCAAGTTCATCCCTATTTTCACAACGTGCTTTTCTGTTACTGAATTTTATATTTTTCAAAAGATCTTCCCGTTTCATTAATACACAGAGCTTGGCAAAACTTTTATCTGCCGAAGCATTCAAAATGAACTCTCCATCTTTCGCATGATAGGATCCGCCAGGTGCACCTGCTACATACCCATTACCCATTTTTGTGTTCATATACCCATCTGACAGATAATTTTGAATGATACTAGACATGGCTGTCACTCCCATATCCACTAATGCTATATCTACAATCTGTCCTTCTCCGGTTTTAGACCTATACTGCAGTGCCATCAAAATACCCAACGCGGCATTCTGAGCAGCCATAACATCACAAATCGAGGCGCCACACCTTACTGGACGAGTACCAGGAAATCCTGTCACACTCATAATACCCGCCATAGCCTGAGCCACTGGATCGAAGCAAGCACGCTGACTATATGGACCAGTCTGTCCAAATCCTGAAATTGCACAATAAATTAAACCTGGATTTATTTTCTTTAGTTCATCATAACCAAAACCAAGTTTTGCCATAACACCAGGGCGAAAATTCTCTACCAAAACATCTACTCTTGACACTAGTTTTAAAAATTGCTCTCTGCCTTGTTTCAAATCCAAGGTAATACTTTTTTTGTTGCGATTAAAACATGCGAAATAACCTCCGTACGGTTTATTAGCACGAGAGTCGTCGCCAGTTCCTGGCATCTCCACCTTAATGACATCAGCGCCAAAATCACCAAGAATAGCTGTGCACAATGGTCCGGAAAGGACCCGACCCATATCTAGAACTTTAATTCCCACAAGTGCCTTTTTTTGTTCCATATTTAGTCTCTCCTAGCATAATATATTTACGGCCACTATCTACAAGTTCACCGCATAAAATATTCCTTGATAACAATAAACAACTATTTTAAAAAAATGTATAATTCGTAGCCTCATAATGAGTTGTGAAACTATACAACGGAAGAAACTGCAGACTAAATATTTCTTCACCTAATCATAACAAAAAATTTAAGGCTATTTGCGTTTATAAAATTATTCTTTAAAGCTCAGTTTTCAATAGCTCAGCCCTTTTCATTGCCGAGAATAAAAACACAACTGAACTGTGGAGGTCCCCCAAATGTATTGGATAGCCCACGTGATATATTCTTCAATTGGCGCTCACTATTATCAACTGTCCCTTGAAGCTGGTGATATATTTCATAGGTCATTCTGATACCTGATGCACCTACAGGATGACCAAAACACTTCAGTCCACCATCTATGTTAACCGGAAGTTTGCCAGTTCTCTCGAAGAATCCACCATCTATATCTTCTTTGCATTTTCCTCTGGCAGAAAAGCCGAAATCCTCATAAATACACATCTCCGTGACTGAGAAACAATCATGTACTTCCGCAACATCAATCTCGGCCCTGGGGTTCTTAATTCCAGCCATTTCATACGCCATGCGAGATGAATTCATCAACGCCGGAAAAGATGTCCAATTGAAATTGGGACGTAAGTGTGGCATTACGCTGTCCATAGACATACCAAACCCTTTAACATATATTGGATCAGGTCTCATGCTACGACCAATATCTGAACGGGTAATAATTGCTGCTGAGGCGCCGTCAGAGTTACCACAGCAATCATATAAGGTTAGAGGGAAAGCAATTACAGGAGCATTCATTACCTCCTCCACCGTTATCTTCTTATGAAAATGCGCGCGTGGAGTCAGATAACCGTTTGCATGATTCTTTACTGCTATTTTGGCTAGCATCTCTCGCCCTTCATCCATCGTCAGCCCATACTGAGAAAAATATCTAGTAGCAATAAGCCCAAATGATCCTGGAGCTGTTCTCCTATTTTCCATAACAGCACTATCACCACGGCCAATTCCAAGTCCCCCAAATCCTGTATCCTTTAATTTTTCCGCACCAATAGCCATAACACAGTCATATGCTCCGCTGGCAACAGCCATACAGGCGTTAATAAGGGCTACATGACCAGAGCAACACCAGTTACTGTTGCGCATTATTGGTATATCTCCTAATTTCAGTGCATCTGCAACAGGGTTACCAGCAATTTGATTAGCGCGGACATTACCAAAAAAAACTGCCTGGATATCTTTGGGATCTATCTTTGCATCGCTATATGCCTCATATGCGGCTTCAATCAATAGATCAGAAATACTACAATCAAAACGCTCACCGAACTTTGAACATCCCATGCCTACGATTGCAACCTTGTCTTTAATGGATTCTGCCATTATTGCTCACCTCCTTTTACTCTTCTTAACGGTCTAAGCTTCCAATAATAGTTGACAAAACCAGCAAGATTATGAATTTTACGGAATGTAAATTCCATATTTGCCCCAACCTGAATATCCTCGCGTCTAAAATCGGTTGTAGTAAGGTAGTAACGGGCACCTTCAAAATCATCAGCTACAATATTCCCTACCAAAGGGAAATCCGACCGCCCTGCATAATTATCCAGCGTATAAGTAAATACCTGCACCGTACGATCAGCCGCTCGAAAAGTTTCGTATTTATCAACTGATCCACAATTATAACAAACCCGATTTACAGGAAAAATTGGTTTGCCACATACCTTACACTTACTACCGTATAAACGGATATAGGTATCCTGCAAACGCCACTCTGCAGCTGTCGAAGATTTAATATTATATGGCTGCCCTGAATCTGCCTGCAACAGCTCTCGATAAGACAGAAAACGAGCATAGGTCTTGACCTCATTACGATTAACTAAATACTTCTCAATCATTTTTTTGTCCAGCTTTTTAACTTCATCCGTAATTGTAAAAATGTAAGCATCCGCACCGTTGCCGTAGGCAGCTAGCAAAATACGATCTCCAGGCTGCGCATCTGATATTGCCGCTGCTAATAAGAAAAGAGGTTGGGCAGTGCCAGTATATCCGACTTCCATCAGGTACGGGTCCTGCACCTTTGCTGGTTCAATGCCAAGTTTACGAGCCAGCGTAATATGATCTTTCATATTTGAAGTAGTAAATACAAACTTCTGTATATCACCAATTGCAATCCCTGATTCATTTATAATTCCTTTTACAACTTTAACCATCTCAGTCATATATCCGTGCTTTGTAACAAACCGCTCCTCAGCAACACTAATATAAGTATCCGCTGCATTTCTCCAAATGTCTGTTATTTCATTGGTCGTAGTAGCAAATGCATCTACTACAGCAATTATATTTTCGCAACCAACAACTACAGCAGCCGCACCGTCTCCCAACATTTGCTCACTACTAGTGTTCGGATAAGCATTTCTACAATCTGCTGCTGTTAAGAGCGCCTGTTTTGAACGCCCACAAGTACATGAATCCAGTGCAAGACGTAATGCACTAGTACTAGCCTTTGTACACTGAGCAAAGTCTGCAGTAAAAACATTTCTAAGATTCAAAGCAGTTGAAACCAATGCAGAATGCGCTTTTTCTGCATAAGGAGCAGTAGTCGAGGCAAAATATAGCGAATCAATTTTTTCTCGGTTAATATGCTGTAGACAATCCTCTGCCGCTTCGTAGGCCAGTGTAACACTGTCTTCATCAAAATTAATAATACTACGGTTTCCTTTTGCTCCCTTCTTTGCCCATGCCTCTCCTATTGTTCTGCGACTTACGTAGTAGTATGGAACATATGCAGCAATAGACGTAATACCAACTTTATCCATGTATTCTCCTCCTTTTAAAATAAATTAATACATTCTTGCATTATTTTATCTGCCTTAATTATATTTGTACTTTTTTTTTGTCACAATCAATGAAAATAGGAAAAAACGCACCTAATTTTCATTAACTTATGCAAACATAAGCATAAGTTTATTGAAAAATATAACTCACTTATTTTAAAGTGCAGCAAAAGCATCTAACATAATAAAATTTAGAGTCTATATATGTTATGATGAATCGTACATTAATATGAGAAAAACGGTAGCATTTATAGCCATGTAAAATTATGATTGTCGCTTTGAGGCCGTTGGCTGTTAAAACAACCGACTAAGAAGCGGTATTGTTTTCTCAATTTACCTATAAAAAAAGAACATCCCCGTGCCAAGGAAACGTTCTTTAGCATTTTCTCACAGAATTAAAACTAACCAGCTAGAAAAGTAAAAACTTAAAACATATGTTAATTATTTGAAACACCGATATTATTTAAAAACTTAAGTTGTTAAGACTCTTTATACAAATTCACAAAATTTTCTTTCTTTTTTCATATCTTTGATGAATTACCTTCCCACTATGTTTGTAGTAGAATAAAGTTACAAATTAAAGAAAAAATTTTGTGGTTATATTAGCCTCATTTTATGGTTTGTTAAAGTGGACACATAATAGTCGCTTATAAATACTATACAGTTACGCAGTATGTTGCTGTATTTAAGAAAGCTGAATAAATTCATTACGTAATACTACCTTTATTGCAAAATCTACATGATACATTAAAATTTTCTCATACAAAAAAACAATTTCCCAACTATTAAGTAATATAAAATTATGAAGGAGTGATTCCATGTTAACCATGATTTCAGTTATTATTTACATGTTGATATCCATGGGGTTCGGCATATTCATGATGAAACGTAACACTACCGCTGTAGAATACTTTATTTCAAAAAAAGAATTTGGTGTCTTTTTAATAGTCCCCTACATTTTTTCAGAAATGATATCAGGTGGAGGTACTATCGGCGTCGCTCAAAGTGGCTATATCACCGGCATTTCGTCTGTATGGGTAAACTGGGGGATGGTTTTAGGGATAATAGTATTTTTCTACCTTGCAAGTGATTTTTATTATACAGTAGGATGCAAAATGAACTGCCTTACTGTACCAGAAATAATAGAGTTCCGCTATGACCGCAAGTGTCGCATTCTTGTCATGTCCATACTTTGCATATCATTCTTAATTATGTTTGCTTCCAACAGTAAGGCCATAGCTGTAGTCGTTGAAGCATTCACAGGAATCAGTTGGAAAATTTGGTCATTTGTCTTTGGAATCATGTTCATCTTTGTTGCCATCACCGGTGGGCAAAAAGGGGTTGTATTCACTAATTTATTGCATTCCTTTATCATGCTTTTTGGTCTTGGCACGGCATGTATAATCGCACTTAAATACGTTGGTGGAATTGATCTAATGAGGAGTACGCTGCCTCAACATTATTTTGATTTTACTTATCCCTCAATTTCCAAAGTCATAGCACAGTGTGCATCTTCCTGTTGTTCTTTTATTATTTCATCGCCACTGGTTGCAATGGTTCTTGGAGCAAAAAATAAATCTGCTGTAAAAAAAGGTTTTTGGTTTTCCGCAATCATTATGTTCGGCTTTGCCCTATTTCCAGCCCTTATTGGAGTTACTGCCAAATACCTCCTTCCTGGAGTAGTACAAACCGCTTCAGTTATCTATATTCTTCCTTCAACCATCTCCTATGTTCTTGGTGTCGTTGTTGTAATGAGTATCGTTGCAGCACTCTTTTCCAGTTCTCCTGCAGTTTTACTTTTAAGCAGTACCATGATAACCAATGATTTATTAAAACTCTTTAAACCGAATATGACTGACAAAGAACAAATAATTATCTCCAAAATAGTTACCGCTGTTCTTGGTCTCACTTGTACTTTGCTTGGAATGAATATACAATCACATTTGGCACAATTATCCGGCGCATTTCAAATTCGTGCAATCGCCGGCGTTGTCGTGTTAGCTGGTATATACTGGGGACGGGTTAATTCTAGTGCTGCTTTTTGGTCTATGCTCATGGGTGGAATTGTCTCGGCACTTTGGCATTTTACAAGTATGGTAGATAACACGGGTATTTCAGCCTTTTGGGCGTCTTTAGTTATTGGTCTACCTATCCTCTTTGTCCTTACTCTAATTAACCGCGATGGCGACTCCAAAGGATACATTCTCTGGCGAAAAGCATACCATGAAAGTATTTCTGAAAAGCGGACATAACAAATAGGAGTTAAAATCATATCTTGCATTTAATATTCACTTATTTATTACTATTATCAATTACCGTACACTATAATTAGGCTGCAAATCGTTGTGAAATTCAGAGGA
>Ga0183100_1000811_pt1 | contig 19708 bp, 19 predicted proteins | sample Biomet2_FD_127789 | JGI IMG/M metagenome (GOLD analysis project Ga0183100, IMG submission 127789) | Microbial communities from bioreactor (seeded with anoxic lake sediment) at LBNL, California, USA - Biofuel metagenome 2 | ecosystem: Engineered > Bioreactor > Anaerobic > Unclassified ...
CGCCGCCGCACGCGAGCCCCCCCAGCCAAACCCCCCGCCCCGGCGGCTGCCGAAGCCGCCCGGGGGGGGCGCGGGGCGGTGGGGCGTACCTACCGAGCCGGGACGGGGCAGCCCGTCCGCACCCCGGGGATAATACAGTCCGTTGACAAACACATAGCGAGTACCAAAGCCGCCGGCCCAGCGATCCCGCCGGATGACCGCTGTCAAGGACATGATCACCACCAGCACGATCACCATGGTGGCAATGCCCGCAATGGCGGAAAAGGTGTCATCGTTCTGGCCGCTTTCCTGGGGCACATTCTCCGCGCTCATATCACCGGTCAAGGCCGTGGGCCAGGAGGGATAGGAGGCGCTGAGGGTAATGCTGCCGCCGTGGGAGAGCTGCTCCGCCGTCATGGTATATCCATTGCCAGAGGTGCTTTCCTGATAGCTGCCGGCTCCCTTCACCGCGGCGGATACGCTGCCGCCCGTCACAGGGGAGACCCAGGTCAGCGTCATGTGATCCACTTTGGCTTCGTCAAACCAGCCGGGGGTGTATGCATAGGACACCTGGTTGCCGTTGAGGGTATACATATAGGTCTGGGTCCACTGGTAGGAGAAGTGAATGGTCTCCCCGTCCTGGTAGTCCCGGTCAAAGTAAACGTACATATAGCTGCTGTCGTTGGTCAGGCTCTTCACCGAGGCGGTCATTCCCTGGGCGTTTTCCACATTGCCGTTGGGTATGCCGATCTTTACCCAGCTCACCGGCCCCTGGTCCAGCACCTTCCAGTCCACCGTCACCGTGATGTTCAGACTGCCGTCGGTTTCCGAGGGGATCGCTGCCACGTCATAGCTCACGATCTCATCCAGATCGGCGGCATGAGCCGTCTGGGTCAGACAGGGGAGAAGCAGCACTGCCAGCACAAAGCAGGCCAATAGGGCACTTCCTCTTTTTTTCATGAATCAGCACCCTTCCTTTCCGCCGCTGTTGCCTTGATGTAGCTGGCACACTCTTTCCATTTTGGCGCTTTCCGCCCGGATATCCCGGCAGGTCTGGCCCTCCCAGATCGAAGCCCAGTCGTCCCGCAGCACATTGCCCAGCGTCACGCCGCCCAGCCAGCTCTGGCAGGGCACCACCGTGCCGTCCGGCGCCACGGCCATGTTGGACAGGCAGGCGCCGCAGCTGGGGATCAGTGTCAGCCCCAGAGAGCGCAGCGTCTCCTCCGGCAGCCAGCCGGGACTGGTAAAGTCCACTTCCATCTCCAGCTCCCGGGCCGTTTCCATCGCCTCACGCAGGCACTCCGTCAGTTCCGTTTCACCAAGGCGGGTCATACGGCTCTCCGCACCCTCCGCACCGCCGGCGGGGATCAGCCCCGAGCAGGTAGCATAGCGCACCCCCAGGGACGAAGCAAACCGCAGCGTGGCGGCATAATCCATGTTGGCGGAGCAAAGGGGCGTATTCACCGACACGTTGATCCCCGCTTCCACCGCGTTGCGAATGCCCTGCACCGTCTCCTCAAAGCCCGGCGCGCCCACCAGCCGGTTATGCACCGCCGGGTCGGACGCGTACAGCGTCACCTGCACGCTGTCAAGGCTGGCGTCAAAAAGCCTTCTGCACAGTTCCTTTGTCAGAAGACGGCCGTTGGTGTTCAGCCGCGTCACAAACCACTGGGCAGCGGACACCAGCTCCACCAGATCCTCCCGCAGCGTAGGCTCGCCGCCGGTAAACGTCACCTGGGGGATGCGGGACTGACCCAGCTTTTCCAGGATCGTTTTCCACTCCGTCGTGGTCAGCTCCGCCGTTTCCGCCATGGTCTGTCCGGCGGCGTAGCAGTGCAGGCACTTCTGGTTGCAGTGCCACGCGCCGTCCTTTGTCATGGCGCTGACCATCAGATCCATCCGGTGGGGCGCCGTCATCTCCGGCGCGTACTCGCCCAGCGTCAGGGCGCCCACCTCCACCGACGGCTCCTCGCCCCGGGCAATGGCCACCAGCGACTGGACCATGTAATCCAGCTCCCGCTGGATCACTTTTTTATCTGTGCGGGGATACACCCTGGCTGCCCCCGCCACCGTCCGTTCCTCCAGACGGGCCCATTCTTCCTCCGGAATCTCCCGGCCGGCAAAGGGCTCCAGCACGTCCATAAATTCAGACAGCAGCACCGCCCAGGAAAAATTCAGCGGCACCAACTGCGCGCCGTTGATCAAAAGCAGGAACGGCGCTTCCTTTTCCTCTGTTTTAGGCGGAATCATATGAATGCGGACCACACCCGGCCCCTTGGGGTCCAGCGTGATATGGCGCACACAATTCAGTTTTTCCCGGCGATAACGCCGCTCTTTCAAGCCTAACCTTTGCATGGCTTTCCTCCCGTCAAGGGTCTGTTTTCTTCCTGGAAGGGAATTCTAAAAACAGACTGTTTTTGTGCTTTTAAGTATACCATATTCCGGGAAATTGGCAAGAATATAAAAAAGAGCCGCCCTGTAAACAGAGCGGCCCAAGCGGGTGGGATATTGGAAAGCTTCCGATTTTTATGATAAACGATGCCCCTCTTTTTGTAAAGAGGAGCCTTTGTCGCATTTTTTCTTCTTTTGCCAAAGCCTGTCGACGGAAGCCCGTTTTGTGAAGAATTTATGAATCTTGACCAGAAGAATTGTTTTCTCTTTGCATTTCCTTGTGCATGTGTTATACTATGGCCAAGGAAAAAGACGCAGTGTTCTCTTTTTCCATGTCCCTTGATTGGGTGAAAGAAAGGAGCCACAAAATGAAGTTCACATTTACTTGTAAGAAAATTCCCTTGAATGAATCTATTAAAGAGTACGCCGAAAAGAAGATTTCCAAGCTGGATCGGTATTTTCGGGAGGAAGCGGACGCATTTGTGACCTTTGCTGTGGAGAAAAAGAACCGCTGTGTGGTGGAACTGACGATCCGCGGCGCCAACGGAACACTGTTCCGTGCCCAAGAAGAGGACGCCGAAGGCGATATGCGCAGCGCCATTGACGAAGCCGTCACGTATATTGATCGCCGGATCCGCAAAAACAAGACCCGCCTGTCTAAGAACCTGCGTCCCGACGCCCTGGAGTCCACCATGCCCGCCGAGTTCGACGTCAACGAAGAGACCGATTTCACCGTGGTCCGCACCAAGCACTTCGACGTCAAGCCCATGAGCACAGAAGAGGCCATTTTGCAGATGAATCTGCTGGACCACACCTTCTATGTGTTCCGGGATATGGATACCGATGCTGTTTCCGTGGTGTACGCCCGGAAGAATGGCGGTTACGGCCTGATCGAGACCGCCAAAGCCAAGTAACTTTTTTATTTATACAGGAGCCGGGCCCACCGTCCGGCTCCTTTTTCTTGCCTTTGCCCCCCACAGCGTCTATAATAAACCAAAAAAAGGAGTGGCAACCATGTCTTTGAAACAGTTTTACTGCCGTACCTTCCAGTTTGTATTTGACAAGGGCGCCAGGCTCTTGCCCTGGCGAAAGCCCGTTTGCATTACCGGGGAGGGCAGCTTTCAGCGCATTCCCTCCCTGCTGGCCAAAGCCGGCACCATTCACCCCATGATCGTTGCCAGCCGCCGCCAGACCGCCGCAGAGGCCTTTGCCGTGATGGCGGCACAGCTGCCCGCATACAGCGTTTTTTCCGATGTGGAGGCCAACCCTTCGGTGGGCACCGTGGAGGCCATCGCGGCCCGGTACAGACTGGACGGATGCGACAGCATCATCGCCATCGGCGGCGGATCGCCCATGGACGCCGCCAAGGCAGCGGGCGCCCTCATCGTCCGACCTGGCAAATCCCTTTCTCAAATGGGAGGGCTGATGAAGGTAGGCCGCCCGCTGCCGCCTTTTGTGGCCGTTCCCACCACCGCCGGCACCGGGTCGGAGACCACCATTGCCGCCGTCATCACCGACAGCGCCACTCACCACAAATACGCCGTCAACGATCTGCATCTGATCCCCCGCTGGGCCGTTCTGGACCCGGAACTGACGCTGTCCCTGCCGCCTGCCATTACCGCCCAGACAGGCATGGACGCGCTGACCCACGCGCTGGAGGCCTATGTCAGTTGGACTTACAACACAAAGGAGACTCTGCATCTGGCGGAGGAAGCTGTCTGCGGCATCTTTCGTTATCTGGAGACCGCCTATCGGGACGGCTCTGATTTGAAGGCGCGGCAGGAACTGCTGCTGGCCTCCTACCGGGCCGGATTCGCTTTCACCCGGGCCGGTGTGGGCAATGTCCATGCCATTGCCCACACACTGGGCGGGCTTTACAACATGCCCCACGGTCTTGCCAACGCCGTGATCCTGCCGGTGGTGCTGGAGGATTACGGAGAGGTAATCTATCCCAAGCTGGCGCGGCTGGCGGAGCTGACAGGCGTTGCCATGACCGGCAGCGACCAGGGAAAGGCCACAGCGTTTCTCGCCGCCATCCGGGGGATGAACCGGCGCATGGGGATCCCCGAGGGCTTTTCCTGTATCCGTGACGAGGACATCCCCTGCATGATCTCCTGGGCTGACGCCGAGGCCAACCCCGTGTACCCTGTGCCCGTTTTTTATGACCCTCAGCGGTTTTATGAGGTAATCCAGAAGATCCGGCTGTGAACTGTTTTACGCAGAGAGCGGGCCGCAAATCAAATAAAAAGGAAAAGCCGGGCGATGCCCGGCTTTTCCTTTTTAAAGAGAGAATATGGGAAGGTGTTGAGAGTAACATCCAAGGCAAAGCAACCCTGATGCTCTGCTTGTTGTCGCAAAAGCCAAGTGTTCCTCTTGGTTTTCTATATCATAATACAGAAGATAAACCTTGTAAAATTGATTTTTATTGCTTAAAATATAAGTAAAATCTATATTTAAAAAAGGAAGGCTTGCCATGACCAACGCGGAGGTATCCGCCTTTTTGGCGGTGGTGCAGTGCGGTTCCCTGACGGCAGCGGCAGAGACGCTTTATATCACCCAGCCCACCCTCTCCAACCGCATTCGCACACTGGAAGAGGAGACGGGGGCACCGCTTTTCCGGCGCAGCAAGGGCATCCGCCGGGTGGAGCTAACAGAGGCGGGGCAGCGCTTCATTCCCCTGGCTCTGCGCTGGGAGTCTTTGCTCAACGAGACCCACGCCCTGTCGGAGGCCGATCAGCGGGAAGCGCTGCGCATCGGCGCCGTATACAGCATCAATCAGTACATTTTGCCCCCTGTGTATCAGCGGTTTCTGGCACGCAAGCTGCCGCTATCGCTGTGGGTCAACACCATCCATCCCACCGAAGGCTTTCAAGGCGTGGAGGCTGGCGAAATGGATTTGGCGCTGATCGACGGCAACCCCGTCTTTTCCGACCGGGTGGAGGTGCAGCCTGTGTTCCGGGAAAAGATCCTCCTCATCTGCTCTTTGGACAGCGATTTTCCCGACCTGGTGGATCCGGCCACGCTGGACACCTCCAGCGAAATCATGATGTCCTGGAACCGGGAATACTCCCAGTGGCATGACTATTGGTTCGGCGTAAACTCGCGGCCGCTTTTTTACTCCGACACCTTACAGATGGCGGAGGTCTTTCCCCACCGCCAGAACGGCTGGTCCGCCGCTCCTATTTCAGCCGCCGCCACATTTTTGAAAAGCCACCGGGCACGTGTCTGCCATTTTACCCAGCCGCCACCCGACCGTGTTTCCTACCTGCTTACCCGTAAGGATACGCCGCTTTCATCGGCCATGACAGTGTTTTTGGAGGATCTGAAAGCAGAGTTGCAGCAGGCGCAGGACCTGCAATATTACCTTTGACCGACTCAGACGACAAAAAAGGTTCCTCCGCCCCGCCCCTTTTGCAAGCGGCACGGACGGGGAACCTTTTTTGTTTTATAGGAAGGCTCTCTCACTTTGCCTTTTTGGTTTCCTCCGGTACAGCGGCAGCTTCCTGCGCACGGCTGTCCGTTTCAAACATATGGTCCAGCATCCGCACGGCCGCGTGGCTGTATCCCCACTCATTGTCATACCAGGCAATGAGCTTGACAAAATCGTGGTCCAGCATAATGCCCGCGGTTTCATCAAAAATGCACGGGCAGGGATTCCCGATGAGATCCGTGGATACCACCTGATCGGCCGTATAGCCGATGATATCCTTCATGTACGTTTCGGACGCGTGGCGGATGGCATAGCAGATCTCCGCATAGGTAGTGGTCCGGGACAGTCTGGCCGTCAGATCCACCACAGACACGTCCGCCGTGGGCACCCGGAACGACATCCCCGTCATCTTCCCCTTCAGGGAGGGAATCACACGGCCCACCGCCTTAGCGGCACCGGTGGAAGAGGGGATGATGTTGTTGAGAATGGAGCGGCCTGTGCGCCAGTCGCTGCCGCCGCGAGAGTCCACCGCTTTTTGCTTGGCGGTGGATGCGTGGATGGTGGACATCAGCGACTGCTCGATGCCGAACTCCTCGTGGATCACCTTGGCCAAAGGCGCCAGGCAGTTGGTGGTGCAGGAGGCGTTGGACACCACGTTCATATCGGGGCGATAGGCCTTGTGGTTGACGCCATACACAAAGGTGGGCGTCACTTCATCCTTGCCGGGCGCCGTGATGATGACCTTCCTGGCCCCACCTTTAAAATGGCGGCTGGCCTTTTCCGTGGTGGTATAGGCACCGGTGGATTCAAAAATATACTCCGCGCCGCACTCCGACCAGGGGATCATCGCCGCGTCCGTCTCGCTGAAGACGCGGATCCGATGTCCATTAATGATGAGGTTCTGATCTTCCCGCTCCACCGTTCCGTTGAAATTGCGAAAAACAGAGTCGTACTTCACCAGATACACCATATAATCTACGTCCGCCTTGCGGAGGTTGATGCCGCACAAATCATACCGCTCCGGGTCTTCCGCCAATATGCGAAGAATGACACGGCCAATACGACCAAATCCGTTGATGCCAATTTTGATCGCCATAATGTCCCCTTTCCATCCGGCAGACACCGCACCGCGGGCGGTTGTCTGAAATTTCTTTTACCATTATATCATTCGCCCCTTTTCTGTCTGCCCTCTTTTACGAAAATAATTCACGAAAATCATTTTTCTTTTTGAATTTATTTTTCACTTTTACACAAATAAACGGTAAAATTTTTGCCATATGTTCCATACATTTGCAACTTTTGGACATCGTTTTTGGCATTTTGACGGCAAAAAGCCGCTGCCTCGTTTGAGGCAGCGGCGGGCTGTTTGATGGATATTTTATTCGTCAATGCTCCGGGCAAAGCTAATGCCGTTTTTCTGCAAATGTACGTCCAGACGGACCCGGTCGCCCCGCATATAGCTGCGGGTATATTCGTACACCCGGCCGTCTTCCGTTGTGGTACGCCGCTGATGATAGAACGCGCAGCTTCCCGGTGGGCAGCCTAGCAGCTTGGCCACATGGGTGTCCAGCGTCACCGCCTCGTAAGAATCCACCGCCGAGTAGGGAATGATCCCCACATGATACAAAAGGCTGTAAAAACTATGGGTCTGCACCATATCGCGGGTCAGATTGGGGTAGATATACTGGGGATAATAGGACGTCTCCAGAATCAGAGGGGCGCCATCCACGTTACGCACACGGGTAAAGCAATAGACCGGCGTTCCCGGCTGCAACCCCATTTTTTCGCAAATGCTGTTGGAGGCTGTGATCACATCGAAATCCACCAGTGTGGAAGACGGCACCTTGCCCATAGAGGACACCTCTGTGGTAAAGGAATAGCGGACGCCTTTGTGGTTCCTGTTGGGATCGGCCACAAACGTGCCCTTGCCCCGCTTGCGGACCACAAGCCCCGCATCCTCCAGTTCACCAATGGCCTGGCGCACCGTATTGCGGCTGATATCAAAGGCGCGGCACAGCTCTGCTTCGGAAGGGAGCAGTTCCCCTATCGTCAGCACTCCGGCCGATATATTCTGCTTTATGATCCCCACCAGCTGCGAATACAAGGGAACATCGCTGCTCATCGACAGCTTGCTGTTAAAAATAGGACTCTGTTCCATGAATCGTATTTCCTTCCTGCTGTTTTCCTGCATACTTCACTAATATGCCAGTATAACACAGCTTTTTCTTTTTTGATAGTCTTTTTTACGAAAACGGCACCACTCTTAATTGAGCGGTGCCGTTTTCGAAACAAAAAAGAAGGAAAAATTATTTGTGGTCGACTCCGTACATGTGCTCGACCAGGCACAGAAGCTTGTCAGAGTAGCCGATTTCGTTGTCATACCAGGAAACGACCTTGACGAACTTATCGGTGAGGGCGATACCGGCTTCGGCATCAAAGATGGAAGTGTGGCTGTCACCCAGGAAGTCTGAGGAGACAACCGCCTCCTCGGTATAGCCGAGAATACCCTTCAGTTCACCCTCGGAGGCGGTTTTCATAGCTTTGCAGATCTGCTCATAGGTGGCAGGCTTCACCAGATTGACGGTCAGATCGACAACGGACACGTCCAGGGTGGGAACACGCATGGACATACCGGTCAGCTTGCCGTTGAGTTCGGGAATCACCTTGCCGACAGCCTTAGCAGCGCCGGTGGAGGAGGGAATGATATTGCCGGAAGCCGCACGGCCGCCGCGCCAGTCTTTCACGGAAACGCCGTCCACCGTCTTCTGTGTAGCCGTGGTGGAGTGGACTGTGGTCATCAAGCCCTCGGAAATACCGAAGTTATCGTTCAGAACCTTGGCAATAGGAGCCAAGCAGTTGGTGGTGCAGGAGGCGTTGGAAACGAAGGTCATGTCGGAGGTGTATTTGTCCTGGTTCACGCCCATGACGAACATGGGGGTGTCATCCTTGGAAGGAGCGGACATAATGACGTGCTTGGCACCGGCGGCGATGTGAGCCTGAGACTTTTCCTTGGTCAGGAACAGGCCGGTGGACTCCACCACATACTCCGCGCCGATCTTGCTCCAGGGCAGCTGGGCGGGGTCGCGCTCGGCATAAACAGGAATCTCTCTGCCATTGACAATGATGGCCTGATCCTTATGATCCACGGTGCCGGGGAATCTGCCGTGCATGGTATCGTACTTCAGCATATATGCCAGATAATCGGCGGAACACAGGTCGTTAATACCTACAATCTCAATTTCGGGGTGGTTCACGCTGGCGCGCATCACCATACGGCCAATACGGCCAAAACCATTAATACCAACTTTAATGCTCATAAATCAAACTTCCTCTCAGATGGAATATATCAAACATATGGTATGTTTGTATTATACCTGTTCTCCTGAAAATTGCAATACCCAATTTGAAATTATTTTGTCTTTTTTTCACGTAAAAATAAGTGTTTTTTAATATTTTATGAATTATGACCTTTTCTCCTGTTTTTGGTTGCAATTTTTTTTGCGATTTGCTATATTTAGACAAATTAATATACTATATTAAATATCCGGCGAGAATCGCCTTCGGCAGCAGGGACGTCCGCCTGTTTTCCGATTTTTTCCGGGAATAGCCGCCCCGCTTTTGGGGAAATGAAAGTAACAGGGGGTGAAAAAAAACGTGTCCGTATACGACGAAGAGGAAACCCGGTTATTAACAGATGTCTTACCTCAGGTCGCTGCCCAGCTGCGGGGGGCCCTCGCCAATATTTACAGCGTCACCAGCCATATCGTGCCCCCGGACAGCCGGGACGAAAACGGTGTCCTGGATCAAAACGCTGCCATTTTGTATCAGAACTATTACCGCATTTTGCGGATCGTCAACAATTTGTCCGCCGCCCCCGAAATTTTGCAGACCGTGCCACTGCCCCTGCAAAATACGGATCTGGTGGAGCTGGTCTCTTCTTTGTGCGATGAAGTGCGTCCCCTGGCGGAAGGGAGCGGTTTGCATCTTTTGTTCCGTTCCGCGCAGAGTTCCCATATTTTAGCCTGCAACCGGGCGGGTATGCGCCGCCTGCTGCTGAATCTGCTCTCCAATTCTATGAAATTTACAGAGCCCGGCGGCACCATTACCGTTTCTCTGCAGTTTAACGCCGAGCAGGCGATGTTGATCGTGGCCGATACCGGCTGCGGCATTTCTCCTGAATTGCAGGATACCGTTTTCAACCGTTTTTTGCACACCGACCGGCAGGATCCTCAACCCCACGGGCTGGGTCTGGGCCTGCCGCTGTGCCGGCGCATTGCCGAAGGGCACGGAGGGCGGCTGATGTTGCAGTCACAGCCTCGGCAAGGGACCATTGCCACCGTTTCTCTGCCGGACAGGCGTTGCCTCTCCCATATGATGGTCAGAGATCTGCCGTTTCACTATGCCGGCGGCTTCAATGAGGTCCTTCTGGAGCTCTCCGACGCGCTGTATCATGTGTCCTTTACGCAAAAACATCTGGATTAATAAAGCGGATTGCTATTTGCAATCCGCTTTTCTTTTACATACCATTATGATATGATATCATACAGCCGCCCCGTTGATGCTTTTCGGGGCAAAAGGAGGCGCCTTTGTGGATAAGAAGAAAGTATTAGTGGCCATGAGCGGCGGCGTGGACAGCTCCGGCGCCGCGGTTTTGCTGCGGCAGCAGGGATACGTCTGCGACGGAGTGACGCTGCGGCTCTATGACAACGCGGCCGTGGGGCTGGAGGGGGAAAGCACCTGCTGCTCCGCCGACGATGTGGCCGACGCCCGCAGCGTGGCCTGCCGCCTGGGCATGAAATTTTATGTATTCAACTTTACCGACGCCTTTCGGCGGGAGGTGATGGATCATTTTGTGGCCGAATACGCCGCCGGACGCACGCCAAATCCCTGTATCGACTGCAACCGCTGCATGAAATTCGGGGCGCTGATGGATCGGGCACTGGCGCTGGGCTATGACTATCTGGCCACCGGTCACTATGCACGGGTGGGCTGGGATGAAAGCACCGGACGATACCTCCTGTTGCGGGGACGGGATCACCGGAAGGACCAGAGCTACGTTCTCTATCAGCTGACCCAGCACCAGCTGGCCCATCTGCTGCTGCCGGTTGGAGAGTATGACAAGCCCGCCATTCGGGCAATGGCTGCCGAATCCGGCCTGCTCAACGCCCAAAAGCCGGACAGTCAGGATATCTGCTTTGTCCCGGACGGCGATTATGTCCGCTTTTTGCGGGACTACGGCCACATCTCCCTGGAACCCGGCGATTTTGTGGATCGGGAGGGACGGGTGCTGGGCCGCCACAAGGGGCTGCCCTGCTATACCAGCGGGCAGCGGAAGGGCCTTGGCGTCAGTGCGGGAAAACCTGTGTATGTGATCAGCAAGGACGCCCCAAGCAACACCGTGCTGCTTGGGGATGGCGCCGACCTTTATAACGCCGCGCTGGTGGCCGGACAGGTCAACTGGATCTCTCAGCCGGAGCCGGATGCCCCGATTCACGTGACGGCCAAGACCCGTTACTCTCAGCAGGAGGCCGAGGCCATCGTGACCGTTTTGCCGGATCACCGCATTCAGGTGACTTTTTCGCAACCTCAGCGGGCCGTCACCGCGGGACAGGCCGTGGTATTGTACCAGGGCGAAATGGTGGTGGGCGGCGGCACCATTGAAAGCGCTTCTTAACGCGCCGGTGCGTTTCCCCATAACAAAAAGGCTCTGCTTCCATTTTTACATGGGCAGAGCCTTTGGTTTACCGTTCGCTGATATGCCACTCCTCTTGAAAGATCATATCATCCACATCTGTTTCATTGTTTTTTTGTGGCCACATGGGTATCCCTCCTTTGCGTACCTGGACAGTATATGCGCTTTCCCTTGCGAAATGCCTCTTTTTTTGCGGGGCCAAAAAATTTTTTCCACCTACTTTTTTAAAAAATTTTTCATTTTTCCTTGACACATGGCTCAATCTATGATAGATTAGATCGTGCCGATATCCGCCGGTGTGGTGGAATGGTAGACACAGGAGACTTAAAATCTCCCGGTAGCAATACTGTACCGGTTCGAGTCCGGTCACCGGCACCATTTTGGTTCAAGCGTCCGGAAAATATATCGCGGGGTAGAGCAGTTGGTAGCTCGTCGGGCTCATAACCCGGAGGTCGTAGGTTCAAGTCCTGCCCCCGCAACCATTGAAAACAGGTCATTTCGTAAGAAATGACCTGTTTCTTATTTTCATAGACTACACTTTTCAGGCTACAATCTTGTCCAAAATTTTATTATCTTTCTTGCTGTTCGTCCGGCTCCTGTGTCCGCAGCTGCTCTCTTTTGTGCGTTTTCAAAGATGCTTTTACCCGATTAAACACGGCTTGAAAATTGGGGCTTTCTTCAAAACAGTTTTTAAGACGTCGCACAGGAAATGATATTTTACAGAGGTTTCCCTTAGTTTGGTCTTTAACTCTATGACCATTTTTGAAAGTTGCCTAGCGTTCCTGTGTTCCTGTTCAAGCCTCCAAGATAATTCTCCAATTTTCTCGTTCTGCTTTTTGATAATATAAGATTTTTCCGCCCCGCTCTTTGCTTTTTCTAAAATTTCCTCATAATCGGTTTTGGCGAGTTTTACAACTGGCTCCTTACCGGGCAATCCCCTACCCTCTTTTTTGCGATTATCAACCTTTTCTATGTCGCCCACACTCTGCTCTACTTCGTGTAATTCGCTTGTCGCTGATAGCCGTTTTAATTCCGCAATGCTTTTATTGCCCCCTGCTGTTTCCCCATTTAATATTTCAACCTGACAACCGAGTTGTGTTTCAAGGTATGCCTGTATCTCTGGGTGAATTTTTGAAGGTCAACACGACTAATACAGCCCTTACCATTGACTTTTTCCCGCTGTAATTTCTTGTCAAAAATGATTGGTACAAAGCAAAAGTGCATATGAGGGAGAACTCGCCCGGTTTTCTTGGAGAAGTCAAGAACAGTGCAGAATGTGAACACCCAAAATTTGCAGTTTATGCGGCCAGACCTCTGGCGGCCTGACGATACACGGCTGGCGGCAGACCGGCGGGGTTAGCAATATAGATTTGCTGGCGGTTATAGTAAGTCATGATGTAGCGGAACACGATGCTCTTAACCTATGTCATGGGCATCCGTTTCGTCCTGATTTGATAAAGCTTTTCTTTCTTCAGCGTAGCAAAAAAACTCTCCATCCTGGCGTTGTCATAGCAGCGACCCGTGCCGCTCATGCTTTGAACCGCATCCTTTTGCGCCAGCACCATGCGAAATGCGGAGCTGGTAAACTGGCTACCGCGGTCACTGTGCAGGATCATCCCATGAGCCCCCTGGGCTTGGCAGGCAGACCGGAAGGCCCGGATACACAGCGCCTTCTTCATGTTGTCATCCATGGCAAGACCGACAATCTCTCCGTTGTAACAATCCAGAACTGCTGCCAGGTACAACTTGCCGTCCAGACACTGAATCTGCGTGATATCCGTCAGCCACTTTCGGTTGGGAGCGTCTGCGGTAAAGTCCCGGCGGATCAGGTTCTCCGCCTTCTGCGCAACCTCGTCTGGGGAAAAGGACGGAAACGATATCCGACAATCATCCGACTGTCGTAAGACAGCCTGCTATCACTGCATTGTTAAACAGAGATTGCCTAAACCGGAATGCCCCTTTTGGGCTATGCGTAATGCCGTAAGGTGAAAAATTTCAAGGGTTTTCCAAGAAAGATGACGCTGAAAATCCGGCACGGCAACGGAGCCGCCATAGTAGTCCGCGAACCCTGAACCGACAGGGAAAGCCGTAAAACCGGATACAGGTAATTCTGCTCACATGGCGAAGGGCGGCAGTTTGTTATCTTAACAAAAAAAAGGATGGTGTTTGATACATTATGAGAAATCCTGTCAATTTGTTAAGCGGTTTGCAGAACCATAGTAGTGACAGGTCATATGTCTATGAAAGGCTGTACCGCAACCTGTACAACAGAGATTTATTTCTGTTGGCCTATCAGAATATCTATGCCAATCAAGGCAATATGGCAAAAGGAACTGATGGTAAAATTATCGACGAAATGAGTCTGGGAAGAATCGATAGGCTCATTGACAGCCTTAAAGACGAGAGCTATCAGCCACAGCCATCACGCAGAACATACATTCCTAAGAAAAACGGGAAAATGCGTCCGCTGGGGATTCCATCATTCGATGACAAACTGGTTCAGGAGGCCATGCGCCTGATACTGGAAGCTGTATATGACGAGAGTTTTGCGAAAACCTCGCACGGATTCCGTCCGAATCACAGTTGCCATACGGCGCTTGAACAAACTCGTGTCTCTTTTACCGGTGTGAAATGGTTTGTAGAGGGAGACATTAAAGGCTTCTTTGACAACATCGACCACAATGTCATGGTGGAAATTCTGGCAAAACGTATTCGTGACCAACGCTTTCTGCGCCTTATCCGAAAATTTCTCAGGGCAGGATATATGGAGAACTGGATTTATCACAGCACCTATAGCGGTACTCCGTAAGGTGGCATTATTAGCCCCATACTTGCAAACATCTATCTTGACCAGTTGGACAGGTTCATGGAGAAACTGAAATCGGAGTTCAATCAGGGAGAAAGCAGGGCCGTATTCCCGCAGTCCTACGAGTACGAAAAAAAGCGCGGAGTTCTCTCAAAGAAACTGCGCCAAACCGTTTCGGAGGATGAAAGACGAATTCTTGCCAAAAGAATCAGTGAAATTGACAAAGCGAGACTGCTCATACCCTATTCAGACTCGTTTGATGACAGTTTTAAACGGATTCAATACGTCCGGTATGCTGATGATTTTCTCGTTGGAATTATCGGAAGTAAGGAAGACGCAAAGGCGATAAAGGCTCAAATAAAGGAATTTGTGTCAAAAAATCCGCATTTGGAGCTGTCAGAGGAGAAGACCTTGATTACCCATTCTGAAAAACGGGCGAGATTTTTGGGATACGACATCTATGTGCGGCGAAACAACACTACGCGAAAAAGCGTAGCGGGACAAACGCAAAGGTTTCTCAATGGCACTGTGTGTTTAGAAATGCCGAATGAGATCATGCGTGAAAAGCTACTGTATTACGGTGCCATGACCATTGAAAAAACGGTGCATGGTAAAGAAAACTGGAAACCCAAGGCTAGCTATTATTTAAAAGATAACGATGACCTTGAAATTCTTGAACAATACAACAGCGAAATTCGAGGTTTCCGGAATTACTACCGTATTGCCAACAACGCCTCTCACGCCGGCACGTTTGGCTACATCATGCAGTATAGCATGTTCAAAACCTTTGCGACGAAATACCGCACGACTATGGGCAGAACTATTCGAAAACTTCGTATCGGCAAGAATTTCGGAGTACAATACAAAGCCGCCGACGGCAAAGCAAAAACACGGTTGTTCTATAACGAGGGTTATGCAAGAAAACCCCTGTTAAAAAAGCCAAGTGTGGATGCAAAGCCCAACACGGTTATGTTTTCAAGCAGAACAAGTTTGATGGCAAGGCTGAACGCGCGGCAATGTGAGCTGTGCGGAAAAACGGATTGTGATATTGAAATCCATCACGTTAAAAAGCTCAAAGACTTAAAAGGCAAAAGCTATTGGGAGTGCTTTATGATTGCACGAAAACGGAAAACATTGGCGCTCTGCAAAGACTGTCACGAAAATTTACACGCTGGTAAACTGAATTAACAAGTGGAGAGCCGTAGGTGTAAGCACGGTTCGGGGGCGAGTGTTTGGAAACCTGCCGCTGAAATACGGTAAGGCGCTGGCCACTTAGCCTACATAGGAAACACGGTCAGTTTGAGTGGAGTGGCCCTGCAATATTATTTGCATGTCTTGTTTTTATGCTTACGGTTCCGATGTATGTGTGGACGATTTTAGGGATGTGAGAAATCACACAGGGCAGCAACGAGCGGCCCTATACATCTCATTTTGAAGTTAACTTCGTTTCAAAATCACAGCTGGATTCTACATTTTTGGCCAATGGCTGCACCATTCCGGAACCGCTGGGCTTCCACACGGACAATGCTTGGCGTGTAAAGCTTGATGTCCAGCGCAGCTTTTTACTTTCAATGCGGCGATCTGATTTTTTCCCGATACTCTGCAAGAAGCTTCTGAAACTCAGGCTCCTCCCGCAAAAAAGCATACTCAGGATTGCTCTCCAGCTCGGATAGTAGCGGAGGCAGGAAATCTTGCCCCATATTTTCTGCATTCTCCTTGCGCAGCTGATGATAAAACAGCGGACAGGCGGAGATATCCCACGGTGTCTCCGCCGCACGGAGCATGGCGGCAATAAGCCGAATGCTTTCCTTAATATCACGGCTAGACACGGCAAACTGCATCTGCGCGAGGTAAGCGCTGTACTGCCACAGGCCAAATGCCTCACACTCCGTCCGAGACGCACCCGCCAGTCGCTCCGCCTGCTCCGACTTCCCGTCCGCCGTCAGCAGCGGAATCAACTTCACGACAGTCATCAGCGTTTCCTGCAGGCTGTTTAAAGCCATGCGTTCCAATATGGCCTCCGCCTCCGCCGTTTTTCCCTGCTTGGCGAGCAGCTCGGCCTGCAGAGTGCGTTTGTCTGGGATGCTTTTCTTCGGAATCTGATCCAGCAGTTCCTGCGCTTTGTCATAGTTCCTTTGCTGGATGCTTTTAGACGCCAGCATATACCGCGCGCTGTTTGCCAGCATCAGATCATCGCATTGCGCGACCCGCTCGTAAAGCTTTGCAATCTGCGCACGGTAGCGCTCTTTGTCCTCGTCTGGAAGTTCCGTCATGATTAGCCCGCCCTCCAGCACCATAGCAACGGAGTGCTGCAGCCCAGCACACTGGGGGTATTCCCGGACTTTCTCCATTGCCATGGAAAACGTTTGCAAATAGTTTCCGTTTTTCATGTACTGTACAACGTCGTTGAGAAACAGCGTGATCTCCCGATCCGTCAGATTCTCTTGAAAGCCGAGAAGCGTGTTTGGATCTGTCTTCAACAGCCGCGCCAAGATGGGCAGCAAAGATAGATCTGGACAGGACAATCCCTTTTCCCACTTATTTACCGCGGGCGTCGTGATGCCAAGATAATTTGCAACCTGTTCCTGTGTCAGTCCCAGCGCTTTGCGCTTATCCCGCAATACCTCTGCCATAGCCATAATTGCATCCTCCATTCTAAATCCTTGTTATCTCATGATTCATTGTAGCAGGAGAAATGAGCAAATACCATTGAGCATTCGTTAAATCAGAAGTGAATTTTTTTAACCGCAAGTTAAGAAGTTGAGTCGCAGTGACTCAATAAGGGAGGTGATACATTGTTTATATGGGATTTTCTGCTTGGCGACGTCATGGATCAGATTATCGACTGGGTTTACAGCCAGATCGTCGGCTTCCTCGGTGATTTCTTTGCTCAAATGGGCAATATGGGAGCGGAGTTGTTCGAAATGTCATGGGTGCAGAGTATCGTTCTGTTTTTCTCCTATTTGGCATGGACTCTCTATGTTGTAGGGCTTGGGGATTTGTCAAAAAACTTTGTAGTCCTGATTATTGGACAAGTTATGTGCGAAGATTACAATAACCCACAATAAACTATTAAATCAACAGCCCTCACAAAAACCTGCATGAGTCGATTATCAGGCATGACAAATTGACTTCCTTGCCAGTTTCGCTTATATTTTAGATATATTTACATTCTGAGACTTCTACCTGAGGGGTTCGATATTATGAAAATCGTTAATCATAAAGTTATACATAAAGCCTTTGGCAAGGGAGCGGTGATTGGGTAGGACAATGCAATTCTGACTGTGCGCTTTTCCAGCGGTGAGAAGCGATTCCAATATCCGGAAGCTTTTCGGGCTTTTTTGCGGTTATCCGAAAATTTTCTCAATATGGCTGTTCAGGAAGAGATTAACCAGCTTGATCGGGCAAAACGTGATGCTATAACTGCTCAATGCTCTACTACCCAGGCAAACACAAAACAACAGGCTTCGAAAAAATTTCGCGATGAACGCCCTAATATTGCATTTAAATGTAATTACTGCGACGGCGGTGCCTCGGATAAGTCTGTAGGATTTAACGGCGTCTGCAGTGACGCGGTTATCTATAACAACATTGAAGTGGAGCATCGGACATGGTGCTGCTCCGAGGACTGCAGCTGTCCGCGCTACCTCAACGGGGAGATCACGCGGGAAGAGCTTGAAGAAATGTGCAAAGACGGCGGATTCATCTGTTATGAAAGCCAAATGCTGCGTGACTGGAACGCAATGGCTGGTATCGTGCAGAACGGAGACCGCAAGGGACAGCCTATGCATTTGAATCAGGTCCAGCCGAGCAGCCTTTGCATTCTAACGACACGTGACCCATATTCCACAGAGGACCAGCGTTACATTTTTGCGGCGTTTTTGGTGGACGATACGTATGGCGGCAATGATCTGGATGAAGGGTTTGTTGCGACGCGTTCTGAATTTCGCTTACAGCTATCTCCCGAAGAAGCGCATAAGATGCTGTTCTGGAATTATCACGCGAACGGAAAGCAGCCGGAAACGGCTGCTTGGAATTCGGGCCTTCATCGTTATATGACGGATGAACAGGCTACCCAAATTCTCCGCGATATTGCGTCGCTTAAGCAGAACACTCAGGATGCGGAGCTTGCTCGGCGATTTTTTGATAAATTCTGCATGTTGACTAAAATTGATACAAATAAGTTAAAAACGCCTCAAGGGGCGCTGACACTATAAAATTTTTATAATCCAAAGGTGGTTTTATCAAGATAATCTATTCAAATATGCAGATGGGCTGGATTGACTTTTCCAAAAAAGAGCGTGGAGACGTTACTACGATATTGCGGCTGCTGGGCACTCCGTCAGCCCTCGACGAGATTGGTATCGGAACAATTCGCGATGGCTTTTCTAATCGGCTGTTTCCAGGGCTTTTGACGCAACAGACAAGGGCAAAGTACTTTGTTCTGATTGCCACGATGATTCTGGACATTGATGGCTTCAGGTGCGTGAACGATCAATACGGCCACAGTGCTGGCGATCAGGTGCTGCGAGAAATTGCACGGTTGACCAGCTCCATTTTGTGCGAACACTGCCAATACTACCGCTGGGGCGGCGAGGAATTCATGGTGCTCATGCAGTGCGAGCAAGACCCCCTGATCATGGTGAAAAAGGTGCGGGCGTGCTTGGAGCAATCGGTCATCGCATACGAGGGGGCAGATATCCACGTGACGGTCAGCATTGGGGTGTGCCTCGCGGAGGATATTGCTCGGGTATCAATTGCGCAGGTCATCAATCAGGCAGACAAGTGCCTGTACGAATTAAAAAAGAAGGGCAAGAACTGCGTGACGTTTGCAGAACTTATGTAAAACCGGTCACAGTCAGTCTTTGCGCATATATATAGAAGTCAAATAAGCCCATGAGCCTTTGACTCATGGGCTTATTTGACTTCTGGAGGAAGCTCCTATGCGCATTTTACTGATTGAATCGGCGTGCTCTCCCCGGGAAGCGGACATTTCCATCACGCTGACATTCATGCAGGCCTTGGTAGGCAGCACGACTCAGGTCGTTTATCCCTTTGAAGTGCCAGTGAAGCCGTTTCCTCTTTCGAGACGGCCATTCGGCATCGACCAAAAGCGAGAAGCGATCCTCAAACGACAAATCCTTGAACTGAGAATCTTTAAGCTGGGGCGTAAACTCTTCTACCATCAATCCCATGTGAATCTTATGAAGCTTTGAAACAGGTATCAATTCCGAATGCAATAAGATGAAATCAGTGAAAAATAATGAAACAGATTTCAGGAGTTTTCACGCCCTTACCGGATGGAGACGTCCTCCACATAAAGCTCCCGGATGGCGGCGGGTGCGGCGGCAGCTTTGGGCGGTTCCGGAGCTGGCACGGGTGCGGCAGCCCTTTCCGGGTGATCTCGCTT
>Ga0183100_1000812_pt1 | contig 19708 bp, 22 predicted proteins | sample Biomet2_FD_127789 | JGI IMG/M metagenome (GOLD analysis project Ga0183100, IMG submission 127789) | Microbial communities from bioreactor (seeded with anoxic lake sediment) at LBNL, California, USA - Biofuel metagenome 2 | ecosystem: Engineered > Bioreactor > Anaerobic > Unclassified ...
TTATGCCATGTGTGCCTTACTTATAACGGCACTATTCTTTGGCAGTAATATATGGTTTGGAAGACCGATTCATATTAGCGGTCCTTACCAATTTTATAATATTGCCATACGATATTACATGCCATTTATTACGATTTTAATACCGATTTGCGTGGGCAGTTTTCCCAAAATTCTATATCATAACGAAACGAGGAATGTTAGGTGAAAACAAAAAATAGAGTCATCATTGCCTTATTAATCATAGGCACTTTACTATTTAGCGTTGTGCAATTTGTCGTGGTTCCCCATAATAACGCAAAAGAGCAAGAATATTTGGCAGCTCAAGTAGAACCCACCACACACGACCTTTCTCGTATTCTCCCCTACAAAAATCGATATATAGGAAACAGTTCAAACACCATCAATTTGTTTTACAATCTCCCCTTAGCCGAGCATGGTGTAAAGTTTCAAATTTTTTCGCAGACGCTCGCATTAGAGATAGACTATCAAGTCTCTGCGCAGAAGATTGGTGGGGAAAAAGTTCACAAAGCCTTAATTTATAATTCCGTCGCCGCTTTTTCCTTGATTGATAACCTCAAAAAAATCACCTACGTTTTTTCAGACACGTCTTATGAAGTGACACGTACCAATATAGAAAGCGTATTTGGGAAAAATCCATCCTCCTTATTAGCAAAGGAAAAATGGAAAACAGCTGTGCAACATGAATTAGAGAATCGTGATTTTGTTAATCAATGCATGAGAACAGCTATTCTAGAGAAAAAATAGCCTGTGAAAGGCTCATCAAAAAAAAGGAAAACACCGCAGATTATAATTCTGCGGTGTTTTCCATGATGAACGATGACCAATAGAAGAATTTTTCACTAAACCAGAATATCGATTTCATTACCAGAGTCATCACTTTTTATGGATTTTATAGCGCTGCTTTTATCTTCCTTATTTTCTGTTTTGTTATCTTTTTTAGTTTCGACTTTTTGCAACCTTTCTTGGGACTTAATACGCTCAATTTGTGCTTTCATAAGCTCAATTTGTGTTTCTAAAAGCCCAATTTGTTGCTTGTTGCTTTCTTCGTCTTCCTTATTTTGATTTAATTTTGAAATCTGCTCCTGATGATTTTTTTCCCTAGCTTCGAGCATTTGAATTTGCGTTTCATAACTAGGTATAGCTGAAGATGAAGACGATATAGGAACCGATGAAATATTCATTCTTATACCCCCTAAACATTATTATCAATTTCTATATCGAGTAATTTTTTGAATACTTTAGCATATATAACAAATTATTTACATTTTTCTATATATTATATCATAGTAAACAAAAAGCACCTCCAGAATTAAAATCCGTGGTGCTTTTTGTTTATATTTTGTGAATTGAATACTAAATTAAAATATCAATTTTTCTGCTTGTGGTATTATTATTGGAAAAAGTCATGTTTAAAGCAGCAGTTTCCTCATCTTCATCTTGGCACTTTTTTTTATTCTTATGTTCGTACTTTGGTTTTTTTTCTTCAGATTGTTGCTGTATTTGTATTTCGATTGGTTGGATTTCTTGCTTATTAAAACCAACTTTTTGATTTTGAACACTTAAATTGCTAATACTCTGATTATCTTGTGACATCTGTAAATCACACTGTTTCGCCTTTGCCTCAAATTGATTAATTTTACTCTGATTGTTGCCCGAACATGATGTTGTAGATGTAGCAACTGAAAGAATATTCATTCTAATGCCTCCAATAATATATCATATCATATAATATGAAATAATTCGATACTGCCCTATCATATAAAAACAACAACTATCAAAATTCATATAGTGCTTGCATGTAGCGTAATATTAAATTGTCACATCAAGCTTATTATTGAAAAATTCATTTTTTAAGGAAGTTAATGAATCTACCGCACTCTCATCCTTTTCTTTTTTACTATTTTGGCTTTTTTCTTTTTGGAGGTTTTGCATCATTTCATGTGTTCTTAATTGCTGAATCTGTACCTCCATTAATTGAATCTGCGCCTCTAATTGCTCGATTTTTAGTTCGCTATTTGCTTTATCACCACTCTGTCTTTCTGACGATATCAGTTTCTGGTGGTTTCTTTTCATAGCTTCTAGCTGTTCAATTTGAGTTTCACAGTCAGGTATAGTTGCAGATGAAGATGAAGCTGAAGATGAAGCCGAAGATACAGCTGAAATTTCCATTTTAATGCCTCCGATAATTTATTTTCAACTATTATATCGAGCAAACATTGGGATACTTTAGCAAATTATCAAATCATTTGAATATATTTTAAAATTCACAATAAAATAAAGAATTTTCTTGAAAATATGAGTCCCTGCACTGGCTAGCTTTCTATCTCAAACAGTACACATACAAAAAACACCGCAAGTTTTTGATCCTGCAGTGTTTTTATTTTGGTCCATAGTGGTAGAATATATATTAAACTAAAACATCAATGCTATTGCTTGTGGAATTATTAGTCGTGGCGACTATAGACTCAATCGCGCGCTCATTCGCTTCATTTGCAGCACTAGTGCTTTTTTCGCCGCCTCCAGTTTGTTTCGATTGTTGCGCGCTCAATTTCTGAATCTGCATCTCAATCTGCTGGATTTGTGACTGCAAAAGCGCAATTTTCGTTTTTTTGGTTTCTGCATTATCTTTACTACTATTTTCTTGTGTAACCTGCCCTTGAAGAAGTTTAGCACGAGCTTCTAGTTGCTTAATTTGACTATCGTAGTTAGTCGTATTTGATGAAGAAGATACTGATGAAATGTTCATTCTGTTGCCTCCTAGTTGTTTTATATTTTACTTTTTCAATATCGAATAAAAAATTCGTTACTTTAGCAAAATCACACAACATTCACACAACCTTCACATTTCACTAAATTGTACCATCGCTCGAGTCACTACTGCTATTACTATCACTATTGCCACCAAAAATAGATGACGAGCCAGAGCCAAAATTAGAACCAGAATTAGAATTAGAACTAGAGCTAGAAGTTGTTTTCTGTTCGATCAACTTTACTTTAACCGTTACATCCTTTCCACTTCTCTTGACAACAACAGAAACCGTGTCACCCACAGAGCAACCTTTTAGTACTTTTTTAATTTCCGCATTCGTATTAACCGCTGTATCTTTGATGCTGACAATGCGGTCACCTGATTTTAAAGACGACGTCAATGCCGTGTTCTCCACGCTATAAATATAAACACCGGTTTCAGAAAGACGATACATAGCGGCAGTTTGTGCATCGGATATATCAAGTGTTGTGATACCGATGGAAGCGCGTCCTGTTACATAACCATTTTTCATTAATTGATTGATAACCGTTTTAGCGCCATCAATCGGAATAGCAAAACCTAATCCTTCAACGCCACTACCGGAAGATTTAGCAACGACAATACCAATCAAATTACCATTTTGGTCAAACAAACCACCGCCGGAATTACCAGGGTTAATAGCGGCATTGGTTTGGAGAAGATCCATCGTCTCTCCGCCTAATGAAATTTCACGATCCAATGCACTGATAATACCATCTGTTACAGTGCCACCTAATTGACCAAGTGGGTTACCGATAGCAACAGCCAAATCTCCTACTTGCAATAAAGCAGAATTTCCAAGTGTCGCAGGCGACAACAGGGTTGCTTCAATCTTAACAATGGCTAAATCGGTTGTGCTGTCTGCGCCTACTAACTTACCGGTATAGCTTTTTCCATCTTTTAATGTGACCGTAATTTTTTTAGCACCATCGATAACATGATTGTTAGTAACGATGTAGCCATCCTTTGTTAAAACAACACCACTTCCGGCACCTTCCGATACATATTGGCGCATAAAGGAATCGGTTGTTGTACTTTCCGTTCGAATCTCAACAACAGAATTGGCTGCCGTCTTGGCCACTTGTGCTACAGTGGATGTTCCAGAAGACGTATCGACCGTTGTCGCCTGTATTTTAGAATTGGTAGAAGCCGTTTTTATGGAGGATACACCCCCAAGGTTTTGGTGCGCTGCCAGATATCCACCGCCAAATCCTAAGGAACTAGAGAATAAAAGTCCGACAGCACAGATGATAGCCGCTGCTTTCTTGGTTAGAAATTTGGAATGCGTTTTTTTCGGTTTTTCTTCGGCAGTCTGCTCATATAGCGCTCTGACTAATTGTCCTTCGTAAGGGTTTTTGCATTCCGAAGAATTATCTTCATAATTAAATAAATCTTGATTGTTTTGATTGTTATCATTGTTTTCCATGTAATTTTCCTCCTCGTTGTTTTATAGGTTCATTGTAACCTCTAATTGTGATGTTGGTTTTAACAAATATTGAACACTAAGTGAACAATTTATGAAATTTTTGTTACATCACGTAAAAAGACTAGTTGTTTTACCTAATTTATTGTTATATAATAGTAGAGAGGCGGTGAGTCTATGAATATCGAATCGATTTCATTAAAAAATTTTAGAGTAATCAAACAGGCAGATATCGAGTTAAACGGAAAAAACACAGTGCTTTTTGGCGTGAATGGTGTCGGAAAATCAACGATTCTTCATGCTGCCAATATTTTGTTTGCGGGTTTGTTACATGATGTGAATTCGGCCCGTCCATGGGGAAATGTATCCTTACAAAAAACAGATATTGCATTCGGAAATACAACCTGTGAAGTTAAAGGGAATTTTATTTTGGAGGATCAAAGCATCATCCCCTATAAGCAAGCCATCGATGATAAAAAAACACATGTTGATGACGATATGAAGTCTCTTCCCCAGAAGTTTCGTACTCTTTTCTTAAAAAACGAACGAGCCAACATGCCCATTTTTTGCAGTTATTTTGTCGATAGACAAGTGAGTGACATTGCTCCTCAAAAAAGTTTGCATCAATATGATAAGCTATCCGCTTTAGAGCATACATTAGAATCTCGGGTGGATTTTAATCAATTCTTCACCTGGCTATTGAATCGAAAAAGCAGAGAAATTGACGTGCAAAAAGAAAATCCGGGTTTTTCTGATAACCAGTTAGACGTCGTCCGAATGGCCATTATGAGCATGATAGATGACATTGTCGATTTGGAGTTTTACGCAGAATCTCCCTATATAACGGTAAAAAAAGATGACATGGTCCTTGCGTTTGATCAACTTTCTGATGGAGAAAAATGCATGCTATCACTGTTTGGCGATATAGCAAGAAGGCTCGTGATTGCCAATCCTACAGCTGTCAATCCGCTACATGGAAAAGGCATTATTTTAATCGATGAAATTGAACTGCATATGCACACAACATGGCAACGAAGGGTTTTATCCGTATTACATGAGATTTTCCCTTATATTCAGTTTATCATCACGACCCATTCTCCTCAGGTTTTAGGCGAAATCGGAGAAAACTATCATATTTATGCTGTCATTGGCGATGCAAAAAATGTAACATTTATGCCGGTTGACTCGCTAAAAGGGTGGGATAGCAATTATATTTTGGAAGAGTTCATGGGAACGCCTCATATGAATGAAGAAACTAAAACAATGATTGTAAACATGAACGATTGTATTTTGGAAAATCGTTTGGATGAGGCCGAAAAATACGCCGACAAGCTCGAGAAGCTTACCGATTCTGCAAATTCTGAAGTGGTGAAAGCGCGAATCTTAATTGCAAGAGGACGAAGAAGATCATGAGATATATAAAAAAACCGGCAGAGCCAAAATTTTTAGAAGAATTCAAACAGAATTATTATATAAAAACGGGCGAAGTAGCAACTTTTAAGACACTTGGCAGTATCAAATACCACAAGTATAAAGAAAAATTAAAAGAGCAATTATTGCATGAGCAACGCAGCTTATGTTGCTATTGCATGAAAAGCATCAATCAGGAAAACTCCCACATTGAACATTTTAAACCGCAGAGCAAATTTCCAAATTTAACGATGGATTACCAAAATATGATGCTTTCTTGTAATGGAATCACGAGTCATTATGAAAATTGCGGTCATAAAAAAGCGGACTGGTACGATGAAGAAGTAACCATCTCCCCATTAGACAGCAATTGTGAAAATAATTTCACCTATAGACTTGATGGTCGAATAGTGCCACAAAATCCCGATGCAAAAAAGACGATTGATGTTCTAGAGCTGGATAGTTATTTATTGCGAAAGGCCAGACAAACCGCTATCGAGTACAGTGGTCTCTTCGACGATGACTATGACGAAGCCAAGGAAGAATTGATACGGTTTTACAAAACTCCATCAAAAGGCAAACTAACACCGTTTTGTGTTGCTATCATCTATTGTCTGGAAAATTTGATGTGATGTGTTTTTTGCACTTTCATATAGGTTACATAATTTTATTATGGTAACCTAATTGGTTTTTTAAATGATTCTGTTCTATCGTTTCTGCGACCGCTATTAAAATAGCTTTGTTATTCTCTATTTTTTCTTCTATTACCATTTGCAAAAGGGCGTTTAGCTTATCCCCTATTTCTTTTCCGTTTTTGATACCAAGTTCAATCAAATCAGAACCATTGATGGCGAGTTGTTTCAAAGAAAAGCATTCATTGTTTTCAAGAATTTGGTGATATACATCTAGTGCTGCACAGATGCTTTTTTGTTTAATTTCGTCGGACTCAACCATGACTTTCCAAACATCTATCAATCTTTCAAACGTCTCTTTCCCAATCAAATTTAATAGAACTTTAATGTCAATCTTGTTTGCCGTGACTTCCCTATCCATTGCCAATAAGAGCGAAATAACCGCAAACGAGGTTTTATGATTGAAAGAAAGTGCCCTTAGCATGTTGTGGCATTTTATTTTGACATTTTCCTCCCCATCCGCTTTTACTTTGACCGTGGGATAAATGAGTAGTGCTAACCTTATGACAAGGTTATGAGGCGCATTTTGAACCAGACTTGCGGTATGTTCCCACGTATCTTTATCATAATCAAATGATGGAAGTATCCTCTCAAAAACATCCCAATAGTTTGCTAAAACTTGCTCCACATTTTGCCCCAAGAGCAGCTTGGAGAATTCACTTCCGATTCTTTCACGAGCAATCAGACCAAGTAAAGCGGCGTTTTTATGGATACTTTCTGCCGTTAAAGCATCAATTGAAAACCCAAGTTGCGAGGAAAATCGCAGAGCGCGTAAAATTCGAAGGGCATCTTCGGAAAAACGCACATCAGCATCTCCCACACACCTAATGACTTTCTGTTTAATGTCTTTTTCTCCGTCGAAAAAATCATAAATCTGTCCACTGGGATGGTAGGCAATCGCATTTATCGTAAAATCGCGTCTTTTAAGATCTTCCTTTAAGTTTTCTGTAAAGGTAACGGTATCGGGGCGCCGACTATCTGAATAGTTACCGTCGATACGATGGGTGGTAATTTCAAGCGGCGTGGAATCGATAAAAACAGTGACGGTTCCATGTTTCATGCCGGTTTTTAAGATTTTATATCCATCAAAACAATCTAAAATATCTGGGGGCAACGCGTCTGTGGTAATATCCCAATCTTGTGGATCGCGCGAAAGGAACATGTCACGCACGCACCCACCCACTATATAGGCGTGAAACGAACGGCTTTCCAATATCCTAATCGCTTTTTGGGCAGCAATATTAAGTGACAGTTCCATAACATTCTTTCCTTTCCTATCTCATTTGCGTTTATAGAGCATCTTGGCAAGCCGAAATGTCAAGTATCCGATTACCCCTCCAAGAAGACCACCCACTAAAACATCCGTCGGATAGTGAACAAACAAATATAGTCGTGAAAATGCAATACAAGTAGCTATTACGAATGCCGCTCTTCCCAACTTGCGATTTGTATTCCACAAAAAAACGGCCGCACTATATGACGTCATGCTATGACCCGATGGAAATGAAAAGCTATTCGGTCTAGCTATCAACATGGGGATGATTTCTATATTACAGGGACGTATGCGGCAAACCCATGGTTTTATGACGACTTCCCCTACAACAAATGACAGGCAAATTGATACCAGCAAAAAGGGTGCATATTTTCGATAGCGAGGAATTGCCAAGAACAAAACGGCAAAACCAATCCAAATAACTCCCCTATTTCCTAACGCACTGAAAAAAGGCATCACTTCATCAAAAAAACCGTTCCGAAAGTGATACACTATAAAGTGCAACATGGAGAAATCGACTACTGTAATGCCATCCATGCTATCTTCCTTTCGCTTCAAATCTATTTATCTATTATACCCATTAACTAGTAGGAAATCAACTTTTTAAGTGATTGATGAAAATCACAAATCATGATATGATATAGGGATTATGACAAACTAATTAGAAAAGAGAAGAAATGATGAAAAATACTGATAGATTTTCGGGGCATGCTAAAGCTTACGATCAATTTAGACCGAATTATCCAACCCAAATGTATGATTTTTTGAAAGAAACTTTTAACTTAACTTCAAATAGCACAATTGCCGATGTGGGCGCTGGTACAGGAATTGTGACAACAGAATTGGCAAAAAGATTTAAAACAGTCTATGCCGTAGAACCCAATACTGACATGAAAAGCATCTTGGCAGAACGTTTTAAGGGAAATCCCCATGTGCAAATTGTGAATGCTACGGCGGAAAACACCATGCTGGCAAACCACAGCGTTAATTTCGTCATTGTAGCGCAAGCCTTTCACTGGTTTGACGGACAAGCTTTTAAATCGGAGTGCTCCCGTATTTTAAAAACAGGCGGTCATACGATACTCTTATGGAACATTCGAGATACAAAAAACCTAATGATTAAGGAGTTAGGCGACGTTTGCCGGAAATGTTGCCCGTCTTTTAGTGGATTTTCAAACGGAATGTCCTTTTCAGGTGATAGTATTCCAGAAAACATTCAGGAGTTTTTTGCACCAAAAGAAACGAGCGTCAAACAATTTTCCAATTGTCTGACGCTCGATAAAAACACTTTTATTGGCAGACAGCTCTCCGCCTCCTACGCTCCGCTTCCGGATCAGAAAAATTACCATGAGTTTGTAGATGGATTGTCCAAAATTTTCGATGTGTACCAATCAGGAAATGGCACAATCATAATGCCCTATCATACAGTTTGCTTCATGACCGTATCCGCATGAATATAGTCGTTAATATACCATAATTGTCAAGTGATAAAATAAATACCCAACTATTCTTCCTAATATGCTTCCTGCTATGACGTCTGTTGGATAGTGAACAAATAAATATAGTCGTGACAATGCAATGAGAGTCGCCATCACGATAGCAACATTTCCGATATCATGATTGATGTGCCATAGAAAAGTGGAAACGGCAAAAGATGACATACTATGACCAGAAGGAAATGAAAAATCTTGTGGTTGGTTAATTAATAGTGAAACGCTTTCAATATTACAAGGACGTGTGCGCCCAATTAATGTTTTTAATACAACCTCACCAATCAGAAATGACGCAATAAGTGAAAAAAAGAAAAAAGGTACATATCTGCGATAATGAGGAAAAGCAAGAAGAGACAAGGCAGAACAAATCCAGATCAACCCAAAATCTCCCAATCGGCTAATGATAGGCATTGTCTTATCTAAAACCTTGTTTCGTGTATGGTCTTTAATAAAATGCAAAATAGTAAAGTCAATTGTTGTGATGACACCCATAAAATTATCTCCCCCTTTGCTACATTATATCCTTAAAACAATTAAAAATCAATGTTTATCGTGTAAAGTATTGATGAAAAGTTTTTACTTGCATTCAGCCAATGTTCTTGCAGATTTGAGCATAACCACATCACTTTTTTTGCACTCATATGAAATAGAAATTTTGCTTATTCAAACATTTGTGCTATAATAACTATATATTGATACAAAGGATGGGATTATGTGCCACGAACATCGACAAAGGATAAAGAAATTTTAAAATTTTTAGCTAGTTTCATCGAAACTAAAGGTTATCCGCCATCCGTACGAGAAATTGGTGCAGCCGTTGGTTTAAAATCCACATCAGCTGTTCACGCTCAATTGAACAAATTGGAAAAAAACGGATTCATTATGAAGGAATGTTCAAAAACTCGTGCCATCAAACTGCTCACATCAAATGTTCATGAAGAAATAGCGGAGTATCTAAGTGTTCCAGTTTTGGGCATGATTCGCGCGGGCGAGCCCGTATATGCTGATGAAAATGTCATCGATTACTTCCCTCTCCCCATATCTTTTGCAAAAAACAAGGATATATTTATGCTAAAAGTTTTTGGCGATAGCATGATGGAAGCGGCTATTTTAGATGGCGATTATATTGTCGTGCAGAAGCAGCCAATCTGCCAAAATGGAGAAATTGTGGTAGCACTTGTCGATGATAAAGCAACGGTTAAAACGTTTTATAAAGAAGATGGGCATTTCCGCCTGCAACCGGAAAACAAAGATATGTCCCCTATTATTGTCAGTGAAGTATCAATTTTAGGGAAAGTAGTAGGTGTGTTTCGGACGTTATGAGAAAATATAAAATAGTGGAAACAATTGTGGTAGAGGGAAAATACGATAAAATCAAATTAGCGTCCGTTTTAGATGCCAATATTATCGTGACGAATGGATTTAATGTATTTCAAAATGAGGAGAAAGTTCGCCAAATCCGAATGATGGCTCAAAAAACAGGAATCGTCATTTTAACAGATTCTGACCGAGCTGGATTTATGATTCGCAATTATGTGAAGCAAGGCATACCACCGGAAAACATCAAGCAAGCCTATGTGCCGGATGTTTTTGGAAAGGAAAAGCGCAAAAGAGCCTATTCCAAGGAGGGAAAATTGGGCGTAGAAGGCATTGACGTCGAAACAATTATTTCGACTTTACGAAATGCTGGGTGCCATTTTGGCGATGAGCAAACTCAAAAAAATAGTGCTGATTTATCGAAAGCGGATATGTATCTTTTGGGGTTTTCCGGTCAGGACGATAGTGCGAGAAAACGAGAAAATTTATGTACGGCACTGTCACTTCCTAAAAAAATGCCGCCCAATTCGCTATTAGATACAATAAACACCTTGTTCGATTCAAAAGAAGCTTTTATAACGTTTATGGAAGAAAACGAGCTATAAAAAAAGAAGTGGGATCCCCCACTTCTTTTTTTATATGAAATTTTATTTATTTCGTAATCACACGAACATCTAAAACTCCATCAACAGCTTTAATCTTGTCAACAATATTGGCAGGAACGTCACTATCGATGTCTATCATGGTATAAGCCAGTTCTTTTTTGCTCTTGTTCAGCATGTTATCAATATTGATATCGAGCTGTGAGAACAAACCAGAAAATTGATTGAGCATTTTAGGGATGTTACGATGTGCAATCGTAATACGGGATTTACTTTCCATAGGAATATGGCATTCTGGGAAATTGACGGAGTTTTTGATATTACCGTTTTCCAAGAAATCTATCACTTCACTAACAGCCATTTTTGCACAATTTTCTTCTGATTCAGCAGTAGAAGCACCTAAATGTGGTGTGATAATGGTGTTCTTAAGGCCCATAATATCGCTACTCGCAAAATCGACTACATATTTAGCAACTTTGCCGCTTTCCAATGCTGTTTTCATCGTAGCAGAATCGACAAGTTCTCCACGAGAGAAGTTTAAGATGACAACGCCGTCTTTCACCGAAGCCAAAACTTCGTCGACGGTCTTTTTAGTAGCCTCTAAATATGGTACATGAATCGTGATGTAATCACATTTATCACATAAATCTTTAATATTTGTTGTTACCTTGACAGCGCGGGATAAGCCCAAAGCTGCTTCAACTGATAAGTAAGGGTCAAATCCGATGACTTCCATTCCCAAGTTATGAGCCGTATTAGCAACCATAGCACCGATTGCACCAAGACCGATAACACCAAGCGTTTTTCCGGAAATCTCTGTGCCAACAAAGGAACCTTTTCCTTTTTCCACAGCCTTAGACATCTCATCATTTACCTCAAGTGTTTTAACCCAATTAATACCGTCTGCGATATTACGAGATGCATTCAAAATCGAACCGATAACCAACTCTTTAACAGCGTTTGCGTTAGCACCTGGTGTATTAAATACAACGATACCTTTTTCACTACATTTCTCAATCGGAATATTGTTTACGCCAGCACCAGCACGGGCGATTGCTTTCAAATTAGAAGGCAATTCCATATCGTGCATTTTGAAACTGCGAAGCACAACAGCATCCGCATTGGCAGAAGCGCTATCTGTGATATCGTATTTATCTGATGAAAATTTGCTAAGCCCGGTTTGCGCAATCTTATTTAACGTTAAAATCTGGAACATGATTTCCCTCCTGAAATTTACAGATTATTTTTTTCAAATTCGCCCATAAAGTCAACTAAAGCCTTAACAGCTTCGAAAGGTACAGCATTGTAGATACTAGCACGCATACCGCCTACGCTTCTGTGACCTTTAACGCCGATTAAACCATGCTCTTTTGCTTCAGCAACAAATTTAGCGTCCAAATCCTTGTCACCTGTTACAAAAGTAACGTTCATAATGGAACGATCAGCAGGTTTTTTAACAACAGCTTTGAATAATTTAGATTGATCTAAATAGCCATAAAGCAAATCAGCTTTTTTATGGTTACGTTTTTCAATTTCTTCAACACCACCGATGGAAAGTAACCATTCCATAATCAGTCCACAAATATAAATCGCATATGTCGGAGGAGTATTATACATAGAATCGTTATCCGCAATAGTCTTGTAATCAAACATAGTAGGCGCAATAGCCATAACATTTCCTAACAAATCTTCACGAACGATAACAATTGTAAGACCAGCAGGACCCATGTTTTTCTGAGCGCCGGCATAAATAAGACCAAAATCAGAAACATTCACTTTTTCAGATAAAATGTTAGAAGACATATCTGCTACGAGAGGAGTCTTTGTTTTTGGGAAATTGCTAATTTTTGTTCCGAAAATTGTATTGTTTGATGTAATATGAACATAATCGGAATCATCGTTAAAAATAGATGAATCCAAATCAGGAATATAATTAAAATTCTGATCAGCAGAACTTGCAACAACACGAACTTCACCATACTTTTCAGCTTCTTTAGCCGCTTTTTTAGCGAAGGCACCGGTTACTACATAATCAGCTTTTTTCGTTTTCATTAAATTAAGAGGTACCATAGCAAATTGGCTGGATGCGCCACCTTGCATAAACAACACTTTGTAATTGGAAGGTATATTCATAAGTTTGCGAAGGTTGGATTCAGCATTATTAATGATTTCATCATAATCCTTGGAACGATGACTCATCTCCAACACGCTCATACCACTATTTTTATAGCAGAGCATTTGTTCCTTTGCAGTTTCCAAAACTTCAATTGGCATAGCGGAAGGTCCCGCATTAAACGTGTAAACTCTATTCATGTAAACTACCTCCATAAAATTATTAGCAAAAAAATGGGATTACTAATTTCTATTAACAATACCATAATACGTTTATTATACTCTTTTTTTTAAAAACCGTCAATAAATTCGAACATTGTTAAATTTTTCTCAATGTAGAAATTAATGAGGATACTATCCGATCTTTTGGTTAAATTGGAAGAAAAACCTCTGAACTTATGTATTTTGAATTCCCTGCTCGCAATAATCCGGAGCTTCGAATTCCCTAAAAAGATTAATAGCACTTCTCCATACTGCTTTCTTGCAGCCTCATGATCTCCAATACAATCATCCCTTGCCTACTAAAATCATCATACAAAAACAAATAAAAAGAACCTCATTTTTCAAATTATGAGGTTCTTTTATTTTACTAGCCAATATCTTTCTCTTCTAAAAGATTAGGAAGATCCTGTGGCAGTTTTTTCTTTGTTTTTTTGTTTGGATTTTTCACGATTACCGGTGGTTTGCAATCTAGAATACACTCTTTGGTAATCGTGCATTTTTCAACGGTTTTATCCGAAGAAACGTCGAAAATAATATCCGTCATAATGTTCTCTAAAATAGCACGAAGTCCACGCGCACCTGTTTCACGCTTAACAGCTTCGTCTGCTACAGCATCAATAGCATCTTTTTCAAATTCGAGCACAATACCGTCGAGTTCAAATAATTTCTGATATTGACGAATCAAAGCATTCTTTGGTTCAGTTAAAATGCGAATTAACGCATCGCGATCTAATTCATTTAAAACAGCAACCAAAGGCAAACGACCAACAAATTCAGGAATCAACCCGAATTTCAGCAAATCTTTTGGTGTCACCTTTGATAAAATTTCACCTAATTTTTGCTCGTGTTTGCTAGAAATCTCTGCTCCAAATCCCATGGACTTCTTACCTGTACGACTTTTGATAATACCATCCATACCATCGAAAGCTCCGCCACAAATAAACAATATATTCGTGGTATCGATTTGCAAAAACTCCTGATGAGGGTGCTTTCTGCCACCTTGCGGCGGAACAGAAGCCGTGGTGCCCTCTAATATCTTGAGTAGTGCCTGCTGTACGCCTTCGCCGCTTACATCACGCGTGATGGAAACATTTTCAGACTTTTTCGAGATTTTATCAATTTCATCGATGTAGATAATGCCTCTTTCTGCTAATTCAACATCGCCGTCCGCCGCTTGGATAAGCTTAAGCAAGATGTTTTCAACATCTTCACCTACATAGCCAGCTTCGGTAAGGGAAGTAGCATCAGCAATGGCAAAAGGAACTTTCAAAATTTTTGCCAAACTTTGTGCGAGCAAAGTTTTTCCGCACCCAGTAGGTCCGAGAAGTAGAATGTTGCTTTTTTGAAGCTCCACATCTTTTGTGACAGGTGCATTCTGAATCCTTTTGTAATGATTATATACAGCAACTGAAAGCACGCGCTTAGCTTGTTCCTGCCCGATGACATATTGATCTAAAATCTCTTTAATGCTTTTGGGAGATGGCAAATCTGTCATTTCCAATTCCATTTCATCGGTATCGAAATCGCCATCTAAAATATCCATACAGAGCATAATGCACTCATTGCAAATACAAACTTCTCCAGGACCAGATATCAGACGTTTGACACTTTCTTGTGGTTTTCCGCAAAACGAACATTTAAAGTGCCTTTTCGTTTCAACTTTACTCATATTTCACCTCAATTATTTGGATGCCGGGTGATTTTTAATCACTTCATCGATTAAACCATAATTCTTAGCTTCTTCAGCTGTCATAAAGTTATCACGTTCGGTATCCTCTTTAATTCTATCCAAAGGTTGACCAGTTGTCTCACTCATAATTTGATTCATACGTTCTTTTATTTTCAAAATCCTATCGATATGAATTTTCATATCCGTTACTTGCCCTTGTGTACCTGCTGAAGGTTGATGAATCATAATTTCGCTGTTAGGTAACGAAAAACGTTTTCCCTTAGCGCCAGCCGTCAACAAGAAAGCACCCATGCTAGCCGCCATTCCGATACAAATCGTACTGACATCACATTTCACATATTGCATGGTATCAAAAATTGCCATACCGGAAGTAATGGAACCGCCGGGGCTATTGATGTAAAGATATATATCCTTGTCTGGGTCTTCACTTTCGAGGAAAAGAAGTTGAGCCACTACTAAACTGGCAGAGGCATCATTAACTTCTTCGCCTAAAAAGATAATACGATCTTTTAAAAGACGAGAAAAAATGTCATAAGAACGTTCGCCTCTATTAGTTTGTTCGATAACCATAGGTACTAAACTCATGTAAACATCTCCTTCTATGCGTGCATTAGTTAATGCGTGTATTATTTAAGGTTAGCCTTTTCGACTAGCATGTCAACAGTTTTATTAATGGCAATATCATTCTTCAAAGAATCTAAGTACTCGCCTTGCATCAATTCTTTTACTTTTTCAACTTCCATTTTATATTGTTCGGCTACTTTTGCGATTTCTGCATCAATTTCTTCCTGAGTAGCTTCTACTTTTTCAATCTTAGCAATTTCTTCTAGTACTAAAGAAGTTTTTACTTGCTTTTCAGCCTGTTCTTTGAACTGAGCTCTGAAAGCGGTTGCATCTAAACCGGAATACTCGATATATTTATCCATCGTCATGCCGCTGTAAGAAAGACGCATTTCAAAGTCACGCATAATACTATCAATCTGATTCTCAGTCATGCAATCTGGAATCTCGATTTCAACACCTTCTAAAACCTTGTCAATAACATTAGCCTGTGTTTGATTTTTAGCATTTTGCTCAGCCTTTTTTCCTAATTCTTCTTTGATATCAGCTTTTACTTCTTCTAATGTATCTTTTTCGCTAATATCTTTCGCAAATTCATCATCTAATTCAGGAAGTTCACGTTTAGAAATAGCATGTACACATACTTTAAAAGTAGCATCTTTACCCTTTAAATCTTCAGCATGATAATCTTCAGGGAATTTAACAATCACTTCAGCTGCTTCATCTATTTTTTTGCCGATCATCTGTTCTTCAAAACCAGGGATAAATTGACCAGAACCGATGGTTAACTTATGATTTTCAGCTTTTCCGCCATCAAATGCTACACCATCAACAAAACCTTCGAAGTCGAAAGTAACCATATCGCCATCTTCAACAGGACGGTCATCAATATCGATGATACGAGCATTTTGCTCACGTTTAGCGTTTAATTCTTTATCAACATCTTCGTCAGTTACAGTATATTCCACTTTTTCTACTTCTATACCTTTGTAATCGCCAAGCGTCACTTCTGGTTTCACGGTTACTTTTACTGTTAAGACGACATCTTCATTAGCATCTAGGCTCTTAATATCTACTTCAGGTCTGTCGACTGGATTAAGCTCATTTTCTTTAACAGCCGCATCGTAAAGATCTGGGAAAGCAATATTAATAGCATCATCATAAAATACTTCTACGCCATAATACTGTTCTACCATTTTAAAAGGAACTTTGCCCTTTCTAAATCCTGGAACATTAAAACGCTTTTTATTCTTCTCATATGCCTTTTGAACGGCTTCGGCAAATGCCTCTTTTGGAATGATAACTTCCATTTCATAGGTATTGTTGCCCTTTTTTTCTGCTTTTGTACTCATATTATAAAATCCTCCTTGTTTTTTCCAAGTTAATTATGATATAGTATATATCAACTTTTTGCCACCAGTAAAACGGCAAAAAAACATTCTCACCATTATACCACTATTTTCATCGTAATTCAAGATGCAACTGCTAAAATCATTTAGATATTCGCAGGGGTGTGAAATTCAAAAAGTCGCAAGACATGAGCTCCATACGAATACCATCAATATAATGTTCCCTGTGGTAATCACTTGTTTCCCCATGTAAATGTCCATAGAAACACCTCATAATACCGAATTCTTTCATCATTTCAATAAACGCCGATCCCTCTTGAGGCATGTAATGAGAAAAAGCGACCAATTCTCCATCCGGCTGTTTTTTTGCGTGTTCGATTGAAAGCAAAAACCTGCCAGCTTCGCGATTATAGATTTTCTTATCTTGCTCATTAAGCTCCGTCAAATTTTGACAAGGGAATCCCTTTGTGCCGCATATATTGATGCCGCTGTCATGAAAAGAATTATTGTAAAGAAAAGAGATGTTCGAAAAATGATTCTCTTCGATAAATTTGCCAAGTTTTGAGGCAGTTGTCCACCAATAATCGTGATTCCCTTTTAATAAAATTTTATGTCCCGGAAGTTCACTTAAAAATGAGAAATCCAAAAAACTTTCTTCCAGATAAGTTGCCCAGGAAAAGTCGCCGCCTAAGACAATGGTATCCTCATTGGTAAGACACCAATTCTCTTTAAGTTTGTCCACATATCCTTCCCACCTTTTGCCAAAAATGTCCATTGGTTTATGGACGCCTAGTGGTAAATGAAGATCGGAAATTGCATATAAAGCCATAGTACACCTTCTATTATTTTTACCTTGAATATCCATTATATAATAGAATTTGTAAACATTCAATTCGTTTTTTGCATTATTTACAAATTGTTTTCTTTTAAAAATATTGAATAATGCACAAAAACATGAACAAAATACAAATGAAAGGAGTGATTTTGAATGCTAACTAATGGAAGTTCTTCATATAATGATGGCGTAAAATGTACAGTAGATACTTGCAAGCATTATGAAGCTGGTAACCGTTGTGCCATTAAGACCATCGAAGTGAATTCTTGCACGCAGAGTGCTGCAGAAAGTGACAATACCATGTGTCAGTCTTTTAAACCAAAATCCAACAGATAAATTCGATTTCTCTTAGAAAAGCCGTTTTGGAATTAACCCAAAACGGCTTTTCTATGCCTTAGCTAAATTAGTCAATCGTTTTGGTATTTTTCTATTGTATTTAGAAATAGTTATGCTATAATATTTATTAGAATTTTACGGAGGTGTTATCATGTCTGATAATGGAAAAATTTCCTTTCTTTCTCCTGTGGACGGAGATATGTTAAATGAATATGATGGACAAGAAACAAATAATTTTTTGGCGATTTCTGTAAAAGTAAACGCACCTGTTGGCCATCGCATCACCATTCACGGCAAAGAAGCGTCATATAAAGATGGCGCATATGAGACGAAGGTTCGCTTAGATGGCTATTTTAACCGTATTGACGCGGTTGATGAAACAACAAACGAAATTGAAACGATTAGTGTTTATTGGATTAAAGACGCTAAGAAACGTTATCGTATTACCATTGATGATGTCATTTGGGCTTTTCGTGATATCTATGAAAATCAACATACATACCAATCCATTTTTGACAATCCATATTTAGCCATGTTCAAAAGATTAAACCAAGATTTTGGTACCGTCACACATTTGAATTTATTCTATGAAACAGATAGATTTAATCTATCCATGATGCCCGATAAATATAAAGAAGAGTGGGAAACAAATGCTACTTGGCTCACATTAAGTTTCCATGCGAAAGGTGAGTTTCCAGATAATCCTTATGTCGATGCCTCTTATAAACAGGTATTAGAAGAATGCAAACAAGTGGAAGATGAAATCGTTCGTTTTGCCGGTACAAAAGTCATGAACGGAACCATCTGTGCACACTGGTGCTCACCTAATTTATATGGTTGTAGGGCACTTCGTACACGTGGCACAAAAATCATGATGGGTTATTTCTATTTAGAGCAAGGCAAACCATTTGTATCGTATTATGCAGATATTCCTCACACTCTCCATTTAGAAAAACGTGATTATTGGAAAGATACCAAAGAAGATATCATTTTTGTAAAGAATGATATGATTTTAAATCTAACTAAAAAAGAAGATATCTTACCTAAATTAGAAGCGCTAAAAGCAGATCCACATACAGGTGGCTATATTCAGCTTTTAAACCACGAACAATACTTTTATGATTTCTATGAGCAATATCAACCCGATTATGAAGAAAAGATGCGCATCATGGCGCAATGGATGCAAGATAACGGCTATGTATCCACCAAAATTGAAGATCTTGTTTTAAAATAAAATAAAAATCTGCCGAACACTCGGCAGATTTTTATTTTTTATAGAATACTTGATAATTTAATGAAAAATATGGTATGATAACCATAAATGGATTTTGATGATTCACTTAGGGGGTTCTTTCGTGATAACGGATTTAAAGACAACAATTGGTTACAAATGTGCCAACTGTAACCGAAACAATTATAAAAACATTTCTGTGTTTGATTTAAATAAAAAACAATCTGTATCTCTAACATGTGCATGTGGTGCACATCTTGGCGATATAAAATATAAAAATCAAGATACGTATGTCATTTATGCCGCATGCTGTTTTTGTATGGACCATCATTCATTTTATATCAAAAAGAAAA
>Ga0183100_1000814_pt1 | contig 19690 bp, 12 predicted proteins | sample Biomet2_FD_127789 | JGI IMG/M metagenome (GOLD analysis project Ga0183100, IMG submission 127789) | Microbial communities from bioreactor (seeded with anoxic lake sediment) at LBNL, California, USA - Biofuel metagenome 2 | ecosystem: Engineered > Bioreactor > Anaerobic > Unclassified ...
GATAGTAACTTTGGCTTTAATCGTTATACCTAAAATCAACCAAAGGAATTACTACTATGAAAAAAAAGAAATTATCATTACTGGCTCTGTGCATACTCTCAGTATTTACAGGTTTACAGGCACAAACATTTAAACTTAATTCTTCGGGATATTTTAGAAATGAGGGAGTTGATGTTATGGCATTCAATGATTTCTACCCCGAAGGGCATCAAGGAGGCATCAGTATTATTATGAATAGTAACCGTGTTGCCACCAACGGAGACATCCGACTTGAAGCAACACCCGGACAATGGCAGCCGGTTCCTAAAATGCTAAGCCGTAAAGTAAACCTTTCAGAGAATTCCATTACCACAAATCTCTGTTACCCCGACTCGTCAAGACACATGGTAGGTTTTAATCCAATGTTATATCCAAATCTGGTGTTCAAATATTCAGTTAAAGTAAAAGCTGCAGGCAATTCAATTATTGTAACTGTAGACTTAGACAAACCTATTCCGAAAGAATTTATTGGCAAAGTAGGATTCAACTTTGAACTATTCCCTGGAGCTGTATTTGGTAAGCCATGGATAATGGACAATAAATCGGGTATATTTCCCCGTCAGGCAAACGGGCCTGCACAAAGTACCGCATCTTACGAACAGAATTATCTGAACTATGTTCCGGAAGAAACGGAATACAGCAAGGTGGCTAACATAAATAATCTCGCAAGGAATAATCAGTTCAACCCTATTATTGCAGACAATATCATTGCCGAACCATATTCTACCGGACGTATTTTCACTGTTTCTCCGGATGATCCTTACAACAAATACACCATTCAGTCTGAAAAAGGAGAACTGAAACTTTACGACGGACGCATGAATCATAACAATGGTTGGTTTGTTCTTCGTTCGGAGATTGCTGAAGGTGCAACAAAAGAAGCTGTAAAGTGGATTATAACTCCGGCAATTGTAAAAAACTGGATATATAAACCTGTTATCCAGATTTCTCAAGTGGGTTATCATCCGGCACAAAGTAAAGAAGCCATTATAGAGACAGACCAAAGAGATAAAGAAAAGCTGAACGCAACTTTATACATAATCACGGCTGACGGAGAAAAGGCTGTATACACAACTATGCCTGCCAAGTGGGGACAATTCCTGAGGTATAATTACTTAAAGTTCGATTTTTCGACAATTAAGAAAGAAGGATTGTATATGATTAAGTATGGTTCTTCACAATCAAGTATTTTCAGGATAAGTAAAGATATCTATGATCGTGGAGTATGGCAGCCGGTTCTGGAATATTTCCTTCCTGTTCAGATGTGCCACATGCGGGTTAATGAAAAATACAGGGTATGGCACGGATTGTGCCACATGGACGATGCCTGCATGGCTCCGGTTAATATAGACCACTTCGACGGATATTTCCAGGGATCTTCCACTCTGACTAAATATAAATCGGGTGATCATGTACCGGAATTAAATATGGGTGGATGGCATGATGCCGGTGATTATGATCTGCGAATAGAATCGCAAAGTAATGAAGCATATACTCTGGCACTGGCTTATGAAGCTTTCAACATAAAGTATGACGCAACAACTGTGGACTTTAACAAGCACGTCACTGAAATTCACCAGCCAGACGGTAAACCCGATATCCTGCAGCAAGTGGAAAATGGTACGCTGGCTGTAGTAAATGGCTATAAAGCTTTAGGCAGATTATTCCGGGGCATTATCTGTAATAGTCTTCGACAATATGTACTCTTGGGAGATGCAAGTACCATGACCGACAATATAAAAGGGAACAGTGACGACCGATGGGTATTCACAGAAGAGAATCCTTACAGAGAGCTGGAAACTGCTGCGGGAATGGCTGCTGCATCACGGGTATTAAAAGGTTTCAATGACACATTGAGCACTCAGGCATTACAAGTTTCGCGCGAGTTATTCGATAAGACTAAAGCAGACCGACATTCAGAAGAAAAGAAATTGCAGGCTGCAGTCGAACTATTTATTGCAACAAATGAAGAGCAGTATAAAAACTATATTTTATCGGAAAAAGAATATATTACCAAGAATATTTCACGCGTTGGATGGTTCTTAGGCAGGGCTGATGCTATGATGAAGGATGAAGCATTCTCCACAGCTATACTTCCTGCATTACGGGCATTCAACGATACTCTCAACAAGCAAAAAGTTAAGACTCCGTATGGGGTTCCTTACATGCCTAATATCTGGGGAGCAGGCTGGGACATACAGGCTGTTGGTTTCCGCCAATACTTTTTAGTTAAATCATATCCGGATATCTTTAGTAAAGAGATGATCTACAATGCACTCAATTTTGTTTTGGGTTGCCATCCAGGAAGCAATACCGAATCATTTGCATCGGGAGTTGGGACAAACTCTGCCACAGTTGCTTACGGTGCCAATCGTGCCGACTGGAGTTATATCCCCGGAGGAGTTGTTTCAGGAACAGGCATTATCAGGCCCGATTTTCATGAGCTATTGAAATTCCCGTATTTATGGCAGCAAACAGAATACTGTATTGGTGGTGCATCTACTCATTATATGTTTCTTGTGCTTGCAGCAAAAGATCTTTTAAATAACAAATAATATGAAAAACATTCGTTTATCACTATTGATAATGCTACTGGCGGTAACTTCTATTGTCTGTGCGCAGGAAAAAGAAATATCCACTTTACGGCAGGAAATTATTGAAGATACCAAAAACAATGTTCTTCCATTTTGGATAAACCATGATGTTGATCCAAACGGAGGATTCTATGGAGGATTAACGTATGACGGGAAACCTATAAAAAACGCATCAAAAGGATGTGTCCTTAATGCCAGAATTTTATGGACGTTTTCTTCAGGATACCGATTATTCGGTGATAAAAAATACCTTGAACTGGCTAACCATGCTCAACGTTATTTCATTGATCATTTCATTGATAAGAAGTATGGCGGAACCTATTGGGAAATAAAGGCAGACGGACAGCCTCTTGATTCCAGCAAACAAACGTACGCGCTTGCTTACAGCATATATGGTTTGTCTGAACATTACAGAGCAACAAATAATATTGAAAGCCTAAACAAAGCTATTGAAATATACAAGACTCTTGAAACAATAGTGAGAGATTCTGTCAACGACGGATATATTGAAGCATTTGCCCGTAACTGGAGCAAGATAATACAAAAAGGTCCCCAAACAGCCACTAAAACGATGAACACACATATCCATCTTCTCGAAGCATACACTTCTCTATACAGGGTGTGGAAAGATGATTCATTAAAAGGCAGACTTGCTACTTTAATCCGGATTGTTTCAGAGAAGTTATACAATAGCAATACGCATCATCTGATTTTGTATTGTGATACAAACTGGAACAATCTAGGAGATATTGACTCTTATGGTCATGACATAGAAACATCATGGTTGCTATGTGAGGCCGCAGGTGTGCTTGGTGATAAAGCCATAATAGAAAAGATTAATAAAGTGGCTATTGATATGGTTGAAACAGCCTTAAAAGAAGGATACGTTCCTGATGGAGGTATGATTTACGAGCGTAATGGAAAGATGTATAACAAAGAACTTTCCTGGTGGTGCCAGGCAGAAACTATATTGGGTTGTATCAATGCGTGGCAAATAACAGGTGATAAAAAATACCTTGACAGTGCTATAAAAACCTGGGCATTTATAAAGAATAAAATGATTGATCGTGTTTATGGAGAGTGGTATAGCAATGTAGACAAAAACGGAGAAGCAAGAACCAAAGAACCCAAAACTTCCATCTGGCGATGTCCATACCATAACAGTCGTCTGGGATATGAGTTATATTCACGCTTCAAATAAAAGAGATGGAATAACACAAATTAAAATAGAAACGACAGATCATCATACAAAATCCATTAATTAGAAGAGCCATTTCAACCTTTGTCAACGGTTAGAAATGGCTCATTCATTTGTTCTAGTAGCAATCTATATGAATCATTTTATTCTGAATAAATTTCTATTATTTAAGTTCAAAGACCCTGAATGAATGCGGTTTAAGAGTCAGCTCATGAGATCTGGTTTCTTCTGAATCTGTTTTAAAGAAATACCTCCCATACGCTTCTTTTTTATCAATATTCATTTTTAAGACATCCCCCTCTATCACATCAGTAATGTGATCGGCTTTTTTAGTTGTAACAATTCTGATATTCACCGGAGTATTATTGAATGACTCAACAATAAAAGTTCCGTTATCATATACAAATAAAGAAACCTTCGAAGGTCCTTCAATATAAATACCCAAATCTTTACTCATAATCTTTCGGTACACATTCAACACTTTTTCAGGCAAACTATAGAGGTTACCCATATCATCGGGAATTGTCAGCACATACAAGTTTCCATTAGAATAAGAACCTCGAAGCAACATTGGGTAGCCACTCACTCCGTTTGTCAGCGGTCTGCCGGCACTTACTATCTCCCAGCAGTCATTGGTCTGATAACGAACCTGAGGGATCAGTATATCAATATGCGATTTACCGTTGTTCCCGAAATCATTTACTATTGCTTTCAGATTATCGCATCGAAGTTCGGCTATTTCAGCTATCTTATCGGGGATAGCCCTCAGCAAGCTTGATGTAATCACCACATCTCCCCCTCTTTGCAACTGAAATTTTATCTTATCAATAATGTTTTCATCGTACTTTGCCTGTTCAGTAAGAAGAACAACCTTCTGATCAGTAGGAAAAGAAGAATACATATCCATCGGTAAGCCAATCATTCCCAGGTAATTCTGAAGGAAATCATCTCCAAGAGAATGAAATGGTTTATATGATTTAATACCTAGTGGTTTGCCTAGTTTATAGATAAATTTATTAACCTCATCAAAAGTAACTCCGGCAGCACGAGCCAACGTAGTAGGCTCAACACTTTGTCCGTCAGGAAGAGCGATTGGCTTCATCAGTTCATCATAGCTAAAGCTTGTATCTAACCCCTGCCATGGAGTGGGATGATAATATTCCAAACGAGCATCCAATAATTGGTTATAGGCAAAAAGAGTAACTTCCGGTGCCTTGGCAAATAACGTGAGCCATAACTGCTCTGCATAACGATCAAGCCCCATTTCAGAGCCTCCCATGTCTACCCATCCACCCCCATTATGTCCCGGACGGAGATTTTCATAGTAACGGATAATATTATAACTCAGGTAATTCTGAAGATGCTGGTTACCTGCAGGGTTTCGGGTTTCTGTACCAGTCCATATCCCATCAAAGATTTGCGGGCCATTCTTCAAATCAAAACCCAATCCCTGAAAATGATCATACCAATTGGGGTACTTAATAGTAATTTTCACATTCGGATTAACACTCTTCGCAGCCTTGATGACCAGCTCTTTACCTGCTTCTGTCATCAGCTTCATGCGATATTCACTCCAGCTCATTTTGCCTTTCGATTTGATTTCTATATCCGACTTACAGCTCGTAAAAAAGAAATCATCCAGAATGAACTGGTCAAAATATTTAGCTGTATATTCGGCTATGTGTTTTGCCATCTTTCTGTGTTCCGGATTCGAATAGCAGAATGTTTCAAAGTTATTTGATTCATCAATTGTAAAGGTTATACCCCCTGCCACTTCAACTCCGTGATTCTTGAAAAACTCCTTTGCCTGCCGTATCGTTTCATCGGGAACAAGGTGCATATCCCGATAAGTCTCCAGATAGATTTTATCAACTTTCACTTGCCGGGAGATAACTCTCCATGTTGAATCAAGCCAGTGCATATCTTTCATCTTTTCCACTTCCTGTGCCCGGGTATATACAGAAACCTTAAAGCTATTGTAATTACCGGCAAAGGCAAAAAATGAACAGAGCAATAATGATAAAATAAAAACAGTGCGTTTCATAGATATGATATTTAATGAATTATAGGTTAACAATAACAACTATTTATTCAGAATGCTCCGGGCCGACAGCACCATATACATAAAATAAGATGCTTCGCCACCCATGCAATATTCTCCTTCCTGCCACAGATAAGGGTAGGTTAACAGTTCCGGAAGATCCGGACGAATCAATACAGTTCCGGGAGAAACACCTCCGGGAAGATAAGACCAGTCAGCCCTGTTCACGCCATAAGCAACCGTTTGCGATTTAGCTCCAACACCTCCAACAAAAGATGCCGTATTTGATCCCGGATGACAGCCCAAAATAAAATTCACCGCATTAAAGATATAATCGGGTGAGAAAATATCCGGATATGAAGCTTGCAACAGACAATAATTGTATCCTAAGCTCTGCACATCCCATGAACCAGACGATGTATTTCCATGATTGGATGGCACTCCATAAGGAGTCGACTTACTTAGTTTTGAATAAAAATCACGAACAGTCGACAGAGCTTTGATTATAGTTTCCGAAAAACCAGCATCATTTACCGCTCTATCAAACCGGCCTATATACCAGCCGGTATGAATGATATTCTTTGCTATCTCATCCTTGTGAGAAAGAACAAAATTCTTATACTCATCTTCGTGGGTTGTTAGATACAGTTCAACAGCAGCAAATATTCTTGCGTTAATTGCATACTTGCTATCACTTGGGGTTATTTTGTATAAAGTCTTGGCTATTTCCAGAGATTGAGAACTTAGAGTGTCGTTGTAGTTCTTCAGAACGCGTGATATGGCAGCCAGTTGTCCGGCAGTAGTAAGTTCTCTGTAGGAGTTGTTTTCTGTGAACACCCAGCGATCGTCCTCGTTACCCACTTTATTGTCTGTATCACTTGCAGCATCGCCCAGTAACACATACTGACGAACGCTATTGCAGATAATACCTCTGTAAAGCCTTCCCAATGAACGATAACCGGCAACTATGGATAATGCTCCATTCTCAACCTGTTGAAGGAAATCAGGCTTTCCGTCGGGCTGGTGAATTTCAGTGATGTGTTTATGAAAATCAATAGCTGTTTCATCATAGTTTTCCTTAAACGTCTCATAAGCTTGCGCTAATATATAAGCCTCGCCGGCCTGTGATTCTATTCGCAGGTCATAATCGCCGGCATCGTGCCATCCACCGGTATTCAGTCCCGGCACATATTCACCCGGATTATATTTTGTAAGGGTTGAACTATCCTGAGAATATCCGTCAATATGATTCAGATCAACCTGAGCCATGCAGGCATCGTCCATGTGACACAAGCCATGCCACACCCGGTATTTATCATTAACCCGCATGTGACACATCTGAATAGGAAGAAAATATTCAAGCTCCGTTTGCCATACACCACGTTCATAAATATCCTTTGCAATTCTGAAAATTGCTGATGATGAATTGCCATAGCAAACCTGATAAATGCCTTCTTCCTTCACGAAAGAAAAATCATACTTCAGGTAGTTGTATCTTTGAAATTTCCCCCAGTTTTCGGTTTTTCCACCGGGAATTTTTATTCTCCCCTGATCGGTAATTTTGTATAAAACAGGAGGCAAACTATTTTTGTCACGACTATCAAGTTCAATCACTGCAACCTTTGGCTGAGCAGGATGGTATCCTACCTGTGAAACCTGTACAACCGGTTTATAAATCCAGTTCTTCACAATTGCCGGAGTTATAATCCACCTTACAGCTCCTTTGGTAACTCCCGGTGTTATTTCCGATCGCAATATAAACCATCCGTTCTGATGATTCATTCTTCCATCATACAGAATAAGGTCTGTACTCTTCGATTCAAACGTGATTTTATTATAAGGATCGTGCGGATTCAATACAAATTTTCGGCCACTGGCAAACGGAGCAGCAATGACATCATCCGCCACCATGGGATTATAACCCTTTCCCAAAAGCAATTTTAAATCAGCTTTGCCTTTAGGATTATAATTTCCTATGAAGTTAACATTACTGGTTCTCGAGGTTGTTGGTCCCACTGCCTGTTGTGGAAAAGTTCCCGTCTTTCCATCCATTATCCAAGGAGAACCAAGTAAGCTTCCAGGATACAGTTCCAGGTTGAAACCAACTTTACCTGCATACTTTTCAGGAACAGGCTTATCCAGATCAACAGTAACCACCAGATGATCTCCTTCACTTTTTACATTTACTTCGTAATTAAAAACATAATCAGGGTAAATAGTGGGATTAAATCCTGCCAGATGCTTCGCTGAATCAGGGTAACATAATGCCACGCGAATAGAGTTACCGGCTTCATCAACTTTACGATTAAGGAACTTTGGGAAAGGCTGCCACTGACCGGGGGAGGCTTCAAGCCTGATATCTCCGTTTGCTGCCACGCGATTGCCATTCATTACAATTGTCATACCTCCCTGATGACCTTCCGGATATATGTCACTAAAAACCATAACATCTACCCCTTCGTTTTTAAAATATCCGTCCCGGTTAATTTTAAAATTCTGTGAATAAGTATTGGGAACAAGGAATGAAAATAATAAAAATAATACAGCCTGTTTCATCTTGAATAGTTTTCTCATAGTACGTGTTTTACTGATGGTTACAAAGAACAATGGTTGCATCAAAGATAAAATAAATCCGTAAGCAAACATTCCTGTCGAATGAATACTTACGGGTCTGTTAGTTAATAATATGGATATAAAATGTTATAACAAGTTGTTCCATTTATTACATAAGTGCTTTTTAATTTTATTTCTTCCGTTTGGTATAAACAGTGTGAAGTAATTCATGTGACTTATGACCAAGGGGAGCTCCCAGAAATTCCCGGTACAAGGTTTTGATATCTTCATTTTCATGCGACTTACGCAGAACTTTTCCTTCGTCTTCTCTGTAAATGGCTTTAAGCCGCTGTGTGCGTATCTCATCATTTACCGGACGTGGCTGCCCTCCGCCGCTTATGCAACCTCCGGGACAACCCATTACTTCTATAAAATGATACGGGCTGGCACCGTTTTCTATCTGATTCATAAGTTCGGCAGCTCCTGCCAGTCCACTTGTTACAGCAACCCTCAGGGTTACTCCTTCAAGGAATCTGAATTCAGGTAAGGTGTTTTCAATCTTCAGCTCTGCCGTTTTGATTGGAGTTAGCCCCATCAATGGTTTCAGATGAAGTTTCTCCACCGGAAGCTCACGACCTGTGACTAATTCGTAGACGGTACGCAACGCGGCTTCCATCACTCCTCCTGTTGTGCCGAAGATATCGGCTGCACCGGAAGATAATCCCAGCGGACTATCGAACTTGCCATCAGGCAAGTTACGGAAATCAATGCCTGCCTCTTTGATCATCCGGCCCAGTTCACGGGTGGTAATTACGGCATCCACATTAGGCAAGCCATCGTTATACATCTCGGGACGGATAATTTCAAACTTCTTTGCTGTACAAGGCATTACCGAAACAACGAATATGCTAGCCGGATCAAGCCCCACCTTCTGTGCAAAATAAGTTTTAGTCAATGCACCAAGCATCATGTGCGGCGATTTGCAAGTGGACAGGTGAGACAGTTGTTCGGGATAATGGTGCTCAACAAACTTTATCCAGCCGGGGCTGCAGCTTGTAATCATGGGAAGAACAGCTTCTTCCTTAGGGGAAGTAAACTTATTCTTCAGCCGTTCCAGAAATTCAGAACCTTCTTCCATAATGGTGAGATCGGCACCGAAATTGGTATCGAATACATACCTGAAACCTATTTCATGCAAGGCAGAAGTCATTTTGCCGGTAACCAGCGTACCCGGTTCATAACCAAACAACTCACCAAGCGTGGCACGTACTGCCGGAGCTGTTTGCACAATCACGGTTTTCGACTTATCATGCAAAGCCTCCCACACCTGTTCGGTGGAATCTTTTTCTTTCAGTGCTCCTACGGGACAAACCAACACACACTGACCACAGTTGGTGCAGATTGATTCGCCCAAAAGTTCATCTTCTGACGGTCCGATAAATGTAGCGAATCCACGATTATGGGGATTCATCAGACACACTCCCTGAACCTGGTTGCAGACCGTTACGCACCTGCGGCAAAGCACACACTTAGAACTGTCGCGGACAATAGACGGACTCGAAATATCAATATAATCTTTGGATTTTGCTCCTTCATACCTGTATTCATCAATCTGAATCTGATTACCCAATGCCTGCAACTCACAATTCTGATTCCGCCAGCAAGTAAGACAACTTTTAGGGTGGTCGGAAAGCATCAGTTCGTAAATCACCTTCCGGGCATTGCGCACACGTTCTGTATTGGTATGTACCACCATGCCTTCTTTGACTTCTGTAATGCAGGATGCCATGAGGTTCTTCACGCCTTCCACCTCCACTATACAGATACGGCACGAACCAATCTTGTGCACATTTTCCAGATAGCAAAAGTGAGGAATCAGGATGTGATTCTGTTTTGCAGCCTCAAGAATGGTAGTACCTTCCTCTACCTGAACCGGATTATTATTTATTGTCAGATTTATCATCGTCATCAGTTGATATACGTTTTGAACATCGTAAACATCTCATAGCCTCAGCAGTGGCATTCAGTTTATGGTATCCCAGGCGAACCTCGTCAAAGTTGCCTTCCCGCTCTTTGGGATCAAGTGAAGGCATAAAGAAACGCTCATGTTCCACTGTAATCCCTTCGTCGATTCCTCTTGAAGGTATCTTTATCGGCTCACCAATATTCAGTACTCCCGTCCCGCCCAGATACTTATCAATAGATCTTGCAGCATTCTTCCCGTCGGCTATGGCTGTAATCACTACATCCGATCCCCGGGCTATATCTCCTCCGGCAAAGATTCCCGGCTGGGTGGTCATCTGTGTATCGGGATCAACAATAAATGCGCCCCAGTCGGTTACTCCTACCTCTCCTTTCGGTATAAAAGGCAAATCGGAATACTGACTTACTGCCGGAATAGCCATATCAATATTCATCACAAATTTGGAATTGAGCACTTCTACAGGAATACGCCGACCATCACTGCCAAACCTTCCAGGCATCATCTTCACACATTCAATCCCCGTAATCTTTTCTTCACCTACAAAACGTACAGGAGCAACCAAATCGTGAATGATTACCCCTTCGTCGAGTGCATCTTCAATCTCCCGTTTATCGGCAGGCATCTCCTCTTTCTTTCTACGATACAGGATATGTACCTCTTTGGCACCCAGGCGGAGGGCCGACCGTGCAGCATCAACGGCTGTATTACCGCCACCAATCACAGCAACCACACCCTTTACCTTTACTTTTCTGTTCATATTAATGTCAGTAAGAAAGTCGAGTCCGTGGTATACCCCTCTCATTTCTTCCCCCTCAATACCTATTTTCCGGGAAAGCTGTGTGCCAGTGGCAATGTATATAGCATCATATTTTGCTTTCAGATCACTAAACATGATATCCTGTCCCACCTTCGTGTTGTATATCACATTTATGCCTCCCTGAATAATCGAATCTATCTCTTTTCTTAATTCCTCCTTCGGCAAGCGATATTCGGGTATGCCGTAAGCAAGGATTCCCCCCGCCACGTTCTTCTCTTCATAGATATCCACCGTATAGCCCAGCCGGGTGAGGAAATATGCACAGGTCAGCCCAGAGGGTCCGGCACCAATGATACCGATTGTCTTACCATTCTTCGGATAGTTGAGATTAACCAGTGGTTCGCCGGAGTTGAGCACATAATCGGCAGCATAACGCTTTAAGTCGGCAATGGCTATCGGCTCATCAATCTGAGCTCTGCGACATTTGCTCTCACAAGGATGAGTGCAAACCCTTCCGCAGATAGACGGGAACGGATTTTCCTGACGAATCAGTTCATACGCCTCACGTACCCTTCCGGCAGCAATGAGCGCCACATAGCCACACACATTGACCTTAGCCGGACAAGCATTTTGGCAGGGAGCAAGAAACAGACTGTTGCATACACCGGCACGGCAATATTTATTTTTTATATGTTCATCATACTCCTGTCTGAAATACTTTATGGTACTAAGCACCGGATTGGGAGCCGTCTGTCCCAGACCACAGATTGCCGTATCCTTAATTATATTACCCAGTTCAATAAGCAATTCCACATCTCCTTCTTTACCTTCACCGCAAGTAATGCGTTCCAGAATCTCAAGCATCCGCTTTGTGCCAATACGACAAGGCACACATTTACCGCATGATTCATCCTGAACAAAATCCATAAAGAACCTCGCCATATCAACCATACACGTATCTTCGTCAGTACAGATCAGGCCGCCCGATCCCATTATGGCACCAAGCCGGGTAAGCGATTCATAATCAATCGGAGTATTGAGATGTTCGGCTGTGAGGCAGCCACCAGACGGTCCACCCGTCTGAGCCATTTTAAATAACTTACCTCTTGGGATACCACCACCCACATCATAAAGAATCTCGCCCAGAGTGGTTCCCATCGGCACCTCTACCAATCCTTTATGAACAATATCTCCGGCAAGAGCAAAGACTTTGGTACCTTTACTGCCTTCCGTACCAATAGATGCAAACCAGTCGGCACCGTTCATTATAATCTGCGCCACATTACCCAATGTCTCCACATTGTTGATAACCGTAGGCTTACCAAACAAACCACTCTGTACCGGATACGGAGGCTTCTGCCGGGGCTCTCCCCTCTTTCCCTCCACCGATTCCATTAAGGCAGTCTCCTCACCACATACAAAAGCACCGGCACCGATTCTTATTTCAATATCAAAACAGAACTTAGTTCCTAAAATATCATCTCCCAGGAGTCCCATTTCACGGGCCGACTTCATAGCCAGTGTAAGTCTTTCTATCGCAATGGGATATTCGGCACGGATATAAACTACGCCTTTGGAAGCACCAATGGCATATCCGGCAATCAGCATTCCCTCAATGACCGAATGTGCATCTCCTTCCAGCAAACTACGGTCCATAAATGCCCCAGGGTCGCCCTCATCTGCATTGCAAATAAGATATTTCTGAGTACTATTCTCTTTATTGGCCATTGCCCACTTGGCACCGGTAGGAAATCCTGCACCGCCACGGCCACGCAAGCCCGATTTCTTTATTTCTTCAATAACCTCAACCTGAGTCAGATCAAGCGCCTTTGCCAGTCCGAAATATCCATCGTGAGCAATATATTCTTCTATCGAAGCATAATCAATCACCCCGCACTTTCCAAGTACAATCTTCTTCTGTTTCTTAAAAAACGGGATCTCATTCAAATCGGGAATAACCTCTCCAGTTTCCCTGTTCTTATAACAAAACTTTTCAGCTATTAGTCCGTTCTTTATATGCTCGCTTACAATAGGCAAAGCACTGGCCGGATTAAGATTGCAATACAGCGTATTGCCCGGATTGATAATTAAGGTAGGCCCCAGTGTGCAGGCCCCCATACATCCGGTTTGTTTTATCAGTACTTTCGACCGCAGATGTTCATGCTCCAAGGCCTCTTCAAAAGCTTCTTTAAACCGCTTACACTCAGAAGAAATACACCCCGCCCCATAACAGATATGAGCAGTAAACTTAAATGATTTCTCTTTGTTCAGAAAATCATTCTTTATTGTTTCCAGGTCAGAGAGTGCATTGATTTTCATACGTCTGTTGATCAAGAGTTTTCTTAACCTATTTCAGTGTGCCCAGAATTTTCTTTATTCTGTTCGGATTCACCTGTTTATAAACCTTGCCATTGATGGTCATTGCCGGAGCCAGACCACAAGAACCTATACAACGCATTACAGCAAGCGAAAACCTTCTGTCCTTGGTAGTCTCGCCCACATCTATGCCCAATTCCTCTTTTAACTTGCTGAGAACATCTTTTCCGCCACGAACATAACACGCAGTGCCCAGGCACACAGAAATAGTATATTGCCCTTTCGGCTTGGTGGAAAAGAAAGAATAAAACGTAAGAACACTGTTCACCTTAGAGACAGACAAATCCATCTGTTCAGCTATAAAAGACTGTACTTCAGTAGATAGAAAGCCAAATATAGCCTGAGCCATATGCAAAATCTGAATCAGATTACTCTCTTTCCGATCGTAATCATCGATAACTTCCTTGAGAAGATTATACTTCTCTTCTTCCGTCATCAGCTGCACATTACATAGTTCGTCTTCGGTTAACATAGGAATAAAATTATTATTTCCTGTTTATATAATGTTTCGAATCGCCATAATCACCATACGCCACCTCTTCGCCAATCATCTCAACCCTTTTCTCCACACACTCCAAACAGTCGCCTGTATCCTGATCCAGACAAGGTTTATTATCATAAAGCAGATAGCAACCTCTGTATTTCAACGGAGTGAGATTGGGCATCATTACATTTGCACCGGCTTGCAATCCCAATTCTCTGCCAAAAGGAGTAATTGCCTGAAGAGCGGTTGTCGATGCAATATTTATGTCCGGCATCATTAGCCTTAAAACAGCAATCATACAGATAGACAGATCAAACCGTTCAGCGGCATTCATCAGTAAATACTTATGATCATACAACGGTGTATCCGCATGCTCCAGATATGGCCCCATTCCCACCATATCAACATCCCTTTTCCTTATAAACAATAAATCGTCTGTAAGGTTCTCTATTGTCTGAAAAGGCAGGCCTATCATTACTCCTGTACCTGCCATGTAGCCTATCTTCTGGATATTATCGAGACACTTCAGACGCTTTTTGAAACTGTGCAAACCATCGTCCGGATGGATTTTCTTATAAAGTTCTTCGTTGCTGGTCTCTATCCTCAGCAAATAGCGCTGGGCTCCGGCATCAAACCACTTTTGATAAGTTTCTGCCGACTGTTCTCCGAGGGAAAGCGTTATCCGAAACTCAGGGCTGGTTATCTTCTTTATTTCCGTTATCAGATTTGTAATTCTTTTCGTAAAATCATTACTGCACAATTCCCCCGACTGAAGGACAACGCTCGTGAGCCCCTTTTCCTTTGCATAGCCAACTACCTCAAGAATTGTTCTGTCAGTCAGTGAATATCTGGCAACTTTTGTATTGCCCCTCCGTATGCCACAGTAGTAACAGTTCTTTCTGCAAAAATTTGAAAACTCTATCAGTCCGCGAAGATGCACCTTCCGGCCCACAGTCTGTTCCTTTACTGAATAAGCTTTTTTTATTAATAATTCATGTTCATTCTTATCCGCTATAGAAAGCAGACAGATAATATCCTGCCTCAGCAGTTCCTCTTTATTCAATATATCATTTACTCTGGTCATAAACTAGCTTGTAAAAGGAGCGATAGCCCTTTCAAATATTCCATTTATCCAGGCAATGGTCAGCCCGTAGTTGGTAACCGGAACGCCTGCTTCAATGGCATCAGTCAGCCGGCTGAAAACCTGTTTGCGGGTAATCATGCAACTGCCACACTGGATGATCAGCGCATAATCTGTCACCGGATTCCTGATTTCATCCAGCCCGGTAACCACATCAAACTCCAGCTGTTTCTGTGTAAACTCCTTCAGCCAGCGAGGAATCTTGAACCGCCCGATGTCATCACAACTCACCTGATGAGTGCACGATTCCAGGATCAGCACCTTATCACCATCCTTCAGCTCTGAAATCTTTTTAACTCCTTTCAGATACTCATTGAAAGGACCACGCATGTGGGCAAACGCCACACTGAAACCGGTAAGCGGAACATCCTTCGGAATAATCTTATTCACCATTTTAAAAGCCTGACTGTCCGTAATAGCCAGCTTAGGTTTAATGCCTGTATTTTTAAGGAATGATTCCAGTTCGGTTTTTTCAACCACAATATTTATAGCTCCATTATCGAGCACATCACGAATAGCCATAACTTCGGGCAAAATCAACCGTCCTTCGGGAGCCTCGGAATCTGTGGAAGTAATGAGCAAAACAATATCCCCACGGTTTACAATGCCTTTCAACAAAGAAGGATTCTGATAAGCTGTTTCGGGAATCACGCTTTTAAGCGCATCAATGATGCAGTCGAGATTCGATTTAGTCTTTGCACTAAACTCCACTATCGGAGAGCTTGTATATTGCTGTATATCTCTGATAGTGTCATTCATCAAAGCCTCAACATCCGTTTTATTGTGTACTATCAGACTAGGGATGTTATATTTGCCGAATTTACGGAGAAGCATTTCATCGAACTCATCGAACGTATTATCTGCAATGAGCAACACTGCGCAATCAATCTGCTTAATTATTTCAAGTGTTTTGGCAATTCTTTTTTCGCCAAGCTCACCCCGATCATCAATACCCGCCGTATCAATGATAATTGAAGGTCCGATACCCAATATTTCCATAGACTTCTTCACAGGGTCGGTCGTTGTGCCGGGAACCTCGGACACAATGGCTACTTCCATTCCTGTAAGGGCATTAATGAATGAGCTTTTTCCAACATTCCTCCGCCCGAAAATTCCAATATGAGGTTTTAAGTCACGCGCCATAATTTTATATAAGTTTAGTAATACAAATCTCTTTTTCCTGATTTCAGCAGACCAATCCTCTCACGAATAGACACTTTCATCTTCTCATCGTCCATTTTTTCTATTGTTGAGTCGATCACTCTCCACCCTTTACTGGCTGTGTGTTGAGGAGCATAGTCAATTAAGTATTCCGCCAGTGTAAGAATGGCATTCGGTGTGCAGTAACGCTTGATGAATCCCGGAACAGAGAATTCCATGAAGTGCTCTCCCGTACGACCAATACGGTAACAAGCCGTGCAGAAAGAAGGAATCATGTTCTGATCCAGCAATTCATCAATGATTTCATTTAGCGGACGGTTATCGTTAATCTGGAACTGCCCTCTTTTTAAATCCTTTCTGGAAGCAGTTTCAGCATAGCTGCCTATTTCTATATTCGTTCCCCCGTCAATCTGTGAAATGCCAAACTGAATGATTTCATCTCTCAGCCGGGCAGGTTCGCGGGCAGTCAGTATCATTCCGGTGTAAGGAACAGAAAGACGCAGGATTGCAATCAGCTTTGTAAAATCGGCATCACTCACAAAATAGTTGGTTTTCAGGTTTTGCCCCGAAGCATCCTTCACCCTCGGGAAAGATATAGTGTGCGGACCCACATTATAGCATGCCTCCAGATGGTTTGCATGCCGCACCAGAGCCATTACCTCAAAGCGCCAGTCATACAAACCAAACAGGGCACCAATACCAACATCGTCTATTCCCGCCTCCTGAGCCCTGTCGAGTGCTGTAAGTCTGTAACTGTAATCCGATTTTCTGCCCCGTTGATGGTAAATTTTGTAAGCTTCCGGGTGATACGTCTCCTGAAATATCTGATACGTACCTATTCCTGCTCCTTTGACTACTCTGAATCCGTCTACATCCAGAGGAGCAGCATTGATGTTCACCCGTCTTATCTCTCCCTTTTCTTTTTTCACTCCATAAGCAATCTTCACCGTATGCGCAATGTATTCCGGACTATAATCGGGATGTTCACCATAAACAAGAATCAGTCTTTTTTGTCCGTTGTCCTCCAGTGATTCTATCTCTTTCACAAGCTCATCATCGGTAAGCGTGCGGCGAACTGCATCCTTGTTTGATATCCGGAAACCGCAATAGGCACAGTCATTTGTACACTTACTGCCGATGTAAAGCGGTGCGAACAATACGATTCTGTTTCCGTATACAGATCGCTTCAACTCCTTTGCCCCCTCTTTAATTTCCTCTACCAGTTCAGGCGTATCCGCATTTATCAGGCAAGCCACTTCTTCCAGGTTCAGTCGTTGTTTGGAGAGCGATTTGGCAATAATCTCACGTACCCTTTCTTTTGACGAAACGGTATTACTTAGATAATCTGATATTTCCAAAGGATCGATAAACGGTTTCATCCGCTCATCGGAAATGGAATACTTTTCAGGAGTGAATTTCATAATTCCGGCATTTAGTATCTACAACAAAGGCACTTACCGGATTATCCGGTACTAAAAAATATAACAACCATGCGGGTAGAAAGTTTCAGGTATGCCCCCGAATCCATTCACCAATAAATAAAATCCATAGGCGGATGGCTTCCGGTTTATTCCTGAATGGCTGGCAAACTCCCGCCGGCTTTCTTCCAAACTCCGACCGGAGTTCGTTCAAGGTCCGACCGGAGTTTGCCTGAAGTCCGACCGGAGTTTTTCACATCTCCATTCTCACCTGATTCTATATAGAAATAAAAAGCTGCCCTCACCCCTCACTCTTTACCCATAATCAACTATCATACAACATATTACAATTAGAATAAAAGAAATTCGTTCCTCACTCTACCCTCACTTTTCACCCCATCCCTCACTATTTCAGAGCAAAATGAGTAAAAATAAGGCATAAAATAATGATGGAAGGTGCATCGAAGAAAATACAACACAAAGCCGAAAAAGTGAGGGTAGGCTTTATTTGTGAGGGTAAAGTGAGAGATAAAAATGCATCCATCACTTTACATTATATTATTGTTCAGACAGTTAAACACAATTTGTGAAGGAGTGATGGATCAGATTACTATTGCATGAAAATAAAAACGGCTTCACAGATATACTGCAAAGCCGCTTTTTGAATGTATTTGTATGAACTTAAATTACGTTTAGAATTTATATCCCACAGTTAAAGAGTAGCATACATTCTTCGCATCCTTAAATCTGGAATAATCCTTCAAAATCTTCTTCATTCCTGAAGAAGCATTCAGGCCAACCATAAAATGCTCCATCTCTACAGTAACACCTGCACCGATACCATAATCAAGTCTGTTGTCGGTAAGAGCTCTGTTGGTAAAGTTATTCATATCACCAAAGATATTCTTCTCAACAGAAGTTGTTGTTCCCGAAGCATAAATATCATCTTTAAACTTACCGCCAATAGCGTAAGCCACATACGGACCAGCACTGATAGCCAGTTTCATATTGTCTGTAAGGTGAAATTTATAAGCAGCCATTACAGGCAACTCAAGGTACTGAGGGTTCAATGATGTTTTCTCAAGAGTCTCATCATATTTTGCTCCCTTAGTAATGAACAACAAAGAAGGTTGGAGAGACCATCTTTTGCTTAAAGCATAATCCATTCCTACCCCAAGCTGATAATTGAGTTTGAGTTTAGAACCGGTAATGTCCTCGCCCCCGAAAGTACTTAAGTTGACGCCTCCCTTTACATTCCAGGAAATTTGTGCAAATGTTGTAACAGACACAATAGCAAAGATTGCTAAAACAAAAATTTTCTTCATATTCACTCGTGTTTTAATGTTCGCTCTTTCCCTTAAGAGCTTTGATTAATTGATTCTGTAATAATTACTTAATCCCTAATCGAATAGTTTGTGTTGGCGAGTCTGTTTTAGCGTAGTAATCTTCCCTCTTCTTTTCAGGGTACAAACATAACGGAAATTGTTTATATATGGGCAAGAATGTAGCGTTAAAAAGGATACTTTAAAATAAAAAACGTAATTTATCCTTTCTTTAACACTAAAACACAATAATAATGAGGAGGAGACTATTATTCTTTATTTGATAATTGCTTTAATATTTCTTTTAACGAATCATTCATTATAATATTGTTTTTCGGATTGTTACAATATCCAATAAGCTGAGGAATAACATTCTTATCTATTTCATCTTAGTCTTTTACACTATATTTTTCCCCGATCACATATTTAACCGTATAGGCCAGATATATACTCAGCAAAGAAACATTTTGCTTTACTAACTTACAAGCTAGTTCATCAATATTAAAAGTAAAATCGGGAGTTCCAGTCATCCATCTTGCTAAAAAAGACTTTGAGTATTCTCGATTGACATTCAATTTATCAAAGGGAGTAGATATCAGATAATTGGCACACTCTAGTGCTT
>Ga0183100_1000815_pt1 | contig 19672 bp, 11 predicted proteins | sample Biomet2_FD_127789 | JGI IMG/M metagenome (GOLD analysis project Ga0183100, IMG submission 127789) | Microbial communities from bioreactor (seeded with anoxic lake sediment) at LBNL, California, USA - Biofuel metagenome 2 | ecosystem: Engineered > Bioreactor > Anaerobic > Unclassified ...
CATGATAATGAAGGACGACTGATCGCTACAACCGCAAAACCTTTTGCGCAGGTTGGTGAATTCCAATACATGGAAGTCAAATCGGTAAATGAAATGGGTGCATTCCTGGACTGGGGGCTGATGAAAGATCTTCTCGTTCCGTTCAGAGAACAAAAATTACCCCTGAAAGAAGGCCGATGGTACGTCGTTTATCTCTATATCGACGACATTACCGGTCGCATCGTTGCTTCGGAACGTATCGATAAATTCTTGAACAAAACGACTCCCGAATACAGTTTCAATCAGGAAGTTGATCTACTGATTACCGACGAGACAGAAATAGGCTATAAAGTAATTATCAATAATGAACATTGGGGATTGGTTTATACCGACGAAGTGTTCTGCAACATCGAAAAAGGTGAACGCAGAAAAGGATATATCAAAGAAGTACGCGAAGATAAAAAGATCGATGTCAGTCTGTCTCCTCTCGGATATCAGAAAGTGGAAGGCGTAGCCAAAATTATTTACGATGCTCTTGAAGCTAAGGGTGGCTTCCTGCCTGTACACGACAAGAGCAATCCCGATATCATCTACTCACTGTTCCGCTGTAGTAAGAAAGCTTTTAAACAGGCTATCGGATCTTTGTACAAGCAACAACTGATTTCTATTGAAACAGAAGGTATCCGTCTCATTTCCCAAGAATAGATCAAATAAAACGGCCTGAAAATCATTCAACTTTCCAATGGTTGCGACCAAATGATGGCGGAAGATTTGTATTGCCTAATGTCTTATTGGGAATCTTACTCATGATCAATTTCAATTCGCCGCCATTAACTATTTCCTGATGCCGAATCCATGCGCGGTTCAAAAGTTTGCCATTCAGATAGATCTTGGAGATATAGCAGTTTTCGGAGGAATTGTTGACCGCCTTAATGGTGAAACGTTTCCCTTTGTAATACCGAGTATCCAAAGCTATTGTTGTCTCATCGAACACCGGAGACGTAATAATATAAATGTTATCTCCCGGATTCACCGGATGAATACCGATTGAAGCAAGAATATACCAGGCACTCATCTGACCGACGTCCTCATTGCCGCACAATCCCAAAACATCAGTCCCGTAAGCTTTGTCGCAAATCATTCGCGTCCATTTTTGCGTCAACCAGGAGTTTCCTGTATAAGTAAACAAGAAAGGTACATGATGTACCGGCTCATTGGGATGATTATAATAATCGTTCCAAAGAAAATCGGCAGGAGATTTATCGAAGAAATCCATCAGTTTCCGAGTAAAAGTCTCATGGCCCAACAAATCCATAAAACCATAAACATCGTGAGGAACAAACCAGCCTTGTTGAAGAGGATTCGATTCCGTACAATACAAATTCTGACAAGTCTCGCCTCGCCATTCACCAAATGAGCCATCAGCATTGCGTCCCCTGAACCACTTTACACTGTCATTCCAAATATTTTTATAGTTCTGCGAACGCAACACATAGATATGTTCATCCTCGACATTATTTTTCTGACGGGCAAATTCCGACATACACCAATCGGTATAAGCATATTCTAATGTTCTTGAGATATCTAAAGGTGAGTAACCAAGGGGTTCATTACCAAATTTATTGACAGAATTCCTGCCATATTGATAACCCTGATTAATATCCCAATTTCGTATACCCTTATTATACGCATCCACCAAAACAGAAACAGCCGGATTTCCCAACATGCATCCGGAATAAGAATTCATTATCTCCCAACGCGCGAAATACTTCTTCCCACTTAATGTTGCCAGATTGATCAACGAATTGACTTCATCGTTCACCATCTGCGGGTTGATTATCGTTTGTAATGGAAACTGACTTCTGAATACATCCCACCCGCTGAAAATAGTCCGATAGGTGTAATTTGCGTCTTGATGGATCTGATTGTCGCCACCCACGTATTTGCCATCTACATCAGATGTACTCCGCGGATCAATCATTGTGTGATATAAAGATGTATAGAACTTTATCTTATCATCAATAGTTCCACCTTTAATATGAATATTATTGAATGCCTTACGCCAAAGTTCTTCATTGGTCCGCCTAACTTTGTCAAAATTCCAGTCAGGCATTTCGGCTTCAATATTTTTTCTTGCACCTTCCATGCTGACGAAAGAAATACCCGCCTTTAAAAGAACCTGTTCATTTGCTTTTGTCCGAAACTCGGTAAAAAAACCCAGATGCTCGCCCTGTTTCTCACGGCACCCATGTAAGATATCAGCCTTGGAAGTAAGTTTCTGAAACTCGTCGGTCTCGATTGCATTACGGTTTCTCTGACTGAAGCGTTGACTCACATTGGCGCTCCAAACACCATATTTGCGAAAAGGTTTGCTGATCTGGCACCAAAAATAGACCGTATAATTTACATGTCCATCGCCGTTTCCCCAACCGCCATCTTTAGAGCTACAACGCATCCAACCCTGGATGGTTGTATCATTCACCACTTTTATATATTGCTCCGACGAAGAACCTCCTATGCGGCGTGCCAAATCAATACTGATGCGTGAAGAATCGCCTGCAGGAAAAGTCATTCGCATGATACCCGAATGCGGAAGTGATGTAAGCTCTGTGCGAATATTATAATCATCCAGATTAACAGCATAATATCCCAGTCTTGGCACTTCATTATCGTGTGAATACCTTGAGCGGTAGCCCGATTCCGGGTTGTTTTCGAAGCCACTGTTTGTATGAAGTTCGCCTGTATTCGGCATCACAAGGAAATTACCAAAGTCACCATACCAGCCTATTCCGCTCATATGAATGAAACTAAACCCTTCAATGGTTTTATGATGCCATGAATATCCAGGTCCGTTATCGCCACCTGTTTTCGTATCAGGGCTCAACTGAACCATGCCGAAAGGCGTTGCACTTCCCGGAAAAGTCTTGCCTAATCCATGCCCGCTCTTTCCTGCCTCCGTAGAAGTTGATGCTCCAATAATAGGACGCACGTAAGTAATCGCATCTTCCTTTACTGTTGTTTCCACATGATGTTGACTGTAACCAAGCAAAGGAAGCAAGCAGCAGAATATCCAGGCCATCTTTTTCATCCTTTTATCAATCTAGTTTCAGAATGGCAAGGAACGCCTTCTGCGGTACTTGAACCGTACCGATCTGTTTCATTCGTTTCTTTCCCTCTTTCTGTTTCTCCAGTAATTTACGCTTACGAGAGATATCACCACCGTAGCACTTTGCTGTAACATCCTTACGAACAGCTTTCACTGTTTCACGTGCAATGATCTTTGCGCCAATAGCCGCCTGAATTGCTATATCGAACTGTTGACGCGGAATCAAGTCCTTCAGTTTCTCGCACATCCGACGTCCGAAACTGACGCTATTATCCACATGTGTCAAAGTAGACAGCGCATCCACCGGATCACCGTTAAGTAGAATATCCAGTTTCACCAACTTGCTTGGACGAAAATCGTGAATATGATAATCAAAGGAAGCATATCCTTTGGAAATACTTTTCAACTTATCATAAAAATCAATCACGATCTCACCCAAAGGAATATCATAAAATAATTCAACCCTGTCGCCCGATACATATTCTTGTTTAATCAATGTGCCGCGTTTGCCTAAGCAAAGTGTCATAATCGGTCCTATATAAGTGGTCTGCGTAATGATAGAGGCCCGAATATAAGGTTCGTCAATATGTTCAATCAGTGTAGGGTCAGGCAAACCGCTCGGATTATGTACCTCTATGCAATTCCCCTTCTTATCATAGACCTTATACGAAACATTAGGAACAGTTGTGATAACATCCATATTAAACTCACGATCGAGGCGTTCCTGTACAATCTCCATGTGCAACAGTCCAAGGAATCCGCAACGGAAACCGAATCCCAGCGCTACGGAACTCTCCGGTTGAAAAGTAAGTGACGCATCATTGAGTTGCAGTTTTTCCAGCGAAGAACGCAGATTTTCGAAATCTTCGGGATCGATAGGATAAACGCCGGCAAACACCATTGGCTTAACTTCCTGAAAACCGGCAATAGCTTTCTTGGCCGGCTGATCAACATGCGTAATCGTATCGCCCACACGCACTTCGCGCGACGACTTGATGCCTGAGATGATATAGCCCACGTCGCCTGTCGTAACCTCGTCGCGCGGCGAAAGTTTCAGTTTCAAAACACCTACCTCATCGGCATCATACTCTTTTCCCGTAGCAATAAATTTGACATGATCGCCCGTATGAATCGTACCATTCTCAACCTTGAAATAAGCAATGATTCCCCGGAAAGGATTGAAAATTGAATCGAAGATCAAGCACTGCAACAGAGCATCAGAATCGCCCTTCGGTGCAGGTACGCGCTCAACAATTGCATCAAGTATTTCCTTGACGCCATCGCCGGTTTTGCCACTGGCGCGCAAAATATTGGCACGATTACAACCCAGAAGTTCCACAATCTGGTCTTCCACTTCCTCCGGCATAGCGCTAGGAATATCAATCTTATTAATGACAGGAATAATCTCCAAATCATTCTCTACAGCCATATACATGTTTGAAATGGTTTGCGCTTGTATGCCTTGAGAGGCATCAACGAGCAGCAGCGCACCTTCGGAAGCGGCAATTGAACGGGACACTTCGTATGAAAAATCGACATGCCCGGGAGTATCAATCAGATTGAGCGTATAAATTTCACCATTATAATTATAATTCATTTGGATAGCATGACTCTTGATGGTTATTCCTCGTTCACGCTCCAAATCCATATCATCCAAAACTTGGTTTTGCATATCTCTGCTTTCTACTGTCTTAGTGTATTCAAGCAAACGGTCTGCCAACGTACTTTTTCCGTGATCAATATGAGCAATAATACAAAAATTACGAATTTTGTTCATTTTCACTTCTATTTTTGAGTGCAAAGATAAAAAAATTCACCTGAATTGCATACATTTGGCATTGCATTTGTATAAAACGAATTATGATAGCACAAAATACAAAAAAACTCTACGACACAATTATCAGTCGCTTGGAGAACGGTGGATTGAAGCTTGCTTTTGAAGCCATCAAGGAGCTAATCCTCCACAATCACGAAATCTCAACACGTGATGAACTGGATGAGCTTGAGAACAATTATAAGTATATGTTGCGATATAATATGGAGGGCATCAAAGATCCCATGCGCGAACAAATTTATAATAATTTGACCATCTCCACCTATGAACTGGCCGAGACAATGAAACATAAACTGCTGGAAAAAGATGAGCCTACGGCCTACTACATCAATCGCAGAAACCTTCGTAATATGCCATCACACTCATATCAACAGCTCCACAAGCAATTGATTGATACTTACGAAACGACAAACTACAGCAGCTTCGACCAGGTAAACGGTTTACTGTTCAATAAGATATGGGGCTCAGATATACTCACACCGGAAGAAGAACAACAAATAAGCGAACTACTAAAAGACGATAATCTGCCATTTGTGACAGGATGTCAGATTGTATCGGCATTCCTGTTGTCATTGCTAGACTCATTTGATAAAGGAAAGATGAGACTACTATTCATCGCCGCTTCACACAAGAGCAATGAGATCAAAGCCAGGGCGCTGATAAACCTACTCATCATCCTTTACCTCTATAAAAATCGAAAGGTATACTATTCTCGGCTGGCTATCTTGCTGGCTACACTCAACGAAGAACCCGGATTCACACATATTCTGCAAACGATCACTCTACGCTTCATACTGGCCCGGGAGACCGAAAAGATCACCCGGAAGCTGCAAGAAGAAATTATCCCCGAAATGATTAAACTTACGCCAAATATCGGAAAGAAAATTAATCAAGAAGGGATGAAAGACATAAACGACTTGACCGAAAACGACATGAATCCCGAATGGGAAAAAATGTTTGCCGACAGCAATTTGGGTAAAAAAATCGAAGAGTTCGGCGATCTCCAGCAAGAAGGTGCCGACGTGATGCATTCAACGTTTATTCATCTTAAAAACTACCCGTTCTTCCACGAGATAAGCAACTGGTTCATGCCTTTCTCTATGCAGAACTCAAACATCAACGGTCTTATGGCGCAATCAACATTTGAACAGCAGGCTTTGGAAACAATGACTTCTGCTGCCTTCATGTGCAATTCCGACAAATATTCGCTTTATTTTAGTATGATGCAGTTGCCGCAAAACGTCCGCCAAATGATGATGGGACAATTCGACAGTCAGGCCTCAGAGGCTGCACGCCAGTCGAAAGCCGAAATTATCACCAAGCGAGGTGAACTGGAGATAATTATGATTCAATACATCCAGGATCTTTATCGGTTCTTCAAACTCTATCCGAAACATGAAGATTTCATCGATATCTTCAAGCTGCCGCTCGATTTTCATAATCTGGAGATTCTAAAGCCCTATCTATCTGATGAAGAGAGCCTCATGGCTATTGCCGAATACTATATGCGCAAAATGTATTACAAAGATGCGCTGATCATATTCAACCGGTTCGCAGAAAAAAAAGAAACCGACGACCTTCTCTTCCAGAAGATCGGCTACTGTGAAGAGATGAAGGGTAACACCGAGGGAGCTCTGCAAGCTTTTCTTCGCGCCGAATTACTCAATCCTGATAGCCGGTGGGTCATCCGCCGCATCGCTTCCTGCTATCGTCTTCTCAAGCAGCCCCAACAGGCTATCGAATACTACAATAAGTTTGCATCACACGGCCATGATAGCAACCTTTCTATTGATCTCAATATTGGTAACTGCCTGCTGGAACTTAAGCGCTACGACGAAGCATTGAAATACTTTTTCAAGGTAGATTATATGGAAAGTCACAATCATAAAGCCTGGAGACCTATTGCCTGGTGTTCGTTTCTGCTGGGTAAATACGAGCAAGCACACAACTACTACCAAAAGATTCTAAACGAAGATCCAACGTCTCAAGACTTTCTGAACGCTGCACATACCGAATGGGTTATGCGCAACTTTAAGGATGCTGCTGATTATTACGAAAAGGCGGTGATCAAAGAACAAAGCGACATCTATTCCTTCAAAGAAATGTTTGATGCAGACATTCCCTATCTGTTGGCTGCCGGAATAGATAAGGCTGACATTCCTTTGATGTTCGATCAAGTTCTTTATCAAATAGAACATTAATCGATTAAATTTTAGCAAATGTAAAGATATATTTCTGTAAACTTATACATATTTCTATCGGCTCATATGATATGAGACGATCGTTCCATATTATATGAGACGGTCGGCTCACCTATGTGGAACGACCGGCTCACCTATATGGTTCGATAAATGGATGAGTACAAACAGAAAGATTCTTCAGGACTCGTGCAAAAATTCTTCTAATGGAAATATATAACAAACCATGAATAAAACTATATATACCGCCTTACATTATCGGATGAAGTTGGTGTAAACCTTTTCTTCCTCTTGTGGAACAATCCCGGCCTGCTTACCTGCCTCAATACATTTTAGCAGCCACGCCATATTCTTGCCTAGTACGCGCATTGTTTGCAAACCTTCAATATCCTGCTTCACGTCATCAGGTGTATTGCCATGCACCATATTCCAATAATTGGACGAAACAATAGGCATACAGCGGATGGTAAGATATTTATTGAGTTGATCAAAAGTAGAAGCAGCCCCTCCGCGGCGGCAGCTGCAAATAGTTGCAGCCGGCTTATTACGTAATTCCGAAGGTACAATGAATGCCCGATCCATAAACGAGGTCATAGCTCCCGTAGCCGATGCAAAATGCACCGGAGTGCCAAACACAAAGCCATCGCATTCAAAACTCTTCCTGACAAATTCGTTGACGATATCGTCACGAAAACACTTACCTGTCTCACGGCATTTGCCACATCCGATACAACCGGCCAGAGGTTTCACGCCAAGCCACATAATTTCGGTTTCGACACTTTCCTTATTCAGCGCATCGGCAACTTCACCGAGTGCCGTATATGTGCAGCCCTGTTTATGAGGACTGCCATTAACGAGTAGTACTTTCATTATTTATGATTATTATTTTAAAGGTGTAAAGTTACGAAGATTCTGTTGTATATTTGCACAAAATAAATATCATAATGATGAGAAAGATATTCATACTATTCATCGGAATTCTCCTCTCGGCAGCTACTTGTTTTGGTGCCGGCAATGATTTGTTCATGCTGATCGGTTGTATGGCAGAACCTTCGCAGCCGGGTATGTACCTGTATCGCTTCGATGAAGCTTCAGGCAAAGCAATACTTCTACGTAAAGTAAGCCGGATTGCTAATCCTACGTATATAAACTTCACCAAAGACGGTCGCAATCTATACGCTGTCAGCGAGACGCAAGACGGCAAAGCCAAACTCTATTCATACGTTTTTAATAACAAGGACGGTAATATCCGTTTTCTCAACTATCAGTTAACCCATGGCGATAATCCCTGCAACGTATGGATCGATGCAGACAAGCGCCTTGCAGTGACAGCTAACTATTTCGGAGGCAGCATCACCGCATTCCCGCTGCAGCGTGACGGGCGCCTGCTTAAAGGCAAACTCTTTCAGTTCGAAGGCGGCGATCCAAAGTCGACCCGTCAGGAACAGCCACACCTGCATTGCATTTATACCTCACCTGATGGCCTCTATCTCTATGCCAACGATCTGGGGACTGACCAAATTTACAAATACAACTTGGTAGAGAACAAAGCGCAACACACGCTTTCACTAAAAAAAGGCACGCCCGCTTCATTCAAACTTCCTGCCGGCGAAGGACCGCGTCACACCGAATTTCATCAGAATGGAAAATTTGCCTATATCATCGGTGAACTGTCGGGTAATGTAACCGTCTTAAAGTACAACAAAGGCAATCTGACACCGATACAAACTATTGTTGCCGATACGCTGAACGCAGCCGGAAGTGCCGATATACACATCACGCCGGACGGTCGTTTCTTGTATGTATCGAATCGCCTCAAAGGGGATGGCATAGCCATCTTTTCGATTAATGCCCAAACGGGGCTACTGACCAAAATCGGATATCAATTCACAGGTATTCATCCGCGTAACTTTATCATCACTCCGAATGGAAAATATTTGCTTTGTGCCTGCCGTGACAGTAATGTCGTTCAGATTTACACCATCAATAAAGAAAATGGGCTACTGACAAGCATTCATCATGACCTTTCCATAAGTAAACCAATGTGCGTAAAATTTACAGAAATGCACTAAATCTGTCAGAACAAATAAAAAATTATCCTTATATTTGCTGTCTGTATTGTTTCTGCTTCGCTTTCGCGGAACAGGATTAAAAGGGAATCAGGTGAAAATCCTGAACAGTCCCGCTGCTGTAAGCTTCGTCAAGGGATAGACAATACTTTAGCCACTGAGAAATCGGGAAGGCGTCTATTCGAGGAGTAAGCCAGAAGACCTGCAATACTACTATTTGTCTACGGCTTCGAGGAAAGGCTGAGAGAATACAAAAGGGACCTTCTTTATCATTTTTCCTGCGTATTGTTCTTGCCTTGTATAGCCACCCACATGCTAACAATTATTTGCCATAATAATTAGTTTAAGAAGCATGAATCAAGAAGCGGGATGAGCTCCGCAGAATGATTCATGCTTTGAATTATATCAAATACATTAATTATGTAAGCGACTTATATGAATCCTTTAATACAAAAGTTAGTGAAAAATCACTATTTGTAGTGATTGTGCAAACATTTTTTAATGCCGTCCTTTGCAAAAAACAATAAAACGAAAAGCATGAAGAAGTATTTTTCTTTAGTGATGGCTATTATAGCCGTTTCTTCCATTATGATGAGTTGTAGTAAGGACGACAAAGACGAACCGGCAACTAATTCTGTCAAAAGAAGTATAACAATCAAGACGAGTGATTATACAAAATGGACTTATTTTTCTTTTGAAAAGGGAGACACAGTAGCTGTACCCGCTAATTTTAAGAACGATAAGACCTGGGATTTAGCCCTTCACCGTTGGGATGTACGGACCAATAGCGGCGAATCAGGTATTGGACAGGGCGGAGCTTATGCAGTAACTTATTCCATTAAAAATGTTACGGAAGAATCGGCTCTTGCCTCATGGAGCGTTCCTGTATCATCAGCCAGCTTCACAAAAGACTCACTCATCAAAACCTATATGAATATTCCTAATATGTACGCGGATTCTGATGCAGACCAACGCGTAGACGTCCCTGCAAATACCGCCCTGGGTTCGTGGATGGTAGTTAAGATGTCATCTATCCCGCCAACGTACGCTATGACAGAAAACGCTTTTGTCGTCAAAACGGCAAACGGCAAATATGCAGTCGTCCAGTTCACTAATTATATGAATGATAAGGCTGAAAAAGGCTATGTTACTTTTGAATATATCTATCCTGTAACCATTTGGAATTAATACGATGATCATCGAAGCGCTGCTCACTTGCCTGTCTGTTTTATCGCTGCCTGCGGATACTGTATCTTTACGTGGAACCATAACGGATGCCAATGGCAATCCGCTGCCTGGTGCAACTGTCATGATTCAAGGCACATCACGTGGAACAACTACAGATACAAATGGAAACTTTCGCTTGACAGGCAAAGGAGGTCAGCGCACATTTCAAATTCGATACACAGGCTTTACATCCGTTGACACAAGCCTTTATTGGCACCCGGGAACTCGTCCGCTTCATATTTCGATGAAAGAAAATTCGTTCGGAATGGATGAAGTGGTGGTCACAGGTACCCGCACGCCCAAAGCATTAACCGATTCACCTGTCATCACTCGCGTTATCACTGCTTCGGAGATTCACAAAGACTCACCGCAATCATTGATGGATGTATTGGAGACAGAGCTTCCAGGAATAGAATTCACCCGCACAGAAGGTGTTACAAACAGTGTGACCTTTCAAGGATTAAGCGCAAACTATCTACTATTTCTCGTGGATGGAGAAAGAATGGCTGGCGAAACTTCACGAAGCAATCCTGATTTCAATCGTATAGATATTGATAATGTTGAACGCATTGAAGTGGTCAAAGGAGGTATGTCAACACTTTACGGATCAGGAGCTGTCGCCGGTGTGATAAATATTATAACTCAATCGGCAAATAAACCATTTCAAGCTAAAGTAAACGCCCAATATGACACGGAAGGTGAACAAAAATACGGATTAAACATCGGTACAAAAAAAGGACGCTTTACTTCCTTCACTTCAGGACTGGTCCGTTTTAAATCCGCATACATGATGCGCGATAGCAAACTTCTGCAACATTATTACGACGATGGACGAGTGACAACCTCTGACTCTACCCTTTCAGAAATAGAAATTGAAGGATACAAAAATTTTACTGTTGAAGAGAAATTAGGCTACCGCTTTTCAAACAAGCTGAATGCTTCGCTCAAAGGGAGCTATTACAATCATGAACGTTATAATGCGGGTCTGGAAGGGACATTAAAGCACGACATCTATCACGATTGGAATACAGTGGCAAAAATGCAGTATGACGTAACGACCAAAAGCCGATTTGAACTGACATACAATTACGACGACTATAGCAAATACTACAAATATTTCAAATTAAATGAAACCGATCTTAATTATAAAAACATTTTACATCATCCAAAATTACTTTTCATCACAGACTTTATTCCGTCGAACACGATGGTTGCCGGTATTGAAACATTTTCCGAAGAATTGCAAACTTATCAATTTAGCGACTCAACCCATCACGTAACTCGTGCAGCGGCATACCTGCAGGATGACTATACCATTAATAATCACTTCTCGTTACAGGCCGGACTTAGAATGGACCATCATTCAAAGTATGATAATATAAATCTGAATCCGAAATTATCAGCCATGCTGAAAACTTCCGGCTGGAACTTACGTGTAGGATATGCAGCTGGGTTCAGAGCGCCTACGCTCAAAGAATTGTACACCGCATGGGATCATCAGGGAATGTTCAAACTCATGGGTAATCCTAACTTAAAACCGGAAAAGAGTCACAATCTTTCAGCCTCTATAGAATATACGAAAGGTGTTTTCAATGCTTCCGTAAATAGTTATTATAACCACATTTATAATAAAATTTCAACGGTCTGGAATGCCAAACAGGACACGAGCTTTTACAATAACATTGATAAAGCGACTGTTTCCGGTATAGATTTCAATTTACGCGTTCGCCTGTTTGATCATTGGACTCTAAAAGGAGGTTATGCGTACGTACGAGACCGACAGATGATAGACGGATACAATACGTCATCTACTCGTCCACATTCAGCCAACATCCGTTTGGAATATAATTTCAAGGTAAATAAAATGCTCTTCTCCGCCGGCTTAAGCGGGCGCTATCTGGGTAAACTTGAAGTTTACAGTGAAGACAGTAAAGGAGATTATTATGCTGTACGCTATCCCGCCTATTCGCTATGGAAACTAAACTTGACAGGGCAGTTTCCTCATGGCATAAGGGCAAATTTTGGTGTGAACAATTTATTTAATTACAAACCAGATAATGTCACTTACAATGCAGGAATTACCAGGGGAATGACTATTTTTGCAGCTGTTTCAGTGGCAATTGATGAATTGACTAAACAATTATAATGAATATGATAGATATTAAAAAAACAATATGTATTGTGCCGCTCCTATTGTTGACCATCGGTCTGCAGGCACAAAAAAGACAATCTTCCGGAGCATCAGAACTTCAAAAGATGGTTACTTATCTGGCCTCTGATGAGCTGGCAGGCCGTTATCCCGGAACACACGGCGACACATTAGCCTCAAACTTTATCGTCTCGCAGTTTCAAAAGGCAGGCATCAAACCATTGGGAAATACATCAACGACTGATAAGGAGAAAAAATATTTCCAAGACTTTGATTTGCCTTTATCGCAAAAAGTGGAAGGCAATAATCACCTGGTAATTGGAACAAATCCGCTTTCACTAAACACCGATTATCGACCACTAAACTACAGTGGAAATGGAACGATCAACAGCGAAATCGTATATCTTGGTTTTGGCTTACAAAGTAACGACAAATCATTTCCTTGGAATGATTATCGTAATGTCAATGTAAAAGGCAAGTGTGTATTAATTCTGCGTGGACTCCCTGATAACAAGAAAATCCAAAAACAAATGGCACATTTGTCATCTGATCGCAGCAAAGCTCTGCTTGCTCAAGATATGGGTGCAGTAGCCGTTTTGTTTATCAGCCAGGCCAACGACAGTATTGACGCTTTCGGCAGCTTGACGGAACGTGATTTTGCTTTAAAGATTCCGGTAGTACAAATCAAACGAAACAAAGCTGAAAAAATCTTTGGCAATGAAGCCATCAATGATAAAGAATCAGGCATGGGTGCAATGGCAGCCATGGGTGGTGCAATGGGAAATATGGAGACAGGCAACGCTCCCAAAATACAAAACAATCAGGCTGATATGCAAGTCAATCTGGTAAGAGTCTTTGTTAAGACACACAATATTGTCGGTTATCTGGAAGGGCGAAATCCAAATCTGCGAAATCAATACATAATCATCGGCGCTCATTACGATCATCTGGGTATGGGAGGTGAACATTCTGGTTCTCGGAGACCTGATACGCTAGCTATTCACCACGGAGCCGATGATAATGCTTCCGGTGTAGCTACAATATTACATTTAGCCCACCGATTAAAAGCGCTGCAACCTGAACGAAGTGTTGTTTTTGTGGCCTTCAGCGCAGAAGAAGAAGGTATTATCGGATCAAAGCAGTTTACTGACAAGTTACCTGTAAATATACAATCTATTTCAGCCATGTTCAATTTTGATATGGTGGGAAGTCTGCGAAGTTCTGCACTAACAGTTGGAGGCAGCGGAACATCAACCGAATCTGATTCATTGATTCATATAGCCGCAAAAGAATCCGGATTACACGTTACCTGTTCACCTGAAGGATACGGACCATCCGATCATGCATCGTTTTATGCTAAACAGATTCCTGTATTTTATTTCACAACCGGTGGTACCCTTACCTATCATACGCCTGACGATAAAGCTTCCACATTGAATTACGCCGGAATGGACTCTGTTGCCAGCTATGCCGAGAAACTAATCACGCTCGTTGCCAACCGCCCTGACAAGCTTACTTATCATGAAGCAGGTGCTCCGAATGCTGAGCCTATGCGTGCTCATTTCAAAGTAACACTGGGGTTGATGCCTGATATCACAGGGGGCGATAACAAAGGATTGCGTGCTGACATCGTAGTCAAAGGTAAACCTGCATATGAAGCCGGGTTGCGTTCAGGAGATGTAATTACTGATATCAATGGCAAAAGTGTCAGCAATATAGAAGACTATATGGCAAGACTTGCAGAGCTTAAACCTGGCGAAAATGTAAATGTCAAGATCCGCAGAGGTGAAGAAATAATTAATTTTGTTGTTCATCTTACAAATCCAAACAAATGAAAAAAGCTTTATACTGGACCATAGTGGTCCTCATCACTATAGCAGCCAGCGTATATCAGCGAATGACGGGTCCGACATATCCGAAACATCTCCAAATTGAGATGAATAACACAACGTATAAATTTGACCTTCCTCGCAGTGCAAAAACCGATCCTATAGTGCGAGTTGTACTGAAGGGAGCGCCTAAAAATATGGACGCATATTTATTATGGAAACATTATCCCGCAAATGAATATTATAAGGAAATACATATGACTCCGACTAAAGACGGATTAATGGCATTATTGCCAACTCAACCGGCCGCCGGCAAATTACAATATTTTCTAAATATCAATGGTAAAAGTTATTTTGATAACGAACCCCTAATCATACGATTCAAAGGAGATGTTCCTGCAGGAGTTCTTATTCCGCATATTATTTTGATGTTTGCAGCCATGCTTTTCGCCTGCTATGCAGGAATTATGGCAATAATCAAAAATCCGGCATTCAAAAAATACACACTAATAACGGCCATAATTCTTTTCATTGGAGGATTCATATTCGGTCCTCTTGTTCAACATTATGCTTTCGGAATGTATTGGAGCGGATTACCTTTTGGGACTGACCTAACTGACAACAAGACTCTCTTTGCTCTGTTAGCCATCCTTGCTGCGGTTTTCACCGGAAAATGGAAATGGAACCGGATCGTAACAATCATTGCGGTATTAGTAATGTTTATTGTATTTTCCGTGCCTCACAGTGTCCAGGGTTCAGAGCTCAATCGGAGTACAGGAAAGATTGAAGTTGGTAAATAAACAATTCTATTCGAATGTCGTAACCACTTCAAATATACTTCAACCTTTGATCTGTTGAGGAAAGACTAAAATGCGTTTGAAATTTTTTTTAACGGTAATCTCATTTCCATGTAAAATATAATTACTATGTTTACGCCAAATAAACACGTAAAAATATCTTATAAAAAAAGAGAAACGCTATGAATAATGCAATTTTCAGATTTCCTAAACCCATCAACGAGCCAGTACAAGCCTATGCTCCAGGTTCAAGTGAAAAACTTGCTTTAAAAAAAGAATTATCCCGATTATCTTCTGAAGAATGGGATATTCCTTTGGTTATTGGTGGAAAAGAAATCCGCACCGGTGATATAGGAAAGGTCGTCATGCCTCATGATCATCACCACGTATTAGCTACTTATCATAAAGCAGGGGAAAAAGAGGTACAAATGGCTATTGATGCTGCAATGAAGGCACACAAAGAATGGTCGGAACTCCCTTGGGTTGAACGCGCATCAGTCATGTTAAAGGTGGCAGAACTTTTAACAACTAAGTATCGCTATATTTTAAATGCATCTGTAATGCTGGGACAAAGCAAGAATCCATTTCAGGCAGAAATCGATGCACCGTGTGAATTAATCGACTTCCTTCGCTTCAGCACATTTTATGCAAGTCAGGTTTACGCAGACCAACCCTATTCGGACAGTGGCATTCTTAATCGCATGGAATATCGTGCATTGGAAGGCTTTGTCTTCTCACTTACTCCGTTTAACTTTACCTCTATTGCTTCAAATTTAAACATGGCTCCAGCAATGATGGGTAATGTTTGTGTTTGGAAGCCATCAACAACAGCTATCTATTCAAACTATTTCCTGATGAAAGTATTCAAGGAAGCAGGTCTGCCAGACGGCGTTGTTAACTTTATTCCTGGTAAGGGAAGTGTTATTGGTAAAGTAGTTACAACCAGTCCTGATTTGGCTGGATTCCATTTCACGGGTTCAACAGGAACATTCAATACTCTGTGGCGTGAGATGGGCGAGAACTTAGGTAAATATAAATCGTATCCGAAGATTGTAGGCGAAACCGGTGGAAAAAACTTCATTTTTGCACATCCGTCAGCTTCAGCTGCTGATATTGCCGCTGCCATCGTACGTGGCGCATTCGAATATCAGGGACAAAAATGTTCAGCCGGTTCACGCGCATATATTCCCAAGTCATTATGGAATGATGTCAAAGAGAGAGTGGGTGCAATGATGTCTGAAATAAAAATGGGCGACGTTCAGGACTTCACCAACTTTATCAATGCTGTTATCGATGAAGCATCCTTCGATAATATTATGAATTACATTAATTATGCTAAACAGGCACCAGATGCAGAAATATTGTTTGGCGGCAAAGGGGACAAATCTGTAGGTTATTTTGTTGAACCTACTATTATCCAAACAACCAATCCAACATTCAAGACAATGGTTGAAGAAATATTTGGCCCGGTTATGACAATTTATGTTTATGATGACAACAAATATGAAGAGACATTGGAGCTCTGTGATCGCACCTCTCCTTATGGGTTGACCGGTTCGATTTTTGCAAGTGATCGTTATGCCGTTGACGTAGCATTCAACAAACTGCGCTATTCGGCTGGCAATTTCTATATAAATGATAAGCCGACCGGAGCTGTAATCGCTCAGCAACCATTTGGGGGTTCTCGTGCTTCGGGTACAAATGATAAAGCTGGTGGCCCATTGAATTTAATTCGTTGGACAAACGCTCGTTGTATCAAGGAAACATTTGTCCCTGCAACTACCTACGGATATCCGTTCTTAAAAGAAAAATAATTAATAACGCAGAGAGAATTGCGAACTAAAAAAAAGGTTCCGGTTCTCTCTTAATTCAAATAAAATACAAATCATTATCAATACCATGTTAGATTTTAAAAATACCGAGATAGCTTTCTCTGCCAAATCACAAGGCGAACTAAGAAACGCTTATTTATTATTTAATACAATAAAACACCCGAGTCTAGTAAAGTTCGCTAGTGCAGCAAGTACTTTAGCTTTAAATATCCATTTCCCTGTTGCTTGGGTTATAAAACCTACGCTATACAAACAATTTGTAGGTGGAGAAACATTGGATGATTGTACAAAAACAATTGATCACTTAATGAAGTTTAATGTTTGTTCAACACTCGACTTTTCTGCAGAAGGGAAGCAGACTCCTGAAGGAATAAAGGCAACATTTGACGAAACTATGCGTTCTATCGATTTTGCTAAGGGTAATGATAAATTAGCTTATGCCGTTTTTAAACCCTCCACCGTTATTACAGACGAACTGCTTGCTAAAGCTTCAGAGAAACGGGAAGAATTAACAATTGAAGAAGTTAAAGAATTTCGCGAATATAAAGAACGCTTTATGGCATTCTGCCAGCGTGCTTACGATAATGATATCCGTTTAATCGTTGACGCAGAAGATTATTGTTTTCAAGATGCCATCGACGAATTAACGGATGAAGCCATGCGAAAGTTTAATAAGAAACGCGCTATTGTCTTTGCCACACTACAAATGTACCGTCATGACCGTATGCCGTATCTGGAACGTATATTAGCCGATGCTACAGAAAAAGGATATATCGCAGGAGTTAAATTTGTTCGCGGTGCATATATGGAAGCAGAACGCGCACGCGCGGCTGCTATGGGTTATCCTGATCCTATCTGCAAAGACAAACAAGCTACGGATGATAACTATAACGCAGCTGTACAATTTACAATAGAGAACATAGAACATCTTGAAATGTTCATGGGTACTCATAACGAAGAAAGCAACTACAAATTGGCAAAACTAATGGACAAAAAAGGATTATCACATGGCGACAAACGAATCTTCTTTGCCCAACTGTTAGGAATGAGTGATAATATTTCATTTAACCTTGCGCATGAAGGCTACAACGTAACCAAATATGTTCCTTATGCAAAGGTGAGAGATGTTCTTCCATACCTGATTCGTCGTGCTGAAGAAAATACTTCCGTAGCAGGACAGACTTTACGCGAACTCACTATGCTAAAAGCAGAATTGGATCGTCGCAATAAAGCAGGTAAATAATTTCTTTTCATATAGGCACAGCAATTATTATAGTTTACTGTGCCTTTTTATATCTATTTCTCATGGAAGAAGTTTACAATTTCTACAAACAAACAATAGAAAAATATACAGAGTTAGCAAGAGCGTTAGATAAGCAAATATATCTATTAGGCAGTATAAGGTTAGCATTAGTTATTGCGATGATAACTGCAATCTGGTTATTTAAAGCAAGCCATTGGGTTGTAATTATAGGTATTATCACTGTTTTTATGTTACCATTTGCAATACTTATGATTTGGCATACTCGACTTTCCGCAAAAAAAAATTATGATGAAGCAATAGCCAAACTATGCAAAAATGAGATAAATGGCCTGGAATACGACTTCAGTGCCTTTGATGGTGCACCGGAAAAATGCTCAACAGAACATCCTTTCAGCTTGGATCTCGACATCTTTGGGAAACACTCTGTCTTTCAATCCGTTAATCGCACAGTTACTTGGATGGGGAAAGAACTATTGGTGAAATGGTTCGAACAGCCTTTAACGGACAAACAAATAATAATAAAGCGTCAAGAGTCTATATGTGAACTGAGTAAACTAACTGCTTTAAGACAGCATTTTTACGTGACAGGTCTTTTGCAACAAGGTGGACAAAATGACCTTAGACTATTGAAAACTCTGTCTGAAACTAAGTCTTACTTTTTGAAAAACAAACTTTGGCAAACGTTGATTGCTATTATTCCAATTGTTTGGATAGCTGCATTGGTAGGAAGCCTATTTCATATCATTCCAATGTCAATAATCGGTCTGTTGTTTTGCTTTTCCATTTTGATTGCATACATAAAATCTCAAAAGATAACTACACTGTATCATTCTGTCAATAAGATGGAAAAACTATTGCTTACGTACTCTGCCCTTATTAGAGCAATTGAAGAACAACGTTTTCAATCGTCTGCATTAGTCAACGTCCATCAGCAATTATATAATCAAGACAAAGTTGCTTCTGTTGCAATAAAACAATTATCACGTTATATCGGAGCTATGGATCAACGCTTTAGTCTTATCGGATTATTACTGAATATCTTTTCTTTGCGAGATATACGAATAGCCGTACATATTGAAAAATGGAATGAAACATTTGCTATTGAAATGGTTCACTGGTTTAATGCTCTTGCCGAATTTGATGCATATAGTTCTCTAGCTACTTTTGCTTATAATCATCCAGATTACATTTATCCAAAAATATCAGATTCATATTTCGAGATGAAAGGGATAGCTTTAGGCCATCCTTTGCTAAACAGGAATGCATGTGTTCGTAATGATGTAAATATAGAAAAAGCCCCCTGGTTCTTAATTATCACTGGTGCAAATATGGCTGGAAAAAGTACTTATCTACGTACTATTGGAGTTAATTTTTTACTAGCTTGTATT
>Ga0183100_1000816_pt1 | contig 19667 bp, 18 predicted proteins | sample Biomet2_FD_127789 | JGI IMG/M metagenome (GOLD analysis project Ga0183100, IMG submission 127789) | Microbial communities from bioreactor (seeded with anoxic lake sediment) at LBNL, California, USA - Biofuel metagenome 2 | ecosystem: Engineered > Bioreactor > Anaerobic > Unclassified ...
CCTCAGCTGCAGCCTGGTACTCCGCCTCACTCACCAAAAAATCTGCCGACGACAAGGTCGCACCGTCAAACATCTCGGTATAGCGAATGACAGCTGCATCGCCCTCCTGACGGACTGCCGTCACAATCCGGTCAACGATCTGCGATGCGGTCAGATCCTCGCCATAAAGCTCTCTGTTTTTTGCCCTTATCGCCGGACTCAGTTCAACCTGGTCAAACGGGGCTTTTTTCAATAAGTCCGCAACCGCTGCCGTTCCGATCTCTCCTGCCTTGACAATTTTCATCTTGCCACCCCGCCTTCTAAAATCTCCCGCAGATCCTCCACCATCTGATTGATGCGGGTGAATTTCATCTTGAAGCTCACCCGATTTGCGATGAGCCGTGCCGTCGCATCGGCGATGTAGGCGATCTCCTCTAAATCATTTTCCTTCAGCGTTGTTCCGGTTTCCACAATATCGACAATACTTTCCGACAAGCCGACAATTGGTCCAAGCTCGATGGAACCATTTAGTTTTATAAATTCCATCTGCATGCCCTTGCTGTTAAAAAACTTTTCCGCTGTTTTGGGAAACTTCGTAGCTACACGCGTGTGCGCATAATCGGTGAGCTTTTTCCGTTTCAAGGCCTTGGGCACAGCCATCATCAAATGACAGCGGCCAAACCCCAGGTCCAGTAATTCATATACATCTTTTTCTGCCTCAAGCAGAACGTCTTTACCAATAATGCCGATATCAGCGGCCCCGTATTCGACATAGGTCGGCACATCGGCCGTCTTGGTAATAATAAATTTTATCTTTTTTTCTTCATTGACGATAACCAGTTTTCGTGATTTTTCCGTCAGGCCTTCCGCCGTATACCCCACCTTGGCCAGCAGGTCCGAGGACAGCGAAAACAGCTTTCCTTTCGGCAGGGCAATTGTAAGGTATTCCATATCATTTGAAGTCATGCTATAACCTCCATCATTTATCTCTTTAGTTATTTAAAGTAATAACATATTGCTATACTACCATCTAAATATAATTTCGTCAACACCAAAACAGGTATTTTACCGTCAATGTAGAATATATAACAAATATTGGTTTGCAGTTTTTCTGCCGACAAAAGATCTTACTTATTATAAAGGAGAGTTTACCATGTCTTTAAATATATTGGCACTCAGCTCAACGCTCACCGAAAAGCAGCTGGCTGCTATATCTTCCGTCCATGAGGATATCAAAATAACAACCTGTAAGAAATCTGCGGCTGCCGATCATATCGCGGATGCGGATATTCTTATTGCCTGGGGCCAGACGAAAATGGACGCCCTGTTGCCGTTGGCAGCAAGGCTGAAATGGGTCCATGCCCTCAGTGCTGGCGTTGATGACATGCTCTCGCCTGACTTCGCCGAATCAAACATCATCCTGACAAATTCAAGCGGTATCCACGGCACACCGATCGCCGAACATGTCCTGGGGATCATGCTGGCATCGAGCCGGGGGCTGTTTACCGCCTATGATCAGCAAAAGCAAAAACTTTGGAAATCACTTCCCGCCACCGATGAAATCTATGAAAAGACTATTGCCATCATCGGGCTTGGCAGCATCGGTCGGGCCGTCGCCAAACGAGCAAAGAGCATGGGCATGACAGTGCTTGCCACCAAACACCGTCAGACAACCGAACTATTTGTCGATCAGCTGTATCCCGCCGATGAAATTCCGGCCGCCATCAGCGCAGCAGATTATGTGGTTGTAACACTGCCACTGACCGGCGAAACCCGCAACCTCTTTACGCTGCCGCTGTTTCAAAAAATGAAATCCAGTGCCTATTTCATCAATGTATCCCGTGGTCCGATCGTCAATGAAGGGGATCTCATTACGGCCCTTGAACAAAACATCATCAGGGGCGCCGCCCTTGATGTTTTCCAGCAGGAACCGCTGCCAGAAAATTCACCGCTATGGACAACCCCTAACCTGTTCATTACGCCTCATAGTGCTGCGATTTCCCCTTACTACATGGACCGCAGCCTGAAAATTTTTGTTGAAAACCTGCACCACTTCCTGCAGGATGAAAATATGATCAACGTCGTCAATAAGAGCCGCGGCTACTAATTTTGCTCATCGGCCCGACGAAGCAATAAAAGCTCCAACGGATCCTTTTCCGTTGGAGCTTTGTGGTGTTTCCCGACAATTTCTGCAAGCTCCGACAGATGCATTGCCAGCAATTTTTCCCGGCCCAATTCGCCATGATAGTAATAAATATAAAGCGCATGGCGAAAATCACGCGGATCGCCTGCAACGCTTTGCCGTGCCAGCTCCCGGGCTTTCCCTGGGAAAAACTGATCCACGAGCACCGTCAGCACTTTATAACGCACAGGAATATCGCCTTTTGTCTTGCCGATATCATGCAGCAGGGCGCAGCGAACCAGCAGTCCTTTATCAATCTCCGGCTCCTTCGCCGCCAGCTGAATCGCAGTATAAGCAACATCAAGACAATGGCGTTGTTCGGGCGATCCCATCTCAGCGAACAGTTTTTGCTCTTGTTCACTGAGATATTTTTTTAAAAACACCTGATCTTCAGGATGGACAGCCGCCCGCACCGCCGTATAAAACTGGTGAATCCGCCGACAGAACTTCATCTCAGTCGACAAAGACAAGTTCAGCGCAATTTCTGGCTGCACACTGAGCTTGTGCTTCTTTCCGGCTCTGCGCCTGAAGTGCCAGCTCCGTTGTTTTACCACTTTGGCGAAGACTGGTCACCGTTTCTATTGCCCGCAAGACTGCGCCTTCTCCGTAGGCTACATAGATATTCTTTTCCGTTGTCTTACACTGCTGTCCCTGACGCTCAAGGGCCAGCATAACGCGCTCAATGCCAAGAGCAAATCCTGTTGCCGGACAGGCACTGCCAAAATCCGACAGCATGTGATCATAGCGACCGCCGCCACAGACCGGAAAACCCAGTCCCGGGGCATAGGCCTCAAATACCATTCCGGTATAATAGCCAAAATCACGAATAACACCCAGATCAAAATTCACATAATCCGCAGCGCCATAAGCTTTTAATAAATTGAAAATCTCCTGCAGGTTATCAAGAGCCCGCTTGCTTTGCTCATTGACGACCATGTCATACGCCTTTTTCAGCATCTCTTCGCGCCCATGCAGCAACGGAATCTGCTTTAACAATTCCTTAGAACTTTTCGGCAGCTCCGTCTGTTCGATAATACTGCCAAGCCCGACGAGATCGCGTTTTTCCATGGCCTGCTTTATCTGTTCCTGCAGCTCCCGGCTCAAATTCACCTGCTGCATAACGCCGTTTATGAACTCAACCTGTCCCAGACAAATCTGGAAATTTTCCAGTCCGGCCTGACGCATAGCGGCAACAGCAAGGGCTATAATCTCTGCATCCGCAGCAGCAGTCGGAACTCCCATCAGTTCAACCCCCGCCTGGTAAAACTCACACTGGCGGCCAGTCTGGGTCTGTTCGTAGCGATAGACACTGCTGATATAAGAAAGCTTCAGCGGCAGCTCTTCTCCCTTTAGCCGGCTGGCGGCCATCCGGGCAATCGGCGTTGTCATCTCATGGCGCAGCGCCAACGTCCGGTTACTCTTGTCAAAGAATTTGAACATATGTGGTTCGAGTGCACTGCCATTGCCGATCGTAAGCGTATCGAGATATTCAATCGTCGGCGTTACAACCTCTGCATACCCCCATCTGGCAAAGGTTTCAGCCAACGCTGTTTCAATGCTCCTCTTTTGCGCAGCTTCACGCGGCAAAAAATCTCTTGTTCCATACGGTATCTCTAAAACAAACTCTTCTTTGTACATGTTTTTGCTCCTTTATTGTCCTTTGGTATTGTCTTTGTCCCCGGCATCAAGGCGTTCCAAAATTGTCTTGTAGCCGTCGGCACCGTAGTTTAGGCAGCGCTTCACCCGGCTGATCGTCGCGGTACTGGCGCCCGTACGCTCGACAATTTCGTCATACGTATGCCCGCCCTGCAGCATGCGTGCGACTTCAAGCCTTTGGGAAAAGGCCTTAATTTCGCTCACCGTGCATATGTCCTCAAAAAACTGATAGCACTCTTCAATATTTTCGAGCAGCAATACGGCCCGGCAAAGCTGATCGTTCAGCTCGTCTTTTAATTTAGGATTTACCACAAAAAACACCTCGCAGTTTTATTTTTCAGCCTATAGCTTTTGCAAATTCATCATGATATTTTCTTACTTTATCCCTTTACTTTGTGAAAATACACTTTTATTATAGCACGCAGACTACAAGTTGAACAGTGCAAAATAAAATCCCGGCGAAAAATTGTCTTCGCCGGGATTTTATTTTGCCTATATTTAATTCAGGGCAATCTTCACCTGAGCCTTCATACCAGGATGTAGATCTGCCTGTGATTCGAGCGGCAGCGAAACCTTCGCCGCATAGTGAGGGGAAGCATCCTCTGTCTCCGCCGACACTTCATTGATCTCCAGCACCGTTCCCTGCAATTCATGGCCCTCTACCTTATAGGACACAAACTGTCCCAGCCGGACTTTATCCTGCTGCGCTGCAGTTAGCGGAACCTCCAGCCAGATATTAGCTGCATCACCAATATTGAGCACCGGCTGTCCGGCTTCAATTTCACTGCCAGCAATCAAGGTCGTATAATATACCGTCCCCGCTACCGGAGCTACAATCTCCGTAGCGTCCATATTTTTCTTCGCCGCCTCCAGCGCAGTCTGGGCCTGATTTACCTGCTGCTGCGCTGCCTTTATGACTTCCGGTGAACTCGGCATGGATACGCTCTGATAGGATGCAGACGGTTCGCTTTGCGTTGCCGCCAACGCCGCCTGATATTCAGCCTCGGCACGGTCGCGCTGCATGGCGCTTACGGCCCCGAGCTCATAGAGCTGATCCATCCGGGCTTTCTTGCCAGCAGCCCGTTCGACCTCGGCCTGTGAACCAGAGCCAGAACTCCCGCCAACCGGCTGCGATACCACAGTACCGGCAAGAACGGAGGTATAATTCTTCTTCGCCAGTTCCAGTGTCTGTTCAAGCTGTTGAAGCTGCTCCGGAGTCACCTTCACTTTGATTTTGGCCACCACCTGGCCAGCCTCAACCTTTGCTCCGTCTTCAACCAGCAAAGATTCAATTGTCCCCGGCGTCGAGGATCTGGCCGCAACCATCGCACTGGTCAGTTTGGCATCACTGATCACAAGATAGGACTGCTGGCTATGCCAAAACCAGACAGCCGCACTGGCAGCTAATGCCAGCAAGACAAGCCCGGGCAACCCATATTTGATTGCGTAATTTACCTTTTTACTTATATCAACTTCCAAAATAAGACCTCCCGTCAGGCAAAGCGCCTAAGGCGCTGCCTGCGCTACAATACCCTTTATTATAAAAACATCGTAAACGACTGTCAATCCTGGATAAGAAAAAGCGGATACCCCCGCGAGTATCCGCTCGTTATCTCTTACAGCAGATGATGATGCCGCATCGCAGCCTCAAGCAGCTTTTTATGCGGGTCTTCCATTTCGCACAATGGCATGCGCAAAGGTCCGACTTCGTAACCCATCATTCCAACGGCCGTCTTGACCGGAATCGGATTGACATCGACAAACAAGGCCTCAATCAGATCAAGGTATTCGATCTGCAGCTTGGCTGCCGCCTGTGTCTGCCCGTCAAAATAAAGCTGACAGATATCATGGGCTACCCGCGGAGCAACGTTAGACAATACGGAAATTACCCCTTGGCCTCCCAGCGATAAAATTGGCACAATCTGATCATCATTGCCCGAGTAAACAGCCAGATCATCCCCGCAAAGCGCCCTGATCTTCAAAATTGCTGACAGATCCCCACTCGCCTCTTTCACGGCGACAATATGCGGATGACGCGCCAACTCAGCATAGGTATCCAAATTGATGTTAACCCCCGTACGCGAAGGTACATTATATAAAATAATCGGGATGTTGACTGCATCAGCAACTGCAAAAAAATGTCTGACCAGACCTCTTTGGGTACATTTATTATAATATGGGGTAACCAGCAAGAGGCCATCGGCCCCCACAGCTTCCGCATATTTTGAAAGCTGCACCGCATAGGCTGTATCATTCGATCCAGTCCCGGCAATGACCGGAATTCGTCCGCCGGCATGATCGACGGCGAATTTAATCGCTTCCTTATGTTCCTCATCGCTCATCGTCGCTGACTCCCCAGTGGTGCCGGTTACGATAATCGCGTCAGTTCCATTTTCAATATTGAAATCAATTAAACGGCCAAGTTCTGCAAAATGAATACCGTCTTCATTGAACGGCGTGACAATGGCAACTCCTGCCCCCTTAAATATTAGGTCCTTCAATGCAATAGCCTCCCTCGCTGTGTCCTGTTTTTCATTATTACATGCAGGAACAGCAATGTCAATTCTGTTTCTAAAATCATCACTTTAGCCCGGTTTTTTTCAGACATATATCCCGCTTAGCCGGACAGATACCTCAGGAAAAAATGTTTTTCAGTCCGCCAAACACAGCCGCATTTTCCCTGATCTTCCCCTCGCCGCCAAGGGCACAAACATAGTTTTCTTCCATGCAGGCGTTAACCAGAGCAGCTAGAGAAACAATATCATATTGCCGTGTTGCCAGAATTTCGTCACGAATCTGCTGGCGGTCAGCCTGGCTGATCCCGCGAATATAGCATTCAGCCGCGGCCTCCCCCTTCATCTGGGCGGTAAGCGGGGCATCGACAGCACTCATGGTTCCAATAATATACTTGTCCATCTCACGGTCACTGACAGAAAAATCAGCGAGATAAGCAGCCGTTTCATCGAAGACCGCTATCGTTTCCGCCAGATTAGGGTCACGGTATGAGCCGAGCATCATATTGCCATTGCGCTTAAACTGGGCAAAGGCACCATAGGCCCCGCCCTGCACGCGAATCCGTGTCCACAGATAATCATAACGCAAAATCGTCTCAGCCACCCGCATGCTGCCACTGAAGGCATAGCCAAGTTTTACAAAATTAGCCCCTTTGCTGACATACTGCACCTGACTTGAGGTCATAAAGCCCTCATTTTTCTTATTCTCAGTAAATACATACGGCGCAGCCGGATACTGCTTTTGCTCAAGCTTAGCTGCCAAGGAAGCAAAGCTATCGGCAAAGGCCGGATAATTTCGAGCTTCCGTCGTCACACTGAGCAGCGCCCCATTGCGATTAAAGAGCAGCGGCTGCAGCGCCGCAAATTTTGCCGGAAGTTCGCGGTAGCGCTCCGAAAAATTCTCCGAAAAATCCCGGATGAATTCATAAAAAGACAGGGCACCCTGTTCATTATAGTGACCGCCGGCAGAAAAGTACGAGGCCAGTCGTGACGCCGCAACCTGATGGCCCGACCGCAGCAAATACATTTCAAGCGAGGACCGGCACTGATCAATCAGGTCATGGACGCGCTGCTCATCATCAAAACGGCTGCCAAGCAGAATTTCCGCCAGCAGACTGCTTGCCGTCGGCAGCTTTTTAGCCAAAGTCTTTATCTTAACCTTAAACTTCGGCAAGAGCGCATCCGGTTCCCGATCTTTCGTATATGCCAGTAAATCATAGCCGATACCGCCGGTATGCAGATTGATCTGGTTCGCCAGCTCAGCATAGGAATAACGGTCCGTACTGACTTTCCCCAGAAGTTCCGTTAACAAAAAAGCATAAGGCAATTGCTCAGCCGTCACGGCCGAGGCATCAAAATACAAGTTTATATAGGCGATATCGTTTGTCACCAACGGCGCATGCAGCACCTTTATATCTCCAAGCCACTTCTCCTCACAGGGAAGTTCTTCTGCCTGCTGCTTTATATCCGTCAGTTCAAGCAGCGGAATGGTCGCCAGCACCTCTGGCGGATCGAGCATTTCCTGGCGCCGCTTCAAATCTGCCGTCACAGCAATGATCTGCTCAATCTCTGCCGGGCTCATCGCTGCTTTTTTCTCAGCCAAAGAAGCTTTAAGCAAGGCCTCTTTTTCAGCGGCCAGCGTCTGACTCGGACTCAGGACAACAAGCGTCTGATGAGGATTGTCAATAAAGGCTTCCTTGAGCAGCCGCTCAAAATAATCCGTTTTTAAGCCGGCCTTCATCTTTTCCACGAGTTCCTCATAGTAAAGGTACATGGTCGGATCCCCATCATAGAGCCAGCTGTTCATCAGCTTCAGATTATAGATCAAACCTTTTGGATACTGGCCAAAATCAGCTTCACGCAGTTTGAATTCCAGCAGGTTGATGGAGGCTTCCAGCAGTTCCCGATCAATCCCTTTGGCAATCAATTCTTCCAGTGTCTTACGTACAAGTGTCTGAAACTCAGCTGCCTTTTCCGCTTCAGCACCATTGATGATAATGCTGAAAAACGGCTGCAAAATGCCATCTTCAAAGGAAGACGTTACATCCTTGCCGAGTTTCGCTTCTGTCAATGCCTTTTTTAATGGGCCAGCTTGCGTTCTGAGCAAGGCATGTTCGAGAATTTCAAGTGCCAGCATTCGTTCCGGATCATTGGCCCGCCCGACAACCGCATTTAAACTCAAGAAAGTCTTGGCCGTCATAGACTCATCGGCCCCGATCGGATATTGTTCCGACAGCGTTTTCGGCGCAGCAAACAATGGCTGATATTCAATAACCGAGGGAACTTCAATCCGGTCAAAAGCAGACAGGTATTGCGCATCAAGAAATTTGAGCTTCGCCTCAATGTCCATATCCCCATAAAGATAAATATAGCTGTTTGACGGGTGATAATAACGCTTATGAAAATCCATAAACATCGCCTGTGTCAGCTGAGGAATAGCTTCCGGATTCCCGCCGGACTCGAAGCCATATGTCGTATTTGGAAACAACGATGCCATGATTTTACTCTCCAGCAAGTCATCCGGTGAAGACAATGCGCCCTTCATCTCATTATAAACGACCCCGCTGTATGTAAGATCATCCGCTGGCGTTTCGATTTCATAATGCCAGCCTTCCTGCATCAGAACCTCCGGCGTATTATACATGGATGGATAAAATACAGCATCAAGATAGACATCCATCAAATTATGAAAATCCTTGTCGTTGCGGCTGGCCACCGGATAGATGGTCTTATCAGGATATGTCATCGCATTTAAGAACGTATTTAACGATCCTTTGACGAGCTCCACAAAGGGTTCCTTCAGCGGAAATTTGCGGGAACCGCAAAGCGTAGAATGCTCAACGATATGCGCCACCCCGGTATCGTCTGTCGGCGGTGTCCGAAAAGCAATCGAAAACACTTTATTATCATCATCGCTTTGCATAAACAAGAGCCGGGCCCCGCTTTTTTCATGAAAAAAGCGGTAAGCCGTTGCCGCCGCTTCTTTTACTGGCGTAGCCTGCAGCAGGCGAAAGCCGTGATATATATGATTTAATTCTAATGCCATTTAATCTGCTCCTTTTACTGGTAAAATCCTTTTTCTATTATAGCATATGCTTATTTCAGATGAAACAGACCAGAGGATTAATCCCATGCATAGAAAAAGCGGGAAACGGCTGCTTTGCAGCTGTTCCCCGCTTGGCTCAGAGTCGGTTCAGCGCCCGGTAGGCTATATCCTTACGATAATGCGCCGCGGCAAATGTAATTTTCTTCACGGCTTCATACGCCTTATCGACAGCATCCTTGACTTTAGGCGCCGTTGCCACCACACCAAGAACCCGGCCGCCATCCGTTACTATATGGCCGTCAAGTTCTGCTGTTCCGGCATGAAACACCAGGGCTCCATCCGCTTCAGCCGCCTCAAGGCCGGTGATCACATCGCCTTTTTTATAAGCCTTAGGATACCCACCTGCTGCCATTACGACGCAGACAGCCGCCTCAGCCTTCCATTCAACATGAATATCGCCGAGTTTTCCATCAATACAGGCCAGCATGACTTCGGCCAGATCCGTTTCCAGCAGCGGCAAGACAACCTGCGTTTCCGGATCGCCAAAGCGGGCATTGAATTCAATGACCTTAGGTCCTTGCGCGGTAATCATCAAACCCGCATAAAGACAACCGACGTATTTGCGTCCTTCGGCCTGCATCGCTCGAACTGTAGGTTCCAGCACAGTTTTCTGCACCTCTTCCAGCACGGATCTGGTCACAACGGGTGCCGGAGCATAGGTCCCCATCCCGCCAGTATTGGGGCCTTCATCGTGGTCATAGGCCCGTTTATGATCCTGGGAAGATACCATCGGCACGATGGTTTCCCCATCGGTAAAGGCCAGCAAAGAGGCTTCTTCCCCAACAAGACATTCCTCAATAACAACCCGGCTGCCAGCGCTGCCGAAGGCCTTATCACACATAATTTCATCAACAGCCTCCAGAGCCTCTTTTATTGTCGCAGCGACAATTACACCCTTACCGGCTGCCAGTCCATCGGCTTTAATGACAATTGGAGCCCCTTCCTGCTCAACATAGGCTCTTGCCGCGGCAGCGTCCGTAAACACCTCATATTTTGCCGTCGGAATATTATATTTCTTCATCAGATCTTTGGAAAATGCCTTTGAGCCTTCTATTTCAGCTGCGACTTTGCTCGGGCCAAACGCCTTTATCCCGGCTGCAGAAAAGGCATCTACCGCTCCATTCATCAGCGGCACTTCCGGCCCAACGACGACCAGGGAAACCGCCTTGTCCTGAGCAAATTTCACCAGTGCCGCATTATCGGTAATATTGATGTCAGATACACAGCAGGCAATTTTTTTCATTCCCGGATTGCCCGGAATGGCATAAATTGTATCGGCCAGCTTGCTTTGGGACAACTTCCAGGCCAGGGTATGCTCGCGGCCGCCGCCGCCAATCACTAAAATATTCACATAAACACATCCTCACCAAATGACAGCGCATCGTATGCACCGATTAAATTTTTCAGCCTTTAATCTGTTTCGCCAGATAATCCTGAATGCAGTCATCATAGGAAGCTGTATGATGAAAAGCTTCCTGTGCCAGCTGTAGTCTGAGCTCATCTTTAACTCCGCCGTCCTTGGCAATATCTGCGGCAATTTCATCATAACGTGACGGATTCACAACCACGGTTACAAACTTGAAATTTTTAGCGGCCGCACGAATCATAGCCGGTCCGCCGATATCAATATTTTCAATTGCATCAGCCTGGGTAACATCCGGTTTGGCAATCGTCTGCCGGAACGGATAGAGATTGACTACGACCATGTCGATGCCAGTAATCTTATGCTCTTTCATCGCCGCCACATGTTCTTCATTCTCACGAACAGCCAGGATTCCGCCATGAATATAAGGATTGAGCGTCTTTACCCGTCCATCCATAATTTCGGGAAACCCGGTGACATCGCTGACATACATGACCGGAATCCCCGCTTCTTTTATGGCCTTCATCGTTCCACCAGTTGAAATAATTTCCACCCCGGCTTCATTGAGCTTTTTGGCAAACTCCACAATGCCAGTCTTATCCGAAACGCTGAGCAGCGCACGCTTGATCTTCATATTATTCCCACCTAACTTTTTATTCTTTTATCGTCACATGGCGGCCCTCTACCTGAAGGCAGCCATTTACATACAATTCAATCGCCCGCGGATAGAGCTGATGCTCTTTTTCAAGGACCCGGGCGGCAAGAGTCTCTTCCTGATCATCGGGCAAAACCGGTACCGTATCCTGCAGGATAATCGGACCGCTGTCCATGCCTTCATCGACAAAGTGAATCGTGCAGCCGGATACCTTTACCCCGTAAGCCAGAACATCCCGATGGGCATGAGCCCCACTGAAGGCCGGCAGCAGCGACGGATGGATATTCATGATATGATCCTTAAACTCGCGCACAAAATACGGACTCAAAATCCGCATAAATCCGGCCAAAATGACTAAAGTTACGCCCGCTTCCTTCAAGGCTCCAACAAGTCTCTCCTCAAATTCCTCCCGGCCAGTGCACTGCCGACGATCTATGCAGACTGCCTTTATCCCGGCCTCGCGGGCACGCACTAAAGCACCAGCATCTGGTTTATCGGTGATGACAACTCCAATTCGGGCCTTGATCCGGCCGTTTTCGATGGCGGCAATAATCGACTGAAGATTCGATCCGCGTCCCGAGGCCAAAACACCAAGGACTGTTTTATTCATTAAATACCCCGCCTTTAATGGTGACTTCCTGGCTGCCGGCAACTACCCGGCCGATCACATGGCAAACTTCTCCCTGCGCCTCAAGTTGGGTCCGAATCTTTTCGGCGTCAACCGCTGAAACAACGAGCACCATCCCGATCCCCATATTAAAGGTACGATACATTTCATGCCAATCGACAGTGCCCCACTGTTTGAGCAATTTAAAGATCGCCGGCATTTCCCAGGCTGCCGCATCCACTTCTACGCCGCAATCCTTCGGCAGCACGCGCGGGATATTATCGTAAAATCCGCCGCCCGTAATATGAACCATGCCGTGAATATCAAACTTTTCAATAAGCGGCAGACAAGTACGAGGGTATAGTCTGGTCGGCGTCAGCAGTTCTTCCCCAATTGTTTTGCCAAGCTCATCTATATACTCATCACCTTTAAAACCCATGCGTTCAAAACATATTTTGCGCACAAGCGAATATCCATTTGAATGTACGCCGCTTGACGGCAGCCCGAGCAGGACATCACCAGCCTGGACTTTTTCACCGGTGATGATATTCGCCTTATCAACGACACCGACGGCAAAGCCGGCAATATCGTATTCGCCATCAGCGTAGAAACCCGCCATTTCAGCTGTTTCGCCACCAATCAGAGCACAGCCGGATTCCTTACAGGCAGCTGCTACACCCTTGACAACCGCTGCCACTTTTTCCGGTTCCAGCTTGCCAACAGCCAGATAATCGAGAAAATACAGCGGCTCGGCCCCCTGAACCAGAATATCATTTACGCACATGGCGACAGCATCCTGTCCAATCGTATCATGCTTATCCAGCATAAAAGCCAGGCGAAGTTTCGTACCAACACCATCCGTTCCCGATACAAGCACCGGTTCCTTGTATTTACCGCTGTTTAAAGCAAATAAACCACCAAAACCGCCTAAATCTCCCAAGACCTCCGGCCGATACGTAGATTTCACACTCTCTTTAATCAACGTAACCGAATAATTCCCTGCATCGATATCCACTCCTGCATCACGGTATGTGAGCTTTTCCTGCTTTTCTTCTGCCATAAATCTCTCCGCCTTTCCCGCTAGGTGTTATAGCCAGATTATCCATAACAATATTGTTATGGATAATCTGGCTGCTTTTATTTATTTTTACTTGTGCTGTTCAAATACATATTTATTGGTTCCGGATGCTTCCTGCTGCGGCGTATCCACTGGATATGCACTGTTAAAGCAGGCGTAGCACATGCCTTCCGCATCAACATCAGCAACACATTGCTTGAGTCCTTCAATCGTCAGAAAATGCAGCGAATCCGCACCGATAAATTCACGAATCTCATCAACGGATTTGCTCGCTGCAATCAATTCTTTGCGCACCGAGGTATCTATCCCGTAGTAGCAAGGATAACCAATCGGCGGTGAACTGATGCACATATGAATTTCCTTGGCTCCGGCATTGCGCAGCATGCGGACAATTTTCCCGCTGGTCGTCCCCCGGACAATCGAATCATCCACCATGATGACAGATTTCCCGGCAACAGCCGAACGGATGGCATTGAGTTTGAGCTGGACCGCCGTATCGCGTTTTTTCTGCGTCGGCTGAATAAAGGTACGACCGATATAACGGTTTTTAATCAGCCCTTCAACAAACGGAATTCCAGATTCAAAGGCAAAACCGGTAGCTGCCGTCGTCCCGGAATCAGGCACCGAAATGACGATATCTCCTTTGAACTTGCTTTCCCGGGCGAGCATCCGCCCCATCATAAAGCGGGCATCATGTACACTCTGACCGTCAATCACACTGTCCGGGCGGGCAAAATAAATATACTCAAACACACAGGAGGCCCGTTTGGTCGGCGCAGCAAAGTGGTAAGATTTCAGCCCCTCTTCATCGATAACTACCATTTCCCCCGGTTCCACATCGCGGACAAACTCTGCTCCGACGACATCAAGCCCACAAGATTCTGATGAGATTACCCAGGTATTGTCGAGTTTGCCGATACACAGCGGCCTAAAGCCCTGCGGATCACGCACCCCGATCAGCTTATTTTCCGTCATAATTGTCAGACAGTAAGCACCCTGTATCTTGTTCAGGCTTTCCATAATTTTTTCTTCAACAACTGTTTTGCGCGATCTGGCAATGAGATTGACAAAAACCTCACTGTCAATTGACGTCTGAAAAATCGTTCCATCCTGCTCCAGCTGATGGCGAATCTCGGCCGCATTGGTCAAATTCCCATTATGCGCCAGACTGATTTTCCCGCCTGAATAATTTACAATCAGCGGCTGTGTATTAGCCAGAAGGCTTGAACCGGTTGTCGAATACCGCACATGCCCAATGGCAATATACTGGTTATCCATATGAGGCACCTGATGGCGGAACACTTCATTTACAAGCCCCATCCCCCGGGAAACATCCATCCAGGCACCATCAGTAATCGCAATCCCCGCACTTTCCTGCCCACGATGCTGCAGTGCATATAACCCGAGATACGTCATCATCGATACATCTTCTTCATGTGAATAAACACCAAAGACGCCGCACTCTTCCTTCCATTTGTTTGCTTCTATTTCAATCATTTACCTAACTTCACCTGTCAATCTGTGTAAAATTTCTTTGTAAGCATCTTCAACATTTCCCATATCACGGCGGAATCTGTCCTTATCGAGTTTCTCGTGAGTTTCGCTATCCCAGAAACGGCAGTTATCTGGAGAAATTTCATCACCGAGAATAATTTTTCCCTTAAATTTACCAAATTCAAGTTTGAAGTCAATGAGTTCAATATTTTTTGTTGCCAAATATTTCGTCATGATTTCATTTACTTTTAAACCAGCTGCTTCAATCTCATTGATTTCTTCCTGGGTAGCAAAATTCATAGCCTTGATATGAAAATGGTTTATCATCGGATCGTTGAGCTCATCACATTTATAATAGAGTTCAACAATCGGCTGTGACATTTTTGTTCCTTCTTCCAGCCCAAGACGTTTGGCCAGGCTGCCGGCAGCGACATTGCGAATAACAACTTCCAGCGGAATGATGTCAAGCTTTTTAACGATCATTTCCCGGTCACTTGGCATGTTGACATAATGATGTTCTATGCCATTTTTTGCTAACAAGTCAAAGAAAAATGCCGAAATCTTGTTGTTCATGATGCCTTTTTCCAAAATTGTTCCTTTTTTAGCACCGTTGCCAGCGGTGGCATCATCCTTATAATAAACCAGCAATTCATCTGGATTTTCCGTTTCATACATCAGTTTTGCCTTACCTTCATATAATGCTTTCTTTTCCATAAAAAATGCCCCCATTTATTTTAATATAAGATTTATTAGATCTGAGCTGCAACCCGTGCTGCTTTGGCTTCCACTTCTTCTACCATTTTTTTGCGATAAGCAAGAAGCTTTTCCTGAAGCTCAGGATTGCCGACGGCAAAAATCTGTGCAGCAAAAATCGCTGCATTTTTGGCCCCATTGATTGCCATCGTTGCCACCGGTACGCCGGATGGCATTTGAACGGTGCTTAAAAGTGCATCCATTCCATTGAGCGCCGTCGCATTGATCGGCACGCCAATGACTGGCAGTGTCGTATAGCTGGCAATTACACCACCCAAGTGCGCTGCGGCACCAGCTGCCGAAATAAATACACCAACACCGCGCTGCGGCGCCGTCGTAACGACCTCACAAACTTTTTCCGGTGTACGATGAGCCGAAGCGACAACGACTTCGCACTCAATGCCAAATTGCTTCAAAAGCTCCGCTGCCGGTTTTAAGATCGGCCAGTCGGAATCACTTCCCATAATTATAGCCACTTTCATAAATCCACCATCCCCCTTGAATCCGCATAGTCACCGAGCAGCGCATCGCTGCCGGCGTCTATTTGTTTTTCATGATTTATATTTCAAGATCCAGCCTGTCGCCCAACAATTTGGCCAAGCATTGCCAGCTAACAAAAAAGATCTGAAACTACCGGTTTAAAACAATCCTGACAAATAATCCCTGCTAAAAACAACCGCCTGCACTAATTTACAGAATAACATCCCTTATTTTTTTCTGTCGTGCTGGTTATGGCAAATGTTCTTTCCCATTACTGTTTCTTACACAAACACATAAAACCCAGCCAACACTCTTATAGTATTAACTGGGTTTTATATATATCCGTAAAAAAGCATAGATTTCTACCTTGCATCTCTTCACAGTACCAAATATTCTGTTCATATATCATCCGCCCGTTTCCGGGCATACTTATCCCGTGGCATATCCGGCCCCGGCCCCAGACTCTGTTCCTCAGGCCTGAAATAAGCATCTTCAAATACAAGGACCAATAGGTCGGTCCAGCTGGAATTCTAGTGTGTAGTTTTGCTGCCGGCTGAAAAAATCCGGCTTTAAGCTGCAGGGAAAAAACCATCTTCTCTGCGGAGCTAACCATATGAAAATTTGCCAAAACACCTGCGTTACGCAAATCCATCAAGCCTGCACACCCATCCCTTTTGTTCTACGCTATCATTATACGGCATAAACAGATGCATTGCAAGAATGGACCTGGCTTTTTATACAAAAGAACAAATTTTTTCACCAATTTTATTTAGCGATACCTCGATTTCCACCGCGCCGATGTTAAAGGCCGCTTTGGGCATGCCATAAACGACGCAGCTTTTTTCATCCTGTCCGATCGTTTTGGCCCCGGCCTTGCGCATCTGTAAAAGGCCTTTGGCGCCGTCATAGCCCATCCCGGTTAGGATAACACCGACTGCCTGTCCTCCCAGCGGGGCAACTGACTGAAACAGCACATCTACGGATGGACAATGTCCATTGACTTTTTCGCCGGAAAAACAATTCACAAAATAATCCATACCACTTTTTTTCACCTGCATATGCTGGTTTCCGGGGGCGATCAGTACAGTTCCCGGCAAAATTCGGTCACCCGACTGCGCCTCCTTGACCTCAAACGGCGTAATTGTATTGAGCCGTTTGGCAAACATTTCGGAAAAAACCGGAGGAATATGCTGGACGACAACAATTCCTGGCAGAGGTGGTTCGATTGATGTCAATAAATTGGCAAAGGCTACCGTCCCCCCGGTAGATGCCCCAATGGCAATTACCTTCACTTTGCTGCAGATGTTCTTTTCATGATTTTTATGAACAGCTGCCGGGTGAAAGCGCTGTGCTTTCTGGATTTTTGCCACCACGGCCGTCTTCACCTTGATTATGAGATCCTCGATAAACTCACTGCGCGCTGACAAGGAATTGGCCTCGGGCTTTTTTACGAAATCCACCGCTCCAATCTGAATCGCCTCAAAAACCGAATTGGAGGCCCCGCTGATCACGATCGTCGGAATCGGATACTGCGGCATCAATTTACGCAAAAACTCCAGCCCGTTCATCCGCGGCATTTCAATATCGAGCGTCATAACATCGGGATGATATTCGAGAATTTTATCACGGGCATCAAAGGCATCTTTTGCCGTCGCCACCACTTCAATGTTTTTATCAGCACTTAATCCCCGAGCCAGCATTTCACGAAAAAGCAAGGAGTCATCAACTACTAAAACTTTAACTGCAGACATCTGCATCATCCCTTTCTATAAACTGCCGGCGAAACATAACGAAACGGTGTCGTTCCGCGTTCCAAAACCTCTGAATGTCCAATAAACAAATACCCTCCCGGTTCCAAAAGATCATAAAACTTTTTAATCAGACTTTTTATCGTCGCATCATCAAAATAAATCATCACATTCCGGCAGAAAATCGTATGGAATTTCTTTTTAAAGGGAAAAACCTCTTCCATCAGATTGAACTGCCGGAAAATAACCCCGGCCTTTACCTGCCCTTTAATCTGATAATGCTCGGCATCACAGCGGGTAAAGTACTGCCGCCGCCAGGATTCTGGCAAACTTTGAAAATCCGCACTCAAATATATGCCCTTTTGTGCCTGCTGTAAAACCTCCGAGGATATATCCGTTGCCAGCAGCTTTGTATCCCAGTTTTCTTTTTTTGTCGAGAAAAAATCGGCAATCAGCATCGCCAGTGTATAGGCCTCTTCCCCCGTGGAACAGGCTGCACACCATATGCGCAGATCATGATTTTTTACCGTCTGATACAAAAACGGCAATACCTCCTTGGCAAAAAGATCAAAATGACTCACTTCCCGCATAAAATACGTGTGATTTGTCGTGATGGCATTGACAAGTTCATCATCGGCTTTTCCGCTTACATCCTGCGTCAGATAGGCAAAGTACGTCTTAAAGCCGTCAAACCCGTGCCGGGAAAAAATGCGCTGCATCCGCCCCTTTACAAGATTGCGTTTCTGCATGCCTAAATGAATGCCAAACCGCAGCTTGATATAGGCGACCAGTTCCAAATATTGCTCATCCGTCAGCTCAATCATTCCGCTCACCTGCCAGCCTTATCGATTCTTTGTTAATATTTCCCAAACTCATCATCACTCAAATTGATATGCGTCAACTTTTTTTTGTCTTTCGTATCATCATAGGCTATTTTCTTTGACCCCTGGGAATCTTTATCCTTGTATTTCTTTTGTTTGTCAGCTCCGCCATCACGCAGCTTGAAATGTCCCACGGTTTCTTTCAACAGTTCCGCCTGCGCATTGAGTTCCTCGCTGGCCGCCGCGCTCTCTTCTGCGGTTGCCGAATTGGACTGAACAACATCCGAAACCTGCATCACGCCCTGATTGATCTGCTCAAGGGCAATGCTCTGTTCGGTCGATGCACTGGCAATTTTTTCGACATGTTCGGCAACTTCGCTCACCATTTCAACGATCTTGGTCAATGCTTCTGCTGTCTGATTGGCAATTTTAGTTCCGTCGTTCACCTTGCCAATAGACCCCTCGATCATATCCGTCGTTTCCTTGGCCGCTTTTGCCGAACGAGCTGCCAGATTGCGCACTTCCTCCGCCACTACAGCAAATCCCTTGCCATGTTGCCCGGCCCGGGCCGCTTCCACCGCCGCATTGAGAGCAAGGATATTCGTCTGAAAGGCGATTTCATCAATTACCTTAATAATTTTCGAAATTCCGGCCGAAGAAGTATTGATTTCCTTCATCGATTCCAGCATTTCCTGCATATAATTATTGCCAACCTGTGCTTCTGACTGAGCTTTGCCTGTAAGATCATTCACCGTATTGGCACTGTCCGCATTGAGCTTGGTCTGGGAAGCAACTTCCTCAAGCGAGGAGGAGAGTTCTTCTACCGAGCTGGCCTGCTCTGTGGCCCCCTGCGACAGGGATATGCTCGATTCCGATACGTGTTTTGAACCGGCAGCCACCTGTTCGGCTGCCGAATGGATATTTTCCATCGCATCGTTTACATTTTTACTCATCCGGTCAAAGGCTTTCGCCAGCCGGCCAAATTCATCGTTGCTGTCAAGGTCAATCGCCTTGGTCAGATCGCCTTCCGCAATGCGCTCAGCCCCATTTATCAGCAAATTAATAGTGCTCTTGATATAGCGGGAAATGCAGATTCCGATCACGAACGATACGGCAACCACCAGCAGGGAAACCGCAATCATAATGCCACTTTTAATTGAATACTATATAAAGGGCTGCCGCCTGCTTTCCAGTAAGTGATCCCTCATTTAATTTTTCTTTCAGATCGGTTC
>Ga0183100_1000817_pt1 | contig 19627 bp, 17 predicted proteins | sample Biomet2_FD_127789 | JGI IMG/M metagenome (GOLD analysis project Ga0183100, IMG submission 127789) | Microbial communities from bioreactor (seeded with anoxic lake sediment) at LBNL, California, USA - Biofuel metagenome 2 | ecosystem: Engineered > Bioreactor > Anaerobic > Unclassified ...
TTAAAATACTGACTTGCTCTTTTGATTTTTTTAATTCGTTTACTCGAATTCATTGACTCGGTCAAATCGTCGTTAAGCGACTTGACCCGCACATTCGTTTGTTGTTAATATTCAGTTTTCAAAGTTCTGCACCGCTTTTGACGACTTGTACAGTATATTACAATTCCCTACAAAAGTCAATAACTTTTTTTTACTTTTTTCAGAAGTTTGAAGGGCTACAAGTGTTGAGCGACTTGTATTATATTACAGGAGTTTAAGCCGTTTGTCAACACTTTCCTGCAATAATTTAGAATAAATTTTGCTGGACAATATACGGCTCACACTAATAGCTCAAAACTTCATGTTTTATGGAAAATTAAACCTTAAATTTAAAGTTATCTATCTCTGGTCGCAGGTCTTCTCCACCAGCGTTAGCCTCATCAGATAAGATGGCCTGGATGATAATTGCGCACTCTAGGCGCTTCTTTTGGATTTTACACCCATATTCATAAGGTTTAGAAATGTCTCCGTTTGCCATATCCGCATTAGCATGACAACCCCCACTACAAAAGAAACGTGCCCAGCATTCTTTACACATAGGTTTTTTCATAACATGCATTTGTCTGAAATATTGAACCAGATCCTGGCGCTCTATGCCAGTCGCCAGAGTCCCCATTTTATATTTTTCCCGACCCACAAATTGATGGCAGGGATAGATATCGCCCTCGGGAGTAATGGCAAAATACTCATGTCCTGCTCCACATCCTGCCAAGCGCTTAGCGACACAGGGCCCATTGTCTAATGCTACATTAAAATGGAAGAAATCGAAAGCCTCTCCCTTTTCTCTTCTATCTAAATATATGCGAGCAAGTTTATCGTACTCCTCCATTATTTTGGGCAAATCAGCATCTGTTAAAACATACGGTTCGTCAGTCCCAATTACAGGCTCCATAGATATTTCCTTACCCACGTCTAACATACTCACAGTATCATCAGCGAAATTTAAATTATAATGGGTATAAGTTCCCCTCAAATAATAATTTTTCCCCTGCCTGCTATCAATTACCTTTTTAAATCCAGCCACCGCTGCGTCATAAGAACCCGCCTTGTTAGGAAAGGGGCGCATATTATCATGAGTTGTTTTTTTCCCATCCAAGCTCAAGACAAGCATAACTCTATTTCTATTAAGGAAATCTACAATATCGTCATTTAACAGTGTCCCATTAGTAGTCAAAGTCAACTTAATATTTTTATCGGCGTCTATTTCACGCTTACGTGCATAGTTAATAACATGCTTGACTACAGGCACATTCATTAATGGTTCTCCACCGAAGAGGTCTATTTCTAAATTATGACGGTTCTTGCTTCCTGCTATGGCGAAATCTATAGCTTGTTCTGCAATTTCTTTACTCATAAGAGCTCTGTGACCGCCAAAATCGCCCGTACCTGCAAAACAGTACCCACAACGAAGATTACAATCATGGGCAATGTGTAAACACAGGGATTTTAAAATAGGGTCTTGGCTAAATGTATTCGGTACCGGGAAAGAAGGTGAAAAGAGCAAGCCTTGTTCTTGCAAGTTTTTCATTTCTTCCAAAGCGTCAAGTATATCCTCTTCCCTATATTTGCTTCTAAACGCAGACAACGTTTCATCAGCGTTTGTACCGTCGTATACACTAAGTAAATCAAAAATCATCGCGTCAACCAAATGTACTGCCCCACTATTGACGTCAAGTACTGCATAATGCTCATCTAACTTCATTCTATGAATTAACAAACCTTAGTCCACCTTCCATACAGAAAAATAGCTCCCCGTCTAAACAGGGAGCAGCTTTTAATTGCTTAGTTCTTTTCGCAAACTTGATTTCCCACTGTGCAAGAAGTTTTACATGCAGATTGACAAGAAACTGGGCATTCACCACAACCGCCGGTCTTTAATGTTTTGTTCAACATTTGTTTATTTACAGTTTTAATTCTTTTCTTCATTGGAATCCCTCCATAACTTTTAATGTATACATTTTATATTGTTTTGCCCAAAACCGCAAGCATTATCTAACATTACCACGAATCTTATCCCAAATACCCATAAAATCAATTCCATGACTCAAACTCCAGCTTGCTAACTGTGCCTTTAATAGATGTCTCTTGAAATATGTCAAACTGTCTTTTTTCTTATAAAAAGCGTTTACCCTTCTTAGTTCCTGCATGGGCACCTTATCCGTATTAACGCCCACATTTCCACATACGGCAGCAATGTATCCGGCATCGGCTACCTGTTTTGCCACCTGCTTATTACAAGCGCCTGTTGGGTAGGACAAGGTAAGGCCGCCTGGTGGATTATACAATCCCTCTACATATTCCTTAGACGCAATTAACTCATAATCTACTTGCTTGGGCGTAAGAGTAGTCAAAGGTTTATGGTTATAAGTATGGGAACCAATTTCCCAACCATATTTCAATAGCTTTAAATCACTATCCCAGTCCAGATAACCCGGCCAACCTTCGAACTTCACCGCCAAGAAAATGGAGCCCTTATATCCATATTTTTGTAAAATTGGAGCTGCATTAGTTAAATTATCCCTATAGCCATCGTCAAATATTAGCACCATTTTTTTATATAGCTTTTCGTGCTTTTGACGAGATATCGCATAATCATGCAATGTCATAGAGGTATAGCCTTCGTTATGTAAATATGCCATTTGTGCATCAAAGTCCTTTGGCGGAACACTATAAATATCACTTGCCTGTTCTACACGATGATAGGCAAAAATTGGCACACTTGCATCACAAAAATCACAAAAATCCCTGTATATCAAAAAAACTCCTGCTAAAACAACGACAACAACTACTACTTTTAAAAAGCGATAACTAATATTACTCATTTACTTTCCATCCCCATTTCTAGAGCCAAGTGCTCTATTTTTTTTAAGCGATGATTGAAACCAGACTTGCCTATGCTTCCACTAGCCATAGCAGCAAGTTCTGCTACCGATGACTCTGGATGGGCCAAACGCAAATCCGCCGCTTCTTTCAACAAAGGGGATAAGCTCTGTAAGCCACAAGTTTTATCAATATATTTTATGCAGGCAATTTGACGTACTGCCGCTTGCACAATCTTACTTAAATTTGCTGTTTCACAATTTACTAGACGGTTAACATTATTACGCATTTCTTTGACGATGCGAATATTCTCAAACTGCAGCAAGGAATTATGAGCCCCAATTACAGAAAGAAAAACCGTAATGGCATTGCCCTCTTTGAGATACACTATATAATCATTTTTTCTGTCGGTCATTTTAGCTGGCAAGGAAAAACCATGCATAATTTTTTGTATGAGTTTTGCTAAATCTTCATTGTCAGTTACTAATTCCAAATGATAATCACTAACTGGCTTGCTAACTGAGCCTCCGGCCAAAAATATCCCTCGCAAAAAAGCTTTACGACAACAAGGCCTGCCTAACAATTTTATCCTGCCGGCTTCAGGCAAGGCCAAAAGTTGTAGTTCACTTAAGGCTTTACTGGCCTCCGCAGAAGGCATTACCTGTACCTGATATTTGTTATTCTTTTTTAAGCGCCGAGATCTGGTTATTACTACTTCCGTCTGTACACTAAAATTACCCTTCAACAATTGTAAAACTCTTCGGGCTAGAGCAGCATTTTCTGTAGTGAAATGAATGCCAACTCCCTTTCCTTTTAAGGAAACCGATCCACTCATGCGCAAAAGTCCAAATAGTTCTGCCTTTTCACAGCATCCTATTTCCCCTTCTACACGCGCCACTTCATTTTTTACATCATTTGAAAAAGACACACTCGTTATTCTCCATCTATGTTTTTTTGTAAATCCTGAATAGTTTGACGTGCAAAGAAATAATCAAAATACTGTATCCCTCTGCCGAACAAACGTAGTCGATAAATTAACGTTATAATAGTCTTAGCTAATTTAATTGGATTGTGGCGAACCAAATTACTGTCATTCAAAAGACTTGCCGGTACTGCATCTATACCAAGTGCCTCGATTTTTTCAATGTCCGGAGCAACAGGAGCCGCACCTTCTTCTTCATATTTAGCTATTTGTTGGGCACTGGCCTTTTGTTCATTAACAACTACGTAGTCCAAACACTGTGTCCCCATATGGTCAATTATTGTCTTCACATGGTCATAGGCACCGTAACCATCGGTTTCGCCAGGCTGCGTCATTACATTACAGACATAAATTTTTACAGCCTTAGAATTAATAACCGCTTCTTTTATTCCCGGCACAACCAAGCTGGCAATAACGCTTGTATATAGGCTGCCAGGTCCTAAAATAATAGCGTCAGCATTCATAATAGCATTGACCGCGCTTTGTGATGCTTTTGGAAATTCCGGTTCTGTCATCAAGCGCACAATATGCTTTTTGCTAGCCGTAATAGAAGATTCTCCTACTACTATAGAGCCATCTTCCATTTCCGCCTTTAACTGCAAGTCATCAGAAGATGACGGCCATACGTGTCCGCGAACTTTCAATATATCGCAGATAGCCGTCAACCCATCCTCTATATTTCCTTCTATGTCAGTCATAGCCGCAATAAATAAGTTACCTAAATTATGACCTTCTATTGAAGTGTTAGTTTTAAAACGATATTGCAAAACTTTTTCCATCAAAGGTTCGGTATCAGCAAGAGCAATAAGGCAGTTTCTCATGTCGCCCGGCGGAACCATGCCCATTTCTTTGCGCAACCGTCCTGAAGACCCGCCATCGTCACCTGTAGTAACGACAGCGGTACAATTGCCCGTAATATGTTTAATCCCACGCAATAATACAGATAGCCCTGTACCTCCGCCAATGACTACTACGGCCGGCCCCTTATTCAATTTACGCTGAGTAAAAATCAACTCCCTTAGCGGTTCTTTTTCACCTGGCATTACCGAATCCATAACCGTTTTTATTATTTTACGAGTTGCAAAAACCATGCATATAATGCCCACTATAACTGTTGTAACTCCTACCAAGCTAACAAACGTTTGGTAGTGCGCCCCGGTAGCACTATACATAAAGTTAAAAACAGTAGCTTCAATAAGCCCTACAAATTGGTAATTAAAAAATAATGTGACACCAATACCAACCAATATAACACCTAATGCAAAAAAGAGTAGCCAACGTTTCAAATTCATGCCGGGATACAACCATTTAACCCACTTCATTTAGCAGCTCTCCCCTATTTTCTTAGCAAATCTCTATGCATTATTTGCACACCATAGCCTTGATTTTGAATCCAAACACCTAAAATATTAGCCATATAGACAGACCTATGCCTGCCCCCTGTACAACCTACACCAATCATAAGCTGGCTCTTTCCCTCTTTTACATATTGAGGCAGCAAAAATACTACCAGGCTCTCTAACCTTTTAAGAAATTCTTTGGTAACGTCTTTGCTCTCTATAAATTTTACCACAGCTTGATCATTACCGCTTAGCGGCTTAAGTTCCGGCACATAAAAAGGATTTGGTAAGAACCTTACATCAAAAATCATGTCGCAGTCCATTGGCATTCCATGCTTAAACCCAAATGATTGTACGACAATGTTCATATGAGGCAGTGTCCCTTCCGTACCGTACAAATCAATTATTTTTTCTCGTAAGGCAGAATTCACCGTATTCGTAGTATCAATTATCGTTGTGGCTTTAGCCCTAACAGCCTTAAGAACTTCTCGTTCTCTAGCAATTGCATCACTAAGACCACCCTTGCCACTTAAAGGATGGCGTCTTCTTGATTCCTTGTACCTTTTAATCAATGTCTCATCAGATGCATCTAAAAAAAGCAGCTCATAGTTAACACTGTTTGCCTCAATTTTATCAAGAACGCCCACAAGCTCATCAAAAAATTTACCGCCGCGGATATCCACGACCAAAGCTATCTGTCTATTTTTGCTTCCTGCCTGCATGCACAATTCAATGAACTTAGGAATAAGTGCTGGTGGCAAATTATCTACACAAAAATAGTTTAGGTCTTCTAGAGTCCGAATTACTTGGGTTTTTCCCGCACCGGACATGCCGGTAATAATTAAATTCCTTGAATTTTCCATGCTTTCACCTCCGCACCTGTATAGTATTCCTAAGCATTTATAAACATTTCACGTATTATATAGTATACTATTTTCTCTTCGCAAATGAAAGTGAAATACTCCATTGTTTTTATTGAGATATTGTGTTTTTATTGAGATATTATGTTTTTTTTGATAGAATGTGTATAGGATCTTGCGTTAAAATTTAAAGAAGAGGTGTTCAACGATGAGGTTGAAAAATTTAGTTGCAATCACGCTTGCCGGAACTATGTTATTTGCGGCTGGGTGCGGTGGCAGTGGCGATAAAAACGTCACTACTAAAAAAGAACCCAGCAAGAAATTAGTAATGTACTGGGGTGCACTTGAAGATTGGATGGTAAAGGATATTGCCGCCTTCGAAAAAGACACCGGCATCAAAGTTGAAGCTGTGCGCATGAGCTCAGGAGAAGTAATCGGACGCATCAAGGCAGAGAAGGCTAATCCTAAAGCTTCTTTGTGGTTTGGTGGCCCTGCCGATGGGCAAATACAAGCTAAAGCTGATGGTTTGTTAGAAAAATACATTTCGCCCAATGCGCAGAAAATTCCTGCCCAATTTAAGGACCCGGATGGATATTGGACCGGCGTCTACGTAGGCTATTTAGGTTTTGCCTCTAATCAAAAACTCTTGCAAGAAAAAGGCGTAGCAGCTCCTAGTAGTTGGGAAGATTTGTTGAAGCCTGAATTTAAAGGACAAATAATTTCTGCGAATCCCGGCTCTTCAGGGACTGCATATACTATGCTTGCCACCCTCGTACAAATGAAGGGTGAAAAAGATGGCTTAGACTACATGTCTGCTCTTGATAAACAAATGAAAAATTATCAAAAATCCGGCACCGCACCTGCTCGTTTAGCCGGTCAAGGTGAATGTATGGTTGGCATCACCTTTTTGCATGATGCTATTAAGTATCGTGAAGAAGGAATGAAAGACTTAGTATTAACAGCTCCTTCAGAAGGTACCGGTTATGAAATCGGTGCTGTTTCCTTAATTAAAGGCGGTCCCGATGAAGAAAATGCCAAGAAGTTTATTGATTGGTGTCTAACTAAAAAAGCTCAAGAGATTGGCCAGACCGTTGGTTCTTATCAATTCTTAACCAATCCTGATGCTACGCCGCCTAAACAAGCTGCCGAGCTTAATAATACTAAGTTGGTTAAGTATGACTTTGCATGGGCAGGTCAAAACCGCTCTGCGCTTGTAGAAAAATGGAACAAGGCTATTAAAGCATAAGGACAATAAGCAACTATAACAGTAGATTTTGCCGCTTATCATTTTGATAGGCGGCTTTATTTCAGGAAATGACGGTGGAAAAATGATGCAGGAAAATAAGTATGGCGTCCTTGCCCTTAAGTGGGACGAAATGCAAAAAATTCTAAGAGATCCTGTTCTCTTGGCAACGATTATCCTAGTTGGACTATCGTTGATTCTTTTTATTATCTGGCCCTTGTACGGGGTGTTAGCGCAAAGCTTTTTAAATGACTCCGGTAAATTAACACTCGAATATTATCGCGAATCTTTAAAACACTCTGAAAATATACGGGTTTTATTAAATACCATAGGGCTCGGGTTATTTGTTAGTTTTTTTGCGACAGCCATAGGTTTTCTTTTTGCCTATGCTGATGCCTTTTTAAAAATTAAATATAAAAAAATATTTAATATTATTGCTATTTTACCTATTATTTCTCCACCTTTTGCTCTGGCGATGTCATTTATCATGCTTTTTGGACAACAGGGCTTTATTAGTAAAGTAATTCTTGGTATTAAAAATGCCAATATATATGGTTTCACAGGTCTGGCAACTGTACAAATCCTTACCTTCTTTCCGATAGCCTATTTAGTATTGGCGGGGCTTTTAAAACAAATTGACCCATCCTTAGAAGAAGCAGCTCGTAATATGGGAGCCAGCCGCTGGCAGACTTTTAAAACGGTGCTGCTGCCCCTTGTAATGCCCGGCATTGCCAATAGCTTTCTGTTGGTATTCATCCAAACTGTTGCTGATTTTGGTAATCCCATGGTTATAGGGGGCAATTTTAACACCATGGCCGCACAAGTTTATTTGCAAGCTATGGGGAATTATGATATTAAAGGCGGTACCGCTTTAGCAACTATTTTATTAACACTTTCGATTCTTATGTTTGTACTGCAAAAATACTGGGTGGGCAACAAATCCTATGTTACTTTGACCGGTAAGCCTTCAAGAATTCGCGAACTTATTAACGACAAAATCAGCCTTGTCGCTATTGGTCTCCCCTGTTTTTTAATTAGTGTTTTCATCCTTGTTCTCTATGGATTGATTCCGCTAGGAAGCTTTGTTAATCTTTGGGGTATTGACTATACATTTACAACAAAACATTATCTTTATATTTGGAATATTGGTACAAAACCAATTATTGATACAACTATTCTTTCTCTGATTTCTATGCCTATTACCGGTATACTCGGTATGATTATAGCTTATCTAATTGTACGAAAAAAATTCCTCGGAAGAGGTCTTATTGAGTTCACTTCGCTTTTATCGCTGGCAATTCCTGGTACCGTTATAGGCATGGGTTATGTTCTCGCCTACAATGAACCTCCTTTAATGCTCACAGGTACGGGTACAATTATTGTCTTGTCCTTTATTTTCCGCAGCATGCCCGTAGGCATTCGCGCCGGTGTTGCTTCCCTACAACAGATTGATCCGGCAATTGAAGAAGCAGCTCAGGACCTAGGTGCCGGCACATTCAAGGTCTTTCATTCTATAACTATTCCTTTAATCAAATCCGCTTTTTTTAGCGGTCTGGTATATAGTTTTGTCCGTTCGATGACAGCCGTCAGTGCCGTTATCTTCCTCGTATCTGCTAGCGTTAATTTATTGACAGTAGCAATAATGTCCCAAGTAGATGTTGGCCGTTTAGGTGTTGCAGCCGCTTATTCTACCGTGCTTATCGGCATTGTCCTATTCGTAGTGGGCATTTTAACCTTTTTATTGGGCAAAATAGGCGCTAATGTTTCTGAAATACAAGGTTAGGGAGGATAAACATGGCACAGACAAAAAGTGTACAAGTAAAAAATTTAGAGAAAATATATCCCGGGCACGAGGGAAAACAAATTATTGCTGTTAACAAAGTCTCTATTGATATATCCCCAGGTGAATTCGTTACCCTACTAGGTCCTTCAGGTTGCGGCAAAACCACTATACTGCGTATGATTGCCGGATTTGAAATTCCTACTGCCGGCAGTGTTTTCATTGGTTCTGCTAATGTTAACAGCCTAACTCCTGACAAAAGGGATACCGCAATGGTATTTCAGAGCTATGCCCTTTTCCCACACTTAAATCTTTTTAATAATATTGCCTACGGCTTGAAAATTAAGAATTTATCTAAAGATATTATAAAGAAAAAAGTTAGTGATATTTTAGCCTTAGTAGGCTTGGAAGGTATGGAAAATCGTGCCCCCAATCAGCTGTCAGGTGGTCAACAGCAACGTGTAGCCCTTGCCAGGGCATTAGTAATGGAGCCTTCCGTGTTACTGTTTGATGAACCCTTATCAAATCTTGATGCCAAATTACGAGTTTATATGCGTAATGAAATTCATAAAATTCAACGCAAGGTCGGCATAACAAGCATTTATGTAACACATGACCAATCAGAAGCCATGAGCCTTTCCGATAAGATTATTGTTATGAGACAAGGAAACATAGAACAAGTAGGAACCCCTCGCGAAATTTATGCCAAACCAGCTACTGCGTTTGTAGCAGATTTTATTGGTATTGCCAATATCGTCCCTGCCAAGGTCCTTGAACGTACAGATGGAATTACCACGATAGACCTCTTTGGACTGACCTGTAGCAAACCCTCGACTTGCAATGTACAAAAAGGTGACGACTGTAAAGTTGTGCTTCGGCCTGAGGCCCTGAGCCTTGGCCGCACAGGTGAAGTTAAAGGCACTATTACTAGCAGCATTTTTATGGGAGAATCTCAAGACTACACTATAGATGTACAAGGTTGTAGCTTAGAAGTAAAAGAATATAATCCTTGTTACAAGGAAGTTTTCCCTGCAGGTTCAGAAATATTCTTATCAATAGACAAACTTTCCATGCATATAATAAAATAAGTATAAAACATAAAGAGCTTATGACTAAGTAGTAGCCATAAGCTCTTTATGTTTTATACTGTTTTGTAGCAACCCTATAATTAACTACCGCGCAAAAAAATTATAAATCGTCAGGAACTTTAGCCTGCGCCGTAAGAATGCTATTAATTGCCATTGCTACACCGTCATTATTATTAGTACCTGTTATGATTTTCGACAGGTCTTTTATTCTATCATTGGCATTCCCCATAGCAACACCGATACCGGCATTAGCTACCATCTCTGCATCATTATTAGAATCACCTATACACATAATTTCTTCTTGCTTTATACCCCATTGTTCAGCTATTGTCTTTATTGCGTTCCATTTGCTGGTTTTGGTGTCAATAATTTCCAAAAAGTTTTTTTGTGAACTAGTAATATGTACCAAATTCTTAAAATTTTGTTCCAATTCAGTATGTACCTTATCACACTGACCATCCTTTGTCATTACTAAAAGTTTGTGTGGCGCTTTTGGAAGCTTAAATAATTCCTCACCATGAATCTCAAATTTCACACCAGCAAAATTGGAATAGTATCTAGCAAATTCACTGTCTGCTCTTACCCAAAGCACATCATCAATATAGGCATGTATATAAACATTCCTATCACGGCAGAAAGCTAGAATCTTATTAGCAACGCCAACAGGTACAGGCCAAGCGCCTAATTCTTTACCTGACATTGCTTCCTTTACCATTGCGCCATTATAAACTACCAAAGGGATGTCCAAACCCAATTCTTGCGCATAATGCTGCACCGAAGAAAACATTCTTCCCGTAGCAATTGTTACCTTTATTCCCGCTTTTAACGCCCCCTCAATTGCCTTAATATTCCCAACAGAAATCTTTCTTTCCTTATTTAATAACGTACCATCCATGTCGCAAGCAATAAGTTTAATACTCAAATGATTTCCCTCACTTATCTTCTATAAAGTAGTTAACCGTCCATGTTATAAGGCAAAAAACTGATACAATATATGAAAAATCTGTGGGATCAGTGACGATATAACCCGGTAATAAACTTGCAACCACCATAACCGTCAATCCTGTCCAAATAGCAGCGACTATTCTGCCTATCCAAATATGAGTGAATAACCGATGTCCAAGAGTATTGTAACAGGCTGCCAATAGACCTACAAGAGAAGCGCCCAATATTTGACCACCCAAAGTTACGATATGTATCGCTGCCTCTACACTTAATAAAAGGTATAAAACTACGCTTAAAAAGACTGCCCGTAATAAAAATCCACACATATTTTGACATCCTCCGACAATTATTATATCACAAGCTACAAAAAAACTGCTCCGCTAAGTCAAGCTCAGCAGAACAGTCTTTATCTATCCTTTATTCAACAGGAGAAAACTGATCCTTACCTACACCGCAACCAGGGCAAACCCAATCTTCAGGTACATCCTCGAATTTAGTACCGGCCGCAACATTATTATCAGGATCACCAACTGCTTCATCATAAATATATCCACAAATATCGCATACCCATTTTTTCATCGGAATCACTCCTTTATTTTTATATTTTGATTATAACATGAAAAATAATCATTATCAATAAAATGTTATTTTAGGCTGTCTTTTTTAGCAACCACATCCATCCTAAAGAAATCATAAAGTTTCTGGGCCACAAGATGATTCATTCCCTCGACTGCCGCCAATTTCTCTACAGTTGCTTCTTTCATAGCCTCAAGAGAGTTAAATTCTTTCCATAAAGCTTGTCTTCTCTTAGGTCCTATTCCCGCAATATGGTCAAGGACGGAAACCAAATTACGTTTACCGCGTAACTTCCTGTGATAAGTAATAGCAAATCGATGGGCCTCGTCACGAATCCTTTGAATTAAATGTAAAGCCCCTGAAGTTTTATCGAGAATAATACTTTCGTGAGCACCTTCTACAAAAATCTCTTCTTCTCTTTTGGCCAGCCCTATAACATTTAACTCGCTTAAGCCTATGCCATGAATCACTTCTAGTGCTGAGCTTAACTGTCCCTTACCACCATCAATAACTATTAGGTTAGGCAAAGCCTCTGCATCCTTATATCTCCTATATACTACTTCCTGCATGGATTTAAAATCATCCGGCTTCCCTTCTGCTGATTTGATCTTATAACGACGATAGTCCTTTTTACTCATTTTACCATTGCGAAAAACTACCATAGAAGCAACGGTCTCTGCTCCTTGAATATGAGAAATATCAAAACAGTCAATGCGCTCCAATGCTTCTGTAAGCCCCAATGCAAGTTGCAGCTCCTCGGCAGCATTTTCCTCTGATTGCTCTATGAGTTGTCCCTTGCGCAAGCGCTCCTGAAAGTTTTTCTTGGCATTTTCCTCTACCATCTTTATTAAGTCTAACTTCATTCCTCTCTTGGGTACCAAGAGCTCTACCTTGCGTTTCCCTTTAGCAGTAAGCCATTTTTCCAACAATGAGCGTTCTTCTTCCGAAGGCGAAACACTCAGCAATATCTCTTTAGGAATAAAAACTCCCTCACCATAATATTGCTTAATAAAACCTGCCATAATTTCTGACGCTTCATCGCCAGTTTCCTTAGGCAAAAAAAAGTTATCTCGACCAAGCAATTTGCCTGAACGAATAAAGAATACCTGCACACAGATACCTGTAGCATCTTGATATAGGCCAATAGCATCTTGATCTCCACTTTCGGTCACGGCTTTTTGTTGCTCTTTAAGATAGTCTATGCTCCGCAGGGAATCTCTATAGCGTGCTGCCTCTTCAAAGTTTAATTTATCGGATGCAGATTGCATTTTGTATTTTAAATCTTTCTCTAACTCAGCAGTTTTTCCCTCCATCAACAAAATTACTGCATCAATCATCTTTCTGTACTCCTCTTTAGTAACTTTACCAACACAAGGAGCTAAACAGCGCTTAATGTGATACTGTAAACATGGCCTATCTGTATTCATCTTTCGACAATGTCGGAGCGGAAACATACTGCGGATAAGTTTTACATTGGCATGAAGGGCTCCCGCGTCCGCATATGGTCCAAAATATTTTGCGCCATCACGCAAAACCCTTCTGGTAACAAAAATGCGAGGAAATTCTTCCTGCAAAGTAATTTTCAAATATGGATATGTTTTATCGTCTTTCAAGCTAATATTATAGCGAGGACGGTATTTTTTTATAAGATTACATTCCAGAATCAAAGCTTCCATTTCGTTAGCAGTCACTATGGTTTCGATTTCTTCCACCCTAGCCGCCAATGCTTGCACCTTTGGCGATTGCTTACTAGCTTCTCTAAAATAACTGCGCACCCTATTTTTTAAAATTACAGCCTTACCTACATAGATAACCTTACCACTTGCATCATGCATAATATACACGCCAGGCAAATTAGGTAATACGGCAAGTGCTTTGGCAATGGAATCCTTCATCTTTTTCTCCCACATTTCTTAAACTAAAGTTAACCTACTAGCAAATATTATCTTTCAGCCCATCAAAGTAACAACTTTTTAAGATATTGACCGGTATATGAGGCTTTCACCTTAGCTACCTGCTCAGGAGTCCCTTGTGCAACAATTTTTCCCCCGCGATCTCCACCTTCAGGGCCTAAATCCACTAAATAATCTGCTGTTTTTATAACATCTAAATTATGTTCTATTACTACTACTGTATCGCCTTCGTCTACTAGTCGCTGCAATACCTCTAAAAGCTTATGTACATCAGCAATATGCAGTCCCGTTGTGGGCTCATCTAGAATGTATAAGGTTTTACCCGTACTCCGACGAGCTAGTTCCGTAGCGAGCTTTACCCGTTGTGCTTCACCACCTGACAAAGTGGTTGCAGCCTGTCCTAAACGGATGTAACCTAACCCCACGTCTTCCAGTACTGATAACTTTCTGTAAATACGCGGTAAATTTTTAAAAAATTCACATGCCTCGGTTACCGTCATGTCCAGTACCTGCGCAATATTTTTACCTTTGTAATGTACTTCCAACGTTTCTCTATTGTAGCGAGCTCCCTTGCATACTTCGCAAGGCACGTAAACATCCGGCAAAAAATTCATTTCTATCTTATTCATTCCATCCCCACGGCATGATTCGCAACGTCCGCCTTTTACGTTAAAGCTAAACCGTCCAGGTTTGTAGCCCCGTATCTTAGCTTCATTAGTTGTACTAAATAGAGTTCTAATATAATCAAACACCCCTGTATAGGTTGCCGGATTAGAACGAGGTGTGCGGCCTATAGGTGACTGGTCAATATCAATAACTTTATCTATATTCTGCAAACCCAAAATCTTGTCATGTGCCCCCGGCCTAAACCTTGCATGGTTTAACTTCACTGCCAAAGCTTGATACAATATATCATTAACCAACGTACTCTTACCGCTGCCGGAAACACCCGTTACTACGGTAAACACTCCTAGAGGGAATTTAGCGTCTATGTTTTTTAAATTATTAGCTCTAGCCCCTTTTACGATCAAAACCTTGCCATTACCTTTACGACGCTCCTTAGGCACAGGAATACTTTTTTTGCCACTTAAATACTGTCCTGTAATTGATTCCTCGACTTTTTTTATAGCCTCTGCAGTCCCCTGGGCAACAACTTGGCCCCCAAGCTCACCTGCACCGGGGCCAATATCTATAATTTCATCAGCAGCATACATAGTTTCTTCATCGTGTTCTACCACTATCAGGGTATTGCCTAAATCTCTTAGGTTCTTTAAAGAGTCAAGTAATTTTGCATTATCACGTTGATGCAATCCGATACTCGGCTCATCCAATATATATAAAACTCCAACCAACCCTGACCCTATTTGCGTTGCCAAACGAATACGCTGGGCCTCTCCACCGGACAAAGTACCGGCCGCACGGTCCAAGCTTAAATAGTCTAACCCTACATTGTTTAAAAAATTCAAACGTGCCAAAATTTCCTTCAGTACCTGCTTCGCAATAATTTGTTGACGTGCTGTAAGCTTTAATTCGGAAAAAAACTTCGCTGTTTCACGCACAGGTAAGGCAGTAACTTCCTGAATATTTTTACCTCCTACTAAGATTCCTAAAACCTCAGGGATTAACCTAGCTCCGTGACAAACAGGGCAAGGAGTACTTGTCATAAAGCTTTCCACATCAAGGCGCATAGACTCGCTCATTGCCTCTTTATGGCGTCGGTTCAGCATTGTAACAATACCCTCAAAAGGCCGTGTAAACTCTCTTGTTTCTCCTAGCATATTCTCATAGGAAAAAGTAAATTTTTCTTCTTCTGTACCACCATAGGTAAGAAAATCCTTAACAGCCTTGGTAAGGTCATTCCATGTGCTCTTTAGTGAATAGCCCTTTGTTTTCAAAACAACGTCCAATTGGCGCATGAAAAACGAGTTCATGTTAGTACTAACTGCGGCAATAACGCCATCTTCAAAAGTTATTGAAGGATCTGGAATAACTAAGCCCATATCAATCTCCATGTTCATACCAAGGCCTGTGCAGGCTGGACATGCACCATAAGGGGCATTAAAAGAAAAAAGTCGTGGTTCAATTTCAGGCAGACTAATACCACAATCATCGCAAGCAAAATGTTCGCTATAACGAGTTGTCGTTCCGTCAATTTCTTGGATTTCCACTAATCCATCAGCTAAACCGAGGGCTGTTTCTACAGAATCTGACAAACGTTGGCTAATACCGTCTCTAACTACCAATCTATCTATAACTACAGAAATATCATGTTTTCGGTTTTTATCCATAGCGATATCTTCATCCAACGTGCGAACATCGCCATCCACGCTAATACGTACATAACCGGCCTTGCGCATGTTATCTAAAATATTCTTATGTTCCCCCTTGCGCCCACGCACCAATGGCGCTAAAACCATAAATTTAGTACCGCTAGGCAACGCCAAAACCCGGTCAACTATTTGTTCCACTGACTGCCTCTCAATAACTTTGCCACATTTCGGGCAATGTGGCACGCCAATACGCGCAAAAAGTAAGCGTAAATAATCATAAATTTCAGTTACAGTACCAACGGTTGACCTTGGATTGTGGCTTGTTGTCTTTTGGTCAATAGAAATAGCAGGACTAAGACCTTCAATATAATCGACGTCAGGCTTATCCATTTGGCCTAAAAATTGACGTGCGTATGACGACAATGATTCTACATAGCGTCTTTGCCCCTCAGCGTAAATGGTATCAAAAGCCAAGGAAGACTTTCCAGACCCTGACAGCCCGGTAATTACTACTAGCTTATTTCGTGGTATTTCCACCGTAATATTCTTCAAGTTATGCTGCCGTGCACCTTTAATAACTATTTTATCTTCTGACATAGTATTCTCCATTAATTTCAAAATTTTTTTCTTTACAACCAGTTTACTGCTTCCGTTTGCTTAATTCTCCCTTTATTAAAATTATTCTATCTCTATACTCTGCGGCCCTCTCAAAATCCAACTCTTTTGCTGCGGCTGCCATTTTTTTATCTAATTCTTTTACCGTCTTTTGCAAAATCTTTTCTGAACTTTTTTTCAATGCTTGAACAGAATAGTCTTTACTAACATCCTCTTCTGCTACTTTTGTTAAACGAATTAACTCCACTACTTTCTTTTCAATGGTTTTAGGCGTAATACCATGCTCACTGTTATATATCTCTTGTTTCTTTCGTCTTCTGTCCGTTTCACCTATAGCTCGTTCCATAGAACCGGTTATTCTATCAGCATACATAATAACACGCCCATGAACATTGCGTGCAGCACGGCCAATCGTTTGAATCATGGCAGTGTCTGAGCGTAAAAAACCCTCTTTATCAGCATCTAAAATAGCAATTAATGAAACTTCCGGCAAATCCAAGCCTTCTCGCAATAAATTAATTCCTACCAAAACATCAAATACTCCTGCACGCAAATCATGAATTATTTCTGCCCTCTCTATAGTAACTATATCTGAATGCAAATATCTTACCTTCACATCCTCTTCTGTTAAGTAATCCGTTAAGTCTTCCGCCATTTTCTTTGTTAGCGTTGTCACAAGTACTCTTTCTCCTGCTTTGGCAACTTTGTGTATTTCACCCAACAAATCGTCTATCTGGCCTTTTATTGGCCGTATTTCTATCTGAGGATCAACCAGGCCTGTAGGACGAATAATTTGTTCTACTACGGCATCCGCTTCCTTAAGCTCATAATCAGAGGGAGTAGCAGAAATATAGATAGCCTGTCCGCGCTGCTGCTGAAACTCATCAAAGGTCAATGGACGGTTATCGCAAGCAGAGGGTAAGCGAAATCCATAGTCTACCAACATATTCTTACGAGATCTATCTCCTGCAAACATTGCACGGATTTGTGGCAAGGTCACGTGACACTCATCAATTACCGTTAAAAAATCTTTAGGAAAATAGTTTACCAATGTAAAGGGCGGTTCCCCCGGTTTTCTGTCTGTTAAAAGTCTAGAATAATTTTCAATGCCTGAACAATAGCCCATCTCCCCCATCATTTCCAAGTCATAATTAGTACGTTGCTCCAAACGTTGCGCTTCCAAAATTTTATTTTGGCTTTTTAAATCTGCCAATCTGTTTGCCAGCTCTATGCGAATGTCACTCATAGCTCGCTCTAAATTTTCAGGAGAGGTAACATAATGAGAAGCAGGGAAAATTGCTACATGGGTTCGTTTAGTTAAAATTTCCCCTGTTAATACATCTATTTCCATAATATTATCTACTTCGTCCCCAAAAAGTTCAATGCGAATTGCTTTTTCGTTATAGTTTGCAGGAATAACTTCAATCACATCGCCACGCACACGAAAAGTACCGCGTTCAAAAGCAATGTCATTGCGTGCGTATTGTATACTAACTAATTTTTTCAATATATCTTGACGCTCTATATTCTGCCCCACTCTAAGTGACAAAACCATATCATAATAATCCTTAGGTGCGCCCAGTCCGTATATACAAGATACGCTGGCTACAACAATAACGTCTCTGCGTTCAAAAAGAGCACTAGTGGCAGAATGTCTTAACTTATCAATCTCGTCGTTAATCGAAGAATCTTTTTCAATATAAGTATCAGTTTGAGGAATATATGCCTCCGGCTGATAATAATCATAATATGACACAAAATACTCAACAGCATTATCAGGGAAAAAAGCTTTTAACTCACTAGCTAGCTGCGCTGCTAAAGTTTTATTATGTGCAATAACCAATGTGGGTTTTTGCACTTGGTTAATAACTTGGGCAATTGTATAAGTTTTTCCTGTACCAGTCGCGCCCAAAAGTACTTGAGTATGTAGGCCTTTTTTCACTCCATTAGTTAGCTTTTTAATAGCCTCGGGCTGGTCTCCCGCCGGCTCAAAGGGAGCTTGTATTTTAAAATCCAATATATTCACCTTCATTTTTTAGACTATTGAGTATTATATCATAATTTAGCCTTATACGTACACGACCCCATCTGTCCACTTGAATGAAAATTTATCTTAATATAAAAAAAGACTCCCCAAAGGGAGCCTAGTTGTTTGTAAATTATAAAGCCGCTTTAGCAGTTTCTACCAATTTGGTAAAGGCTGCAGCATCATTAATAGCCATATCTGACATAACCTTACGGTCCATCACTACACCTGCTCTGGTCAATCCACAGATGAAGCGGCTATAGCTCATACCATTAGCACGAGTTGCTGCATTAATACGGGCAATCCACAGTTTGCGGAATACACGTTTTTTTGTTCTTCTGTCGCGACGAGCATAGGATAAAGCCTTCATTACGGTCTCATTAGCTTTTTTAAACAACTTGCTCTTACTACCACGATATCCTTTTGCTAATTTAAGAATATGTTTATGACGTCTATGAGCAGTTACGCCCACTTTAATTCTAGCCATTTTTATTTCCTCCTTTAACTAAATAATGTTATGCGTAGGGTAACATTTTTGCTACGCGGTCATGATCAGTCTTATGTACTAACCCAGCTTTACGCAAGTTTCTCTTGCGAGATGGGGACTTATGTTCAAGAATATGATTTCTAAAAGCTTTGGCACGTTTAAATTCACCGCTTGCTGTTACTTTGAAACGTTTCGCAGCAGCTCTACGAGTTTTCATTTTTGGCATAGTAACATCCTCCTTATTATTTTGTAACCTTAGGCGTAACAATCATAATCATGTTTTTGCCTTCAAGTTTGGCTCCACGTTCAACAATACAAATATCGTCTAATTGCTTTGCCATTTTAACTAGCAGCAACTCGCCTAATTCCGGATGAGTAAGTTCGCGTCCGCGGAACATAATGGTTATCTTTACTTTATCACCATCATTTAGAAAACGTACCGCATTCTTGTATTTCGTATTAAAATCATGATCCTCAATACCGGGACGAAGTTTAACTTCTTTAACATCAACAGTTTTTTGGCGTTTGCGCGCCTCTTTGTCACGCTTTTGTTGCTCGTAACGATACTTGCCGAAATCCATAATCCGGCACACAGGCGGCTTCGCTGTAGGAGCTATCTCAACTAAATCTAAATGTCTTTCGA
>Ga0183100_1000818_pt1 | contig 19625 bp, 20 predicted proteins | sample Biomet2_FD_127789 | JGI IMG/M metagenome (GOLD analysis project Ga0183100, IMG submission 127789) | Microbial communities from bioreactor (seeded with anoxic lake sediment) at LBNL, California, USA - Biofuel metagenome 2 | ecosystem: Engineered > Bioreactor > Anaerobic > Unclassified ...
CGCCGTGTGCTCGAGTTGTCTGGCTGTGAGGAGGTGTGGTTGAGTGTGTCGGGGAGCGTGGGCCGCGGTGCACGGGGGTGCAGCGTCCGGGGCAGCGCCCTGGCAGCGTCCGGGGCAGCGCCCTGGCAGGGTCCGGGGCAGCGCCCCGTCTTTCCCCCCTCTTCACCCCCTTCCCTCTCCCCTCCCCCCACTCATACGCGCTTCACCAGCTCTTCCGGAAATTTCTCCCGGGCCAACGACAACCAGGCCCGGGCCGCCGGGGATAACCGCGCCCCCTTGCGCCAGAGCAGAGCCGCCTGCCAGCGCAGATCCACCTCGTCGAGAAGCACGGCTCCAAGCGGGGCCAACTGACGCCCGTCGGTCAAAATACGCGGCAAAAGAGCCACCCCGAGTCCGGCGGCCACCAGGGCAATGACAAAATCCACCTGCCCGCTGCGGGCGGCAAGCTTGGGCAAAAATCCCCTGGCCCGGCAGGCGTCCTCGATCCGGGCATTCAGGGCAAAGCCCTGGTCAAACATAATGATCGGATCGTCCCGCAATTCCGTCAAATGAATGGTGGTGCGCTGCCGCAGGGGATGGTCGGCGCGAAGGACGGCCATCATCGGATCGTCGCGCACCGGCTGCCAGTCAAAGGCCTCGGAAATCGGCAGCAACGACACGGCCAGCTCCACCTCGCCGGCCAGCAGGGCTTCCTCCAACCGGGCGCTGCCCTGCTCCATCAAATCGATTTCCACGCCGGGGTAGCGGCTGCGATATTCGGCAAAAAGCGGCGCAAACAGCCGGGCGCTGCCAAAAATAGGCAACCCCAGCCGCAGGCGGCCCGAGAGCAACCCGCGCAGATCGGCCAACTCGGCCAATAAATGTTCACTCTCCGCCAGGATGGCCACAGCCCGGGCATAGACCAGCTCGCCGGCCTCGGTCAGGCGCACGCCACTGCCAAGCCGGGTCAGGAGCGCCTCGCCCAGTTCTTCCTCCAACTGGCGCACCGCCTTGCTGACCGTGGGCTGGGTGGAAAAAATCGCCCGGGCCGCCCGGGAAAATCCCCCCTGACGCACCACTTCCACAAAGGCCTTGAGCGTCCGCAATTCCATGCCCATTCCAATACGGAATAGGTTTCATTCTGACAATTCATTTCACAAATGGCCGTGAGGTACCTATCTGAAATGACGTGGCAAGGAGCCCGTCATGGAAAGAAAAACTCACAATTATACCGGACGGCTGGGCGTGCTGTTCCAAACCGTCGTCCAGACTGTCGTCCTGATCGGTGTGTGGTGGGGCTGCGAACGCCTCGTTCAGGCCCTGGATCTGCCCCTGCCGGGCGGCGTGGTCGGCATGCTGCTTCTGATCGTCCTGCTGGGTTTGCATGTGTTGCCGGTCCGCTGGTTTGCCCGGGGGGCTGGCGGCCTTTTAAACAATATGCTGCTGTTTTTCGTCCCGGCCGTTATGACGCTGCGCGATCACCCCGAGCTTCTCGGCGTCACCGGCCTCAAACTGCTTGCCGTCATTTTCATGGGAATTCTCTCGGTCATGGCCGGCACGGCCCTGATCGTCGAACTGCATTATCGCGCGAGGTGCCACCATGTCCGTTAGTCACACAGCCGCATTCTGGCTTGTCGCAACGCTTGCCGCCTACGTTCTGTCCCGGATCGCCAACCACTACGTCCGCTCGTGGTGGACGTCGCCGCTGCTTTTGACCTGCGTGCTGTGCCTCGGCATGACTGTCGTCCTGCACACGGGCTATCGGGAATATATGCGCGGCGGTCAGTGGCTGCTGATGTTGCTCGGCCCGGCGACGGTGGCCTTTGCCCTGCCGATTTACGAGCAACGGGCGCTGTTGCGGCGGCACTGGCCTCCGCTTTTGGTCGGCGTGCTGTTCGGGTGCGGTTTGGCGCTTGGCGGCTCGTGGCTGCTGTCGGGGCTGTTGCAGTTGCCGGAAAGCATGCGGCTTTCCGTGCTGCCGCGTTCCTTCACCACGCCGTTTGCCATGGCCTTTGCCAAAGATGTGGGCGGCGCGCCGGATCTGGCCGCAGTGTGCGTGATTATAACGGGCGTGCTCGGCGCGTCGCTCGGCGGCCTGCTGCTTCAGATTCTGCCCCTGCGCTCGGCCCTGGCCCGCGGGGCCATGCTCGGCATGGGCGCGCACGCCGCAGGCGTGGCCCGGGCGCGGGAGATCGGCGATGAGGAAGGCGCGGTGGCGGGGTTGGTCATGATCCTGGCCGGCGTCACCTGCGCCCTGATCGGTCCGGCCATTTCCCTGATCGAATCCTAAACAATCCGTCTGCGCGTCCGCGAGGGCTTCCCCCGGCCCACCACATCGCGGACGCGCTTTTTTTCAGACAAGCCCTTCCCCGACAAACCAGGCCTTCCAGGGCTCCCAGACGGCCACCCGCCCGGCAAAGGCGGCATAGCCGGCCGACTCGGGATGGTAGCCATCCCCGGCCGCCACCAGACTGTCCAGATAGGTCGCATCGCGGCAAAGCTCCCGGCACATTTCCAGATACGGCACGCCCATATCCTCGCAGGTCCGGCCGAACACGTCGGAGAGTTCCTCCACCCGGGCGCGGTGGGCGTCATCCAGCACCGGCGGCGGCCCGACCATCAACAGCGGGCACAGCTTGGACACCTGGGTGACGATATCAAAGAGATTATCCACGGATTCGGACAGCTCGACCTTGCGCCGGCCGTTCTCCTCCTTCGCATCGTTGACGCCAAACGACAGCACCACCCGGGCCTCGTCGCGGGGCAAAAGACGCGGCGGCAGCTCCCGGGACAAACGCCCCCTGATGTGCCGGCTGGTTTCCGACCGTACGCCCAGATTGTACATGGTCAGCGGCAAGCCGGCCGTGGGGGCGGCAGCGCAAAGACGCCCCACCCAGCCCAGATAGTCCGGATCACCGACGCCGACCGTCAACGAATCACCGACAAAGGCTATGCGCATGCCCGACGACTCCTTGCGACTGTGCGGGTTGAAAAGGAGAGGCCAAAAGCCACGCCCACAAAAAGCGATGCTTTTGTGCGCCCCAGGGGCTCAGAGTGAGCAAAACCGCAGGAACAAGCCGGCGTCTTTTCCGAAAACCGGCTATCCCCACTCGCCATATGGCGGGTTGGACTTGCCGGTCATGGACTGGATGTCGATCCGCACGACAGCCGTCACCGGCACGACCTCGGGTCGAAACCCTTCGATCGGAGCGCCATGACGGCGCATAATAATCCGCAGGCCATCCAGCTTTTCCGCCTCGTCCTCGATCACCACCGCCGTGCCGAAACCGATGACCGACTTGTAATTGGTGGTGTAGTCGCAGGGAAGCTCACCGGTGACCATCTCCACATCGCTGTCCACTTCAAAGCAGACATTGGGATTGTCACGCAGGATTTCCATCTTTTTGCCCTTGCGGGAAGAATGGAAATAGAGATGCCCGGCATTATAGCCAATATTGACGGGAACGACATACGGCCATTTCCCGTCATAAAGCCCCAGACGGCAGATACGCGCCTGCATCAGGAGCTGTTCCAGCACGGACTTATCGGTAATTTCCCGCTTCTTTTTGCGCATGGCAAACTCCTACCCTGACGTTTTACGCTCGGCTTCCCTTCGACCAACGAGGGACGGCAGACAGCGGCAGCCCTGTCCGCCGGATCGTTTACGCGCCGGCCTGGACAGCCAGGGCGTCGCACATCCCGTACATCAAGGCCTTGATATCCTTAAAGGCCTCCCGGCCGGCATGCATCTGCTTGGGATGATGGACCGTCGGACCGGGAACAGCCACATCGGCGGCGCAAAATTTGATGAGATTTTGCATGCCGGCCGGCGTGGTTTCCAAATGGAATTGCAAACCAATCACCTTGTGCTGATACACGAAAGCCTGCTGGGGACAAGCGGCCGACAAGGCGGCATGCACTGCCCCGGGCGGCGTGGAAAACGTGTCGCCGTGCCAGTGAAAGGCATAGAAGGAGGGCGGAAATCCGGCCAGAACCGGTTCTTCCCGGCCTTCCGGCGTCATCTCGACCTTGAACCAGCCGATTTCCGGAACCGGATTGCGCGTGACCGTCCCGCCAAGCACCACCGACAACAACTGGGCGCCAAGGCAGATGCCCAAAACGGCCCGGCCCCCGGCAACGGCAGCCTCAATGGCCTTTTTCTCCCCGTCAAGCCAGGGATATTCCTTGGTATCATATACGCCCATCGGACCACCCATGACAACCAACATGTCATATTCCGAGGCGGCCGGCGGGGTTTCCCCGGCAAAAAGGCTCGTGGTGGACACCGTATGGCCCCTGTCGGCGGCCCAGAGCTGGATAGACCCCACATTCTCAAAAGGAACGTGGTACAATGCGTGCAAACGCATGGGGTTACCTCCCGTACAACACTTGGAACCGTCCGGCCCACAATGGTCGGACGGTGGCATGGTCGGTGCCAGACCACGCCTTGTCAAGAACCCCGGTCGATTTGGCCTTCCGGACCACCAAAGATTGGCCTATACCCCCACCATACGGGAAAGCCTTCCGGCTGTCCCAGAACCAACCGAGAGGATCCCATGGCCAACTCCACCTGGCATGACCAAACCCTGGCGTTGCACGCCGGGCATGTGCCTGACAAAGACACCATGTCCCGGGCCGTGCCCATTCACCAAACCACAAGCTATCTTTTCCGCGACACCGAACACGCCGCCAACCTGTTTGCCCTCAAGGAAGCCGGCTACATCTATACCCGGCTCGGCAACCCCACCACCGACGTGCTCGAACGCCGGCTGGCCGCCCTGCACAGAGTCGCCGCCTGCGTCTGCACGGCATCGGGCATGGCCGCCATCTTCTACGCCGTGGCCGCCATCGCCAAGGCCGGCCAGAATATCGTCTCGGGCAGCAACCTGTATGGCGGCACCCATACCCTCTTCGAACACACGCTCAAACGCTTCGGCATCGAAACCCGTTTCGTGGATTCCTCGGACCCGGCCAACTTCGCCGCCGCCATCGACGGGAACACCCGGCTTGTCTACACCGAGTCCATCGGCAACCCGCGCTGCAACGTCGATGACCTGCCGGCCATCGCCAAAGTGGCCCACGACGCCGGAATCCCGTTTATCCTCGACAACACCGTGGCCGCACCGCCCATTTTAAATCCCTTTGACGTCGGGGCCGACATCGCCGTCTATTCGCTGACCAAACTTATCGGCGGGCATGGCACCTGCCTCGGCGGCGCCATCGTCGAAGGCGGCCATTTCGATTGGGGGGCCAAGGGGAAATTCCCGGAGATCACCGAACCGGACCCCACCTACCACGGCGCCAACTTCTGGGAAATGCTGTGCAAACTCGAAGGCGGCGTTCCCTGCTCGGCCTTTTGCACCAAGGTGCGCACCGGCCTTTTGCGCGATATCGGAGCCACCCCCGCCCCCTTAAACAGCTTCCTGGTCATCCAGGGCGTGGAAACCCTGCCGCTTCGGGCCAAGGCCCATTGTGCCAATGCCCAGAAAGTCGCCGAATTCCTGGAATCCCACCCCAACGTCAGTTGGGTCAACTACGCGGGACTGGCAAGCCACAAAGACTACGCCAGAGCCAAAGAATTCTTCCCCCTGGGACCGGGCGCGGTTTTCGGCTTCGGCGTCAAAGGCGGTCTGGCCGCCGGCCGCCGCTTTATCGAATCCGTCAAACTGTGCTCGCATCTGGCCAATATCCTGGACGCCAAAACCCTGGTCATCCACCCGGCCAGCACAACCCACTCCCAACTGACCCCCACGGAATTGCTGGCCGCCGGCGTGCCGCCCGACCTTATCCGCATCTCGGTCGGCATCGAAGACGTCGAAGACATCCTGGCCGATCTGAATCAGGCCCTGATCCAGTCCCAACTCTAACGCCTGCCGGAGGAGCGTTTGCCCCCGGACGCTCCTCCCCCACACACGCCTTGCCCCCTTCCTCTGTCCCCTCCCCCTCACCCTTCGAGGGGGTCCGGGGGAAATCATTTCCCCCGGCGGGTCCAGGGCAGCGCCCTGCTCCCTCTCCCTCTCTCTCCCATACACCTCTCCCCTCCCCCCAAATATCCCCCTGCCCGCTACGGGAGGGACGCAAAAAAAGAGAGGATCGACAACACGGCCAGCCCGAGCAGCATCAACTGGTGCATCTGCCATTTTTCCAACAACAGCCGCGTGCCGGCATCGGCCGTTTCCGGATCGACTTCCCCGAGCTTGCGGAGCAAGGGCCGGCCCCAGCGAAATGAGACGACCCAGATACAAAGCGCAAATAAAGCCCCGGTCAGTGAAAGCGCCCGTCCGGCCCACATGGCGGCCAGAACGCCAAAAAAAGCGGCGGTCAGGGGCAAGAGGGCCTGAAGCCTCCGGGTCCGCAGATCCTGTCGTTTCCACTGCGCAACCATGTCGCCATCAAGCAATTCCCGACTGGCCGGATGTACAATCCAGACGATGGAGAGAGTCAGCCCCGCAAAGGCGGCCATGATGGCCAACGCAATCACTCCGAATTCCATTTTTCCCTCCGCCACAGCACACGGTTTTTGCCCACGATCCCATGCGACGCGCTGATGCCGGACGTCCTTTTTAGAGGAAAATACGGTATCAGGCTGGCGATTCTCCCAAAAAGAATCTATTGCACGGCTCACCGGCAATACCCGGCCCGAGGCAGCCATGTCGATACCCCGACAGCCCCATCCGCTCTTCTCGGTGGTCGTCCCCGTCCTTCGCGAGGCCGACCTGATCAACGCCCTGGTGGATAACATCCGGGTGGCCGGCTACGGCGTGCCCCTGGAAATCCTCGTGGTGGACGGCGACCCGGCGGGCAGCACCCTGGCGGCCCTGCGTCGCGACGACGTCATCGCCCTGACCGCCCCCCGGGGACGGGCCCGACAACTCAATGCCGGCGCGGCCGCCGCCCGCGGCGACAATCTCCTGTTCCTGCACGCCGACACCAAGCTCCCGGCCGGAGCCTTCCAAGCCGCCGCCAACGCCCTGGACGGGCCGGCCGACGCCGGCGCCTTCTCCCTGGCCATCCGCTCGAAACATCCGCTGCTGCGTCTGATCGCCGCCGGCGCCACCCTGCGCTCGCGCCTGTTTTCCCTGCCCTACGGCGACCAGGGCCATTTTTTGCGTCGCGACCTGTTCGAGGCCCTCGGCGGCTACCCGGACATTCCGCTTATGGAGGATGTGGCCCTGATGCAGACCCTGGCCCGGGCCGGCGGCCGGATCGTGGTGCTGCCCCTGCATGTCGTCACCTCGGCCAGACGCTGGCAGGCCGAAGGCATTTTGCGGACAACGATCCGCAATCTGACCCTGCTGACCCTGTACGGCCTCGGCGTTTCGCCGCGCACCCTGGCCCGGCATTATCCGGCCATGCCGGAACTGCCCCGGGGAAGCCGCTCCTGACGGCCTATGGACATCCGCCTGCTTCTTTTTATCAAAGCGCCGCTGCCGGGACTGACCAAAACCCGGCTGGCGGCCAGCCTCGGTCAGGCCCTGGCCCTTGAGGCCTATCGGGCCATGGTCGGCAATGTGCTGCTGGCCGCCGACGCCTCGGGATTGCCTGCCACGCTCTACTATGCCCCGGCCGACGCGCGGCCGGCCGTTGTCGGGCTGTGCGGCGCCGACCGCACCTACCACCCCCAGGCGGCCGGCGATCTCGGGGAGCGCATGGCGGCGGCCTTTGCCCACGCCTTTTCGCAACAGGCCGAAGGGGCGCTGCTTATCGGCTGCGACCTGCCGCTTCTGACGGGCGAGCTGCTCAAAGACGGGGCCAGCCGGCTGCGCTGGGCCGATGCCGTCCTTGGCCCGGCAAGCGACGGCGGCTACTGGGCCATCGGCTTTACCCGCAGCGGATTTTGCCCGGCAGTCTTTGAGGACATGCCCTGGAGCACCGGGGCGGTTGGGGCGCGCACGGCCGTCAAACTGTGCATGGCCGGCCGGCGCATGGAGCTGTTGCCGGGACTGTCCGATTGCGACGAAGCCGCCGATCTGGTTTCGCTTTCGGCCCCGCCCTGTCGCAGCCGCCTGTCCGGCACGCCGTTTGGCTTTTTCCTGTCGGGATTGCCCCGCGATCCGTTTGACCAATTCCCCTCCTATCGGCTATCTTTATCGGAAAAATAGCATGGGCCGTCCCCGGACGGAAACCTGCCGCGCCCGCGTGACGACCATGTCGGGCGGGCCAGGCCCGGACAACGGGCCGATCCGCGCTGCCCGCAACAACCGGGGCAGCCGCGTTCCCATGGGACCGACAGACGGGAGGGGACAGACGTTTGGGGCAAAAGACCGGCGAACTTGACACCAGAACCCTGTTGTCCTGCTTTTTGCGTTGCTACCTGATCGGAGCCGCCTATAATACCCGTGGTCTGCAACACGTGGGGCTGGCCTTCGCCATGGAGCCCGGTCTGAGCGTCCTCTACCCCGACCCGGCCGAACGCGATGTCGTTTTCGCCCGGTATCTGAAATTATATAACACGCATTTTTTCTGGACCCCGCTCCTGGTCGGCCTGTTCCTCTCGCTGGAAGTGAAAATCGCCCAGGGCGTGGCCCCGGCGGAAATGCTTGACAACGTCAAGACCACAACGGCATTCACCCTCTCCGCCATCGGTGATACGTTTTTTTCCGCCAGCATCATGGGCCTGTGGGGGCTGTCCGCCGCCTGTCTGACGGCCGCCGGCCACTATGTCCTGCTCGCGACCCTGATGGGCCTGCTGTTCGTTACGGTCCAGGTTTTCAAGGCCCTCAGTTTTCGCGCCGGCTATCGCGAAGGCTTCCAGGTGCTGCGACGCGTAAAACGCTGGGATCTGGTCAACCTCGGAAGACGCATCAAGGTGGCCAATGCCGTACTTTTAACGATATTCTGGCTCTTAGCCCGGCCACGGGGCGGCACTGCCGCCGTGGCCGACGCGGCGCTCGTGGTCGTTTTGGCCGCCTGGGCCGCAACGCGCCCCTCGGTCTCCCGGGAGATCGCCCTGTTGCTGCTGGGCGCCGGCTGGATTGTTGCCCGCTCCATGTGGTCGTTATGATGCTCCGACCACCAAACGCCCCGACCACCGGCCGGGCCAACTTCCGCCGACGCGGTGGACAATGACCAATCAATCCATAGACGCCAACGCCCCGGACGCCGAGGAAATCTTCCCAGTCGAAGATGGATTCTCCCTGCGCGTGCGGGTGCTCAACGATCAGGGCCTCCATGCCCGCCCGGCCGCCAAGCTCGCCCAGGAAGCGCAAAAATTCGACTGTGATATCCACCTCGTCCATCATGGTGAAAGCGTGGACGCCAAAAGCATCCTGGACATCCTGACCCTGGCCGTCGGCCACGGCAGCGAGCTGGAATTGCGGGCGCAAGGCCCCGGAGCGAAGGAAGCGCTGACCCGGTTGGGCGGGCTTATTCGCAACCGCTGCCGCTAAGCCGCCATGGCAACGCACGAACCGAACCACCGTCGCCCCGACCGGGCTGCGGCGCGTCCCGAGGATCTTCCTGGACATGGCAACCCTTAAAGGCATTCCGGTTTCTGCCGGCATCTCCATCGGGCGGGCCTTTTTCCTGAACCGTTCCGGAGCCGGGCCCCTGCCCCGCCAGTCTTTGCCCGAAACCCTGGTTCCGGCGGAATGCGACCGCCTGGACCGGGCCTTTGCCCAGTTCCGTCAGGAAATCGAACAGGCCCGGGACCGCATTCCACCGGAACTCAAGGAACATGCCCTCATCATCGATTCGCATCTGATGATCCTCACCGACCCCAAATTGTCCGGAGCCGCCAAGCAATATATCCATTCGCTGCGCATCAACGCCGAATGGGCCCTGGACAAGGCCGTGGCCGATCTGGAAAAGGCCTTTTCGGCCCTGGACGATCCGTATTTCCGCGACCGCATCCAGGACGTGCGCACCGTGGCCGGCCGAGTGCAGGCCCGGTTGGCCGGGCAGCCCGGTGGCATGAAGGCCATCGAAAGCCGGGTGGTGCTCATGGCCCACGACATTTCGCCGGCCGACACCGCCACCCTGCAAACCGACAAGATCATGGCCCTGGTCACGGTCCAGGGCGGCAAGACCTCCCATACCGGCATCCTGGCCCGCACCCTCGGCATTCCGGCCGTGGTCGGCGTGACGGAACTCGAACGCGAGGTGCGCGACGGGGATCTGGTGGTGGTCGACGGCCTGCGCGGCCTGGTCATCCTGTCGCCGGACGAAGAAGGGCTGGCCCACTTTTCCGACCTCAAATACCAGTTCGAGGCCTATCAGGCCGGCATCATGCGCGGCTGCCACCTGCCCGGCGAAACCATCGACGGCTACCGGATCAAGGTCAAAGCCAACATCGAAATGCTCGAGGAAGTGCCGACCGTGGTCAATAACGGCGGCGAGGGCATCGGGCTGTACCGCACCGAATATTCGTACATGAATAGGACCAAGCTGCCGACGGAGGAAGAACTCTTCCAGGAATATCTGGATCTCGCCACCATCATGTCGCCCCGGCGCGTCACCCTGCGCACCCTCGACGCCGGCGCGGACAAGTTCGTCAGCACCCTCGGGGCCTACGACGAACGCAACCCGGCCCTCGGGCTGCGGGCCATCCGGCTTTGCATGTACCATCGCGACATTTTCAAGACCCAGGTGCGGGCCATCCTGCGGGCTTCCGTGGTCGGCAACGTCTCGGTCATGTTTCCCATGATTTCCGGACTGCGGGAAATCCGGCAGGCCAAGGAACTGCTGGCCGAGGTCAAAGCCGAACTGCGTCAGGAAGGTTGCCGCTTCGACGTCAATATGCCGGTCGGCATCATGATGGAACTGCCCTCGGCCGTCATGATCGCCGAGATTCTGGCCCGCGAAGTGGATTTTTTCAGCATCGGCACCAACGACCTGATCCAGTACTCGCTTGGCATCGACCGCACCAACCGCTACGTGTCCCACATGTACCAGCCGTTGCACCCGGCCGTGGTCCGCAGCATCAAACATGTGGTGGACGCCGCCCATCAGGCCGGCATAGAAGTGAGCCTTTGCGGGGAGATGGCCTCGGATCCGTTTTGCGTGCCCATTCTCATGGGCATGCAGATCGACTGCATAAGCCTCACCCCCCAGGCAATCCCCGGCATCAAACGCGTTATCCGGCAAGCCACCATGGACGATTGCAAAAAACTGCTTAAATTGGTTCTGGAAAGCCCCTCCGTCACCAGGACAAACGCCCTCGTCCAGGAAACCATCTTCCGACAGTTTCCGGACGAGTTGATGTTTTATTCCTCCCTGCTTGATCGCGAGGACAGTCCGGCCCATTGACCGCACGAGGCGGCGGACCGTATGGAACCGGCCTGACGCAAGGTTGGCGCGACTCAGGCAAAACCTTGCCGTCAAAGGGACATCATGACCGCAAAAGAATCCGGCGAGAAACTGATCGCCATCAATAAAAAAGCCCGGCATCTTTACGAATTTATTGACAAGCACGAGGCCGGCATCGTGCTCGTCGGCTCCGAGGTCAAATCCCTGCGGGCCGGCCGTCTCAGTTTTATGGACGGCTACGTGCGTTTCGAAAACGGCGAGGCCTTTCTCGTCGGCGTCAACATTGCCCCGTACGAAAATGCCGGCGATACCGGCCATGAGCCCACCCGGCCACGAAAATTGCTGCTCCATGCCACCGAAATCGCCGCCCTGCGGACCAAGGTGGAGCAAAAAGGACTGACGGTCGTCCCGATTCGGGTGTATTTTAAAAATGGCAAGGCCAAAGTGGAAATCGCCCTGGCCCGGGGCAAAAAGGTCTTCGACCGCCGCGATGACCTGAAAGCCCGTGATCTGGCCCGCGATACGGCCCGGGAAATGGCCCGCCAATAGGCCGTTTGCGGCCGTGGCCTTTTTCAAAAATGACACTCGAAGGCGCGGCAGACACATGCGACAACGACGGCAGGCGGCATTGCGCCGCCAGCATGAACCCTGAAGCGTTGCAGGTTCGCCCTATGGTATTTCGCATTCACGATCCAAGGCCCCTCGCGAAAGGCCTTGACCGCCGCGTCTTCCTCCTGTTCCTTTTCGCCCTGTGCCTGCTGGCTGCGGCCCCGGTCCAGGCCGGCCCCACCGAGGCCGACGAACGCGTGGACGCCTTTCTCGATGAAACGGCTCTGCTGTTCGGCGCAAGCGAGGCCGACATCGTCAAAAAGCTCGGTGAACCCCGGGAACGCCAGGCCGTGCCCTTCACCAGCCCCCACGACGACGCGCCCTACGAAATCATCACCCTGTCCTATGACGGCCTGCTCCTCTCGCTGTACAGCATGGACTCCGGCCAACGCCAGTTCTTCCACCAGATCCGCGTGACCGGCGGCCCGGCCTGCTTCGCCCGCAACATCTGCCTGGGCACGCCCCACGAGCGCCTGACCACGGCCCTGGGCCAGCCCGAGGAAGTGGAAGACAATATTTGGCGCTATTCCGATATGAGCGGCTATAACGAGCTGGCCTTCACCCTCGACGCCAACGGCGCCATTGATTCCATGACCTGGACCGCCGAGGCCGACTGATGTCCCAAAGTTCCCGCCCTCTCCTGTCCGGCGAAGCCCGGCGTTTTCTGGAAAAGACCTTTCCCCGGGACGCCGTGACCATGGCCCCGGAAGAAATGTACGTCTACGGCGCGGACGCCTCGCGCCGCCACGCCCTGCCGGCCGCCGTGGTCCGCCCGTCCGACGTCGGACAGGTGCAGGCCCTGCTCGCCTTTGCCCAAACGGAAAAAATCCCCATCCTGGCCCGTGGCCGGGGCACCAACACCGTGGGCGACTGCGTGCCCGTGGCCGGCGGCATCGTCGTCTCCACGGCCCGCCTCAACCACATTCTCGAAATCGACCCGGACGACTTCGTGGCCGTGGTCGAACCGGGCGTGGTCACGGGCGACCTGCAAAAAGCCCTGGCCCCCCACCATCTGTTCTACGCCCCGGACCCGGCCAGCGTGAAATTTTCCACGGTCGGCGGCAACGCCGCCACCTGCGCCGGCGGCATGCGGGCCCTCAAATACGGCGTCACCCGCGACCATATCCTCGGCATCGAGGCGGTTCTCCCCGGCGGCGAACGCATCGTAACCGGCGGGCGCACCCATAAAAACGTGGTGGGCCTCGACCTGACGCGCCTGTTGGTCGGTTCGGAAGGCACCCTGGGCCTTTTTACCCGGTTGACGCTCAAACTTTTGCCCCTGCCCCAGGCCACGGCCACCCTGGCCCTGGCCTACCCGTCGGTCGATGCGGCCCTAACCGCCGCCGGCGACGTGTTCCGGGCCGGCCTCCTGCCCGTGGCCATGGAGCTGCTCGGCAGGCAGGCCATGCTGGCCGTGGCCAAAATCGCCGCCGTGCCCTGGCCGGAGGCGGCCGGAGCCGCCCTCTTTTTGCGCGTGGACGGCTCCCCGGCCGCCGTGGCCGCCGATGTGGCCCTGCTCGCCGCCGCCACCGCCCCGGCCGGGCCGGTCTGGAGCCAGAGAGCCACCGAACCCGAGGCCGAGGAAACCCTGTGGGAGCTGCGCCGCCTGCTCAATCCGGCCTCCTTTCAGGCCGCGCCGGACAAAATCAGCGACGACGTCACCGTGCCGCGCGGCAAACTCCGGGAAACCGCCGCCCGCGTGGCCGCCATCGGCGAGGAATGCGGCGTGCGCATCCTGCTTTTCGGCCATATCGGCGACGGCAACCTCCACATCAACATCATGCACGACGCCGCCGACCCCGAAGAACGCGCCCGCGCCTTGACAGCCCGGGAACGGATCCTCATGGTATGCCTCGAACTGCGGGGAACCTTATCCGGCGAACATGGCGTCGGCCTGTCCAAACTGCCCTTCCTCGACCGCCAGCTCGGCCCGGTGGAACGGGAAATCATGCGCCGGGTCAAGGCCGCCTTCGACCCAAGCGGCATCATGAACCCGCAAAAGGCCTACTAGACGTGTCCACGGAACTTGCTCCCGTCCATTGCCTGCACGGCCAGGGGAAGCGCCCGGAGTGCATCCTGTGCGGCCGCTGCCTGTCGGTGTGTCCCCTGTTCGCCGCCACCGGCCGCGAGGAACTCTCCCCGCGCGCCAAATTTTTCCTGGCCCGGGCCGTGGCCGAAGGTCGCGCCGACCTTTCCCAAAAAGCCGCCGACCTGCTGACCACCATGTGCCTGTCCTGCGGCAAATGCGAAAATGCCTGCCCGCTTGGTCTGTGCGGTCCCGATCTCGTGGCCGAACTGCGCACCGCCCACCCGGGCTTTGCCGGCTTTTTATGGAAGCTGTGGATCGAACGGGCCGGCCTGCTGTGGCCCCTGGCCCGCTCCCTGGCCCGCATCGCCCCCGAAAGACTGCCCATTGAGGCCGTCCTTCGGGCCAAAAACGCCCTGGAGGCCATGGGCTCCGGCCGCGCCCCCGCGCCCTGGCTCACCCCAGAAGCCTACGACCAGTCCCGGGCCGGCCAAAAGGCCGTGCTGTTTGCCGGCTGCGTGGCCGAACATGCCAATCCGCAGTGGAAAAAAACCGCCAAGAATCTCCTGGCGGGCCTCGGCCTTGACGTCCTGCCCGATCCCGGCTTTACCTGCTGCGGCTGCACCCTGGGCCATGCCGGCGCGCCCCAGGCCCAGGCCGCCATGCAACAACAAAATATCGAAGCCTGGAGACGGGCCGGCCGGCCGCTGCTGGTCGTGTTTTGCGCCACCTGCCGCTGCGGCCTGCGCGCCTACGCCAGAAAAAGCCTCGGCCTGACCATGCCCGAAGTCGATCTGTGGAAGGACAATCTGGTCTCCCTGGCCGAACTGTTGGGGAACACCCGGTTTCGCCTCGCCGAGACGGCCCCGGCGGCCGTGCGCTACCACCGTCCCTGTCACGGGGCCGGTGGCAACCAGGATTTGGATTTTCTGCGCCGGGCCATGGGGCAACGGCTGGTGTTTCACGAGGACGAGACCCCGTGCTGCGGGTTCGGCGGCCTGACCAAGCTCACCTCCCCGGAGCTTTCCGATGCCGTGGCCTCCCAGGCCATGGCCATCTACGCGCCCAGGGCGGGCGACCAGATCGTGACCGGCTGCTCGGGCTGCGTCACCCAACTGCGCGCCGCCGCCCCCAAGGACATCACCGTCGGGCACTGGCTGGAACTTATAGGCTGACGCAACGGCCCGTCGGGGAGCCGCCCTCCCCGCAACGCCGGCCCCCCCCGGCCTCTCCGGTTCTCCGGGAAACGAGGCCCTGGGGGCGTTACGTGTATCGCAGAACCCACGGGCGCAACCGCCCGTTGAGCAATTTCCGGGGCACATATGCGGGGCCGACCGTAAAACAAACGCACAACCGCTCCCCGCGCCCCCCCAAAGGAGTCCGGATCATGTTGAAAGCCATCGCCCGAAAAATCATCGGGTCCAGAAATGAACGCTATCTGAAAAAGCTGCGCCCCCTGGTCGAAGCCATCAATGCCTTCGAACCCAAGGTGCAGCCCCTCTCCGACGAGGCCATCCGGGAACGCATCGTCGAATTGCGCCAGGAAGTCGCCAACGGCGCCACCCTGGACGCCATTTTGCCGGAAGTCTTCGCCCTGGTGCGCGAAGGTTCCTCGCGCGTCCTTGGCATGCGCCCCTACGACGTGCAGCTCATCGGCGGCATCACCCTGCACCAGGGCAAGATCGCCGAGATGAAGACCGGTGAAGGGAAAACCCTGGTGGCCACCCTGCCGATCGTCTTAAACGCCCTGGCCGGCAAAGGCGTCCACCTCATCACCGTCAACGACTACTTGGCCCGCCGCGACGCCGCCTGGATGGGCAAGCTCTATAATTTCCTCGGTCTTTCCGTCGGCGTGATCGTCCACGGCCTCGACGACAACGAACGACAGGCCGCCTATGCCGCCGACATCACCTACGGCACCAACAACGAGTTCGGCTTCGACTACCTGCGCGACAACATGAAGTTCTACAAGGAACAGCTCGTGCAGCGGCCGCTTTTCTACTCCATCGTCGATGAAGTGGACTCCATCCTGATCGATGAGGCCAGAACCCCGCTGATCATTTCCGGGCAGGCCGAGGATTCCTCGGTGCTCTACGCCCGCATCGACGCCTTTATCCCCCTGCTGCGCAAGGAGACGGACTTCACGATCGACGAGAAGGCCCGCACCGTCCTTTTGACGGACTCCGGCGTGGCCCGCATGGAAGACGTGCTCAAGCTCGACAACCTCTACGACGCAGCCAATGTCACCTTCCAGCACCACGTGCTCCAGGCCCTGAAGGCCCACCATATCTTCCAGCGCGATGTGGACTACGTGGTCAAGGACGACCAGGTCGTCATCGTCGATGAATTCACCGGCCGCCTCATGCCCGGCCGTCGTTACTCCGACGGCCTGCATCAGGCCCTGGAAGCCAAGGAACACGTCGAGGTCGAAGCCGAAAACCAGACCCTGGCCACCATCACCTTCCAGAACTATTTCCGCATGTACAAAAAACTGGCGGGCATGACCGGCACGGCCGACACCGAGGCCGTGGAATTCCGCGAGATCTACGACCTGGAAGTCATTTCCATCCCGACCAACCAGCCCATGGTCCGCAAGGATCTGCCGGATCTGGTCTACAAGACCCAACGGGAAAAATTCGAGGCCATCGCCGCCGATGTCCAGGAGCTGCACAAGCGCGGCCAGCCGGTCCTGGTCGGCACGGTGTCCATCGAAAAGTCGGAACTGCTCTCCGAACTGCTCAAAAAGATCGGCGTGCCCCACGACGTCTTAAACGCCAAAAACCACGAAAAAGAAGCCGAAATCGTGGCCATGGCCGGACATCCCGGCCGGGTGACCATCGCCACCAACATGGCCGGCCGCGGTACGGATATTGTCCTTGGCCCCGGCGTCACCGACCTCGGCGGTCTGCACATCCTCGGCACCGAACGCCACGAATCCCGCCGCATCGACAACCAGTTGCGCGGTCGTTCCGGCCGTCAGGGCGACCCCGGCTCCTCGCGGTTCTATCTGGCCCTCGACGACGATCTCATGCGCCTTTTCGGCTCGGATCGCCTGAAAGGCCTCATGGACAAGCTCGGCATGGAAGACGGGGAACCCATCGAGAACCGCATGGTGTCCCGGGCCATTGAAAACGCCCAAAAACGCGTGGAAGCCCACAACTTCGAAATCCGCAAGCAACTCCTTGAATACGACAACGTCATGAACCAGCAGCGCGAGGTCATCTACTCCCGCCGCCGCGAACTGATGGCGACCACCGAGCCCGAGGCCTTCGTCATGGCCGGCATCGAGGAGATTGTGGACGAGATCTTCGCCCCGCTCGGCGCGGCCAAAAACCATGGCGCCGAAGATGACAGCCTGGCGATCGCCGCCGCCCAGATCGAGGATTTGCTCGATTTCAAGATCGAGTTGGTCAACGGCGACGAAGCCGAAAAACAGACGGTCCTCGAGACGGTCCGCAACCGGCAAAAAGCCCTGTCCGAATCCGCCGGCGACCATTACAAGGAAATCGCCCGCTACTTCCTGCTCGACAGCCTGGATCGGCATTGGAAAGAGCATCTGCTCTCCATGGACCATCTGCGCGATGGCATCGGCCTGCGCGGCTACGGCCAGAAAGACCCCAAGCAGGAATACAAGCGGGAAGGCTTCGAACTGTTCCGCCAGTTGATTTACAGCATGCGTGACGCCGCCATCCGGGCCCTGTCGCGGGTGCGCATCAAGGCCGAAGCCCCCCAGGAACAGGAATTCCAGCACAAGGACGAAACGTCCAATCTGCGGTATTCCGGCAGCGAACCGGCCGAGGAAACCAAGCCGGAGCCCAAACGGCGCGATGCGCCCAAAGTCGGCCGCAATGACCTGTGTCCCTGCGGCAGCGGCAAGAAATATAAAAAGTGTTGTGGGGCGAAATAAGCAGGAATCCGCCCCCTGGCCTGACAATCGACTTTTTTCTCCACCGAAAAAAGGATAGGCTGTCAGCGTGATCTCCTGCAAACGTCCGGGAGAGGGCCCCTCCCTCTCCCGGTAGCCTTGGGGCGACCCGTATGCGCCCCCACGGTGGGACATGTTCGTCATAATCGGCATCGTGGTGGTTCTTGGCTGCGTCTTCGGCGGCTTTCTTCTCGAAGGCGGCCATATGGGCGTGCTGTTGCAGCCCATCGAACTGCTCATCATCGGCGGGGCGGCCCTTGGCTCCTTTTTCATTTCTGCGCCGAAGTCCATCATCATCGGCACCTTCAAGCACCTGCTCCACGTTTTTACGGGCAAGGAACCGGCAGCCTCCGACTATCAGGATCTGCTCACCCTGCTCTATGAGCTGATCAATATCGCCCGACGCGACGGCATTGTGGCCCTTGAGCCCCACGTGTCCAAACCCGAGCAATCCTCGACCATCAACAAGTATCCCGCCATCGCCAAAAACAAGCAGCTGGCCTTTTTTATCTGCGACAACATCAAGGCCCTGCTCTCCGAAGGCATCGACGCCCACCGCTACGACGACCTCATGCGCATGGACATCGCCACCATGCACCACCACGCCATGATCGCGCCCACTTCCGTCAACAAGGTCGCGGACTCCCTGCCGGGCCTCGGCATTGTGGCCGCCGTGCTCGGCGTCGTCCTGACCATGGCCAAAATCAGCGAACCGCCGGAAGTGCTCGGGCACAGCATCGGCGCGGCCCTGGTCGGCACCTTCCTCGGCATCCTTTTGTGCTATGGGTTCGTCGGCCCCATGGCCACCAATCTGGAACATCAGGCCATGGCCCAGCAAAATATGCTGCGCGTGGCCAAAGAAGTCCTGGCCGCCTTCAATTCCGGATTTTCGCCCATGCTTTCCGTGGAAATGGGTCGCCGGGCCATCCCGGACGACGTCCGGCCGACCATGGAAGATATGGAAGGGGCTTTGCGTGGCAAAAAATAACGACACCAAGACCGTCATCATCTACCGCGAGTCCGACGAGAACCACGGCGGACACCATGGCGGTTCCTGGAAAGTGGCCTATGCCGACTTCGTGACGGCGCTGATGGCCTTTTTCCTGCTCATGTGGCTGGTGGCTACGCTCAAACCCCAGCGCAAAGCCGAATTGTCCTTGATTTTTCAGGATAAGAACGTCCCGACCAAGGAAAAGGTGGAAAATCTGGAAAAGATCCCCACCTTCATCAACCCCGACGCCATCAAGGGACATCCCGAATTCAAGCTCTCCCAGGAAAGCAAACTCAAATACGAAATCGCCCTGCTGATTAAGGAAATCATCACCTCCGACCCGACAGTCAAAAGCAACTCCGGCGTCAGCAACGAATCCTCGGGTGTGCTTATGCAGGTCAACAACTCGGTGATGTTCAAACCCGGTTCGGCCGAACTGACCCCGACCGCCCTCAAAGTCCTCGAAGGCGTGGGCAAAATCCTGCGGGACTTCAAAATCAATCTGACCGTGCGCGGCTTTTCCGACGATGAAGAGCAAGGCGGCGGCCCCTACCCGTCCAAATGGGAACTCTCCGCCGCCCGCGCCGCAGCGGCCGCCCGCTATCTGGCGGAAAAAGGCAATATCCCGACCACCCGGCTGCGCGCCGTCGGGTTGGCCGACAGCCAGCCGCTCGTGCCGGCCACCTCGGCGGAAAACAAAGCCCGGAACCGACGCATCGAATTTTTCTACACCAGCCCCGACATGCGCCCCGGCGAAAGGGCCCAGGATGGACCTTAGGAGTTGGGGGGAACGCTTTTAAAAAGCGTTCCCCCCAAACCCCCTTCGAAATACCCAAAAGGCCCTTGCT
>Ga0183100_1000819_pt1 | contig 19608 bp, 12 predicted proteins | sample Biomet2_FD_127789 | JGI IMG/M metagenome (GOLD analysis project Ga0183100, IMG submission 127789) | Microbial communities from bioreactor (seeded with anoxic lake sediment) at LBNL, California, USA - Biofuel metagenome 2 | ecosystem: Engineered > Bioreactor > Anaerobic > Unclassified ...
GGCGTTGATGACCGAATTGGTGCCGGTGGCGGTGAATGTCGTGGTGCCCGCGTTGCTGGTGGTGTCCGCGTTGCTGTCCGCGCCCGACGAGATGGTGACGTTGTACGGGTCGAGCAGCAGGGTGCCGAAGCTGCCGTGCGCGGCCGAGAGATTGGTGAAGCCGGTGTAGGACAGCAGCTTCTTGCCGGATACCTCGGCTTGGCCGCCGTTGCCGGAAAGCGCCCCGCCCTTGGCGGAGATGGTCCCGGCGAAGGTGGTCAGCTCATCGGACCAGAGCACCACGTCGCCGCCGTTGCCGGTGCTCGTGGCGTCGGCCTTAATGGTGCTGGCCGCGTCCACGCTCAGCGTGTCGGCATGGGCAAGCGTGCCCTTGCCCTGCCGGTCGCCGCCGACCTTGACGCTGCCGCCGCCGCTTGCGCCCGAGGCGTCGAGCGTGGCTCCGGTGAGGCGGATGGCCCGGCCCGTGACGGTGACGGTCCCGCCCGTACTGTCACTGCTGGTTGCGTCGAGCTTGCCGGAAACATCCACAGCCCCGTCGCCGCCCGCGAGCACGATGTCGCCGCTCTGCCCGCTCACGCTCTTGGCCTCGATGGCGCCGGACATGTTGATGGCCTGGCGCGCCATGTCCTTGGCGGCGGCGGCGGAGAGCATCACCAGCCCGCCATCGGCCAAAATGCGGCCGGAGTTGGCCACCAGCGCGCCGGAGCCAGTGGCGGCGGTGGGGATGGCCACCTGCAAGAAACCGTCGCCGGAAAAATCCAACGTGGCCTGCTCGCCCGAACCGAGCCCGACCTTGCCGAGCGGCACCACGATGGTGCCGACGTTGTCCACCGCGCCGCCCAGCAGCGCCGCGTAGCCGCCGCGCCCAATGGTGATGACGCCGGCGTTGGCCACGGCGGCGGAAGCGCCAGCGCCGGTGAAGGTGCGTTTGCCGGCCATGAAGTCGTCGTCGCTGATGCCCAGCGAGGAGGCGACGAAGCCGGCGGCGTTGACCGTGCCGGTGGCGGTGATGACGATGCCGTTGGGATTGATCAGATACACATGGCCGTTGGCGTTGATCGCCCCGGCGATGGTGGAGGTGGTGGAGCCGGTGACGCGGTTCAATATCACGGCGCTGCTGGACGGCTGCAGGAAGTTGACGCTGTAGCCCTGGCCCACGGAGAAGCTCTGCCAGTTGAGGACCGCCGAGGGCGAGGTCTGCGTGACGGTGAGCGAATTGCCAGTGGCCGCGCCGATGCTGGCGCCGCCAGCGGCGACGCTGCCGCCGGTGGGCAGGTTCGCGGCCTGCGCTGGCGGCGGACTTCCGAGCAGAAGCGCGGCCGCCAGCAGCAGAGGCGTCAGCTGCGCAACGCGCGGCAAACGCGAGAAAAATGCGACGTGGCGTGGGCGTTCGGGTGTCATGGCTGCGTCCTCAGAATTGGAAGCTGAAGGTCATGGTCAGGCGATTGCCGTCGCCCAGCCTGTCGCCGAGGGTGTAGTGGCCATACTCCACACTGAGCATGGCGGCGCTGAAGCTCGCGCGCGGGGCCGCGCCCAGGCGCAGGCCCAGGCCGTACGCCGCGCCGTGGGTCACGGCCGACTCCACCGCTGTGGGCCGTGCGAAGGTGACGGTGCCGCACGCGCCGAAAAGATAGGGCGTCAGCATGGCTCCGGCATCGGCCACGGCGGCCGCGTCAGCCACGGCCGGAGTGGCGGGCGATGCGGCGGGCGTCTGGGCCGATGCGCCAAGGGACGGCAGGTTGAAGCTGGTCATGAAGGGGAACTGCGCCTCCGCGCGCAGCACGTGGCCGCTGTCGCCTTGGACCTGCCCCGAGGCCACGGGCGACAGACCGGTGGCGCTGGCGAGGCTGATCTGCTCCGCCGAGGCCATGGCGCGATTGAAGCTGGACTGCGCCCGCGCCGCCAAATCAAGCGCCAGATGCGCCGCCAACGGCTGGGCGTAGTCGAGGTTCAGCTCCAGCTTCTGAAAAATCGGGTCCTCGCCCTGACGGGACAGCGGCGTTTCGCTGGAATTTTCCGCAGGGGCCTTGCGGCCGCCAATGCCATATGAGCCGGTGAGCCGACCCGTGACCACGCCCTCGCCGGGCGCGAACCAGGTAACACCGCCGCCGCCGCGCAGCACGCGCAGGCGGTCGAGAGAAAGGTCCTGGGCGATGGGGGTGATGGCCCGCACGCGCTCCTGCTCCAGGTCAAGGGCCGTTTGCAGGTTGACGGTCACATCGCGGCGACGCATCAGCGGATAGTTCAACCGTGCGGAATAGCGGGTGAAGAGCGAGGTGGTGCCCAATCCGGTGTCATCGACCAGCGGTGTGGTGCGGGAGTCGGTCACCTCCAGGTTGAAGCTCAGCCCGTCGGCGCCCAGCGGAACGGTCACGCCTGCCGCAAGCGTGCGGTTGCGCGGCTCTTCGGTGAACAGGTTCTCGTTGCCCCCCGGCCGGCCGGCGGCCCGCACGTACACCAGCTCCCCGAGGCCGGAAAGCGAGTTGGCGTCCAAACCGAGGCCGGCGGTCCATGTGCCGAGGGTCTTGGACAGCGTGTTGTCGAGGGAGAGAAAGCCGGTGACCGGCTGATACCGGGCCTCCAGCACCAGCACGCCCGCGCCGGGTTCGGAGCCCGGGGACAGAGTCGAGCGCAGGGCCGTGCCCGGCAGGTCGCCAGCCAGCAGCAGCGCCCGTTCGATCTCGGCCATGGTCAGGCCGCGGCGGCCCGCAAGCGGCGAAAGCAGTTTAGCCACCCGGCCCCGGATGGCGTCCGGCAAGGCCGAGGTGTCGATGCGCTCCACATAGCCGTTGATGACGATAAAATGCACGGTGGCGCCGTCGCGCAGGCGCTGCGCCGGGAGCACCACGCGCACCAGGGCGTAGCCCGCTGCGATGTAGGCCTGTTCGAGTTTGCGCGCCGTGGCGAACAGCTCGGCCACGGAAATCCGTTTGCCCACGAGCTCGGCGGTGATCGCTTGCTCCTGCGCGCGCAGGGCGGGCAGGCCGTTCTCAACCTCGACGCCATTGATCTGCACGAACAGTTGGTCCGCGCCCTCCGGGGCCACTGGGCCCGTGGCCTCCGGGATGACGACCTCGCCGCCATGAGGTTGGGGCGCGGGCTCAAAGGTATGGGGCGTGATCTGCGAGGCCGATTGCGCCTGCGCTTCCCGCGCCGGAACGCCGAGCAGCAGCACAACGGCCAGTGCCGCCGCCACGCTTCGCAGCACGGCGGCCATAGGGGATGGGGGGATGTTGCGTGCCATAAGCTGTTCTCGAACAGACCTCCGTTTCGCCGCGTTCTAGGCCCTTCCTGCGCGGCCGAATTCTCCTCCTCCGCTCAAGGAGGGGCATCCACACCGGCGGTGGCGATGAACACCGCGCCATAAAATCAGAACGCTGCAAGAGCCGCATGCTTTGGCAGCTCTGCACCCATTCGCCGCCCGACGCGTTGACCAGCGGCAAACTCCCCGTGCCTGTTCAACAAAATCTCATACTCCAGGGAAAACGCAACGCGGAACACTTTCCACGTGAATTCACGTGAAAAACGATGTTTCATCAATGATTCAAGGTATAATACGAATGTGCCCCATCCTTTTCAAAGGAGCGGAACCTTGCGAGAACGTTTGCTATTGGAAGCCTCCGGCCTCACCTTTTACTTCCCTCGACCGCTGGCCGCAAGGCATAGCCTTCTCAGCTTCGACGCCGATCGCCAAACACCTGTTCCATTAGGCCGTGGAAAAATGTATCAATAGATGGCGCGGTTAACACTAGTAGAATTACTAGAAAATGGTTTTTTTTTGAATATGCCCGAAGATTTTTTATGAATGTGAGGTTGGAACCAGCATGAACGGCAGCCTTGACGGCTTTCTCTCCCGCCTCAACGGCACCCAGTCGATCCAGGAGACCTGGGACGAGACCGTTTCTTTCCTGAAATCCTTTGGCTTCGACCTCGTCGAGTATGGCTATGCCGGCGTCAGCTCCACAAGAACCGCGGCCGAGGTCACCACCCTGTCCAACTTCCCCGCCGCCTATCAGGAGCGTTACCGCCAGGAGCAATACTACCGGGACGACCCGGTGGTGCGCTATTGCGCCAACAATCTTCCACCGCTACGGGTCGGCCGCGACGCCCTCGCCCTATGGCCGGACCAGGGCCGTGGGTTGACCGCGATCCAGCACCGCATCATCAACGAGGCGGCGGACTGCGGCATGGCGGTCGGCGTGGTCATTCCCTTGCGCTCGCCGGGCCGTTACCCCCTCGGGGGCATGTCACTATCGAACGCCATGCCGCCTTCCGAGTTCGGGCGCTTCCTGGCCAAATGGGGGCAGCTCGCCCAACTGGCCGCGCTCTATGCCCACACCCGCCTGCAAATGCTGCTGCAAAAGCCGGAACGCGCCACTTCCGACGCCGTGCTGTCGCCACGGGAGCGCGAGTGCCTGCTGTGGGCGTCGCGCGGGTTGTCCAGCAAAAAAATAGCGCTCCGCATCGGCCTGTCGGCGAAGACGGTGGACTTCCACATCGCCAAGGTCCTGAGCAAGCTGGAAGTCGCCACCCGCAGCCATGCCGTGGCCCGCGCCATCGCCTTCGGTTTGCTGGAGCCATGACAGACACTGCTCATGCGAGGAATGGAGAGACGGCCGAAGGGTCGTCTTCTGATTAGAAGGGACTGTCGTTGCACCTTTTGGCCGCAGCGACGGTTTCACAGCCCGGCGGCGTCGGCTTGGCGCCCCCGGGCCTTCGGCCTATCAGCCACTCCCAGAAAACTCGTAAACTTGCAGTTGGTGCTCCGTCAGCGACTGCGCGGTTTCCCGGGGAGATCCTGGCATATGCCAGTGTGACATGGAGTGAATCTCTTTCACGCCGAAAACGGGTTCCCGCGAGAAAATCGTTTTTTCAGCCGTACCCCGGAACGCGCCGCGGTCACGAGTAGTCTCCCGGTCATGTCCTTCTTCCTTCGGCAATTCTGAGGGGTGCGGTTTAAGCAAACCACACAGGAACAGCTGAAGTTCAGAGTCCCAAAGCCCAAGTCCGAACATGGAGAAGAGATGTTTCTTACAGGCGCCGGGGGGCATCGCCTGCGGCGCGCGAGACTACCCCGTTGCATTCGCGGACGCGTCCCTTCTGGGGACGGAGGCGGGAAGGAAATGGGAGGAAAAGAAAGAGAAAGCGGCCCCGTAGGGCCGCAAAGCAATTAAAAAAACGCTGCGGCTAAAGTATGCAGCCGCCCTGGCGCAGCGCGTTGTGTCTGATCAGGCCGAGCGATAGGGGATCTGGCGCTGTGCCTTGGCCGTGCTGGACGCGTGGATCAACAGGAGCCTTGCCCCAGAGCGGAGAGGCGGGATTCTGGACACCACATTGCGTCGGCCGCTCACCTGAGGCCCGGGCTCCCGATTGGCGGCAGCCTTCGTGCGTTTCGTGCATGTCCCGAAACACAAAAGCGTCTCGGTAAGAACTAAATCTCATAGCCTAAATAAAACTTCAATATGCGCTAAGGCGCGGGTTATGGGGGGGAAGGCTCCCCCCCAAAAAATCCCGACGTCATCACATCTACATCGGATAATCCAGCGCCTCGGGGATCATGACGCCGGTGATGGCCTCGCCCGCGCGGTCACGCGCGAGCCGGGCCCCGGCGAGGCTGGCGTCGAGCCCGGCGCGCAGGGTGGCGAACTCGCTCGCGGCGGAGCCGTCAAGGTCGCTGCCGTAGCCGTAGACGAGCTCCGCGCAGATGCGGCCAACTTCTCCCGCGGTTCTCGCGTTCTGGATGGTGGCCAGATCGGCGAAGAAGCCCACGGTGTCGTCGAGGCTTTCGGCGAGCATTGGATTCTCAGGACCTTTGACCTTCAGCTCGCGCACATCGTCGACGAAGCAACGCGCGGCCGCAAGCCAGGCCAACGCGTCGGCCAGGGGGAAGGTGACGCCCTGCCGATTGCCGCTGAAGAGCTTCTTGCCTTCGGCGTCCTTGGTGTTCTGCATGCGGGCAAGGGTCCACAGCCACACGCGCATGGCCTGGGCCAGGGGCTTGGTGCCCGCGGCGGGCCAGGCGACGGCCTGGGCTTCCAGCTCGTCGATCCAGTGGCCCATGAGGGCCAGGAACACGGGGTTGGCCATGGTGGCGGTCATGTGGCGGCGCTGCACCACCTCCGGGCCCTCGTAGGTGGCCTCCAGCTGGGTGTCGGTCCATTTCTGGAACAGGAAGCCGGGGCAGTCCTCGGTGACGCCATAGCCGCCGACCAGGGCCACGGCCTCGCGCATCATGTTTGCGCCAACGCCCGGGCACCACAGCTTGCAGGCGGGAATGAGCACGTTGGTCTCGGCGTCGAGCACGGTGCACTGCACGAACACGTCGGCTTCAAGCTCGGCGAAGCGGGCGGCGTCGCGCTCGCCTTCGGGGGTGAAGAGCAGGTCCAGGTATTCCAAAACCTTGGGTTCCATTTTCTTGAGGGCGGAGAGCTGGGCGCGGGGGCCGGTGACGCCCTGCTCGCGGAAGAGGGCCTCCTTTTGCTTCTCCAGCGGGTCAAGAAGGTCGGCCTTGCGCGCGGCGTCGAACCCCAGGGAGGTGCCGGCCTCGCCGCTGGCCCAAAGGTCGGCCAGGCGCTGCACGGCGTCTTCCTTCATTTGCAGGCCCTGCTCGTAGCGGGGGGTGCCGGGCTGGGCGTCGCCGCCGCGAAAGCGACCGCGGTGGTAGCGGATGATGGGCTCCACCGCGGAGAGCAGCTTGGCGGAGGTCATGACGCCGACGGGAATGCGCGTGCGGTGGAACACGGAGCCGATGATTTCGGCGTGGCTGTAGTTGGGGATGATGACGCCATCCTTGACGGTGTAGCCGCCAATGATGCGGCTGGCCGGAACCCGCAAGCTCAGGATGGGATCGCAGGTGCTGGAAAGCTGGTGCACCATCTTCTTGGTCACGGCGCCGCGGTCGAACTGGCCGGGATCTTCCGCCTCAAGGATGACCATGCAGGAGCCCTTGATGCGCGGATCGTCGCTGACGACGGCGGCGGTGACGAAGTCGGCGAAGTCCATGCCGGTGATGAAGCGGCCGCGCTTGTCCACCTGGAGCATGGGCTCGTCGCCCTCGTTCCACTCGGCCACGCGGATCTTGCTGGTGAGGATGCCGGTATCAACGCCGACGAAGGGCAACGGCTCCGTGAGGGCGAAGGCGCCGCGCTTGGTGGCGCGTCCCTCGGCCGGGCAGGCGATGTTCATATAGTGGTTGCGCTGCTCGGGGGTGCCTTTTTCGTGGATGGGAGCCAGGGCCAGGTTGGTGGCCAGGCCGCAGGTGGCGGCACCGGCGTCCACCCAGGAAAGCTCGAAGGTGGTGAGGCACAGGGCGAAGTTCTTGGGGCCGTCGATGTAGCCGCCTTGCTCGGTGTCCATGTACAGCGAGGTCAGACCGGAGGCGTCGAAGGCGTCAAGCAGGGTGTTTTTGCGCTCGGTCCACTCATGGGTGTTGCGCACGCCGTCGGCCACCATGCGGGCCACGTGGCCCCGGGCCACGCCGCGCGCGGACTGAACCACCATCTGCAGCTCATAACGGTCGGTGTAGCGCCACATGATCTGGCGGATGTCGTCACCGGGCAGGGTTGCGAGTTTGCTCATGCGATAACCTCTAACATGCTGAATTTGTTGAGGCAATGCGAAACGCAGGGTGCCGAACGTGAAGGCTGAAATACGGCATTCGGCCCTCCGCGTCAAAGCCTATTTGGTTGCGCGCACTTGCGTGGGCCAGCGGTGCGGTGGATCAGGCCAGGAGCGCGGCGTAGTCGGCGGCCATGCGGGCGGCGGCGAAGCGTTTGGCCGCGTGGTCTCGGGCGGCGCGGCCCAGGCGGCGGGAGAAGGCGCGGTCAGCCAGCAGGGCGCGGGCGGCGCGCAAAAGCGCGTCGTCATCGCCGGGCGGAGCGAGCAGGCCTGTCGCGCCATTGAGCACTATTTCCGGCACGCCGCCGACGGCGAAGGCCGCCACGGGCAGCTCCAGGGCCGCGGCCTCCAGCAGCACCAGGGGATGGTTGTCCGCCAGGGTGGGGTACACCAGCACGTCCGCCGCGCGCATCAGCAGCGCAAGCTTGGCCCGGTCCACATAGGGCCAGATGGTCAGCCCCCGCCCGCCGCCAAGCTCGTCGCCCCCGACGGCGAAGGCGACCGCCCCGGCCAGGCCCGTGCGCAGGGCGTCCCAGAGCTGCGGCCAGCGCGAACCTGATTTGTATGCCGCGCGCGCCCCACCATGGGCTGCGAAGAGCGCCATGGGCGCATTGGCGGGCACGCCAAGCAGCGCGCGGGCCTTGGCGCGCGGCGGCAATTGCGCAAGGTCCGGCCAGGGCGCGCCGTTGGGGATGACGCGCGCGGGAACCTCCGGCCAGACCAGCCGGGCCAGTCCGGCCAGCCAGCGCGAAGGGCACACGGGCGTGGGCGCAAGGGCGCGCACCAGGGCCGCCGTTTCCGCCTGCCGGGCGCTGGCGTCTGCAAACCCGCGCGGACAGGGATCGGCGCAGCGCGGAAAATGCGGGCAGTTCAGCGGGTAGGCGCAGCCGCCTGTAAGGGGGGCGGCGTCGTGCAGTGTGAGCAGCAGCTGGGCCGGATGGTGCCGGATCAGCGGCCGCAGCAGCGCGGGCCAGTCGCGCGTGGTGTGCAGATGGGCGATGGCTCCGGGCGGTTGTTCGGCCAGGAGAGCGGCGAAATCCTCCGGCGGCGTGGGCCCCAGCAGCGGCGCGGCGCCCGGCCTGATGCCCGGCCCGTTCCCGGGTTCTGGACCGGACGCGGCAAGGGCTTCGGGGTCGCTCTCCTCCGTCTCGAAGGAGAGGCGTGCGTCGTGCCCCTGGGTGCGTTGGGCCAGCATGAGCAGGCGCGCCACGCGCACGGCGCCGCCCCGGTGCGGCAGGGCCGCATGGTGCAGCACACGCCGGGGGGTCACACGCAGGGCTCCAGCAGATCGTGCTTCAGGGCCCAGAGAATATGGTAGGAGGCGGCGGCGTCATCCAGGCCGGGGCACAGTTCGCGGAAGCGTGCGGCAAGCGCCTTCGCCGTTTCGCCCTTGCGCGCCAAAAACACCAGTTTGCGGATGTCCTCGGCATTGATGAAGCCGTCGAGCCCGGCGTAGACAATGGGGTGCTCCCGCCCGGCGAGCAGCGCCCGGCCGGCGCGGGCGGCGGTCAGACGGTCCTCCGGGGCGAGGGTGTGCGTGGGGTACGACGCGAACACGCGCGAGTACGGCAGGTGCAGCGGGTGCGGCACGCGGCGCAACGTCTCAATATCCGGCGCGGGCAGGTTCCAAAGCTCATCCCAAAGCTCCAAGTGCCGCGTGATGATGCCCGGCCAGAGGTACTGCGCGCGCACGCGCTCATGCCCGGCGCGCCCCATGCGCCCTCGCAGGTCCGCATCGGCCAACAAACGCGCCAGAGCCTCGCGCAGGGCTCCGGCGTGCACGGCGGTGCGCTGCGCCAGCAACAGGTGGTACTGGTTGTCGAAAAGCAGCGGGGCCAGCATGTCCACCTCGTCCTCCCCGCTCGGGCCGCCCTGGCCGCCTTCGCCCGCGACCGGAGCCGGGCCGGTGGTGGGCACGAGCAGGCCCGTGCCCTCGTGGACGATCAGGTCGCGGTAGCCGTCGTAGTCCGAGGCGATGACGGGCAGTCCGGCGGCCTGCGCCTCCAGCAGCGTTATGCCGAAGGTCTCCTGCGGGTTGTCGGCGATGGAGACGAAGATGTCGCAGGCGCGCAGCAGCCCCAGCTTGCGTTTTTCGCCGGGGCGCAGCTCCAGGCGCACGTCCAGCCCCACGCGCGCGCCCATGTCCACCACGGACTGCGGGAAATCGTCGCCCTCATCCGCCCAACCCGCCAGCACCAGGGAGACAGCCCCCTTCGGCAGCGGCGGGCCTTCGCCCTTGGCTGGCGCAAACAGGCCGCTCATGGCGCGCACAAGCGGCAGCAGATCCATCTTTGAACTATGGGAAACACGTCCCAGCACCAGAATAAGCGCGCGTTCCTGCGGCAGGTCCAGCTCTCTGCGCAGCCGGGCCTTTTCCTCCGGGTCCGGCGGCGGCAGTTCGGCCTTTTCCTGATCTATGCCCAGGGGCAGCAAGCGCAGGCTTGGTCCCATGGTTCGCGCAAGGCCGTAGCCGGCGCGCAGAGTGTCGAAGAACGCCTCGGTGGCGAGCCTGCCCGCCTCCGATGTGGCGATGATGCAGTCGCGCGGGGTGGCCCCGGGCCACAGGTGCCGCAAAAAGGCCGCCGGGAAGTCCGGATACGAAAGGGAATGCATGGGTCCGGTGATGGGGAACAGCGCCGGGCTGAGGGCGTTGCGCAGCCGGGCGATGTGCGTCGGGTGGTTGATGCAGTCGGACTGGTGGAAGCAGGCGTAATCCGTTGTGCGCAGCCGGGCGGGCAGCTCGCGCCGATCCATGACGACCAGACGCCCGGACGCGGCGAGCTCCGGCGCGAAATCGGCCAGGGCCGTGGACAGGGAGTCGCGCAGCGGCTTGTCGGCGAGGAAGAAATGATAGGCGTCGAAGGGGTCGCGGGCGAACAAGGCTCGCAGAAAACCCACATTGGCCACTCTGCGGCCAAGAATCGGCCCGCCCTCAAGAAACGGGTCCAGGGTGCCGAAGACGCCGGATTTTTTCATCAGGCGACAAAGCCATACTCGCCGGGTTTTGTCAAAGCGCGGCTCGCGCTCCCCTCATCCCCCTGGAATCGATTGCCGTTGGACCGTTCTTTGCATCATCTCCTGCGTACTTACCTAGCGACGAGGAGGCCCATGGTCATGCATAGAGCGGAACATCCTGAAATAATGTGGGGTCTTGGGCTTGACCAGGACGCCGCCGCCGTCATTGAACAGAGTGCCGGGCCGGGCTTCTCCCTGCGTAATCTGCCTGCGGATGCAGCAGCTTGGATGCGCGGACAAGAGGGGCAAAGCCAAGTCGCCTGGATTCCCGAAGCCGTATGGCGCGACATGCCAAAATCCCGCCGCAAGGCCTGCCGCGCCCTGGACTCCCTGCGCCGCATCCTGGTGCTGGAGGAAAGCGCCGAGGCGCTGGAGACCGAGGCTGTGCTCGCCGAGGGCTTCCTCACCGCCGTGCGCGCTCCGCTGACGCGCTACAAGGTGCGCGACGCCCTCCTGCGCGTGCGCGAACTGGACGCCCTTTCCGCCGACCTGCGCCGCAAGACCGAGGAAATCATGCTGGAGCGCGAGCTGCTCTCCCGCAAGAGCAACCATTTAAGCTTCCTGAACCGAATGCTCTCCCGCGCCACGGCCTCGCTGGATGCCGCGACAATATTAAGCAAGGCGCGCACGGATCTGCGGCACTTGCTGCCTGTGGACGTTTTGAGCGCCGTGTTTTGGAACCGCGCCGCGACTGGGCCCGGACTTGAGGCGGAGCTGTATCTGCACTGTCTGACGGGCCCCGAGCAGAGCGCCGCCTGGCAGGAGGTGCTGCTGTCCGCTGCGGAAAGCCTTGGGGGCGCGAAGGTTGCCGAGAACCGTCAGATCTGCCTCACTCCTGGCCCGCATGCGCGCCCTATCCCCCTGCCCACGGACGGAAAGCTGCTCATGCTGCCCCTTGCCGCCGGCGGTGAAAGCTTCGGGTGCATGGCGCTGCTGACGCAAAAGGGCTTGCGCCTCGCCAAGGATCAGGTGCAGACCCTGAACGCCGCGGTGAATCACCTGGCCCTTGCCCTGCGCAACGCGCTGCTGTTCCGGCAGATGAAGACCATGGCCGACCACGATGGGCTGACCAAGATCGCCAACCGCCGCCGCTTCGAGGAGCGGTTGGAGGAGGAGGCCACCCGTCACGACCGCTACGAGCAGCCTCTGTCGCTCATCCTCATGGATCTTGATCATTTTAAGGTCATCAACGATACGTACGGCCACCAAACCGGTGACGCGGTGCTGCGCGGCACGGCCTCGCTGCTGGTGGAAAGCCTGCGCAGCTCGGATTTGCCCGCCCGCTATGGCGGAGAAGAATTCGCGGTGATCCTGCCCCACACCACCCGCGACCAGGCCGCCATGCTGGCGGAACGCATTCGCATGCGGCTGGCGGGCCGCAACTTCGGCGAATGCAGGGAGGAGGTCCGCCTGACCGTGAGCGCGGGCGTGGCCGCCCTGGCGCCGGGCGCGCGCAGTGTGGAACTCGTCTCGTTGGCGGACCAGGCCCTGTATCTTGCCAAGAACGGCGGGCGCAACCGCGTGGTTGTGGCCGGACCGGCCGACGCCCAGATGGGGCTTGAAGAGCGCGGCGCGGCGGCAGGAACTTCCGATGCGCCCACCGTGGGCGAGGTGGTTGACGCGGCGGTTGGCGCGGAAGGGACGGAACGGTCGGAAGGCTTGTCGCGCAACAGCTGTGCGGAGCGCCCGACGGCGGCGCAGCGCAAGGCCGCCGCCCAGCCCCGGCGCGCGGGCGGGGCCCTGTAGGGCGCTTGGGCCTCGCCGTTGGCATTCAATATCCCGGGCAAGGCGTAGCCGCGCCACCTGTATTCCAAGAGACGCGGCCGCTCTAGGATCATGGACGGAGGGAAGAACACCTCCTCTCCGCAGAGTTGATTAGGCATCTCTCGGAGTTCATGGCCGAACCAACCACTGTTTTCCGTCCGAGTGAACGTGCCAGCAAAAGGGTTTGCCCTGCTGGCGAAAGCCAAGGACGCGGACGGACGTGCCGCGATGATGGCCGCACACCGGAGAAGGAACGATGGCGGTGTTGAGCGCAACGCTATTGCGAACGCCTGCGGAAAAGAGAATTTCAAGGGATGGAGAAAGGGGCAGTTCGAAGAGCGGTATATCCTGACTATGGACTCTAAAAACCGCCGCTCTCCAGGTATCCGGGGGGCTTTCATTGCCCAAGGCCCTTGAGAAGGGACGGTTCCTTAAAATACGGCGTCCAGTATAAGTAGTCAAAACGTTATGCGCGGTTCTAGAACCCTCTCCCAGGGTGCCGCACCAGGCGAATCCGCCTTACTCCGCCCGCGAAACGCTGCATTTCGGCCAGCGCCCGCCCGGCAAAGGGCGGGGTCAGCGCCAGTTGGCGCGCCGCTCGTAAATCTTCCAAGTGCCCATTTCGGGCAACAGCACGAACAGCGCGTCTTCGTCCACGGTTTCCACCACGGGAGGCACGGTGAACGTGTAGTGCCCGGTGACCTGGATGCGCGCAAGGTCCGGGTCCTTGGTGATGCGTTTGAAGGTGAGCCCGCTCAGGTCCACCTTGGCCGCCCGGAAGCGCTCCAGCTGGTTCCTGTGGTTCAATGTCTCCCGCGCGCCGAGGAAGGCCATGGTCTCCTCCTCGCGCACGCGGCGCGAAAACACGCCCGGCAGACGGTCATCCATGGTGGCCTGCCACTCAAAATACTCCCGCAACACCCGATACTGCGCGATGCCGTCGGCGTCGGCCGGCGATTCATCCGCGTTGGTGGCGTTTTGCGTGGCGTTCTGGGCGCCGGGCTGGGCTTGCGGACGCGGGGCCATGGCCTGCCCCGGAACGGGGGCGCAAACAAGCGCGGCCAGCAGGAGCGGCGCGGCGAGGACAATATGGCGGCGGCTCATTGCAGGTCGTCGATGAGTTCTTTGAGCACGCCGTAATCCAGCGGTTTGCCCATGAACGCTTTGGGGTTGGTGCTTGCGGCCAGCCCCCGTGTGCCGGAGTCGGTGTAGGCCGTGCAGTAGATGATGGGCATATCCGGATGTTTTTCGCGTATGCGGGTCGCGGCCTCTATGCCATCCATGGAGCCTTCGAGCATGATGTCCATGAGCACGACATCCGGGCGTTTGTCCGTGGCGTAGGCCACCGCCTGCTGGCCGGTGGCGGCCGTGGCGACGATTTCGCAGCCCATACGTTTGAGATTCGCCGTGGTGGCCAGCGCGATAATGCTCTCATCCTCGACGACGAGCACCCGCGGCGGCCAGTTCAGAGCCTGGCAAATAAACATCATCAGGGCCTCCCGTGCCGGTTGCGGGACCATGTTCACCATTCCATCTTTCCATACGTCGGCGGGTGTGGTTTGTCCAGCGCCGTTGCTGCGCGACCGGCCTTGGCCATACTTATTTTCGGAGGATGAGTTGACAGACGCCGTGAATTATGCCTAGACTTTTCTTAAAGAATCACTATAACAATTCGGGTCCGCCCGGTTGACCTCCGCGCGGCGGACCAGCAGCCGGAACGGTCCACCGCGCGGGCGTTCCCGCGGGCTTGCCAGCTTCCGCGTTCCAGGGTTACTGTGCAGTTGCCCGGACGATGCCGACACGGGCTGCTTGAACCTTCTAACCCCTGTGGATTGCCATGCGCGAAAAAAGCAGAGTCCTCGTCCTCGCAATGCTGCTCATCATGCTGGCGGCAAGGCCGGTCCAGGCGGCGCGCCATGCCGCTACCGGCGAGCTTGGCGTTAAATCGGCCATCGCCATGGATTTGGGAACCGGCCGAATTCTGTACGAGCAGAACCCGGACCAGCAGATTCCCCCCGCCTCCCTCACCAAAATCATCACCCTGTATCTGACCTTCGAGGCGCTGCAAGAGCACCGGCTCTCCTTCACCGACACCGTGCTGGTGAGCCGCGAAGCCTCCATGGAAGGCGGTTCACGCATGAATGTCCGCTCGGGCGAGCGCGTCATCGTGCGGGAGCTGATGAAAGGCATCGCCGTGGCCAGCGGCAACGACGCCTGCATCGCCATGGCCCAGCATCTCGCCGGGGGAGAAAACTTCCAGCCTTTCGTCAACGCCATGAACATCAAGGCCCGGGAACTCGGCATGACCGAGACGGTGTTCAAAAATCCCAACGGCCTGCCCGCCGAGGGGCAACTCACCACCGCGCGCGACATGCTGCGCCTCTCGGCCAGCTATCTGCGGCGCTTTCCCCAGGCGCTCACCTTCCACTCCATGACCACCTACGTGCACAACAACCACAACCACCACAACGCCAACCGCCTGCTCACCACCTACGAGGGCGCGGACGGCCTCAAAACCGGCTTCGTGCAGGCTTCCGGCTACAACAATGTGGTCACGGCCAAACACGGCGAAACGCGCATCATCGCCGTGGTGCTTGGCGCGCGCACAGCCGGCGCACGCGCCGCCGCCACGCACAAGCTGCTCGACATCGCCTTCCAGCGCATGGGACAAAACCAGTACCTGGGCGTGCTGGACGAACAGCATGGCCGCGGCGTGCTGCCAGCCGTGCTTGCCCGCACCGCCCCGCGCGAGCCTGACGGCGACCTGCGCGCCGCCCAGCAGGTGGCCGACCTGCGCGCCAGCCAGGTGCGCGCCGCCGTCACCCCCGCTCCCGCCCCGGCGCAGGCCGAGACGCAGACCCTGCGCAAGACCGGCAAGGCGACCTACGCCATTCAGGAAAGCTCGTTCCAGTCGCGCAAGAAGGCCGAGCGCCGCGCGCAGCACCTGGAAAAAAAGGGTCTGCCCGTGAAGGTCGTGGCCACAAACCTTGGCGGCAGCAAGTGGTACCGCGTGCTTGTGGGCCCCTACGCCAGTGTGGACGCGGCCAAAAAGACCCGCGAAAAGATGCTCACGCGCGGCTCCGTCACCGAAGAATAACCCTTCGCCCCATCCGCAGGCGGAACCATCCCCCGCCCACCACACGGCCCGGCAGCGCATTGCTTCCGGGCCGTGGTGTTTTTACGGGCGCGGCTGATGACTGACCGCCCGTCTCGACGTTTGCTCCGCCTCGGCCACCATTCGCCGCCACCATTCAATGTCATCATTCGGCGTCATCATGCGCAGTCATCATGCGGCGTCGCACTTTGCCGTCCCTTCCCGTCCAGCCGCCCCCGCTTGGCGCGCGCAACGACCAAACGCAGGCCAAGCGCGCACCCATGCCTGGCGCGCAGCGCGCGGCTCGCGTAGGGGGATGGTTCTCCGCCCCTGGCCGCATGCCCGGCCGCATGCCCCTATTCTGCGAAATGCATCTCCCATAAAATATGTCAAGCCGCAAAAAATATCTTTTTCACGGCCATAACCTGTCTATTTTTGTCTGCTGACACAAAGCGGGGCTATACTTCGCTCCACGCCGGGCAAGCGCCGGGCGCAAAGGAGCCCCATGACCCGCCGCCTCGACATCCTTCCCTTTGAAGCCCGCCACGCGGAGGCGCTGCGCCTGCGGCCGGAGGCCGCGTCCGTGCTCGGCAGGCTTGGCCCCCAAGCGCAGCTCGCCCGTGGTTATGCGGCGGCTGGTCCCGCCTGGACCCTGATGGCGGCGGACGGGCCGCTGGCCTGCGGCGGCGCGGTGCGGTTCTGGCCGGGCGTTGGCGAGCTGTGGTGCTGGCTTGGGCGGGAGGCCGACGGCTGGAACGTGGCCCTGGCCCGGGCGACGCGCAGGCGCGTGGACGCGCTGTTCCAGGAGCACGGCTTCCGCCGGGCGCAGGCGCACGTGCGGGCCGACGACGAACGGGCCCTGCGCTTTGCGCGCTTTTTGGGCCTTGAGCTGGAGGGGCGCTGCCCGGGCTACGGCCCGGACGGGGCGGAACATCATCTCTACGGGAGGGTTGTGTAATGGAAGGTGTGAGCAGTGTGATGCCCCTGGCGGTGAAGACCGGCGCGAGCGTGCTGTCGTCGGCGATCAAGGGGGAGCTGGGCGGATCCTCGGGCGGGGTTTCCTCCGCGGCCGAGGCCCGGGCGGAGCAGGCGGAAAACCAGGCGCGCAGGCAGGCCGAGGCCGAAACCCGCAGCGCGCGCGACAAGGTGAGCGCCCTGCGCGAGGACAACGAGCACAAGCTGGGCGCGGCCCGTGTGGCGGCGGCGAATTCCGGCCTCACGCTCTCCGGCAGCTCGCTGCTGAACCTGACGAGCCTGGAGCAGGCCGGGGACGACAAGGTCAGCGGCGTCATGGGCGAAAACGCCCTGCGCGTGCAGAGCATCCTCGACTCCGGCGCGGAGCAGGCGCGCAGCATCCGGCTTTCGGGCCGCGTCGCGTCCGACCGCCTGGGCGGCCTGGGTTCGCTGCTGCGCCTGGGCAGCCAGGCGCAAGCCCCCTCGGTGATGACCACCATACCCACCCGCGATTTCTAACGGAGGCGTCATGTCGCTCGTGCCCATCATCCTCACCAACTTCACCTCCGGCGAGCTTTCCCCGCGCCTGGCCGGACGCGTGGACGTTTCCAAGTATTTCAACGGCTGCCAGTGCCTGGAGAACTTCCTCGTGCAGCCCCACGGCGGGGTGACGCGCCGCAGCGGCATGCGCTTCGTGGCCGAGGCCGCGCGGCACGGCGGCCCCTCGCGCCTGGCCCCGTATGAGGACGCCGCCGGTGTGGGCTGGGTGCTGGAGTTCGCCCAGAACGACGCCGGCGCCGGCGTGCTGCGCTTCTTTTCCGGCGCGGGCCGGGTGCTGAACGCACAGGGCGCGGCCATGGAGCTGGCCACGCCGTACCTCGCGGAGCACTTGCCCGGCCTGTGCTGGGTGCAAGACCGCTACAGCCTCATCCTGACCCATGAGGCCTTCGCCCCGCACAAGCTCTCGCGCACGGAAGACGGCGGCTTCCAGCTGACGACGCTGACCCTTGAGGACCAGCCGGAAAGCTGGGCCGAGGGCAACTGGCCCGCCCTGTGCTGCCTGCACGAGGACCGGCTGGTGTTCGCCGCCACGCCGAAGGATCCCTTCAGCATCTGGCTTTCGCGCACGGGGGAGCACCTGGACTTCCGGCTGGCCACGCGCGAGGTGCCCCTGGACGACTGGGACGACTTCGAGATCACCGACAGCAACGGCGACAGCCTTTCCGACGGCAGGCCCGGCGACACCATCCTGCTGCTGGCGGGCGATTCGTTCATCAAGAACACCGCCGTTTCGGGCGTGATGAGCGACGGCACCCTTTGCTACTACCGGTACATCGGCGCGCGCAGCGTCACGGCCGGAACCTCCAGCGGACTGCGCATGACGCTTGCGGCCGAGCCTGCAAGCACCTCGCAGATCGAATCCGTGCGGGACGCGGCGGGAACCCTGCGCGGGGATTGCTGGGAAATGTTCGCCATCGGCGACCGCATCGGCGCGGACCCCGGCGACGATCCCCTGGACGACGACGCGGTGGAGCTCACCCTTTCGGCCCCGCGCGGCGGGCGCATTTGCTTCCTGGCCCCGCGCGACAAGCTCTGGGTGGGCTCCACCAGCGGCGAGTGGACGGTCTCCGGCAGCTCCGTGAACACCCCCGTGACCCCCGGCGGGGTGAAGGCCAACCGCGAAGGCACCTGCGGCGCGGCGCGCGTGCAGCCGTGCCAGTCCGGCTCCGCCCTGCTGTACGTGCAGCGCAGCGGCAAAAAGGTGCGCGAGATGGCCTACCGCCTGGCCTCGGACTCCTACACCTCGCAGGACCTGACCCTCTTGGCCGCGCACCTGGGCGAGGCGGGCATAACCCAGCTGGCGCTGGTGCAGGAGCCGGACCCCATGCTGTTCTGCGTCCGGGCCGACGGCGCGCTGCTGGCCATGACCTATCTGCCGGAGCAGGACGTGTGCGCCTTCGCGCGCCTCGTCACCGACGGCGCGGTGGAGGGCGTGTGCGCCGTGTTCAACACCGCGGCCTGCCGCGACGAGCTCTGGCTGGCCACGCGCCGCAGCGTCATGGTCGATGGCGCCAGCGTGGAGCGCCGCTTCATAGAAATTCTGGAGCCCGCCTTCCCAGAAACCGCCACGGATACGCGCGGGGCCTTCTTCGTGGACGCGGGCATGAGCTACTCCGGCGAGCCGGTCAACAAACTGACGGGACTGGCGCACCTGCGCGGACGCACCGTGCAGGTGCTGGCCGACGGCGCGGTGCTGCCGGAGCAGACCGTGGATCAGGAAGGCTGCATCAGCCTGGACCGCGCCGCCGCAACCGTTCACGCGGGTCTGCGGTACGACTCCACCCTCAAGCCCATGCGCCTGGAGTACTCGGGCCAGCGCGGCAGCTCTCAAACGCGCACCAAGCGCATCACCGAGGTGGGCCTGCGCCTGCACCGCAGCCTGGGCGGCAAGGTCGGACCCAGCGCGCAGCGCCTGGAGCCGCTGCTGTACCGCACCAGCGCCGACGCCATGGACGGCCCCCCGGCGCTGTTCACCGGCGACAAATCCGTGCGCTTTCCCCAAGGCTGGAGCCCGGACGGCGTGCTGACCCTGGTGCAGGACCAGCCCCTGCCCATGACCGTGCTGCTCATCGCCCCCACCATGGCCCTGAACGACTAGCCGCCGGAGCAACCGGCCAAAGGAGCACCCATGACCATAGCCACGCAGATGTCCAAGACGTCCTTCACGGGAAACGGCGTCACCACAGCCTTTCCGCTGCCGTTTCCCTTCCTGCGCGAGGCCGACATCAAGGCCGTGCTGAACCGCGGCGGCGCGGACACGGAACTGGTTCTCGGCACGCACTACACCTTGTCCGGCGCGGGCGCGTCCTCCGGCGGAGCGCTGCTTGCGCTCGCGCCTCCCGCCACGGGCGAAACGCTGGTGGTTTGGCGCGCCCCGGCCATCGTGCAGGAGGTGGACTACGTAGAGAACTCCGCCTTCCCGGCCGAGACGCACGAGGCCGCCCTCGATCTGCTGACCATGATCTGCCAGTCCCTGCAGGAGCAGATCGACCGGGCCGTAAGCTACCCCGTGAGCACGCCGGAGGAGGATGTGCTTGCCCCGGCGAGCTTTTTGACCACCGCCGCCACCAGCCGCGACGACGCCCGCGCGGCGAGCCAGGCCG
>Ga0183100_1000820_pt1 | contig 19584 bp, 17 predicted proteins | sample Biomet2_FD_127789 | JGI IMG/M metagenome (GOLD analysis project Ga0183100, IMG submission 127789) | Microbial communities from bioreactor (seeded with anoxic lake sediment) at LBNL, California, USA - Biofuel metagenome 2 | ecosystem: Engineered > Bioreactor > Anaerobic > Unclassified ...
GCACTGGATGCCTCCGGAGTCAGCCGTGTGAGCCTGTGGACGCTGTGGGACGTGCCCTGCACCTATCCCCTGCTGGAGCGGATTAAGCTAGAATTGGCAGCTATCGGAGGCGTTGTTGAAAGCGCGGACTACGGCGCCGACATCTCGCTTCTTGCCGCATTCCCCCAGGGCGGCGCGGAGCTGTTCGCCCCCCGTCTGACAGAACTCTCAGCCGGGGCTCTGTCCATGGCAAAACGGGGCGAGGACTTCCGCCCCGGCCCCCGGGAGACGCGATAAGTCTTCTTCGGCGGCTCTCCGCTGCGATATGGTCTGCCGCTCCGCAAAACTCCCTCCTCCGAGCCGGACCTGTCTTATTCGCTCTCGGTTAGGGCAGGCAATTATACAGCAAAAAGGAAAGAAACACACGCGTGTTTCTTTCCTTTTTAATCCTCGGGTCAAAGATGATGCTTCCTGTATGACTCTTTGCCGCAAGTCCGGAACAGCAGCCGCAGGCGAAACGCTGCCGTAGGCGATTAGATGTCGCACTCCCTTGTACGCCAAGCGATCTCGACCTCCAGATCCCTTTTCAGCTTGGCGTTCTCTGCGACGAGGTCGTCATAATGGCGGCTCTGTACGTAATATTTGACAAAACTGAAGGTGGCCTCCTGAAACTCTTCTTCCGTATACTGCGGCAGGAGGGAGCCGTTGAACCGCTTAAGTCCCTGCACGGAGATCACCACGAGACGGCGGTTCTTTTCCGAGAGATGAATGATCTTCAGGTTTTCCGGAATTTCCAACTTCAAATCGTAAATTTCGTTGATCTCTTTCAGCAGCTTGCGCTGTTCCGGCTTGGCTGAGACAATCACGCCGTATTTTTCAAACAGCTCCTTTAAGTAGTCGACCGACACTTCCTCTCTGGTAATGGTCCCCTTTCCAATTCCGGAGAACATCGTATTGGACAGGGAAAAGCTGACAAATACCTCTTTGCCCGTTTGCGGATAGCTCATGATTGTTTACCTCCCGACATATTCTTGTTTTTGCTGGGATCGAATTTCGGTTTGCCCCAGTGCTATTATATCACACAATACGCAAAAGTAAAATTATTATTACGCAATGTTGCGCAATTTATGTTGCATATTTGTCAGGATTGATTCGGGCCGGAAATAAATTTGCACCTCCGATCAGTGGCACATCCTCCGCTTTGTTAACGGTCAGTACCTCTGCAGCCAAGCAGTTTTTTCGTTCTATATGCACTATACATAAAAACAGAATTGCCACACAGAATAATCGAGAACCATATTTTTCTTATTAATGTAGAATTGATTGTGTGCACGGAATAGGGGGTCACCGATGAAACATGCAGCAAAATTTTTCGCTGTCTTTTGTCTTTTGCTTGCTTTGTCCGGCTGTCGAAGCGGATCTACTTCTACGCCAAACACATCGTCGAATACGAATAAGCCCGAGGAATTGAAAGCAAGCGACTATTTTCCAATGGTGGAGAACACAAGATACGTATATCAGGGCGAGGGAAACGAGTACGCCTTCTATGACGCTTATCCTGATTTTACTTCGAAAAATCAGATACAGCTGAGGATTGACAACGGCGGCACCATTCTAACAATGGTGATTGCTCTCTCTGACGGAAAACTGGTTCAGACCTATTCAAGCGGCGAGACATATGATCGGGAAAATGACTTAAATAAGACCGGTGAAGAAGAGGTCCTGCTGGCAGAACCGATCGTCAGGGGCACTGCCTGGACATTGAAAGACGGGAGCACTCGAACGATCACCGACACTTCCGCTTCCGTTTCCACCCCTTCCGGAGATTATGACGCGCTTGAAGTTACAACCCAAGGAGCAAACGGCACAACCATCCAGTATTACGCCAAGGCGATCGGCCTGATTAAAATTGTCTATGGGTCGGGAGAATCTCAGATTTCCTCCACGCTCAGTTCCGTTGAAAAAGATGTGCCCCTGACGCAAACCGTTCGGTTTTTCTACCCCAATGTTGACCAGGATAAGATCTATTATAAGGAAAAAAAGATCAATTTTTATACAAATGATGTCACAAAAGACGTAATTGCGAAGGCTTATCGGGAAGTTCCCAACGGGGCCGCAAACGTCTTTTCCGAAAACACAGAGATCAACAGCTTGTTCCTGAATGACGACGGCAGCGTCTCTCTGGACCTGAACCAGGCGTTTTTAACAGAGATGAATGCCGGGTCCGGGTATGAGTCCGCGATTCTTCAATGCCTGACAAATACCTTTGGGGATTACTATCATACGGATAAAGTGATATTGACAATTGAGGGCAGCCCCTATTCATCCGGGCATTTTAAATTTAAAGAGGGCGAATTTTTGCAGGCTGATCTGAGCAATGCCGAGCAGCTTTCAAAATAGGCATCGCGCCGTGGGAACCAAATGAGCAAGCCGCCGGGAACAGAGGCATCCTGAGCGTAATGGTGAATTTTGTTTTTTCTTGACAGAAGAGAACAAAAATGTTAAAATTCACAGCAAGATCTTTTTGAGTTCTCGCAAAAAGAAGCAGACCAATCTTCTGCTGTGCTGAAGATAAGCCCTTACGGACAGGCGGGTCGGTTGCCGGGCGGTATAATCCGCATTATTGATTGAGTTAGAAGCTCAAATTTTATAAGTTGATTACTTTATAATCGAGCCTGCGGGCAATCATCTTGTGAAACGGTCAATAAAAGAGTAGCAGCCGATTCTTTGCGGAACCGCTCAAATCTTTGCCATACGAAACTTGGTCGCATGTTACTATGCGATCTTATTCGTTAGGCTTTTCTATTGATTGTTTTGACCGCAGATGACATTGTCATCTGCGGTTTTGTTTTGTGCCGGGCGTCAGAAAGGAGAAAACCATGGATTTGGAACGTCAGAAATCAGCCCCCATCTGCCAGGCTTTGGAGCAATTCCAGCGGCGGCGGGTTGTTCCTTTCGATGTGCCAGGCCATAAGAGAGGCCGAGGCAACCCGGAGCTTGCCGAACTGCTGGGGCAAAAGTGTGTGGGGTTGGATGTAAACTCTATGAAGCCGCTGGACAATCTCTGCAATCCGGTGTCTGTGATCCGGGAGGCAGAGGAATTGGCTGCCGATGCTTTCGGCGCGGCTCACGCTTTTTTTATGGTGGGCGGCACCACCAGTTCGGTACAGAGCATGGTCCTCTCAGTATGCAGGGCGGGAGAGAAGATCATCCTGCCCCGCAATGTTCACAAGAGCGTTATCAACGCGCTGATTCTCTGCGGCGGGATTCCTGTCTATGTAAAACCGGAGATTCATCCCCATATCGGGGTGGCGCTGGGAATGGAAGTTGCCTCCGTGGAAGCTGCCATCCGGGAAAACCCGGACGCGGTAGCGGTATTGGTCAATAATCCCACCTATTATGGCATCTGTTCTGACCTGAAAGCCATTACGCAGCTGGCCCATGCCCACGGGATGAAGATGCTGGTCGACGAAGCGCATGGCACGCATCTCAGTTTCGGCGACGATCTGCCTGCCTCCGCTATGTCGGTGGGGGCGGATATGGCTGCCGTATCCATGCACAAGTCCGGCGGAAGCCTGACTCAAAGCTCTCTTCTCCTCCTTGGCAAAGAGATGGATGTCGGCCACGTCCGCAAGATCATCAATCTCACCCAGACCACCAGCGCATCCTATCTGCTTCTCTCCAGTCTGGATATCTCCCGCCGAAACCTGGCGCTTCGGGGCCGGGAATCCTTTGCCAAAGTAGTCCGGATGGCCGAATATGCCCGATCCGAAATCAACGGGATCAGCGGATATTACGCCTATGGGCGGGAGCTAATTGACGGTGTCAGCGTCTGTGACTACGATGTGACCAAATTATCCGTCTTTACTCAGGGTATCGGACTGACAGGCATTGAAGTCTACGACCTGCTCCGGGACGAGTATGATATTCAGATTGAATTTGGCGATATTGGGAACATTCTGGCCTATATTTCCATTGGTGACCGCATTCAGGATATTGAGCGGCTTGTGGGCGCCTTGGAGGACATCGAACGGCTGTATGCAAAAGAGGGCTCCAGCCTGTATTTCGGAGATTTTGTTCAGCCGGAAGTGGTCTATTCCCCGCAGAAACCCTTTTATGCCGAAAAGGAAACTCTGCCCATTCGCCGGACGGCGGGCCGGGTTACCGGCGAGTTCGTCATGTGCTATCCGCCGGGAATCCCGATCCTGGCACCCGGCGAACGGGTCACCGAAGAGATCATTGAGCACATCCTTTTTGCCCGTGAGAAGGGCTGCTCGCTTCAGGGAACTGCCGATCCCGGAGTGGATTATCTCCAAGTGATTAAGGAGTGACAGCGCGATGGATATGTGGATTTATACCGCAAACGGTCAGATCAGCATGCGGGTCAGCCGGGAGCTCTATTCTGCGGAGAGCGAATACCAGAAGATCGAGGTCTTTGAATCTCCGGATTACGGCCGGCTGCTTGCTCTGGACGGAGATGTGATTTTTTCATCCGCAGACGAGTTCATTTATAATGAAATGGTGGCTCATGTACCCATGGCGGTGCATCCCCATGTCAAAAATGTCCTGATCATCGGCGGCGGAGACGGCGGTGTGGCCCGGGAGTTTACGGCTTACCCCGAAATCGAGACCATCGACGTGGTGGAGCCGGACGAGATGTTTGTTCAGGTCAGCCGGGAATTTTTCCCGGAGGCCGCCAGGAGCTTTGAAAATCCGAAAGTCAACATTATCTATCAGGACGGCCTTCGTTTTCTGCGCGGGCGGAAGTCAGAGTATGACATCATCATCAACGACTCCACCGACCCGTTTGGCCATACGGAAGGGCTGTTCACCAAGGAGTTTTACGGAAGCTGCTACCGTGTCCTGCGGGATGACGGGATCATGATCTATCAGCACGGAAGCCCGTTTTTCGACGAGGACGAGACCGCTTTCCGGGCAATGCACCGAAAAGTATACCAGAGCTTTCCCATCAGCCGCGTTTATCAGGCCCACATTCCGACCTGCCCTTCGGGTTACTGGATGTTCGGTTTTGCCTCCAAGAAGTATCATCCGATTAATGACTTTGATCCTGCCCGCTGGAATGCCCGCGGCATTAAGACCTGGTACTATACCACCAATCTGCACCTGGGCGCCTTTCTGCTACCCAAATATGTGGAGGACCTGCTGGTTGAGGCGGAAAACGCGGTCGATAAGGCCCGTTAAATTTAAAAGAATTTTGATAGGAGGGACTTTTGATGTCCAGACTCTTAGTCATCGGCTGCGGCGGCGTTGCGTCCGTCGCCATTCACAAATGCTGCCAAAATAGCGAGGTATTCACCGAGTTATGCATTGCCAGCCGCACCATTTCCAAATGCAACGAGCTGAAAGAAAAACTCATCGGCAAGACCGCCACTAAGATCACCACGGCTCAGGTGGACGCGGCGGATGTCCCCGCCCTGACGGCCCTCATCCGGGAATATCAGCCGGACGCCGTTTTGAACGTAGCCCTGCCGTATCAGGACCTCACCATTATGGACGCCTGCCTTGCCGCAGGTGTGCACTATATCGATACCGCCAACTTTGAGGCAGAGAATACGGATGACCCCGAATGGCGGGCCGTATATGAAAAGCGCTGCAAGGAGTTGGGCTTTTCTGCCTATTTTGACTACTCCTGGCAGTGGGACTATCAGGAAAAATTCCAGCAGGCCGGCCTCACCGCTCTACTGGGCTCCGGCTTTGATCCCGGCGTCACCAGTGTATTCACCGCCTATGCCCTGAAGCACTACTTTGACGAGATCCACACCATTGACATTCTGGACTGCAACGGCGGCGACCATGGCTACCCCTTTGCCACCAACTTCAACCCGGAGATCAACCTGCGGGAGGTTTCCGCCCCCGGCTCCTATTGGGAGAATGGAAAGTGGGTGGAAGTTCCGGCGGTGTCCATCAAGCGGGAGTACAGCTTCCCTGAGGTGGGCAAAAAGGATATGTATCTGCTCCATCACGAGGAAATCGAATCCCTGGCAAAGAATATCCCGGGTGTCCGCCGCATCCGATTTTTCATGACGTTTGGCCAGAGCTATCTGACCCACATGAAGTGCCTTGAAAATGTGGGCATGCTGTCCACAACTCCGGTGGACTTTCAGGGACAGCAGATTGTGCCTATCCAGTTTTTGAAGGTATTGCTGCCGGACCCCGCCTCTCTTGGCTCCCGCACTGTTGGCAAGACCAACATCGGCTGCACTTTTACCGGTGTGAAGGACGGAAAAGAAAAGACGATCTATATTTACAATGTCTGCGACCATCAGGCGTGCTACCGGGAGGTGGGCAGTCAGGCGATCTCCTATACCACCGGCGTACCCGCTATGATCGGCGCGATGCTGGTGGCGGACGGCCGGTGGAGGAAGCCCGGCGTGTTCAATGTGGAGGAGTTTGACCCCGATCCCTTTATGGACGCCCTGACCCAGTGGGGCCTTCCCTGGGTCGTGGACGAGCATCCGGAGACGGTCGTGTGAGCGGATTCGATCAATTGCCCACGCCCTGCTATGTGGTGGACGAAGGGCAGCTGCGTCGAAATCTGGAGCTGCTGCAAACCGTTCAGCGGGATACGGGCTGTAAGATTCTGCTGGCCCAAAAGGCGTTTTCCATGTACGCCGAGTACCCCCTCATCCGCCGATACCTCGCCGGGACCACTGCCAGCAGCCTTTTTGAAGCCCGGCTGGGCGCCACCGAGATGGGCGGGGAGACCCACATTTTCTCTCCCGCCTATCGGGAGGGGGACTTTGACGAAGTTGCGGCTCTTTGCAGCCACATCGTCTTCAATTCCTTTGCTCAGCTGGAAAAGTACCGTTCCCGCTGCTGCGGCGTCAGCATTGGGCTTCGTATTAACCCGGAATGTTCTACGCAGGAATCCCATGCCATCTATGACCCCTGCGCGCCCGGCTCTCGGCTGGGCGTCACCGCCGATCAAATCAGTCCGGACAAGCTGGATGGGGTGGATGGACTTCATTTTCATACTCTTTGCGAGCAGGATGCCGATGCGCTGGCCGTGACACTGGAGGCGGTGGAGCAAAAATTTGGAACGGCTCTCCGCCGGATGAACTGGCTGAATCTGGGCGGCGGACATCATATCACCCGTCCGGGCTATCAGATCGATCTGCTGAAGAAGTGCATCCGTCATGTACAGGATACCTACGGAGTGCAGGTCTATCTGGAGCCGGGAGAGGCCGTTGCCCTCAATGCCGGATACCTGATCACCGAGGTGCTGGACATCGTGGAAAACGGCGGCGTTACGACGCTGATTCTGGATACCTCCGCCGCCTGTCATATGCCGGATGTGCTGGAGATGCCCTACCGGCCGCCGCTGCGGGACTCGGGGAAGCCCGGGGAAAAAGCTTATCCTTATCGGCTCTCCTCCTGTACCTGTCTGGCGGGTGACGTGATCGGCGACTACTCCTTTGACCGGCCTGTTGAGATTGGTCAAAGGCTGTGCTTTGAGGACATGGCGATCTACTCCATGGTGAAAAACAATACCTTCAACGGGATTCCGCTACCTGCCATCGCCGCCATGGATCCGGACGGCAGCTGCCGTATCATCAAGAAATTCAGCTATGAGGATTTTAAATCCCGGCTTTCCTGAGGTGCCTTATGAACTGTTCTTCCACACCACGCCGAGATGGGTTTCGGATGCCCGGTGAGTTTGAGGCTCACCAGGGCTGCCTGATGATCTGGCCGTCCCGGCCCGGCTCCTGGCCCTTTGGCGCGCAGGCGGCGCGGAGAGCGTTTACTGCCGTGGCTTCCGCGATTGCACAGAGTGAAACGGTCTATATGCTGGCGAGTAAGGACGGCATGGAAAGCGCCCGGGAGATGCTGTCGGAAAGCGTCCGGATTCTGCCCATGGAGAGCGACGACGCCTGGGCCCGGGATGTCGGCCCCACGTTTGTGGTGAACGATCAGGGCGGTGTCCGGGGCGTGGACTGGCGGTTCAACGCCTGGGGAGGCACGTACGACGGGCTGTATGCCCATTGGGAGCAGGACGATGCCGTGGCGAAAGCACTTTGCGGCCTTCTTGGATTTGACTGCTACGACGCCCACCCTTTTGTGCTGGAGGGCGGTTCCATCCACTCCGACGGCGAAGGCACGGCGCTGGTCACGCAGGCCTGTCTCTTAAGCCCCGGGCGGAACCCGGAACTGAGCCGGGAGCAGATTGAGGAGCGGCTGCGGGAGTATCTGGGAATCGAAAAGATTCTGTGGCTGCCCCACGGTATCCGGGGAGACGAGACCAATGAGCATGTGGATAATATCTGCGCGTTTGTCCGCCCTGGGGAGGTCGTGCTGGCCTGGACGGACGATCAGGACGATCCACAGTACGCTTACAGCGCCGCCTGTCTGGACGCACTGTCCCGTGCGGTGGATGCCAGGGGGCGGTCCATCACCGTTCACAAGCTGCCGCTTCCATCCCATCCGGTTTGCCTGACCGCCGAAGAGGTATCCGGCTTTTCCTTCGAGGAGGGAGAGGATGTCCGGGAAAATGGCGAATGTCTGGCCGCAAGTTATGTGAACTTCTATCTCTCAAACGGCGGCGTGATTCTTCCGCAGTTTGGGGATCCCAACGATCTGACAGCCGCCCAGCGGCTGGGGAACCTGTTCCCGGGCCGTACGGTCATCCCCATCCCCGCCCGGGATATTTTGGTGGGCGGCGGCAATATCCACTGTATTACGCAGCAAATTCCAAAAGGAGGTCCTGTCCGTGCGTAAGGTCACTCTGGCGGCCGTGCAGATGCGCTGTTCAAAGAATCCAAACGAAAACCTGAATCAGGCGGAAGCGCTGGTTCGCCAAGCCGCTGCGCAGGGCGCGACGGTCGTTTTACTGCCGGAGCTGTTTGAACACCCTTACTTTTGCCAGGAGCGCCGCTATGACTATTACGATTATGCCGCCCCGGCAGAGAAAAATCCCGCTGTGATCCGGTTTGCTTCCGTGGCAAGGGAATTGGGCACCGTACTGCCGGTGAGTTTTTTTGAAAAGGACGGAAACCGGCTGTTTAACTCTGTGGCTGTTTTGGATGCGGACGGGAGTCTCCTTGGAGTTTATCGGAAGACTCACATACCCGACGACCATTATTATCAGGAAAAATTCTACTTCACACCGGGCGATACCGGTTTTCGTGTGTGGAACACTGCCTATGGGCGGGTCGGTGTGGGAATCTGCTGGGACCAGTGGTTCCCTGAGACGGCCCGGGCATTTGCAGTAAACGGGGCGGAAATGCTGCTCTACCCCACCGCCATCGGCAGTGAACCCATCCTGACCTACGACAGCATGCCGCACTGGCGGCGCGTTATGCAGGGGCATGCGGCGGCAAATCTGATGCCGCTGGCTGCCGCCAACCGGGTTGGGCTGGAGACGGTGGAACCTTGCCGGGAAAACGGCGGTCAGTCCTCCGCGCTTTCATTTTACGGGTCTTCCTTCATTACCGACGGAACCGGCGATTTAGCGGCTTCAGCCGGGAGAGAGGAAGAGACGGTTCTCACGGCTTCCTTCGATTTGGACGTTCTTGAAGAGGAGCGTCTCAATTGGGGAATCTTCCGGGATCGCCGGCCCGAATGCTATCAGGTGATCTCCGAAAAATAGGAAACGGGCTGTAGGTTCCTCACTGGAGGAGCACCCGCACTAGAAAATTAAAAGGGCGGAGGAAGCTGCTTTGCAGTTTCCTCCGCCCTCTCTGTTTCAATTACTTTTGAAGCCGCTCACAGCTCCGTGAATTCCAGAACTTCCTTCGTCCGTTCAAACTCGTCGTACCGAAGGCCGCGGTCCTTGAGTTCCATCTCCCCCACCTGATTGTCGTAGGGGTCGGCCCGCCAATGGTCCATGGGAACATCGAAATCCACCTGAAACGCCGTGTTGGCCGCCATGCGATAGCAGTCCAGATTTCCAAAGTAAAATCTGCGGCGCGCCTCGTTCCCCTCCCGGACGGCTCCGGCTCCGAACGACGGGTCGGCGTACAGCCAGCCGTAGGGCGCGGCGTAAAACTGCGCCCAGTCATGGGCTCCGCAAAAGCCCGGCTCGGCCTTCCATCCGCTCTCCCATCGGGCGGGAACTCCCGCGCAGCGGCAAAGGGTGATGAACAGCAGCGCCATGATGCCGCAGTCACCCACCAGATTCCGGGCGCAGTTTTCTGCAATGTTTTCCAGCCCGAAATATGCGCGAACATAGGAATATTTCACATTCAGCGTCACAAAATCGTAGAGCTTACGTGCCTTTTCAAGAGGCTCCTCTGTACCCTCCGTCAGCTTCGCAGCCAGGGCGCGGAGATAGGGTGTGAACAGAATGTGAGGCGGCTGCTCCTCCAGAAAGAAATCCGGCCGCTCCGAGCCGTATTCCGGGCGGCTCAGATCCGTATACCGCGCCGTGCGCACATAGGAAAATTCCACAGAAAACGCATGGTTTTCCTCCATGCGCTCCTCCCAGAACACCACCCGCTGGGGCGCTTCTTCCTGGGAGATGTGGGTAGGCTCCGGCGATATCCGCTCAATACGGATGTCACTCTGCGCGCCGCAGGCACAGGGCAACGGCAAATATGCCCGGACCAGTTCCCCCTTTTGAAATGCTCCGTCTTTCAGACATAAGGACGCGCGGCAGCGAATCCGGGCGGACATCCGCCCATTCTCCCTGAGCAGCCGCGCCGCCCGGTCCAGACGGGGCTCTCCGTTTTCCCCGGCGGCACTGGAGCCGTCCGCACCCAGCTGCGAGACCCCCGTCCGCGCGGCGTAGGAGGCATCGGTTTTGCACAGGGAGTCAAAAAAACGGCTAAAATAGTGGGGCACGCCCTGCATGTAGATCCAGTCTATCCGCCCCGCATCCACCAGCGCATCGAATTCCGCCGCCGTAAAGTCCGGGGCGGCGGACTGCGCCAGAGCAATCGCCTCGGCACGCGTCAGCGGATAGTCCGCCGGAAGCCGGGCCATCATCTCCCGCTGAACGGTCAGGCAGCTCTTCAGCGCCTCAGGTGTATTGGGCGCATGTAAATACCGCCCGATGGCGCGATCCGCCCCGGTGAAGTCCCCGAAGTATTTCAGGCGCAGAACATCCTCCGGCAGACCGATATGAAGATATTTAAAATTGTCGTTAATGCCCATGAGTCCTCCTTATCTCTGAACTTTGCGGCCTCCTCGCCTCCAAAGAGACAAGGAGGCCGCAAAATCATTTTTTCAGAACCGCTGTCAGGCGAGAATTTTGAGGATGGCGCCCATACCCAAGCCGCAGAAGTTTCCGATTGCGGCGCCCAGAACGCCCATCAGAACGCCGATGCCGGCGTAGGAGGCGTCATACGCGGAGGCGACAATGGGAGCGGAGGCGGAACCGCCGATGTTGGCGAGAGAGGCGGTGGAGACCATGCACAGATCCCAGTGGAATGCCTTGGACAGCACGAACATCAGCACGACATGGATAACGAGAATGAAGACACCGTAGACCACCCACATGGGGGCGGAAAGCAGGTCCACCACGGAGGCGGTGGAGGCCAACAGGGACACGACCGCATAGAGATAGACGTTAGACAGATCCTCCACCGCGGGCAATTTGCCCAGCGGGGTCATGGCGCAAATAAGGCCCAGAATGGTGACGAACACGGTGGTCAGAGTGCCCTTGTCGAACATGCTCAGGCCCACGTTGCTCAGTGCGCCGTTGAGCGCCACACCCACCATCTGAGAGAGCGCGGAGACCATCAGGGAAAGGCCGATCAGGAAAATCCAGTCGCCGCTGGTGGCTTTCTGCTTCTCCTTGGCGACCTCGGCGGCAGCGGCGTCCGCCACGGCCTGAAGCTTAGAGGTATCAGCCTTCACGGCCTTGTTCCACTTGCCCGCGTAGCGGACGACGAGCAGCAGCAGCGCGATCCACACGGAATAGCATACGGTATCCAGCGCCAGAGCGCAGCTATACGCACCCGCATCCACGGGGAGCGCCGCCTGCATGGCGGCCATGTTGGCGGAGCCGCCCACCCAGGAGGCATACAGCGCGGCCACGGCGGCCCAGGTGTCGGTACCCAGCGTGCCCTTGAACATAGGATAGCCGATGATAAAACCCGCGGCCAGCGTCACGGAGCAGCCCAGGAAGATGGCCAGCATGCGGCCGCCCAGCTTTGCAAGCTTCCGGAAGTCGCAGCGCAGCAGCATGACAAAGATCATGGCGTACAGCAGGTTGTTCTTCAGTGCGGAATATGTGTTGGAGCAGGCGTCGGAATTGTAAATGCCCATGGTGCAGAACACCATGTTCAGCACGTAAATCCAGACCAAGGGCGGAACATAACCGAATACCTTCCACTTGGTGTATTTCTCCGCGGCCAGCAGAATACCGGCCAGGAACATCAAAAATGCGATGTAAGTAAATCCGTTGGTAATCATAGTCTTCTCTCCCTTTTTTATTCAGATCGGCCGGTTTTCCGCGGTTCCCATACCGCCCGGCCCGCTTGGGTAAAGCGCGTGCGGCGCCCCATGCCTAAAACACACCGCCTCCTTTAACTCTTTTTTCAATGGTATGCGGGTTCGCCCGCGGATTTGCTCAGTCCAGATAACTAAGGCCCCGGATGCCCTTGATGCCAAGTCCCGGCTCGTCGGAGACGGTAATCTCCTTCTCATTGAACACCGCACCGCCGTCGATGGGGTCCTCGCTGCACAGCACCGGACCGTCCAGATCCACCCGTGTGATAATCTTCTTGCCGCAGGCCAGATGCACCGCCGCATTGACGCTGACCTTGGCCTCCAGCATACAGCCGATCATGCACTCCACTCCGTAAACCTCGGCAGCGGAGGCAATCTTCAACGCGTTCCAGAGACCGCCGCACTTCATCAGCTTGATGTTCACAAGATCAGCCGCGCCCATCTGCATGATCTTCATGGCGTCCTCCGGAGAAAACACGCTCTCGTCCGCCAGGACGGGGACATAGCTCCGCTCGGTGACGTATTTCAAGCCCTCAAAGTCGTGGGCCTTCACCGGCTGCTCCACAAACTCGATATCCAGTCCCTTTTCCTGCATCTGGTTCAGCAGCTTTACCGCCTGCTTGGGAGACCATGCCTGGTTTGCGTCGATTCGGATGCACATGCTGTTCCCTGCTGCCTTCCGCACGGCGGCCAGCCGGGCCACGTCCAGTTCGGGATTGGCCCCGACCTTGACCTTCAGGCAGTCATAGCCTCGCTCAACGGCGTTCACCGCGTCCCGGGCCATCTCCTCCGGATCGTTCACGCTGATGGTGATGTCGGTGACGATCTTCTTCCGTGCGCCGCCCATCAGTTTGTAGACCGGAATCCTATAAAGCTGGCCGTAGAGATCCCACAGCGCCATGTCCATGGCGGCCTTTGCGCTGGTGTTCTTCACGATGCAGCCGTTCAGGGCCGTCATCAAATCCTCGAACTCATCCACGTCCCGGCCCACCACCGTCTTGATGATGTGGTCCTTCAATGCTCCAATAATCGCTCCGGTGGTGTCGCCGGTGATAACGCCGGTGGGGGGCGCCTCGCCATAGCCCACCGCGCCGGTATCAGTGTGTACCTCCACGATGATGTCCTCCACGCTGTTCACCTGCCGCAGCGCCGTCTTAAATGGCACCCGCAGGGGCACGGAGATGCGTCCCAGTCGGACTTCTGTGATCTTCATACCGCTCCTCCTCGTTTTTTATTTCGCAAGTTCATACATCGCCCGCGCGATGATCTGCGCATTCTTCATCAGCCGGTCCACCTCGATAAACTCATCCGGCTTGTGCTCCCGGACCTCATCTCCGGGGAAAACAGGGCCAAAGGCCACAACGTTGGGCATGGTCTTGGCATAGGTTCCTCCGCCGATGCTTTTGGGAACCGCAGGCAGACCCGTTTCCTCCCTGTACACCCGCAGCAGCTTGGTCACCAATTCGCTCTCCGGTGATACGTAAAGACTTGCCTTGTGGGTCTGCTTTTCCACCCGGAAACCGCCCGCCTCAAGCTCCGCCTGGAATTTGGGGTCACAGTCGGCCAGCGTCTTTGTCACAGGATAGCGGTAGTTCACGCAGCAGGACAGGCCGGTCTCATCCCCCTCGATCGTACCGAGATTGAAGGTCAGCCTGCCGGAGATCTCATCTTGCAGTGCAATCCCCAGAGACTCTCCGCCGGTTTCCATTCCGATTTTCACCGCAAGGAAGCGGATTGTCTCTTTCAGTTCTCCCTCCAGCGGCAGGTCGTTCAGTGCCAGCAGAAGGCGTCCGATCGCGTTTTCCCCCTGCTCCGGGGCACTGCCGTGGGCGCCCACGCCCTGAGCCTCGATCCGCGCGCCGCCGGAAATGGGGACGCAGACCGTCTTTTCCGGCAGCGCCGCGCGGATCTGACCCAGCATTTCACCGGGGCATTCCAGCTCCGCAGCCGCAAAAGCAGGCACCACATTGGGCGCGGTTCCTCCGAATATTTTTTTCAGCCGCACTAGGCCGGGCTGTTGCAGGCAATGGGAAAATGTCACGTTGACAATGCCCTTCTCCCCGTTGATCAGGGGGTATTCCCCATCCGGCGTGAAACCCATCACCGGTTTTTCGCCGCCGTTGGCGAGGTAATATTTCATATCGGCGGAACCGGTCTCCTCGTTTGTGCCCATCAGGATGCGGATACGCCGCCGCAGGGGAAGTCCGGATTCCTTCAATGCCTTGAGCGCATAAAGCGCGGCCACCGTGGGGCCCTTGTCGTCCATGGAGCCTCTGCCAAACACCTTTCCGTCCCGGATCTCGCCGGAAAACGGGTCGCCGCTCCAGCTCTCTCCGGCGGGGACCACGTCCAGATGACCCAGCACAGCCACCATTTCCGCCCCTGCCCCGTACTCACACCAGCCGGCCTGATTGTCAAGGTTCCCCACCGTGAAACCCAGACGCTTCCCCGTTTCCAGCATAAACTCCAGACATTTTTGAATATTTGCGCCGTAGGGATAGCCGCTGCTGTCCTCCTCCCGTACGCTTGGGATGCGGATACTCTCCCGCAGGGTCCCCAGCAGTGCATCCCGCTGCCCCTCCACAAGGTCTTTCAGTTCCATTGCGCGTTCCTCTCCATTCTCTGCCCCGCTGCCGAGGCAGCGGCATAGGGCACAAATTAGGTTCTATTGTCTGCCAGAAAAAAAACAAAAGCCCAGCAAGGACCGAAGAAATTCTTCGATCTTCACTGGGTTTCCCCTGCTGATTGATATATTGGAAGATATATCACACAAAGGGAAGCAGTCTATGAAGTTGATGATTTACTCGCTCTTTTCCGCTGCGGCCCGATACCGTTTTTCCGCGTCCTTCATGGCCGCCAGCACTGCTTTTGCGGAAGAACCGTGATACCGGCGGGCCACCTCGTCCTCAATCTGGGCGTATTGTTCCAGCAGGGACCTTCCCATAAAAATGCGCCGCAGGAACTCCTCCGTCAGGTCCAGAGAGTGCGTACAGCTGAAATTCAAAATTTTTCCGCTCTCCGGTTCAATTTCCAGTGCCATGTAGAATGAGCCGTAAATCTTCGTAATGGCATTGTCGCTGTTGGTCCGAGACTCGCCAATAATGTACAGCGTTTCCTTATTTTCCATGTATCACATTACCCTACTGAAAGATTTTCTGAGGTTATTATATCATTTCAAGTCCGACTGTCAAGACCCTCATGGTTATTTTGTACAAGAGTCATCTGTTTCCACAAAATATTGTGGTTTATTTTTGTGATTCAAGCAAACATATGTCAAAGTTCTCAAAAAAATTACAGCCTTTTTGGTTAGTTTATCTGTTTCTTTTGTCGCACTCAGGTCAGGGGCAGGAAAAACGCCCGCAGGAAAAATTCCCGCGGGCGTTTGAAAATTGGAAAAATTACTGCTTACTGAGTTCTTCGTCGATGGCCTTAGCGGCGGTCTTACCGGCGCCCATGGCCAGGATAACAGTGGCCGCGCCGGTAACGGCGTCTCCGCCGGCATAGACGCTCTTGCGGGAGGTCAGACCCTCTTCATTGACGACAATGCCGCCCTTCTTGTTGACCTCCAGACCGTTGGTGGTGGTCTTAATCAGCGGGTTGGGGCTGGTGCCAAGCGCCATGATGACACAGTCCACCTCCATGTCGAACTCGCTGCCGACAACCTCCACGGGACGGCGGCGGCCGGAAGCGTCCGGCTCGCCCAGTTCCATCTTGATGCAGCGGATGGCACGGACGTTGTCGTCCCCGTCCGCCAGAATTTCAATGGGATTATTGAGGGTATTGAAGATAATTCCCTCTTCCTCGGCATGTTCCACTTCCTCATGACGTGCGGGAAGCTCTTCCATACCGCGGCGATAGACAATATGTACCTCGGCGCCCAGGCGCTTGGAGCAACGGGCCGCATCCATGGCCACGTTGCCGCCGCCGATGACCGCCACCTTCTTGGGGTGAATGATGGGCGTGTCGGAGTCGGGAAGGTAGGCCTTCATCAGATTGATACGGGTCAGGAACTCGTTGGCGGAGAGAACACCCTTGTAGTTGATGCCGGGGATATCCATGAACATGGGCAAGCCCGCGCCGGAGCCGATGAACACGGCCTCGAAGCCCTCCTGCTCCATCAGTTCGTCGACGGAGATTGTGCGGCCCACAACGGTGTCGGTGGACACAGTGACCCCCAGCGCCTTCAGCCCGTCCACTTCCTTCTGAACGATGGCCTTGGGCAGACGGAACTCGGGAATGCCGTATACCAGCACGCCGCCCGCCAAATGCAGGGCCTCAAACACGGTCACGTCGTAACCCTTCTTGGCAAGGTCACCCGCGCAGGTAAGGCCCGAGGGACCGGAGCCAACTACGGCAACCTTGTGACCGTTGGACTTGGGTTTTTCGGGAGTGGCAGAGACATTGGCGTTGTGCCAGTCGGCCACAAAGCGCTCCAGTCGGCCGATGCCCACGGGTTCGCCCTTCACGCCGCGGACGCAGTACTTCTCGCACTGGCTCTCCTGGGGGCAGACGCGGCCACACACGGCGGGCAAGGAGCTGGTCTGGGAGATAATCTGATAAGCTGCCTCGAAATCGCCCTTGGCAACCTCAGCGATGAATTCGGGAATGTGAATCATGACGGGGCAGCCCTGAATACAAGGATGGTTTTTGCAGTTCAGGCAGCGCTGCGCCTCGTCCAGTGCCATTTCCTTCGTATAGCCCAGGGTGACCTCTTCAAAATTCTTATTGCGGACGTTGGGGTCCTGAGCGGGCATGGGATTCTTCTTTAAACTCATATTCGCCATGATCAGTTGACCTCCTTTTTGAACAGGTTGCAGACTTCTTCATGCTTGTGCGTCTCGAAGTCACGGTACATCTGGTTGCGCTTGACAGCCAGATCCCAGTCAACCTTAAACCCGTCGAAATCGGGGCCGTCCACGCAGGCGAATTTCATCTCGCCGCCCACGCTCAACCGACAGCCGCCGCACATACCCGTACCGTCGATCATGATGGGGCTCATGGAAACGGTGGTGGGGACGCCGTAAGGCTGGGTGGTCTTGCAGACAAATTTCATCATAATCATGGGGCCGATGGCAAAGATTTCATCATACTGGTTGCCGGCGTCGATGAGTTCCTTCACAGCGTCGGTAACCATGCCCTTCTGGCCGTAGGACCCGTCGTCGGTGCAGACCTTCAGGATGGAGGAGGCGGCCTTGAACTTGTCCTCCAAAATCACCAGATCCTTGTTCTTAAAGCCGATGACTGCGTGGACCTCCGCGCCGTCGTCATGGAACTTCTTCAAAACGGGATACGCGATGGCGCAGCCCACACCGCCGCCGACCACGCAGACCTTTTTTTTGCCCTCTGTCTCGGTGGCTTTGCCCAAAGGACCAACGAGGTCCTGCAGGCAGTCGCCCTCGTTCAGATGGTTCAGCTTTTCCGTGGTAGCACCGACGATCTGGACAATAATGCTGACAGTACCCTTCTCGCGGTCGTAATCATGGATCGTCAGGGGGACGCGCTCGCCGTTCTCATCCACGCGCAGGATGATAAACTGGCCGGGCTGGGCCTTTTTGGCGATCATGGGAGCTTCAATCTCAAACAGCACGACGGTGGGTTTGAGCGCCTCTTTTCTCACAATACGAAACATAGTTCTCCTTCTTTCCTCATATTGCTGCGCACAGGGATAACATACTTTTCCCATGTTAACACACGGGTTCCGGCGCGTCAAATCAATTCCTCTATTTTTGTGTCAAAATTTTGACAATATTTTTGTAACATTCGTAGATTCAGGAAAAGAAACCGATTTTCTTCCAATCCTTCATGCAAAAATGATAACTTTCCCATGTCGGCGGGTTTCTTTTTTCTCCGTTTTTACGAAACGCTTCTCAGCCCAACAGGGTGATTTCCCGCCCATCCGTCCGAATGAGGTCCTCCTCCCGCAGATGCTTCATCTCCCGCATCATGGCACTTCGGTCCGTGGCAATGTAATCCGCCAGCATACTCAGGGAAAACGGCAGCATAAATGAGTTTTTTCCGGTCTTCTCCACCTGCTGGTGGAAAAAGCACAGGAGTTTTTCCCGGATGGAGCGGCGGGAGAGCACGTCGATTCGTTCCGCCAGCACCTGAGCCTTGCCGGTAATGAGCATCAGCATGTTCTGGACCAGCAGACTGTGGTGGACGCAGGCCTTCTCACACCTTTTCAATATGTGCGGAAAATCTATGTACAGCACGTCGCAGGCCGTCCGGCAGACTACCTCCATGCTGTCTCCGCTGCCCCCGTAAAAAGCGAGGCTGCGGCCGAAAACGCTGCCAACCGTCAGATTCTCCAGAACGGTGGAAACGCCGTCCTCGTCAATACGGATCAAAGACGCCTCTCCTCTTTCCAGAATCCCGACCTGTTCTCCGCCCTGCTCAAAATTATAGGCCACGTCCTCGGGACGGTAGGTCTTTTGAATTGCCTGAAAACAGTCGATCATCAAAAGATAGTTCTGGTAGCTGATCCCCTCAAATATCGGGCTTGCCTTGAGTTCCTCCGGCGATAGCATAAAAACGCCCCCTCTGTTGCATTTATCACATTTTAGCAGAATTTTTTGTAAATGTAAAGCCCATTTTCGCTTGCAGGCACAATTTAAGAATTTGTTCATCATTCTCCGGAAGGAATCGGTTATAGTAAATATAAGGTTTCGTCACACCGGCATCCTAGAATGAAAAAATGAAAAGAGGTATGCGTGTGAACATCGCTTATTTCCTGACGCCCAAGAACAGCGTGGCCTACCTGTACGACGATTCCACGTTTCGTCAGGGTCTGGAAAAAATGCGGCGGCATGGATACTCCTCCATTCCCGTCATTGCGCGGGATGGGACCTACATGGGCACCGTCAGCGAAGGTGATTTTCTCTGGCATCTGCTGGACGCAGAAAAAGAGCAGGACGCAACCCTTACCATGAAGGACACGGAAAGGCTTCGTATATTGGACATTCTCCGGGACACTGCATATCCTCCCGTCCGTATCACTGCCTCTATGGAACAGCTGCTTTCCAACGCCCTGAACCAGAATTTTATCCCGGTGGTGGACGATCTGGAAAAATTCATCGGGATCGTCACCCGAAAGGATATCCTGCGTCACCTTTCCCGAAGCACGGATTTTCTGACCGCACCTCAATTACAAAAAATTGTTTGAGCCTTTTCTTTATGCTGTGATGAATGCAGGGG
>Ga0183100_1000821_pt1 | contig 19542 bp, 16 predicted proteins | sample Biomet2_FD_127789 | JGI IMG/M metagenome (GOLD analysis project Ga0183100, IMG submission 127789) | Microbial communities from bioreactor (seeded with anoxic lake sediment) at LBNL, California, USA - Biofuel metagenome 2 | ecosystem: Engineered > Bioreactor > Anaerobic > Unclassified ...
CCCCCGCGCCTATGGTTGCTGCTCCGCAAACTCCAGCTCCTACTCCTGTTGCCAGTTCCGCGCCGGTATCCGTTTCTTCGCCTTCTTCCACGCCTGTTATGCGTGATGCATCAACCATTCGGCCTATCCCTGTTGTTGTGACCACTTCTGAGGCAGCGCCGTTGCCTGTTGCAAAACCTGTTGCCGAAGAAAAGCCTCTTCCTCCTGTGTTGCCTGAACCGGCTGTGAAGCCATTGCCAGAAAAGCCATTGCCGCTTGCGGAATCCAAGAAGCCCTCTTCACAAGCTGCGCCGATCACGCCGATCGCAGCAGCGCCGGTGTCTGCGCCACTTCCGAAGGACGATGGGATTCATGAAGCCTATGTGCCGCAATCGGAATGGACGATTGAGCCTGGGACTCTCAGAGCCCAGATCAATGCATGGACAGCAAGAGCAGGCTATCAGCTCGTTTGGAAGGCAAGCCACGACTACGACATGGATTCTCATGCGCGGTTTCAGGGTGATTTTGTGGGCGCAGTAAAAAAGCTGTTTACCGGGTTGCAGCATGCCGGTTTTCCTCTGCGCGTGACGCTCTACAAGGGCAACAATGTGATGCAAGTTTCGGAGGACTAATTAATGAAAAAGTATCTTGATATATTCTTCTTGCTCCTGTGTTTGTCCTTTGTACTTTGTGGTTGCGCCCACAAAGGAGCTCCAACGGAAGAACAAATTACCGCACAGGGAGAAAAATTAAACAGGCTTGCTCGTTCCAAAACGGTTGAAGAGTTGGACGTGCCGTACCTTGGCGGGCGCGCGATTCCTATTGCTAATGACAGCACCGCGTTAGGCATGCGCGTGACTCTGCGCCAAAAAGGGAGCCTTTCAAGTATCGCAACAACGTTGAGTGATATGATTCGCATACCGATTCAGGTTGCGACTGTTGACCCTGAACCTTTGGACAAGAAAAGCCCTGCCTCTGGCAAGGGGGGGCTTGAGGATCTTCTGGCGTTGCCGTCAAGCGGCAGCAGTGCTGCTGGTGGAACTATTTCGGTTTCCTATGAAGGCACTTTGCGCGGACTTCTCGATAGCATTTCAACTCAGTCTGGCTTTGGATGGGATTATAATTCAAAAACCAACTCTATCACTTTTGCCCGGTTTATGATTCGCACTTTCACTTTGTTGAGTGCTCCGGGGGAAGTTAATTATTCTTACAATATTACCAATAAATCTAAAGAATCCCAAGCAGGGAATCTTGGAAATTCTACAAACATTAACAATACTGTTTCCACTGCTGATACTTCTGCGCAGACTGCACAAACGAGCACCACAAAGTTAAAGTTTGATGTTTGGAAAGATACTGAAGCAAACGTAAAAATGCTTCTATCCAAAGAAGGATCTGTCACTTCTAACCAAGCATCGGGCACGATAACTGTCAGAGATCGTCCTGAAAATGTGCGTCAGATAACCGCGTTTATTGATCAAATCAATTCAAGGCTCGGCAAACAAGTCGCCATTAATGTTCAAGTTTGGTCCCTGGAGCTGACCCAAGAGGCCGAAGCTGGTCTTGATTTGCAGCTTATGTTTGCAAACAAGGACGTTTCTGTTGTCGCAGGTAGTCTTTCTTCAATTACGGGGTCTTTGAATACAGCAACTGCAACGATTGTTAGCGGTAAACTGAAAAATTCCGCTGGTGTTCTTAAAGCGTTAAGCAAGTGGGGTAATGCATCGCAAGTTACCTCTGGTGGTGGTTTGGCAATGAATAACCAGTCCGTTCCAGTTGTTGCTGTGAAGCGTACAGATTACTTGGCCAGCGCCAGCATGAATACGACTCAATATGGGCAAACAGCGCAGATCACTCCCGGTGAGGTCACTACTGGATTTGCTATGACTGTTGTTCCACATATTTTGGATAACCGTAGGGTTATTCTTCAATATGACATAAATCTTTCATCACTTGATAAGATGGAAGAATTTAAAACTCAAAATCTTACTCTTCAACTTCCTCACGTCTCAACTCGTGCATTTGCTCAGCGTACTCGCATGCAAATGGGACAAACACTTGTTCTTGCAGGCTACCAGCAGGTTAGCCAAGGAATTTCAAACGGAATTGGTCTGTTCAGCGCGTCCAGATCTGGGAATTATGGAAAAACACTGCTTGTTATAACCATTCAAACAGAATCGGCAAATGATACGCTGGAGGACTAGCCGTGCGAATGGTGATTATTAATAAGCGCCCTTGGGCAGTCGGCCTCGATTGGTCGTCTTCGCGCATGGAAAAGTTGTCGAAGATTCAGCTCTTGCAGAAGGCGCAAAGAATCGATCCTGATTTTGATGTGATGGCCTTACAGCGGCGACTTTACGGATTTGGCTCAAGCGGTGGACGGCCTGAAGATTGGAGTAAGGCTCGTTCCCTTGCGGCCTTTTTGGAATTGCCGCCAGCGTTTTTGGGGCTGTTCGCTTTGGAAGACGTGAATGGGGTCGTGTTCTGGTGGGTCATTTGCCGCCAGAACGGGCAAAACGTGGGGCAGGGTGATGCAGTCTATAAAACTCAACATGAAGCTGAACAAGAGCTTCGGAGTCTAAACGAACTCCTTGATAATAGCATTGAGGACGTTTTCATCTCCAAAGACCCATCTGAAAGCTTGAGTTGGCTTGAACCGCTGCTGCATGTTGGTGCGCTTTCCTATTTAAATCAAAAAGCCCGCCTTACAAATCTTCAGCCGTCTTCGGCGTCCCCCATTCCGTGGGTGGGCATCGGTATCGCTTTTTTCTGCTGCTGCATTGCTGGAGTTGCCCTCAATGCATGGTTTGAAAAACAAGCAGAAAGAGAGTCAGCAGAGGCCGCGCGTATCGCTCGGCTGGATGCTGAGCAACGTAAAAATTATTTGCTTGAGCATCCTGAAACCCAGTTTCCACAGCCGTGGTTTGATGAACCTCTTGCAAGTGCTCAAGCGACAGTCTGCCTCACTCATATGTTGGCTCTACCGCTAGTTGTGAATGGGTGGCTGATTGGTGATGCCGATTGCGTGAAGAAGTCCTTGTCTGTCACCTGGGAGCATCAGCCGCAGGCCGATTTTCTCCAGCTGCCTTTCAATGGGACTCTGAAAACTCCTCAGCAAGCTGTAAGCAGGCATTCTTTGCCTGAGCTGGTAACACCACGGAAAAGTCAAAAATTTCCCAATCTCCTCACACAGCTTGTGGCATCACAATACCTTTATCAACTCACTCAAGACGTTGGTGGAAAGCTGCGTCTTATGTTTCAGCCTCCAGAACGCAAAACAGTTCAAAAAATTGAGGTTCTTGCTCCGTGGAACAAGGGAGAGTGGGAACTCAGCTTAGTGCCTGGTTCTGTGATCCGTAACGAAGAGTTTTGGAACTCGCTTTCAGACATTCCAGGGCTGACGTTGGAAAAAGTCAGCTATAAGCATGAGCTCTGGTCAATGCAGGGACGTATTTACGCCAAGGGGAAATAGCCATGAAATTCAATATTTCTAGCCGGTTTACTTTCACACGACGGGCAAAAATTATTTGGGCAACTCTTATAGCCCTTGCAGTGCTTCTCGCGCTTTTTGGTTGGATTAATGCCCCTGCGGTACCCTCCTCAGTACCACAGGCCGCTAATTCAAGCCCAAAGCCTTTTGTGCCTGTGAAAAAGGATTTGTCCGCTAATGGCTCAGTTGACACATCTACTCCTGCGCCCGCCTCAATCCCTGCTCTTCCTTATCGCCAACTTGGCGGCCTTTCTGACCTGCGCGGTCAGTTGGAAGAAGAAAAAATCATCACTCTGATCAAAGATCAGAAGGCTAAACAGGCTTCACTTGATGCCAAACCTTCACCACCACAAATTCATGCTCCTGCGCCATCTATGCCCACATTGTCCCTGCCTGATCTCACGCCTTCATCTCAAGGTCGGCAGGTGACGTTGCCCCCGGCCCGGTCTGGAACAGGGGCAGGCATGGGGGTGATTTCTGTTCAGGGTGTTGGAAATTCCATTTCTGCCACTATTCGGTCTGGATCTGGGCAAATTGTTGTCCGTCCGGGGTCAAAGCTTGGCGATGCTGTTGTCACCAGTATTTCGCGGGAAGCTGTTTCTATTCGCCGTGCAGGTAAAGTAAGCAGTCTTCCTTTTGTTGAATAAGGGGTTTCAAAATGCAAGATCAAACCAAAAATGCTCCTGAAGCCTTGTTTTTTGATGAAGACGATTTCGCAGAAATTTCCGAGAAAGTCAGGGGCAAAATTGCCCTGGTGAAATCAGTTCTTCATATTTCTGAGGATATTCGCGGGAACGTTGAGTTGGCCAATATTGTGTCCAGGCTCAGGCGGCGTGGTATTTCTGGCCACCAGTTCCATAGTCCTAAAGAATTTGATGATGATTATGCAAAACACGCTTACCGCTTTGCTCGTGGCGATAATGCTATTCAGCAACTTGCGATTGATCTTATAGCTCGTGCTTTTCATGCCGGAGCTACAGACATACACATTGTTGATGCTGGTACTTATGTGCGTGTGAAATTTCGTATCCTCGGCATGCTTTGTGAGGATACGCAAATGGAAGCTGAAACCGGGCGTCTGATGATGGCGGCTATCTGCAACGTCCTCGGAAAATCCGCTGATAGTACTGAATTTAGCAATCTGGAACGTCTTGATGGGCGTGTTAGCATTCGCGACTACCTCCCCAAAGGCGTCGAATCGGTTCGGATTCATGGTGAACCGATTGAATGCACATATGCAGAGCATGGCACCGGCACTCTCATGCCACTTCGTCTATTATATGATGCAACTAAAGCCAAAGGGACGCTTAAAGAACGTCTGACGGCTCTTGGATTCTCAAAAGCGCACTGTGAGGACATGACCAATTTGACCATGAGGACGGGGTTAAAAATCATTTCCGGGCCAACGGGGCATGGCAAAACAACCGTCCTGAAACACACTATGGAGGCCCAAACAGAAACGAATCCTGAAAAGTCATATCTTGCGGTTGAAGACCCGCCGGAATTTGTCATGAGGGATGTAAATCAAATCAAGGTGATTACAAAAAATCAAGGAAACTACGACCGCTCATATCGTGCTCAAGAATATCTTAATGCGATTGCGGGTGCTATGCGGTCGGACTCTGACGTGTTGATGATAGGTGAAATCCGTTATCCAGAAGCAGCCGTTGCCGCCATTGACGCCGCGCTTACCGGGCAATCTGTCTGGGCCACGCTGCATGCAAATAATGGTTTCGGCATCATTACACGTTTGGAATCGCTGCTGCGCTCCGCTGGCTACAGAGATCCGCTTGATAGTTTGTGTGATCCCAATGTGCTTGCTGGGCTTGAATATCAACGTTTGATTCCCAAGCTTTGCCCAGAGTGCAGAAAAAAGTGGAAGGAAATTCCGTCTTCTGAACGCTCTGGTTATATCCCTGATGATGTTTATGAACGTCTTTCTACCGTTATTGAAGTTGAAGAAATTGAGGGTGATTCCACCCATGAGGGCATTTTCGTTCAGAATTATTCAGGATGCTCGAAGTGTTTTCATGGTCTGAAAGATCAGACGGTAGCCGCTGAAGTCATTGTCATGAATTTGGATATTTTGAGTCTTATGCGCAAAGGCGAAATGCCTCAGGCGCATGCTCTCTGGCGTGAGAAAGGCGGGGTTACCTACATTGAGCATGCTTTGCAGCATGTAAAAAATGGCTTTGTTGACCCTGTCTGCGCAGAAAAGCGTCTTGGGGTGCCGTGGACGTTTAATAAATTTTTCGACCAGGGAGGTTCCCGATGATCCCTGTGTCAATGCGCCGCATTCTCTGCCAGCTTTCTTTCGACCCAAAAACACGCATCAGGACGTGGCGAAAGCTGTCTACTCAAACTCATTACGGTTTGACAGTTAAAGACTCAGTTCGGACTTTGCATGAACAGGCTAAAGCGAGAAACCCTTTTCTTGCGGAAGTCTTTGAACATGTGCTGGTTCGCTTGGGCAGTGCACATCCCCTTGGCATAGCCATCACAGGTTTTGCTTCTTCTGAAGAAATTATGCTCATCACCTCAGGGCAAAAAGCAGGGCGTCTTTCGGAAAGTCTTTCGATGGCGGCTGACTTGCTCGAAGAGCGCCGGAAAATTATCGGTGCTGTTGTGTCTTCCTTGGCCTATCCATTGTTCTTAAGCCTGTTGGCGGCAACAATGCTTTGCATCGTGTCAATCTATGTGATGCCTCAACTTGCATCGCTTTCAGATCCCACTCAATGGACGGGGTTTGCCAGAATTTTTTACCTGGTGTCTTCGTTTGTCGGCTCGTGGGCTGGAGCAATCGTGGCCGTGTGCTTGTGCGCCGGTGTCTGCGTTGTAATCGCAACCTTCCCTCTTTGGACAGGCCCCTGGCGGGCTGCTGTTGATAGTTTTGCACCCTGGTCGCTTTACCGCCTGACCGTTGGGGGTGTTTGGCTGTTCACTCTCGCGACTCTGATGCGTTCAGGGATGCAACTTAAGCATATTCTCAACTCTATGCTGTCTTCAGATACAATTTCGCCCTACCTGTTTGAGCGCGTTAAGGGAATTAGCGATCAGGTGGGGCGTGGTGTTAATATTGGCGAGGCTATGTTTCTTTGCGGTTATAATTTCCCTGATCGTGAAATTGTAGATGATTTTCGTGTCTATTCGGCGCTGCCTCAGTTTAGAGATCAGCTTCAAGATATGGCGCGTACATGGCTTACAGACGGTATTGGATTGATACAGCGCAAGGCGCGGGTGCTTAATGTGCTGTTCATGGTTTTCATTATTGGTCAAATGGCAATGATTGCTCTGTCTGTTATGGATCTTCAAACGCAGATTTCTGCAAATACGATGGGTGGTGTACGATGAATATGACTGAAGTGATTGGTGCTCTTCTTATTGCCCTTGTGGTTATTGCGGCTACCGCCGTGTCGATGAATTCTGGTTTTTCCAAGTCCAAAATCGTCACACTTGAGCAGGCGACCGTGACCATGCGGATGCAGATCCAGCAGTTGTTTTCTGGCTCGTCTGACTATTCTGGTCTTGATAATCCCACAGCGATCAAGGCTGGTGTCGTCCCCAACAGCCTTATTAAGGGATCTTCCATCAAGACCCCTTGGGGTGGTGACATGACGCTTTCATCAAATTCCTCTAACGCCAGCTTCACCATCACGCTCTCTGCCATTCCCCAGGAAGAATGCACCCAATTGGCAAAATTTCAGTCGGATGCATGGCTGTCTGTTGAAGTAAACGGCACGACTCTGAGCAGCTCAAACACTGTCAACGATATTGTCTCAAGCTGTTCTACGAATAATACAATTGTTTATGAGGCGAGGTAGTCATGAGGCTGGAAGAGCTTGAGTTTAAAGACCTTCTTTTATTTGCAGACGGTACTGCATTTATGAAGGGTAGCCCAGGTTCAGGCTCCCATCTTATGCCTTTGCCCTCGGAGTATAAGGCAGAAGCTGCTCAATTACTTGAGACACTTGCTCAGCAAAGTCAGACTGTCATGCGTTTATCCTATGACAATCTCTGTTTCAGGGTTGCCAGAATTGATGATGCAGACGGGAGACGAGTCTGGTTTTTACGTCGCTTGGCCAGCTCAATTCCAAAGTTCAGTCGGCTTGACATTAACCCGACTGTTACAGGTTGGTTACTGCGCCAACGTCAAGGGCTCGTGCTTTTTGCTGGAGCTCAGGGAAGCGGGAAAACTACAACAGCAAGCGCTTATGTCGCTGAAAAATTGGAAATAAATGGCGGGCATGCTGTAACCTACGAAATACCAGTGGAACTCCCACTTGGTGGGCCGCATGGCGAATATGGTCAATGTTTTCAGCAGGAAATTTTTCGAGAATCCGATTTGGCGCAACAAATTGAACTTGCACACCGTTATGCCTCCCCGGACATTATTTTTATCGGGGAAATCCGAACTAAATACGCTGCGCTTGAAGCGTTACGCATTGCTCTTGGTTCAAACCGACAGTTGGTTGTCGCTACGATCCACGGTCTTGATGTTCCTACGGCCTTGGAACGCCTTATTGGTTGGGCAAGAGAACTTGATGGCGACAACGCGTCTCAAAATCTTGCTGATGCCCTCTTAGCAATCCTTTATCTGACCCTTGAAAGTACAGATTCGGGAACATCTGTGACCGCCCCCCAATATCTGCTGATACCATTCAAAGAGGAATCAAAAGGCCTTCGCGCCATAATTCGTGAAGGTAAATTTAACAATCTAGCAGACGACATGAGATCATTGAAGAATCGCATTACCAACAAAAAGGAGCGTTGGGACGAATGAAAGCCCTTGTCATTCTCGCCATCCTCCTTGGGGTTATGGCTATGCTTTCTCCCCGGTTGTCAGCTGATAAAACGGAAAATTCCGCAAAGGCTGTTGCACTGAATTATGCCGTTTTTCGCAACGCTGCTTTTCAGTATGCCCTGAGCAATAAGCCTTCAGGGGTTATCGTACAATCAAGCCTTTCTCTGCCGACAGGGTGGAAAGCACTCAGAACGTGGTCTGCTCGTGTGCAAAGCGGTGTTTGCTACGTTTATGGGACAGCATCTGGCGAGGAAGTCACTGCGGCACGGGAACTGCTTCAAGGGAGTTTGGCTGTAGGGCAGGCCTTGAATGGCTACCTGATCCCTGACGGGAAAACTCCCGTTCCTTCCTTCGTTCCTTCTGGAAACCTTGTCAGTGTTGTTGCTGTGGGGACGAACTGATGAAAATGATTGAAGTCATTGGTGGCCTTTTAATCCTGGCCATTCTCATACCTGTTCTTTCGAACATGACGTACCAGGGTGTAATAACTGTTCAACAGCGCCAAGTTGCAGATCACCTTAGCATTGTGGCCAAGGCCTCAACTATCTATGTGCGCAAGCACCAAACAGATCTGTTGACTCAGGCAACGGCATCTTCTGGGCCTTCAGTCACTGTGGCCACTATGGTTTCTGAAGGACTTTTGCCGACCGGCTTTCGTGACAAAAATTCTTGGGATCAATCCTATCTTGTTTATGTCCGCAAAGACGCCACCAGTGGGGAACTCAGAGCCGTGGTGCTCACAACTGGCGGGCGTGGCCATACAAGCGGAAGCAATTTTGGAACATCCATTGTACCTGGTGCAGCTGCGCTTTTGGGAGGTGCGGCGGGTTTTGTGCCTACTGGTGACATTCCTGGCCAGAGCGCCGGAACGCTGCAAGGCTCTGGCGGGGGGTGGAGTTTGCCCCTCGCCAGCATGGGCATTTCTTCCCCAGGCGCTGGCCATCTCGGTGTTTTGACGAATTTTGATTCCTCGGCTTTGGGGCAGGATTATTTGTATCGTGTCGCAGTCCCTGGCCATGACGAGCTCAATGCAATGGAAACGACCCTTGATATGTCTAATCATGGAGTCAAAAACGTTGCTCAGCTGCAATTTGTGGAGCGGGAGATTACTTCCGAAGCTTGCTCAACAACGGATGAGCAAGGTCAAATTTTCCTCGACAAAACGCGCGGGCTCTACATTTGCAGGAACAACAGCCTGGAGATCATCGGAGACAGCGGCAACTCAACCTTGGTTCGGAATATTCTGTTGGCCAAGGACGGTGACGTGATAGAGAAACCCACCTGCGCACCTCACACGAACACTGTCGCTACTATTTTTACTTCTCCGTCCATTGCTGAAGTTGGCCCTGAAGCCCCTCCGTTGTCCTCTTTTCAGACCTGGGCAACTTCCACTGACGATACGCATTGGCAAGTCCATATGCGCTTGCTGACGCCCAAAAAGAGCCTTTCAGAAGACGGGTCTGGTTGGGTTTATCCCGCCGCTGACTTCCACCGTATTTCTGTTCTCACGTCTTGTTCCAAAACAACGAGTGTGACTCCATGAAAAATGATCCTGTCTCTTTAGACGGCAATCCTAATGCCCTTGAATTGCATCCTGAGCCCAAGAACGTTTCTAAGCTCAGTAAACGTGCTGGTTTATTTGCTGCTTTTGCCGTGGGCGTTGCAATTACGGTGCTGGTTGTGAACACGCAATCAACGAAAAATACTCCTTCCGAAAGCACACAGCAGCAGCCAGTTGCGCGGGACAATAAAGTTCTGCTTGAGCCGCAAGGCGCAGGCCTTGTGACCGCGCGGGAACCTCAGCCGCAAATTGGAACCCCTGCGCCGGTGGTGAAAGATGGCGCACCGCAGATGCGGAAGCCTTTAGATCCTGTTTTGCGGCAAGAATTGGAGCAGATGCGCCAGTACAAAATTCAGCAGCAGATGCAAGCGCTTCAGTCGCCGTTGGTTGCTCTGACCGGCGGCAACGAAAGGCAGCACTCGGCGGCAATGCCTGTGCGCCAGCAGCTTTCCTCTGCTGGTGGTGCTGCCGGTGCGACTCCTGGGCAGGAGCGGTCAATGTCGAATCTCCCTGGCAGCCCGAATGAATACAACCCTGCGGCTCAACAGGACAAGGAATCGTTCCTGAACCGGCGTTCAAACAGTGATGGCCAGTGGCGTTTGGAAAACTCGCGCTCGGCTGGCCAGAAATTTGAGATTAAAGCCGGTTCAGTTTTGCCCGGAATAATGATTTCAGGGGTCAATTCAGACCTGCCGGGTGTGATGATCGCGCAGCTGAGCCAAAACGTCTACGACACGGCCTCTGGTCATTATGTGCTTATTCCGCAGGGCAGCAGATTGTTCGGCAAGTACGATTCGCGCGTAATCATGGGGCAAGAGCGTGTGCTGATTGCCTGGAATCGGCTCGTCCTGCCCGATGGATCTTCCATTGACCTTGGAAGCATGCCCGGAGCTGATCAGGCTGGATATGCAGGTTTCACCGATGAAGTGAACAATCACTACATGCGAATTTTTGGATCATCCCTGGTCATGAGCCTTATCACTGGTGGCATGGCCTACAGCATGGATTCTCTGCGGCCAAGCAATTCTTCCTCCAACAATAATCCCTCGGTGCAGGATGAAATGGCTTCGGCCACAGCAAGCCAAATGGGGCAAGCGTCCATGCAGCTGCTTCAGAAGCACATCAATGTGCAGCCCACTTTGGAAATCAGGCCTGGCTATCGGTTCAACCTCGTTGTTGTGAAAGACATTGTTCTTGAAGCCCCTTACACGCCCTGGAGATAAGAATGGACGCTCAATATGGATTGCAGCAAGCCCCATCAAACAAGCGGCGAATTTCATTGATTATCGGGTGCATTGCCATTGTGCTTCTGGGCGTCGCGGCTTGCATCTGGACAACTCAGCGCATTGCTGAAGGCTATGGCTATCATTCTGCGCTCCAGGGCCAGCTTTGGCCCGGATCACATTTCTATGTGCCGTGGATGTGCTTTATTTGGCAAAATTTCCAAGATTCACACGGTATTATCTCAAGAGCGACCACTGAAGGGCAGTGTGTATTCTTTATCCCCCTCGCGCTTATGGTCTTTTATTTCTTGATGTTTTTCCGCAAGCCTGTCGGGACCAAAAACATTCATGGTTCTGCCCGATGGGCGACATTGCCTGAAATTCAGGAAATGGGGCTTCTGGAAGGGCGTGGTGTGTATGTCGGTGGCTGGATGAGAAAATTCGGCGGCAAGGAGGCGTTCTTGCGTCTTACAAAAGGTCTTCATCCCTTCCAAACTCAGCTGTATCTCCGGCACAGTGGCCCTGAGCATGTGATGGCTTTTATGCCAACACGTTCCGGCAAGGGTGTCGGGCTGATTTTGCCCACGCTCCTTGCATGGCTTGAATCCACATTGGTTTTTGACATTAAGGGTGAAAACTGGGCGCTAACATCTGGCTACCTCAAAAGCATGGGGCATATTTGCCTCAAATTTGACCCTGCGGATGCTACTGGATCGTGCGCCAGATTCAACCCGGTTGAAGAAGTTCGCCTGTCTCAAGTTTATGCAATCCCTGATGCCCAAAACCTTGTGACAATGATTGTGGATAAAGAAGGTAAGGGCTTTGAGGGCAAAGATGCTCACTGGAAACAGAATGCAGTGGCCCTTCTTGCCGGTGTTCTGCTTTACACCATGATCCATGTGCGCTTGTCGGAAAACCGCACTGCCTCACTGCGAGATCTTGCTTATATGTTTGGCGGGGTGAACAGGACGGCCATTGATACGTTCAAGGAAATGATAAGCGTAGACCATGCGGCAAATCTTGATAAGCTCTTTGGCCAAAATCCTGTTCACGCGCAAATTGCAGAATTCATCATTGCAGCTGGCACAAATATCATAACAAAGCCTGATAACGAGCGCGGGAGTGTAATTTCGACCGCGACAACTGAACTTGCCTTGTACAAAGACCCCGTTGTGGCCGCAAACACGGCGCATTCTGATTTTTGCATTCGCGACCTCATGAATAATGACAGGCCAGTACATTTATATCTTGTGGTTAGCCCTGGCGAAATTAATCGTCTTCGTTCTCTTATCCGTATCATCATCACCCAGATTATTTACCAAATGACAGCGCACATGTCCTTTTCCAACGGGACAAGCACCGCGAGTTATAAGCATCGTCTTTTGCTGATGCTGGACGAGCTCCCGGCCCTGGGAAAAATAGATATTCTGGAAACCGCTATTGCCTATGTCGCTGGCTATGGTGGCAAGATGTATCTGATCGTTCAGGATATTTTGCAGCTCGAAAAGGTCTACGGCAAAGAAAACGCTATCATGGCCAACTGCCACGTCCGTATCGGTTCTGCTCCGAATATTCCCCAAGCTGGTGAATTTTTGTCGAAACTTACGGGCAAGACAACGGTTGTTGAGCAAAAAACATCTCTGTCCGGCGATCGCGCGGGGCATTTGAAGAACGCCTCGGTCAGCATTCAGGAAGTCGGGCGGCCTCTTTTGACGCCAGACGAATGTATGCGGCTGCCAGCTGCCAAGAAGGACTCTGACGGCAAGATCCGTGTCCCTGGCGACATTTTGGTTTTTGTTGCAGGCAACCCTCCCATTTACGGCAAGCAAATTCTGTATTTCCGAGATCCCGTTTTTATGGCCCGCGCCATGATTCCTGCCCCGGCCACCTCCGACCATATTAATGGGGAACTGCCCGCTCCAGCTGAAGCCATTGAAACGACAGCAACGGAAGTTTCGGAAACCCCCACTCCTGAAAATGCAAGCGGGAACCTCTATGAGAAGCATTTTGATTCTTTGTAGCGCCGTTTTGTTGTGCCTTCTGGGTGCGTGGGCTTCCGGGTTGCGCCTCAACACAACCGGCTCCATGCCGGTTGGGGTTTACAGGCTTTCCGAGGATGGCCCCAGAAAGGGCGACTATGTTGTTTTTTGCCCAGATTCGGCCCTTGCAGAATTTGGCCGTGATTTTCTTGGGGCTGGCATTTGTCCTGCTGGCTGCCGGCCGCTCCTGAAACTCATTGTTGCAGGGCCGGGGGACACGGTGTCTCTCACGGCGTCAGGCGTTGCCGTCAACGGCGTTGATTTGCCCAACTCCAGAGTTCTTGAGCAAGACCGCTCAGGCAGGACGTTGCCCCATTCTTTGAAGCCCGGAGCCGTGCCTTCAGGTGCAGCTCTTTTAATGGCGCCCCATCCTTGCAGCTTTGATGGTCGCTATTTTGGCTTTGTTGCAAGCACAGCTTTGCAAAAAGTTATCCCTGTCTTCATTTTTTAACCGCCTTTCATTCAAGGAGATTGCCATGAGTTTTGGTTTGAGTTCTGACAAATCTCATCTTCCTGATGCGGCCACAGCTGTTGGCCAGCAACTGTTGGAGATTGGTGCACTTGGTATTCCTGTCGATCCTGACCTTGCCGAGCACATGGGAGCTTTTGAAGAGCGTGCCGTCAACCCTGATGATCTGGATGATATGTCGTCCAGGGAGGAAGACCATGAGCGCACCTTCTAAGCAGACATTTGCCCAAAATTTTGCGGAACAAATCATTGAAGCCCTGAAAAATGGCACAGCGCCCTGGCAGCGCCCCTGGAAGGCCGGTGAATATGTGTCACCGATGAATCCTGTCAGCGGCACTCGCTATTCGGGCGTGAACTTCGTTGCTCTTTCCATGCAGCTCCAAGGACGCGCTGATCCTCGTTTTGTGACGTTCAAACAGGCCTCTGGGCAGGATTGGCGCATCAAAAAAGGGGAGCATGGCGCAACTGTTGAGTTCTGGCAGTTTGCAAAGATGGAGCCTGTCTTGAACGAAGACGGCTCCCAAGTCGTTGATGCTGAAGGCAAGCCCAAGACACAGCTTGTCCAGCTCGACCGGCCTATTGTGAAGCACTTTACCGTGTTTCATGCCAGCCAGATTGACGGGATTCCGGCTTGGGAAATCCCAAAACAGCCTGATTGGAGCCCGTCTGATCGCGCTGAAACCATCTTGGCCAACTCTGGCGCAAAGATTGCGCATGATTTGCGCGACCGCGCATATTATCGCCCCGCCAGCGATGAGATCCACTTGCCGCCAAAAGCTCAGTTTGGTGATGAGCTGGCTTATTACAGTACGGTGCTGCATGAGCTGGCGCACTGGACGGGCAACGAAAGCCGTATGAATCGCGAGTTCGGGCCTTTCGGGTCAGAAATTTATGCGCGGGAAGAACTTCGCGCAGAAATTGCGTCATGGATGCTTGCCGCTGAAATCGGTGTGCCTTTTGATCCTGGCCAGCACACGGCCTATGTGGCGTCTTGGATCAAAGCCATTGAAAATGATCCTCACGAGATTTTTCGCGCATGCCGTGATGCAGAAAAAATCAAGGATTTTATCTTGGCGTTTGAACTGACCAAGGAACTGACCGGCGCGGAACGTGGGGAATATGAAGGCTACCTTGATGGCCATTCAAGCCCCATGCCTGAAGCTACAGTTTCCAAGCAGCGCGGCATTGGGCAAGTTCGTGTGCTTGCTCAAGAGTATGTAGATCTGCTGAAAAACTCCTATCGCGTTGAAAGCCAGGATGAATTTGACGCGCTGAATCAAAAAAAAGCCCGTCTTGAAAAAGAAGCTGAACAACTTGGCCATGCTTCAACGCTCACATTTTTGGGCCGGATGGTTGATGAAAGTTCCTCCCTTTTGGCCCAAATCCAACTTGAGCAAACCAGCAACCCTGAATATCAGGGTGATTTGGACGCCCTCCTGAAGTTCAAGCAAGATGCTATTGATACATGCCTCCAAACGCTTGAATATAAGCCGCTGCATGAGGAAATGCTTGCGCTTTTGAACTCGGCGGCTCCGTTTCTTACTGGTGAGCTGGACGCGATTGGTCGCGATGTGGCAAAAATGCTTGAAAGCCCTGCACCGTCCTCAGATATTATCGAAGATACCTTCTCTGATGCGGCACAAGGCATATTTTCGGCTCATTTTTCCGGCAGCCGGGAACTTCAGGATATCACAAAGGATTTGCTTGGCAGATCGCTTGCATCCTCTGAAGAATCTTATTTGGCCGAAAAGGTAGCCGAGCTGCGAGAGCAAGCTTATATGGCCCAAAAGAAGGAACCGGCGCAGGAGCCGCAGGTGTCCAACGAAAAGACCTGGCTGAAAGTGCCTTACAATCAGCGTTATTTGGCAAAAGCAGCGGGGGCCAAATGGGATGCCGATGCAAAACTTTGGTTTGCCCCCGCTGGAACCCCTCTGTCTGGTGTTTCCAGATGGATGCCAGATCCTGACAACATTCTGGCCACGCAGAAGCCCATGAGCCCGCAAGAAGAATTTGCGGACGCCCTTCAGCGCATGGGCCTTGACCTCCAGGGCGAACAGCCCGTGATGGATGGGAAAATTCATCGTGTGCCGCTGCTTGATGGAGCCCCAGGCAAGCGTGACGGCGCATACAAGGGCTATCTCGATGGCGTTCCAGCTGGTTTTATTGAAAACCATAAAAGCGGAAATCGGTGCAACTGGAAATACAGCGGCCATCGTTTGACCCCTGAACAGATTGAAGTCCTTCGCGCGAACAGCGCCAAGCACCGTGAAGAAACGGCTAAGGCCATTGAAGCACAGCATGCCAAAGCTGCCAAGGTCTGCTACGCCATATGGAAAAATTCTGATTGGGCTTCTTCTGACCATCCGTATCTTGAAAAGAAACAAGTCCCTGGCTTCGGCGTGAAAGTGGATGGCCAGGGCAACCTTGTAATTCCTGGCCGTGATGCTGGCGGCTTCATCCACACCATCCAGACCATTTTGCCCTCTGCCAAGAGGTTTGAGCCGGGCAGCCGCAAATCTGGAACCTTCCATCTCATCGATCCCGATCGCAGATTCGGCAAAGGACATGATCCCCTGCTTGTTGCAGAAGGTTACGCCACTGCGGCCACAGTCCACATGGCCGTTGGTCTGCCTTGCGTGTCTGCATTTGATGCGGGCAATCTGCTGCCGGTCGTAAAGGCTCTGCGTGAACAGTATCCCGATCTGCCGATCGTTATCATGGCAGATAATGACCACCAGCATACACGCAAAACGCCTGATGGTGTGGATGAGCTCTGGAATAAGGGTGTTGAGCTGGCAAAGATTGCAGCTCTGGAAGTTGGCGGCGATGTGCTTGCCCCGGAATTCAGTGCCGATGAAAAAGCCTTGGGCCTGACCGATTTCAACGACCTGCAAGTTTCAAGTGGCCTTGAAGCCGTCCACGACCAGATTGCCCCTGCTCTTGAGGCGATTGCCATGCTGCATATGGATTCTCCTGCGCAGCAAAAAGCCTCTGCCCTTGAAAAAGGTTCCGAAAAGACTGCTCAGCCCGACTTGGGCATGGGCATGTAACGAGGTGTGTTATGCCCTGCCAGAAGACAATGATTTTCATGTTTTTTGTGGTTGTTATGTGTGTTTTTTTGCCTTGGCAAAGCCACGCTGATACTCGTCAGCGCCAGGAAATTCTTTCTCCCCTCTTTGATATGCCTTGTGACAAATATGGGGTTCCAAAGAATTTGGCTATGGCCGTAGCGCGGCAAGAAAGCGACATGAATCCGTGGGTTATCAATGTCTCTGGCAGGGACTTTTATATGAAAAGTCGCGAGGAAGCCTTAGCCCTCGCCCAAGCGGCCTACCGTGCTGGCCGGTCTTTTGACGTGGGGATCATGCAGATCAACACATACTGGATCAAAGAGTACAAGCTACCTCTTGAGGTTGTGGTTGATCCCCAAAACAACGTCCAGATAGGTGTTTGGATTCTGGCCAAGATGATTCGGCAATATGGCTTGAACTGGAAAGCGGTCGCCTACTACCACACTCCGTTGCATCGTCACCCGGAACGTGGGCGTGATTATGCGACAAGGGTTTTAAAGCATTTGCGCAACATTTTGGATGAGAAATAGAAGGGTTTGACCATATGAAGCTTCTTATTGTTGAAAGTCCCGGCAAAATAAAGACACTGGAAAGCATCCTCGGCCCTGGCTGGAAGGTTGCCGCAAGTTGTGGCCACATTCGTGACTTGCCGGATTCTGGCTATGGTCTGGAACCGCCAACGTACCAGCTGAAGTATGTGGCCACCAAGAAAGAGATTATTGCGAAGCTGAAAAAGCTTTGTGCCGAGGCCTCCGATATTTTTCTTGCCTCCGATCCTGATCGCGAGGGTGAGGCGATCTCTTGGCACCTTCTGGATACGCTGAAACTTCGTGAATATAAGCGGGTGACATTTTCATCAATTACGCCTGAAGCGGTGCAGGCTGCCATACGCCAGCCCAGAAAAATTGATATGGATCTTGTCCATGCGCAGGAAGCTCGGCGGGCGCTTGATCGCCTTTGTGGCTATAAAGTGTCCCTCCCACTCAGCAAGGCCGTAGGTGAGGTGGGCATGTCTGCTGGCCGGGTGCAAAGCCCTGCGGTGCGCCTTGTGGTTGAGCGAGAGCGGCGCATTAAAGACTTCGTGCAGACATTCCATTTCGGCGTTGATTTGGGGTTTTCTGGGGGGTGGTTTGCCTCTTGGCTCCCGAAAGAAGGATGGCTTTCAAGCTCTGAACCCTATCTTCTGGATCGTGGGGTTGCTGAAGCAGTGGCCAAACTGCGTACCCTTGAAGTCATTTCTTTTGAGGAGCAAACCGCACAAGTTTCGCCTCCTGCGCCGTTCACCACGTCCTCCTTGCAACAGGCGGCAAGCAATGCCCTTAAGCTGAAGCCCAAGCGTACAATGGAGCTGGCGCAAAAGCTGTATGAAGGTGGGCATATCACCTATATGCGCACCGACAACCCCAACTTGAGCGAAACCGCAATTACGGAGATCCGTGCCTTTTGTACTGCCCAAGGTTGGGCGCTGCCTGCCTCTCCGCGCTCATGGAAGAGTAAAGCCGGTGCGCAGGAAGCGCACGAGGCTATCAGGCCCACACACATAGAGGTAGCTGAAGCTGGTGATTCTGAAGAAGAACGTGCTCTTTATCAGCTTATTCGACTCCGTGCGATCGCAAGTCAGCTGCCTGATGCTGTTTTTAATGTGCGTGTTTCGCGCCTCTCTGGGGCCGTGAACGGCCAGAAAGCAGTTTTTGAGGCTAAGGGGCGTACCCTAAAAGAAAAAGGCTGGAAAGGCCTTCTAGCGGCTGATGCTGCCCTAGCTGATGAAACTGCTGAAGCTGAAAGCTCAAATCCTGTGCCGGTGTTGCGCCAAGGGGAAAAAGTAACCGCAGAGTCAGGGGCAGTGAAAAATTTGAAAACGGAGCCCCCGGCGCGTTTTAAAGAGGCTTCTCTCATCCGTGAGCTGGAGCGGCGCGGCATTGGCCGACCGGCGACATATGCGGCCATCATGGAAAATATCCAGGCACGAAACTATATCCAGGCTGACAAAAAAGGCTGCCTGTCGCCAACACAGCGCGGGGAAAAACTTGTTGATGCCCTTGTTGGGACTTTCAGCTTTTTGGATCTGGATTTCACCGGGCAAATGGAAGCCCACCTTGACTCAATCGCCGCTGGCAAGCTCACCTATGAAGCTTGCGTTGATGCAGATTTCAAAAGGCTTACTGCTGAGCTTCAGAAGTTTTTAGGGAATCTTCCCCTGATAGAGCACATAGCATGCCCTGCTTGTGGCGATAACCAGCAGTTCAACCATATTTTTTCGCGCGCGAAAGGGTGGGATTTTTGGGGTTGCAAGTCTTGCGGCGCTACTTTCCCAAATGACAATGGAAAGCCTGGAGCCCAAAAGGCTAAGTCTCAGTCTGAATCAAGGGCAACTGATTTTGTTTGTCCCAAGTGCAAAAAGCCTTTGACAGCACGACCTACCAAAAACGGTGGGATCTGGTTTGGGTGCTCAGGCTATCCAAAATGCAAAGTGCGTTTTTGGGCCAAAGCTGATGGCACTCCAGATTTTGACAATCCTCCCAAGAATTAATCCCCCTGGAGAACATCTATGAAGCGTCATGCGCTGCTTTTAGCCTTCTTGTTTGCCTTCTTGGTCAGTTCTTCTGGCCTCTGCGCCACTCCAGTAGCCGATTCCACAAGCTTTGATCCAACGGCTGTTGCCGTAAAGGCGCAAAGCCTGGGAGGCATCCCCGTTGGCACGATCATATCTTGGCCGGTGGCCCAAAATCCTGACGATTTTTCCAATTCCGATGGAACCTTTAACTGGCTGGAATGTAACGGACAATCTGTCAACGCAACAGTTTACCCGGAACTGTTTGCGCTTGTCGGGCCAAACGTGCCCGATCTGCGCGGGCTTTTCCTGCGCGGGTACGGTAGACACGCCCCCGCGCCGACTAACGCGGCGCCGG
>Ga0183100_1000822_pt1 | contig 19522 bp, 18 predicted proteins | sample Biomet2_FD_127789 | JGI IMG/M metagenome (GOLD analysis project Ga0183100, IMG submission 127789) | Microbial communities from bioreactor (seeded with anoxic lake sediment) at LBNL, California, USA - Biofuel metagenome 2 | ecosystem: Engineered > Bioreactor > Anaerobic > Unclassified ...
GTTTCTGCGCCTCTTCAGGGACGCCCTGGTCCGGGTGGCACCGCCGACCATAACGATAACCGCCTTTCTGCAGCACCCGTCAGCGCGGGGCGGGGGGGGGGAACCCCCCCCCGGCCCGAAAGAATCGACCAATTGCCAACAACCGTCTCCGGTTATTCCTGAACGACTTCCAACACCTTGTCGCCGTAGGGATCGGTCACCAACTTCTTGATATCAAGCAGGACCAACCAACGACGCACCGTGCCAATAATCACGATGGCCATCAGCACCATAACGATAATGGCCAGCGTCGTCAGCAGATACAACCCCTTGGGCAGATAGTTATCGACGATGTTGAGGTAGCCGGCCCAGAAGGTGATAAACACCATGGCCAATCCGGGAACGGCGGTCATCCAGGCGTACCGCGCCTTGCCCATGCGGATGATCATGGTCGTGCCGATCAGGAGACCGACGGCGGCCAATAACTGGTTGGACATGCCAAACAGCGGCCAGATGGTGGAGATATCACCGGTGTAGACCAGATAGCCCCAGGCCAGGGTGAACAGACCGGAAGTGATGAGAATGCCCGGCATCCAGTGCTTTTCCTGGAACTTGGGGATGACCTGTCCGATCATTTCCTGCAGGAAGAACCGGCCCACGCGGGTGCCCGTGTCCACAGCCGTCAGAATGAAGACGGCCTCGAACATGATGGCGAAATGGTACCAGTAGTCCATCAGGTGGTCCATAATCGGGATCGACGAGAAGATATGGGCCATGCCCACGGCCAGAGAGACGGCCCCACCGGGACGACCCTGGATATTCTCACCGACAGCCGTCGCCAGACGGCCCAGATCGACCGGAACCATACCGAGCGTGGCGAACGCAGCCGGCGGGGTATTGATGGCGAAGTAGTCGGCCGGAACCAGAACGCAGGCCGCGATCAACGCCATAATGGCCACAAAGCCTTCCATGAGCATCGCGCCGAAACCGACGAAGAGCAGATTGTGCTCACTGTCGAGCATCTTGGGCGTGGTGCCCGTGCCGATGATGGCGTGGAATCCCGAAAGCGCGCCACAGGCAATCGTGATGAACAGGAACGGGAACACGGCGCCGTTGATGATCGGGCCACCGCCGTGCACAAACTGGGTCAGCGCCGGCATTTGCAGGTCGGGATGCACCCAGAAGATACCGATGGTCAGCGCGGCGATCGTGCCGATCTTCAAGTAGGTGGACAGATAGTCACGCGGGCACAAGAGCAGCCACACCGGCAGCACCGAGGCGATAAACCCGTAAATCGGGATGGTCAGGGCGATGGCCGGGCGGGGCATGTTGAAAAGCGGCGCCCAGGTCGGGCTCTTGGCAATATGGGGTCCGATAAGGATGGCGATGGCCAAAAGGCCCACGCCGATAAGCGAAGCCCCAAGAACGTCGCCGTCACGCCACTTGTGCAGATACACGCCCATAATCAGCGCGATCGGGATGGTGGCGAAAACGGTAAATGTTCCCCAGGCGCTGTCATGCATGGCGTTGACCACGGCGATGGACAGGCCGGCCAGGGTCAGGATCAGGATGAACAGCACGGCGAAACCAGCCACGCCGCCCGTGCCCTTCCCGATTTCCTTGGAAGCGATGTAGGCCAGTGACCGGCCCTTATGGCGCACCGAAGCGAAAAGCACCACCGTGTCATGGACGCAACCGCCGAGGACACAGCCGATCAGGATCCACAGTGTGCCCGGCAGATAGCCGAACTGGGCGGACAACACCGGCCCAAGCAGCGGACCGGCCGCAGCGATAGCCGCAAAATGGTGACCGAACAGCACATACTTGTTGGTCTTCACGTAGTCATGCCCATCCGCCATCTTCACCGCCGGCGTCAGGCGCGAATCATTTGCGCCAAGCACCTTTTTGACGAAGAAGAGCCCGTAAAAACGGTAGCCAATGGCGAAAATGCATAGGGCGGCGAAGACCAGTGTCATGGCATTCATTGCCTGCCTCCCCTTGTTTGACCGCCTGGAGAATCCGGCGGCCTGTTACCGATCGTGGCTCCTTTTTGGCATGGGAACCGGCCCGACAACAAGAAGGTTTGGACGAAAAGGATAATTTGGGGGATGAGGCGGCAAAATTATGGGGCAGACGACACAGTCGGGCACAGGGTCGGCTCGGCCGGCGGCACCCGAAAGGAAACCCGGCTGCCCTGACCAGGGGCGCTTTCAATATGCATGGCGTATTCCTGGCCAAACAACTGCACCAGCCGCTGGTTGGAGTTGCGCGCGCCCACTCCTTCGCGCAACGATTCCGGCGTGGTCGGCGACAAAATACAGTTGATGACGTCCGGGAGCATGCCCAGGCCGTCATCCTCCACCAGCACATGCAACTGGCCGTCCACGCATCGGGCCGCAATGCGCACCCGGCCGCCCTCCTCCCGGCCCTGTAAGCCATGACGCACGCTGTTTTCCACCAAGGGCTGGATCAAAAGCGGCGGGACAAGCCATTCCTCGCAGCCCGGCTCCAGGTCGATCTCGCTTGTGATGCGTTCCCCGAAGCGGGCCTGTTCGATGGCCAGATAGGAACGCACCTGCTCGATTTCCTCGGAAAGATGGACCAAGCCCCGCGAGCTATCAAGATTGCGCCGCATGTACCGGGCCAGATCCAGCAACAATTCCCGGGCCTGGCTCGGGGCGGTGCGACAAAAGGAGGCAATGGTATTGAGCGAATTAAACAGAAAGTGCGGATTGATCTGGGCCTGGAGCCGGCGGATTTCAGCGTGGGCCAAAAGTTGGTTGGTAATGCCGATATCTTCCAGCTCCATCTGGGTGGAAAACAAATCGGCCAGTCCCTTGGCCAGTTCAAACAGGGGCTGATTTAAAGGATGTTCCTTGGTCCCGTAAATTTTCAGACACCCCCGGATGGTCGTCCCCTTGCGCAGGGGCACGATGATGGCTTCAAGCAGCGGACAGCCCTCTGTGGCGCAACCAATGCTTTCGCGATCATGGAGAAAAAGCGCCGTCCCGCTCTCAAAGGCCAGCCGGGTGGCCCGCGTCCGCCAGGGTGCGCCGGGAAAATGATGATCCTGCCCGGCCCCCACATGGGCGAGAATGGTTTTGGGGCCGGTAATGGCCACTGCGGCCACACCGGTTTCAGCCCGAATGATGGAGGCCGTGGCCTTGGCCGACTCCGGGGTCAGGCCGCCGCGCAAATAGGGAACCGTCTGGCTGGCGATGGACAGGATGCGCCGGGCCTCGAAAGAATCGCGCTGCTCGCGCAGGGTGCGTTGCAGGCGCAATGCCTTGACGAAGGTGGCCGCGCCCATGGCATTGATGACAATCATCGGCGCGGCGATGACCTGGACCACTTCCAGCGCTTCCTCAAAGGGCCGGGCCAAGGCCATCACAAGACCCATATGGATGCTTTCCCCGACCATGGCCAAGGCCATGGCCACGCCCCAGTCCAGGGCCATGCCCGGGAAACGCCGGGCCAAAAGCCCCGCCGCCGTTCCTTCCAGAATCGTGGCCAGGGCGCAGGGCAGGGAACTGAACCCACCGATATCAATTAGATAGCGATGGCCGCCGGCAATCAGCCCGGCGCCCAGGCCGACCAGCGGCCCGCCGAACAGACCGGCCGGAATCACGCCCATGGCCCGCAGGTTGGCGTAGGAATGAAAGACATAGTTGCCGGTGTAGGTGCCGAGGATGCCAAAAAGGCCAAACAGCACAGTCACCGCCGCCGTGGTCCAGCCCTGGCGTTGACGGCCCATGCTCATGCGTTCGAAGGGAGCCATGGTCATGATGGCGAAGCCGCCGGCCAAAAGCAGACCAAAACGCTGGGACATTTCCACAAAAAGCGCCGGCACGGCGGGAATGAACATGTCCAGCTGCATGATTGTCCCTTACAGCCCGAGCCGTTCCTTGAATTCCCGCACCCGGTTGCGGCTGACCGTCACTTCGGTGCGTTGTGGATCATTCATGACCAGCAAATATTTGCCGCCAATCCAGGGCGACAGTTCGGCGATGCGCTCCAAATTGACCAAAATAGCCCGATTGGCCCGGAAAAAGGCCTGTCCGGCCAGACGCTCCTCGGCCCGCGTCAGGGTCGGCAGGCCATGGCAGGGTAAACGCTCCTGTCCGGTCAGGGCGCTGACGCCCTTGTCGTCGGCCTCAAGCAGCACCACCTCGCTGGCCGGTAAAAGCCCGATGCGGCCATGTCGCTCCACCGCAATCCGGGCCAGTGGCAACCCACGGCCGAATTCCGCCAAAAGCGGTCCCCAGGTTTTAGACGCGTCAGGACGGCCCTCTTCCAGACGACGCCGCACCCGGTCGAGACTTCTGGCCAGACGTTCGGGGGAAACAGGCTTGAGCAGATAATCCACGGCGTTTTGCTCAAACGCCGCAATGGCATACTGATCGTAGGCGGTGACGAAGATAAAAAACGGGACGTGGGGCAATGCGGCGGCCTGACGCAGGACGTCGAAGCCGTCCTGGCCGGGCATGCGGATATCAAGCAACACCAGATCCGGCTTTTGGGCTTCAATGGCCGTCAACGCTCTGGCCGCGCAGTCGGCCTGGGACGTCTCAATATCGGGATGCAGGCCAAGCAGATAGGCCAACTCATCACGAGCCGGTTTCTCGTCGTCGACGATCAGGGCGGAAAGGACCATGAACAAACCGTAACGTCGCCCAAGACGACTGTAAAGCAGGAACCGGCGTCGACCGTTAATCCTCGCGCGTGGGGTCGCCGGCAATCTCGGGCGACCAATGCGGCGTGCCGCACGGCGGCGACTGCCGCAATTCGCACGGGTCGGCGTCGCAAGCCGTACAACGGCCGTCATTGCACGGATCGGCATGGATCATGATATCGGTATCCGGCCCCAAGTGCTTGCGAAGCAATGCTTCCATGGCGTCCACATGACCGTGGGCCTCATGCAGGGGCATGTCGCGGGGCAAAATAAGATGCAGATCCACATGAATGGACCGGCCGGACTTGATGACTTTCAGCCGGTGGATATCAATCCAGACGGCATGGCGGTTTTCCCGCAACAGGGTGCAGATGTTTTCCAAAAGTATCGGGTCGGATTCATTCATAAAGCCGGCCACAGACCGACGCACCAGCTTCACCCCGGTCCAGGCGATATTGACGCCGACCAGACAGGCGATGACCCCATCAAGCCATAACCACCCCGTCCCCCACACCAGGGCCAAGCCCACGAAAACACCGGCCGACGTAGAGACGTCGGTCAGCACGTGGTACCCGTCGGCCACCAGGGTCAGTGACTCGGACCGCCTGCCCTGGCGCAAGAGCTTCAGGCCCAGCCACAAATTGGCCAGTCCCGCTGCGACCAGCAAGGCAATGCCTATGCCGAGATGCGGCATGGGTTGGGGATGAAAAATTTTGTCCCAGGATTCCCAAAAAATGCAGATCGACGCCAGCAGAATCAGCATGCCCTCAAGCCATGCCGAATAATATTCAATATTGCCATGTCCATAGGGATGGCGTTGGTCCGGCGGGGTTGCGGCCACCGTCACGCTGAAGACGGCAAAACCCGCCGCCACGACGTTGATGATGGATTCCAGGGCGTCGGATAAAATGGCCGCCGACCCGGTCAGCAGCCAGGCAACCATCTTCACCCCCAAAAGCGCCGCAGCCATGAACAGAGACAACCGGGCGGTCTGGATTTCAGGGGAACGTTTCATCTGTGTCGGTGCCTGCATAGCGCGCTGTATCTCCCTGGGTTCGGGCGATCATGGAAAACGTTTTTTGGAAAAGGCGACTTGGATGACCGGGAGGGTGCATCCCCTCCCGGCCCGTCTTGGCGGGAGCTGCGGGGCGGTGCCTCCCCACAGAAAAAAAACAAAAAAAGCTACTTCAGTGAACCAATCTTGCCAAACTTGTTGGATTCGGCCCGGTAAAAGACGTTTTCGATGACCTTGTCATTGCCAACATCTTTATAGTCAATACGCACAGGGGAACCATCTTCTTTCACTTTGCGGAAGAAATCGGCAATATTTTTAAACTTATCCGAACGCAGGCTCGGGTCTACCACAAAAAATCCCTGACTGGTCACAATCGTCAATACATTTTTTGTTTCCTGGACTTCTTCAACCAGGGCGGTTGTCTTCTTGTACTTTACCGCCAGACTGTCTTCAGTCACAAAATCCATGACGTAATAGGCGGCCACAATGAAAAGCAGAAAGGAAAGAATCAGGAGCACCTTTCCCTTATTGACGGCGAAGTCGCCTATGGCCTGCCGTAGCCGGTCGATCTTTGTCGTATCGCTCATAGCGCCTCGTTGCGCCGACGGTTGGTCAAGCCGCCGCCGGGCCGATCATCAGCAAGGGCTATACCATCGTTGGGCAAGGGAAAAAAGAGGGGAGACTGGGGCGGTCCGCACGGGCCGGTCACCCCCTTGTCGCCCGATCTGCCCGGACAGCGGCGGTTAAGCCGCATTCAAGAGGTTGCTACGCTTCGATCCTGGAACCAAGCATATCCAAAAATTTCCGCATCCATTCCGGATGCGCGGGCCAAGCCGGGCCGGTCACCAGATTGCCGCTCACCACGGCATTGGTGAACGTCGCATTGGGACCGACATAGGTTGCGCCGGCCAGCTCCAGATCCGGTTGGACCGCCGGGTAGGCCATACACTGGCAACCGGTCACCACATTGGCGGCCACAAGCACCTGCTGGCCATGGCAGATGGCGGCAATAGGCTTTTTGGTCGCGCCGAAATGTTTGACAATCTCGATGACACGCGGGTTGAGGCGGATATATTCCGGAGCCCGGCCGCCGGGCACGACCAGAGCGTCGTAGGCAGCGGGATCCACGGCGTCAAAATCGGCATTGAGTAAAAAATTATGGCCGGGCTTTTCGCTGTAGGTCTGGTCGCCTTCAAAATCATGCACCGCCGTGCGCACGGTTTCACCGGCTTTTTTCCCGGGACAGACGGCATGGACCACATGGCCGACCATAAGCAGCATCTGAAACGGCACCATGACTTCATAATCTTCGACATAATCGCCGACGAGCATCAGGATTTTTTTGACAGCCATACGCAACTCCTTTGTATATGAGTATTACCGCCGCCACGAAGCCAAAAGTGGCTGCGGCAGTTCTCACAAAAACCGACCCTGCCATTCCTACCCTCAAGCCGCTGCCCTGACAAGACAGGAAACACATCGTCCGGCGATACGTCGCCTTGCACAACACATGTAAGGCTTTTACAATCCAGGCAGAACAACCAACGCGACGGATGCTGGACGGGTATGGGCCACCACTGCCACGCCGAGATCAGGCCATGACCAGGGATGTGCCCCCCTTCCTCCCCTGGCAACCGTGCCTGCTCGCTTATGCCGTTGGCATTCTCTCCCTCGGCTATGGGCTCGCCGCCCTGTGCGCCCTGGGCCTGCTGCTCGTATTCCCCCGTCCGGCCCGGGGACGCCCCCGGACAGGCTCCCTCTGCCTCGCCTTTCTGCTTGGCCTTGGGGCCGGCGCATGGGCCATGCCGCCGCTTCCCGGGGAGACGCCGCCCTGTATCCTCGCAGGGAAACTCCTCACGGCCACGGGACGCGTGGCGAGCGTCGATCCCAGACCAGGGCAGCGCCTGACGGTTGTCCTCGACGCCGTCACCCTGACGGGCGCAGACGGCCAAGCCTCCCCGCTTCCCGGCCAGTTGGCGGCAACAATCGATTATCCGGCCTTCCGCCCCATTGCCGGCGACACCCTGGCCGTAACCGGGCGCGTCCGCCCGACAAGCGGTTTTGCCAATCCCGGAACAACGGATTTTTCCTTTTTCCGCCGCCTGGAAAATATTTTCTTCCGCACCTACGCCCGGGGAGACCGCGGACAGATCATACGCGTCGCCACCAGCGACAACACCCTCGATTTGTGGCGTGAATCCTTGCGACAACAGATGGTCGCCGCCCTGACGCCGCCCGAAGGAGCCGAGGGTCCAGCCCGGGCCGGCCGGGCTATGGTGGTGGCCCTGGCCTTTGGCGAACTGTCGGGATTTTCCACGGAAGATCTCGATCTGATCCGCCGAGCCTCCCTGTCCCACACGCTGGCCCTTTCAGGGATGAATATTTCCTACGTGGCTGCGGCCGGATTCGCCCTGGCCTGGCTGCTTGGCAAAATCCGTCCCACGCTCTTTCTTGGGCTGCCCAGGCCTTATCTGGCCCTCTTGCTGACGGCGCCCCTGGTTGTCGGCTATTGCTGGCTCGGCGGCTACTCGCCGTCGTTATACCGGGCGGCCTTCATGTTTTGCTGCTGCGGCCTCATGCTCTTTTTCGGCCGCCATGCCCCCCTCTTCGACGGCCTCTTTCTAGCCCTGGCCATCATGCTCACGACCATGCCCCTGTCCGTCTTCGACGCCCGCCTGCAACTTTCCGCCCTGGCCGTAGCCGGATTGGGTCTATTCTGGTCGCCATTTGCCGCGTTATCCACCCGGATCTCCCTGCCGCGTCCGCTCCGCTGGCTGGTCCTCGGCGGCCTGGGCATCCTATGGACGAGCCTCAGCGCCGAGGCGGCCGTCATGCCGGTCATCTGTCGCATTTTCGGCGAATGGAATTTCAATCCCTGGCTCAACGCGCCCTGGTTGCCCCTTTTGGGTCTCGTCGTCACGCCGCTGGCGCTTTTGGGGCTGGCGTTCCTGCCGATTCCCCTGCTCTCCGGAATCGGCACGGCCCTGCTGCTCCTGGCCGCCTGGAGCTGCGAAGGGCTCATGCGCGTTCTCGCGTTTCTGGACGCCCACCATCTACTGCTGTCCCAGGCGGTGGTGCGGCCTGCCTGGCCGGAAATCCTCGGCTGCTTCGGCCTGCTGGCCGCCCTGGCCATCACTCTGGCCGGGAAACCCCGCCCCCTGGCCGCCATGGGCCTTAGCCTCGCCCTGCTCCTCGGTCCGACGTTCTGGCGCTCCCTGGCCGATCAACGCCAACAGGTCCAACTGACCGTACTCGACGTCGGCCAGGGGCAATCCGTGGCCGTCAGTCTGCCGGGCGGTCGGCGTCTGCTCGTGGACGCCGGCGGGTTGTTCGGCAATTTTGACGTGGGTCGATCGGTTGTGGGCGCATTTCTCACCGATAACCAGCCGCCGCGCCTCGACATGGCGTTTGCCAGTCACCCCCATGCCGATCATATCAAAGGCTTTGTGTCGCTGCTTGACAGGTTTGCTATCGGCGCATTTTTCGACAACGGCGGCACGCCCGAAGGAGCCCTTGCCGGGCCGATCGCCAAGGCCCTGGCCACACGGTGCATTCCCCACACGGCCCTGGCCGCCGGCGACCAGCTGGACCTTGGCGGCGGCTGCGTTCTTTGGGTACTTCACCCCGACAGCCCGGAGGCCCTGGACACCAATAACGGCTCCCTGATTTTGCGGCTGACCTGGAACGGTCGGGGTATCGCCCTCTTCCCGGGCGATGCCGAACGGGTCGTGCTCCGACGATTGGTCCGCCAAAACATCGACCTGACCGCCGACGTTCTGGTCCTGCCACACCATGGCTCTTCCACCAGTCTGGTGAAACGCTTCTACGCCGCCGTCGCCCCCAAGGTCGCCATCGCCAGCGCCGGCGACAGAGGGCTGTATCCATCCCCAAAAGTCGCCGCATCCCTGCAACGATTGTCCTGCCCCGTCTACGCCACCAACCACAACGGCGCGGTGACCGTCCGCTTCGACAATCCAGGCGCCCCGGCGGTCGTGGAAACCAGGACGGAAGAGAAAGAAGAGGGGAGGAAGAGCCTCCGGCGGCCAAAAGGGGCGCTGCCCCTTTTGGACTTCTCCGCCGGGGGGGTAATCCCCCCGGTCCCCCTGGCGGAAGACAGGAACATGCAATAAAGCGCGTCCGGAAAATATCCGAACGCGCTTTATTGAAACCAACGCAATCGTTGAGGGGTTCGGGGGCATCATGCCCCCGACGGGGCCTGGGGCAGCGCCCCAGCCTCTTCCTCTCCCCCAACTCTCCTCTAAAAATTAAAATTCAATTTTTTCTTCAGCGCCTCAAGGTTGCGGTGGGCGCGTTCGCGAGCGACGACATTGCCCTTTTCCAGGATATCCCAAACGAGGTTGGGATCGGCATCGAAGGCTTTACGCCGATCGCGGATGGGTTCCAGAAAAGCGGCCATGGATTCGACGAGCAATTTTTTGCAGTCGCCGCAGCCCCAGGTGGCGGCTTTGCAGCCTTCGACGATTTCCGGCAACCGAGCCGCATCGGTCAACAGTTCGTGATACGGGAACAGATTGCATTCCTTGGGATCGCCCGGGTCGGTCAGCCGGGCCCGCTTTTCGCAGGTCAACATGCTCATGACCTTTTTCTTCATGACCCCGGGCTCTTCGGACAGGCCTATGGCGTTGCCATAGCTTTTGCTCATCTTGCGGCCGTCGAGACCCGGCAATTTGGAATCCGGGGTCAGTAAGGCCTGGGGTTCGGGAAAGAAGTTGCCATACAGATTGTTGGAGCGGCGGGCGATTTCCCGGGTCAGTTCCAGGTGCGGCAATTGATCCTGGCCGACAGGAACGAACCCCGGCTTATACAGCAGGATATCCGAGGCCATAAGCACCGGATAGCCCAGAAAACCGTAGGTGGTCAGATCCTTGGCCGCAAGTTCCGTGAGCTGATCTTTATAGGTGGGATTGCGTTCCAGCCAGGAAACGGGTGTCACCATGGACAGCAACAAATGCAGTTCCACATGCTCTTTGATCTGCGACTGTTGGAACAGCACGCATTTTTCCGGATCAAGCCCGGCCGCCACCCAGTCTTTGACCAATTCCGGCACAAAGCCCTTGATGCGTTTGGGTTCGGCGTATTCTGTGGTCAGGGCGTGCCAGTCGGCCACAAAAAAATAGCATTCATGGGTCTCCTGAAGATCGACCCAATTTTTCAACACGCCGAAGTAATGGCCCAGATGCAACGGGCCGGTGGGGCGCATGCCGGAGACGATTCGTCTGTTTTCCTTGGGTGTGTTCTCGCTCATGCCAATTGTTCCATTACGTCGTGAAGGGTAGAATATAAAAGCGGCCACGACGGCCGCGACCTACAGCAACAGTTGGTACAACAAAGACACCGGCGGCAGGAGCAATTTTCCCAGCACGCCGGTTACGGCCAGGAGCAGTAGGACGAAAAAGCCCCAGCGGCCGAAGTTTATATAGCGGGCGGCCAGAACCGGCGGCAAAAAAGCAGCCAGCACATTACTGCCGTCAAGCGGTGGGATGGGCAGCAGGTTGAAAACGCCCAGGGCCAGATTGACCGAAACCCCGGCCGCCGCCATATAGGCGAGCGGTTCCAGGATTCTGAAGGTCAGGCTGCCGGGCAAGACCCCAATGCCCGCATACTCAATACCATGGACGATCAGGGCAAACAGGCCGGCCAGGAGAAAATTCATGGCCGGCCCGGCCAGGGCGACCAGCATCATTCCCTTGACCGGATTGCGGAAATACCGGGGATTTACCGGCACCGGCTTGGCCCAGCCGATCATGCGCGTCAACACAAAAGCCAGCGCGCCAATGAGATCCAAATGCTTTATCGGGTTGAAGGTCAATCGTCCGGCCAGACGTGGCGTCGGATCCCCCAGCCAGTTGGCCACGTACCCATGCGCCACCTCGTGAAAGGTGATGCCCATCAGTACGGGAACCAACAGAAGCGCGATTTCTTGAATCGCACGAGAAATATCCGGGAACATGGAGATGGCGGCTAGCACGAACGGCACGCCGGGGCAAGCTGTATCCCCAAAATGCCCAACGGACGGGAAACGGCTCAAGCCGTCTTCCGTCCGTTGATTGCGTATGTCCCAAAACGTGTCTGCGGTGTCTGGCAGCCCGGGAGCATCGTCGGAAGAAAGATTCCCCCGCCGGCCACGGTACGCTCGAAACGTCGCCCAAACGGTTAGGCCCCCGCGCCGACCTTTTCCATGGCCATGGCCACCTTGGCTTTGAGCTCGCCCAGATCCACGGATTTGACCACATAATAATCCGCCGCGATGGACTTCAAATCATGCTGGAAGCTGTCGTAGGCCGTGCTTAAAATAACCGGCACGCTCTGGTCTTTGCCACGGATCTCCTGGAGCAGATCCAGGCCGGAACGATTGCTGCCAAGTTTGATATCGAGCACCACCACATCGGGGACAACCCGGGCCATCAGCGGCAGGATCGCTTCCTCGCCATCCGAGGTCACGACCTCATACCCCTCGCCTTCGAGTTCTTCCTGATACAACATCCGAATATGCTTCTCGTCATCGACGACCAAAATTTTTCCGCTCATAGGTAAGCTCCTTGGGACACGACAAAAATTGCCATGAACCATGATGTCTTGTTTCAACTTATGCTGAAAACCCTTTCCCTGGTCAACCGTTTTCCCAGCGCGCTCGTCTTGATTCCCAAAGCCCCTCGCGCTACACAGTCAGTCTATGATTACCGTCACAATCAACGCGCAAAATCAACCCGTCACCTACCCCAAAATCAAGACTGTCTTACAACTGCTGGCCAAACTTAACCTCCGCGTCAACGACGCCCTGATCATCCGGGGCGACGAACTGCTGACGCCCGATCGGCATCTCCACGACGGCGACCACGTCACCGTGCGCATGGTCACCTCACGGGGATAACACCCCAACCGGCCATTGCGTCCCCATGGCCGGCCCCGCCGTTTCATACCGCAGGGGACACAACCCACAACAGACCGTCCTTCGCCACCTTCGTCGCGTTTGATAAGGATATCCGATGAAATGCAAACGCTGCGGCGCATTGGCCGCCGTAAAGCTGCCAAGCCACCATGCCGGCTTTTGCCCGGATTGTTTCGAACGTTTTTTTCAAAAGCAGATAGAGACGGCCGTGCGGCGTCACGGCATGATACAGCCCGACGACAAAGTGCTGGTGGCGGTCTCCGGCGGCAAGGACTCCCTGGGCCTTATCCGGGTGTTGTCGGAACTTGGCCACAATGTCGAGGGCCTGCATATCCATCTGGGCATCCCCGACGCCTCGGATCCGGTTTGTGAACGAACCGAGACCTACTGCCGGGAAAACGGCTTTCGACTGCATGTGTTGCGCATGGCGGAGGTGGGGCTGGCCATCCCCAAGGTCAAGGACGCCGTGCATCGCCCGATCTGCTCCGTGTGCGGCAAGATCAAGCGCCACTATTTCAACCGGTTTGCCTACGAGAACGGGTTTACGGCCCTGGCCACCGGGCACAACCTCGATGACGAGGTCGCCCGACTCTTTGCCAACACGCTGCGCTGGGATGCGGCCTACCTTGGCAGCCAGGGACCAACGTTACCGGCCGAAGGAAAGTTTGTCCGTAAAATAAAACCGTTGTGCCGCGTCACCGAATTCGAAACGGCGGCCTATTGCTTTTTCAAGGGCATCAATCACTGGAAGGCGGCCTGTCCCTACAGCGGCGGGGCCAGCTTCACCGGTCACAAGAAGCTCTTTGCCGATCTGGAGGAACGAAGCCCCGGCCAGAAGACGGCCTTTTACGAAGCCTTTCTGGCCAAAGGACGGCCCTATTTCGCCGGAGCGAGTCGCGAAGGGGCGCAGACGCTTTATAGCTGCGAGAAATGCGGATTCCCGTCATCGAGTGAAATCTGCGGCGTCTGCCGGATTCGCGATCTGGTGGAAAAAGCGGAAGCAGAGGATTCGGGCCGACCCTGACGGCCGGCCCGGGCCGGAAACGTTATCGGAGAAGCGCGCGCCGCAGCTCGCCGAGATAGCCTTCGAGCATGGCCGGGGTAATGTCCCCCATGTGACTGATCCGGAAGACCGGCGGACGGCCCTGGCTCTCCAGATCCTCATTGAGCTTGGCGTAACCGGGGTCGAACAGGTAGCCGCGCTGGCGCATGACCTCCTTGACGGCCTTGAGGTCGACAAAGGTCATGCCTTGCGGCACCACACCCGTTGTCACGGTCGGCGATCGAAAGCCCTCCTGGGCGAACGGCTCGAACCCGGGCAAGTCGCGCAGGAAGTTCACCGCCATTTCGCGCATGGCTGCGTGGCGGGCAAAACGGGCTTCGATGCCCTCGCCGTGCACGATATATTCGAGCTGCACGAACATCTGGTTGCCAAGGGCCCCATTTGGCGTGGACTGGGTCTGAAACTTCTCGGCCCGCTCCAGATGGCTCAGGATATCGGTCGCGTGGCCCCGGGCCGTCACGTGGCGGGCCTTGTCGATGGCCGCCGGGCTGACAAAACCGATGCCGAAGCCGGCATGGAGCCCAAGGGACTTCTGGGTGGCCGAACAGTACATGTCGCAGCCCGAGGTCGCGATCTGGCTTGGCGCGCCGCCCAGGAGACTCACGCCGTCAACAAGGGCCAACGCCCCGTGGGCCTTGATGCAGCGACTCAGGGTCGTCACGTCGTTGGCGACGCCGGTTGAGGTCTCATTGTGAGTGATAGCCACGACAGCCGGCTTGTGCTCGACCAGGGCCGCTTCAAGGACGGCAGGATCAATGGCCCGCCCCGGCTCGAAAGACAACAATACGGCTTTTTTGCCGTTTTCCACGGACATTTTGTGCCACAGGTCGCCAAACGCGCCAACCGAGACATGGAGAACGGTTTCCCCCTCCGCCACCAGCGAACGCAGGGCGGCCTCCATGGCCGTGGATCCCGACCCCAGAAACAAAATGGTTTTATAGTCGTCGGGAAGGGCAGCGATTTTTCGCAAATCCTCGAAGATGGGCCGAAACCGTTTGGCGTTCTCGGTATCGCGGTGGCCGTATTCAGGCCAGGCTCCGGCCGCACGCACCTCGGGTCGCAAATAGGTCGGTCCGGTGATAAAAAGCTTCAGATCCGAAAAGGGCGCATCTGACATCTGGCAAATCCCCCTGTTGCGGTAAGGGGGCGCATCCTACGGCAAAAGGCAACCCCGGGCAATCGGGCGGCCAAGCCCCGACTTGCGGGCATGAGACCTGCAATACTCCTGGGGATAGGAAAATTTGGCCAGACAAGGAGAGTCAGCCATGTCGCGCATTTTCGCCGTGTTCGCGATGCTTCTCACCGTCACCGCCTGCGCCCCGGTGGGCAATGGCGAAATGGAACGGCTGTTTAATAAGCCCAATAACGACGCCCTGACCCAGATTGAAGGACGTCAGGATTTCCGTACGTTCCGGCAAAAAATGCCGTCCTGCCTTCTCCCGTAGCCGTCCACGGCCGGGCTCCGTTGTGTCGTTTCCCGGAGCCCAGGCGAGACGCGGCGTGATGCCCCCGTACAAAGACACGGGGACAACACAACGGCAGAATGTTTGACAATGGCCCTTTGGCCGGAAGGACGCCTGACGTCCTCCCGGGGCCACGCGCGAAGCACGCGTTGGATGCGCAGGGATGGTGTCGCCGGAAGACCGGGCGACCGTACAGCTAGGAAGCGGATTTTTCCGTCGTGTCCGGAGCGGCGGGTTCGGCGGCGTCGCCGGCCTCTTCAGGTGTCCCTTCCGGATAGATGATCTGTCCCGTGGCCTCGTCGTAAACCGGGCCTTCCTCGGCATCGCCGCGCAGGGACTTGCGCTGGACTTTTTCTTCTTTCTTTTTCTTTTTGGCCAGTTCCTTGGCCCGCTTGGCAAATGTATATGCGTTTTTGGCCACTTGTCCTCCAGTGTCGGGGTGTTATGGCAAAACAGGGGCTCAACCGGGGCAGCCCGAGCCGTTGTCGACAAGCCATGAAACGTGAGCAGGAAAAAGAGAGAGGATGACGTTTCGTTTTAACCCTACCGGAAATCGGTCCTGGGGAAAAGGGAAATCATCCGGATCGAAAGCAGGCTCCCCTTCCCCCCGCCCGGCCCCAGCAAACCACCACCGCCATCTTGCCCCCCGCCCGGCCCGGCGCTATAGGCTCCCCATGCACGAGCCTGAAATCATCCTCATCCGCGTTTCCGGCGAGGACAAGGCCGGCCTCACCGCCGCCATCACCGCCGAACTGGCCAAGTACAAAGCCGATATCCTCGATATTGGACAATCCGTCATCCACGACACCCTGTCGCTCGGGATTCTGGTCAAGGTGCCGACCTCGGCCGAATCCACGCCCTTTCTCAAGGATCTGCTGTTTTGCGCCCACAAACTCGGCGTCAATCTGACCTTCACGCCGGTCGACGCTGCCAGTTATGAAACATGGGTGAACGCCCAGGGCAAGGCCCGACGCATTGTGACGCTGCTCGCCCGCCGGCTCAATGCCGAACATATTGCCGCCGTCACCGGCGTCATTGCCAGAAACAGCCTCAATATCGACGTCATCACCCGGCTTTCCGGCCGGGCCACACTCGATGCCGCCACCTCCCCGCGCATGGCCTGCGTGGAATTTTCCGTCCGCGGCACGCCGGCCGATCTGACGGCCCTCAAAAGCGAATTTCTGGCCATTTCCGGCGAGATGGGCGTGGACATCGCCATTCAGGAAGATAACGCCTTTCGCCGGAACAGGCGGCTGGTGGCCTTTGACATGGATTCGACCCTGATCGCTGCCGAAGTCATCGACGAACTGGCCAAGGCCGCCGGCGTCGGACAGCAGGTGGCGGCCATCACCGAATCGGCCATGCGCGGGGAAATCGACTTCAAGGAAAGCCTGCGCCGCCGGTTGCGTCTGCTGCGAGGACTGTCCGCCGATACCCTCGAAACCGTGGCCGGCCGCATTCCCTTAAACGAAGGCGCCGAACGCCTCATCACCAATCTCAAACGATTCGGCTACAAGATCGCCATCATTTCCGGCGGGTTCACCTACTTCGGCCTGCGGCTCAAGGAACGGCTTGGCATAGACTACGTCTTCGCCAACGAACTGGAAATCGTGGACGGCAAACTCACCGGCGAGGTGGTCGGCGAAATCGTGGACGCCGCCAAAAAGGCCGAAGTCCTGCGGATGATCGCGGACAAGGAATCGCTGTCCCTGCAACAGGTCATTGCCGTCGGCGACGGGGCCAACGATTTGTCCATGCTTGGCATCGCCGGACTCGGCATCGCCTACCATGCCAAACCGGTCGTCAAAAAAGGAGCCGGACAGGCCATTTCGACCCTGGGCCTCGACAGCATTTTATATCTGGTCGGCGTTCGGGACCGTGACACGCTTTCGTAACCGGTTCGCTTCCAACGACGGCCCCCTGACGCGATTGACGGCCCTTGCCGAAATTGTCACATTTTTGCCATAAGGATGTGACCGGAACCGGTTCGTGATATGGGTTCTCGTCAAGGACGCCACACGGACGATTCCCCGTTGGCAAACCCCAGGAGCCCTGCCTTGGAAACCCCGCTCGATCAAGCGATCCACAAGCTGAAGGTGGATGTGCTGCAGATGATGCATCTGGCCCAGGATGCCGTGCGCAAAGCCGTGTCCAGTCTGTTGGAGCATGACCCCGCCAAAGCCCGCGAAGTCATCGACGCGGACCGCGAAATAAACGAATTTGAATGTCGCGTGGACTCGGAAAGCCTCAAAATTCTGGCCCTGCACCACCCGGTGGCCAAGGATCTCCGCTTTATCGTGGGTTCCATGCGCATGCTGGTCAACATCGAACGGCTTGGCGACGAAGCCGTCAATATCGCCGAACGCGTGCTGGTGCTGACCAGTGAACCGCGCCTGCCCATGCATGACAACCTGCGGCAGTTGGCCGACCTGGCTCTGGAGCTTTTGCAGTCCTGCATCGCCTGCTACATGGACCTCGACGCCGAGGCCGCCGTCGACATCATCGAACAAAACGCCGCCGCCCTGGAACTCAACGTCCGTATCTTCCGGGAAGTGACCAGTGAGATGATCCGGGAATCCCGACCCGTGGAACGGGCCGTGCAGCAATCCTTCGTGGCCCACAGCCTGAAGCGCATCTGCGATCAATGCGCCAACATTGCCGAATCGACCATTTTTATCCGCAAAGCCATCGACTACAAACACAAGTGCACGCCGCTGCCCGGCGAAACTCCGACCTGATTGCGGCGCGGCCGTTTCTCCACGCATCACAAAAAAAAGGTCGGATATCCTCCGACCTTTTTTATCGCGTCCTCTTCGACCGCCAAGCGTCGCGCACCACACGTGAGAAAAGACCCCACGCCCTCATCTGACAGCGCCAGCACGCCTCGCCCTACTGCTGCTGATCAAATCGCCTGCTGCGATTGCGCTGGTACTTGTTGACCGCATTGATGTGTTCGTCGAGCGTCCGGCTGAACTTGTGTTCGCCCTCGCCCGTGGACACAAAATAATAATAGTCGTGGGCTTCCGGGGAGGCCACGGCCTGGAGGGATTTCAGGCCCGGCGAACAGATGGGACCGGGCGGCAGGCCGGGACGCGTATAGGTATTGTAGGGATTGGCCGTATCCTCAAGGTTGGCCCGGGTCAGATTGCCGGTATACCTGTCGCCCAGGCCGTAGATGATCGTCGGATCGGTCTGCAGCAACATGCCTTTGAGCATCCGGTTGGCGAAAACGCCGGCCACCCGGGGGCGTTCGGCATCCACGCCTGTCTCTTTCTCCACAATCGACGCCATGGTGACGACGCCAAGCAATTCCTTGCCGGCCGGCTTGGCACCGGGCCAGACGTTTTCGGCCTGCCGCCAGAATTCCTTCAGCATGGCCTCAACGACATAGGCGCCGTCGTCACCGCGCTTGCGGGTCAACAGATAGGTATTGGGGAACAAAAAACCCTCGGCCGTGGCCGCCGGGATATTGTACTTTTTAAGCAGCACGGGATCACTGGCCGCCCGGAGAAACGCCGGAGCCGAACACAGCCCGGCCTCTTCGGCCGCCCGGGCAATCTGACGCATGGTCAGCCCTTCGGGCGCGGCCAGTTTATGCTGTATGGGTTTGGATGTGGTCAGATAGTCGAGCAGATGCATCGGCGTCCAACCCGTGCTGACCTCAAATTCGCCAGCCTTGATCTTGCTGCTTTTGTCCGTGACCCTGGCCAACACTCGAAACCCGGTGGCGTCGCGCAAGACGCCCTCGGACACCAACATGGCGGCCACGGCCTCGAAGGATTGGCCGGGTTCAATCAAAATGGCCTTGGGCTGGCCGGGCGTCTGGGGAGGAACAGAGAGGAAGGCATAAAAATGGTAGCCAAACAGCCCGCCAAAGGCGAGCAGGAAAAACAACAATCCCAGCATTATGGATCGAAGCATAGCTCCCCGCCGTGCAGATAGCGTTCCAAAATAACCGCCGCCGCCTGGGCATCCAGACGCGCCAGCAATTCCTTGCCGGAGAAACCGGCCTCCCGCAACCGCTCGGCCGCTTCCTCGGAGGAAAGGGCCTCATCTGTGAACACGACAGGCACCGCCGTTCTTCGTTGCAACCGTCCGACGAATTTACGAATCTGTCGGCCGGTCAACCCCTCATCGCCCCCTGCCCGGGCGGGGTACCCCACAACGATCCTGGCGACACGCTCCCCCTCGATAACGTCAAGCAGCTCGCGAAACAAGCCGTCCCGAGTCTCCCAAGTCACAATTCGCAACGGGAAGACCACCCGTCCGTCCGGATCCGTCATGGCCAATCCGACCCTGACCTGACCGTAATCGATGGCAAGTATGCGTGGCATGGTGGTGAAGTGACGCGCTGAGGGGGGGTGGGGGTCGTCGGCGGCGTAGGTGGGGGGTGGACGTGTGACGGGGCTGACATGCGCCT
>Ga0183100_1000823_pt1 | contig 19521 bp, 18 predicted proteins | sample Biomet2_FD_127789 | JGI IMG/M metagenome (GOLD analysis project Ga0183100, IMG submission 127789) | Microbial communities from bioreactor (seeded with anoxic lake sediment) at LBNL, California, USA - Biofuel metagenome 2 | ecosystem: Engineered > Bioreactor > Anaerobic > Unclassified ...
CGCCGCCGCGGCCCGCGGGAGGGCCGCGGGACGCCGCCGCTGCGGTCGCGGCCGGGGCGGCGGGTTTGGTGACGACAGCGGCGGCGACGGTCGGAGCGGCCGTCACGGTTGTGGCGGGGGCCGGCGTTGCCGGAGCGGCCGCAACCGGCTTGGCGGCGGGAGACGCGGCCCGGCGTTCGGCCACACGCACCGGAGCCTGGGCCGCGGCGGAGGCCGTCAGCGGCTGCACGCCGGCGTTATCGAGCGAGGCCACCAGTTCGCCCTTGGCCAGACCGGCCGTATCGGCAATGGCCTCGATACACCGGGCCGCCAACAGCTTCGAGCCGGTGCCGGAAATATGCACGCCATCCTCGGCCCGCAATTTCACCACATCGCCGTCCGGCATTCTGGCCACCGGGGCAAATGCGCCGGACGGATCGGCCAGTACGTCCTTGACGTCGATAAACGAGGTGCCGGGCAGGCTTTTGGCCGTTTTGGCCAACACGCCGTTGACGTGGACCATCTCGGCGTTAAACGCCGCATCGCCCATGACCGGAACGCCGATGAAATAGACCTTGGCCGACGGATCTTCGGAACGAATGATGGTATGGAGCCGGGTCAGCCGGCTGGCGTAGGCGGCGTCCCACTCACTTGAGCCAAACGCCGTGGAGTGGCCCGCCGTGACGGGCAGGCGTTTGTTGTCGTTGGCCCCGAGCATGATCAGCACCACATCGGGATGATGCGTCTTGACCTGGCTGGTCAGATTGGCATCCCAATCAAAAAAGGCCGGATTGGCCAACCCGCTCGACACCTTGCCCAGGTGGGCGAAGGTCACGCCCGGGCGGTTGGCGAAGGTGGTTTCAAGCTGTTTGCCGAGCCCGATGGACAAGGAATCGCCCACAAGCAGAATCCGATGGCCGCGGTCGCTGGAGGCAACCTCGCACCGGGTCGCGCCGGCCACGGGCAAGGCCGGCGGCAGAATCAGGGAGGCCATCAGAACGGCCAGGAAAAAAGCCTGACACGGGTTTCGCATAATAACACCTCATTGCCCTGACCGGACGGCGTCTGCAACGCATCGCAGACGGCGCGCCCTGGCGGCGGCATGATAATGTAAGAATCGCGACCCGGGATGGTTTTAAAATCTTAAACAGCCAGTGCGCACCAATGCGCCGGCCAGGTGGTCGGGGCTTGCGCTGACGCTGCATTTTTTATTAACGATTTGAGGTCGTTAACCCGCAGCATCGCCACCATCTCCATCCCCCGTCCCAGGTCTTCGCAACACCAGAACGGAGGAGGGTTTTACAAGAAGGATACCAAAACGGTGGCGAAGGGATTGAAACGGGGGAAAAACTAAAACTGAAAGTAAATAAACGGCAGCACGCCGTCCGGGCCGAGCTTGAGAATGCACGCGGCCGCCAGTCCCAGGGCCGCACCCTGCAGCGGTAACGGCAGCCACTCGAAGCTTTTGCGAAAATGGTCGCGCCCCGACAGGCCAAGCAGCTGCACCCCGAGGACGATGCAGACCAGCACAAGGCAGGTCGGACGGAAGCCCGCGCCGTCCGAGGTCCAGAGGGCCACGCGTTTGAGGATGTCCACGGCCTTGCCCGCGTCTTCCGCACCGAAAAAGACCCAGGCCACGTTGACGAAGGCAAACGTCACCGTCCAACACAGGACTTTCCAGACGCCTGCCCTGACCGGAGACGGCGTTTGGACCAGACCGGCCGCTTCCCGGGCCGCTGCCCGCGCCGTCCGTATTTCCCTGACGAGATGGGTGAGGACCAGCCCGAAACCGTGGAAAAATCCCCAGACCAGGAAATTATAGGCCGCCCCGTGCCACAATCCGCCAAGGGCCATGGTCGTCATCAGATTGAAATACTTGCGCGCCCGGCCTTTCCGGTTACCCCCCAGGGAAATATACAGATAATCACGAAGCCAAAGGGAAAACGTGATATGCCACCGTCGCCAAAAGTCCTGCAGACTGAGCGAGACATAGGGGGCGTTGAAGTTGTCCGGAATGTCAAAGCCCATAAGCAGCCCGACGCCCTGGGCCAGATCGGAATAGCCCGAGAAGTCGCAATAGATCTGAGCCGTGTAGGACAGGATGCCGACCAGCACCGCAATCGAGGAATAGCCTTCCGGCGCGCCGAAGGTCGTGCGCACGATGTGCTCGGACAAGTAACTCGACAAAATGATTTTCTTAATCAGCCCCCGGGTCAGCAGATAGAAGGCCCGGGTAAAATCCACGGATTCCATCTGATTTTTTTTGAGCTGGGGCAGAAAATTGCCGGCGCGCAGGATCGGGCCGGACAGGATGGTCGGGAAAAAGGAAATGAAACAAAAGACTTCGACCATGCTGCGTTCGACCTTGGCCGGATCGCGGTACACGTCGATGGCGTAGGACATGCCCTGGAAGGTGAAAAAGGAAATGCCGATCGGCATGATGACGTCGAGTAATGGCACCGGACTTTTGACAGAGAGCGTGTGGAAAAGCCAGTCCGCCGAAATATAGAGCATCTCATAATATTTAAAAAATATGAGCATGCCCAGGGCAAAGGCCACGTAGAGGACGAGGCAAAAGCGTCGAAACCGGGCATCGGAGGTCTCGGCAAAGACCACGGCGAAAAACCAGGTCATGAAGCTGAAGACGAGCAGGATCAGCAGAAACTTGGCGTTAAACGACGCGTAAAAGATGTAGGAGGCCAACAACAAAAATAACCGGTAGAGGCCCGTGCGGGACCGCAGCATCCAGTTAAGCGGCAATATGACGGCAAAAAACAGGGCGAATTCAAAGCTGGTAATATTCATCGCGACGCTTTTGCGACCTCCGGGAAGTGAGGCGCAAGCTAGCTTTGCCGCCGCCAAAAGGCAACCGGCTTGCGGCGTTGCCGGCAAACGTCAGGAGCCTGACACCCTTGCTTTTCATAATATATTTTCATTTCAGCAGGTTGCCAAAAATCACGTTTCGGTCCAATATTTGCTACGCCATGAGAACTCCCTGGTCGGGAAGTCCGGCCGGTGGCAAACTCCGCAAAAACCGCAGAACCCGGTGACGCCCATGGCCCAAGCCGTTCGAAAACCGCGCCCCAGACGTCGACAGCATCTTGTGCCGACGCTCTTGCTTATGGTCGCGTGTCTCGTCGGCCTGCCCCGGGTCATCCATCCCGAAAAAATTCCCCTGCCCGCATCCCGGCCGGAAATCGCCAGTCCCGATGCGCTGCAAACCCTGGTCGCCAATCTCAATCTGGAAGAACCGACGCCGCAGCCCTCCCCGGACCGGCACGTCCTGCGGGCGCCCGTGGTCCCCTTCATGGTGCGGCTGGCTGTCGATCCCCGGGCCACGCATCCCGAGAGCGGCCCTGTTCCCGTACGCCGCCTCGCCCTTTTGGGCAGTCCCGGCCAACGCCTGCGCGTGGTCTGCCTGAGCGCCCCGCCGGCTACGCCCGAACCGGCCCCCCGTGTGGCCGCGCTCGCCGCCCGCCACGACAACGTCAAAAATCCGTCAACGCCGTCTGTCCCGGCCTCAACCGAGGTCGGAGGTTTCTCTCCAGCCCCGCCGGCCAAGGCTGGCGCAGCCGTACCGGGACGTTGCGTGCTCGTGGCCGGGGACTCCCTGTCCATGTATCTGGCCGAAGCCCTGCGCCCCATGCTGGCCGGCCGCCCTGGAACGGCCTTTATCGCCCGGGGCAAAATCGCCAGCGGTCTGGCCCGGCCCGACTTTTTCGATTGGGAGCGCGAGATGACCCAGCTCGCCGCCGCCCATCGCCCGGATACCGTGATTGTCATGATCGCGGCCAATGACAATAAAACCATGACGCGTCCGGATGGCGTGAAGGTGGCCTTCGGCCGCCCCGGCTGGGAAGCGGAATATACCCGGCGGATACAGCGCTTTGTCGAGCTGTCCCGGCGCGGCAATCCCAACGCCCGGATTTACTGGGTCGGCGCGCCGGTTATGGCCGATCCCCGGCTCAATGCCGATGTGGCCGCCATAAACGCCGTCATCGCCCGGCAACTGGCCGCCCTGCCCGGTTGTCATTTTGTGGATGTCTCGCGCACCCTGGCCGACGCCGCAGGCCGCTACGTCGAAGCGTTGCCGACCCCGGGCGGACCCCGACCGGCCCGGACCAAGGATGGCGTGCACCTCGCGCCCTTCGGCGCCAGACTGCTGGCCCATGCCACCCTGGCTTCCATGAGCCCGACCGTGGCCGAATTAAACGAGCCCTAAGCCCGCCCCCGGCCTTTACCCGTCTTTTCCCCCATGGTAGAGGCGCCCCATGGAAGAAGAACTCATCCTGCGAAAAATTCTCGAGGCCCAGCGCGCCATGGTCGTCGAATTGCGCCTGCTCCGCCAAGCCCTGACCGGACAGCCCGTACGTCCGCAAGGAGCCGCAGCCAAGGCCGCCGCCCCGGCAAAACCCAGGGCCGTCACGCCTTCCCCGGAGCCGGAGACCCCAGAGCCGGAAACCCCGACGCTGGCCGCCCAAGTGCAACCCGTCCCCAGACCTCCGGTCGAGACTGCGCCGCCCGTGGCCGCAGCGCCTCCGGCCGCCCAGGAAAACGCCGCGCCCCAGGCCCCGGCGCCCGTTTTGGAGCCCGAAGCCGAACCGGAAGTCGAATCCCAGCGCCTCCCCGAACCGGCCCCGGAGCCTCTCGCCCCCCCGGCCCGAAAACAATCCGGCGGCATGTTGACCATGGATGAGTTGGCGGACCTCGGCGGACAGTTTTTGGATCCCGGGCAACGCAACCGCGCCAAGGTCCAATCGGTCGACGCCTCGGATTTAAGCGGCTCCATTCTCGACGAAATCAAAGCCAAGAACAAAGCCAAACGCAGCGCCTTCGCCGAATTTGAAAAATTCGGCCGCGACCGCTAGCCGACTGCGACAGCACCCTGGCCAACGAGCCCCCGGGATAGCCGGGATGCCATTTGGCACTCCCGGTTTTCCTGTACGTCTGTCTCAAGCGGCCAAAGCGGAACCACCCAGGCGCGGGGCAAGGCCCCGACTGCGGCGGTTACCAGCGGTTGGGCATAATCCGAAGCCAATTGTGCGGGATGTATTTGCGGAAATCCTTGCCGACCTGCCACAGACGCATGAGGCGTCCTTCGATGACCAGCGAGCAGGGGCGGCAACGCAGGGAATGGTAGCGTTTGGGCAGTTGGAAGCGATTGTTGGCGGAGAGCACCAGATCCAGCGAAGCGGTCTGGTGGCGCACAATCAGGGATTCCGGGAAAAAAACGGCACTTTTCAGCCGTGGAGCTAAGGCGGCAAAAAGCGTGTCGTGGATGACGGAAAACGGCTGGGACGCCAGCCGGGCGTTTTCGGACGGCACGTTGTCATTGGCGACAAAGGCCACCGGCCCCTCCGGTAACGCGGCATAGGCGCCCGGATGCCGGGCATCCGCGACGCGAATGTCCCCAAGCCCGATCGACTGGAAGATCTCCCCGGTACGCTTGGCCAGGACGGGATCCTGTTCCACCCCGATAAGCCGTGTTTCCGCCACGCCGTTGCGCTTGGCCTGCAACCAGGCCGCCGCCAACAAAATGCCGCTCCCCGTACCCAGGTCGAGCCCCAGAAAAGGCTCCGCCACCGTCCCCGGCGCCAGGGGACGGTTGGCGATCGAACGAAAGATATGGGCCGCCCGGGGCAGGTCCGCCAACGAACGCAAATGCCGGGCCGTGCCCTGCATCGCCGCAGCCGGACCACCGGCGTCTTCTTCGGACCACAGATCGTAAAAACGGCCCAGCAGGGAACTGAGTTCTTCCAGGGAAACGGCATGCGTTTCCGCGCCGGGAAAAACGGACGCGTGGAAATATTTGAGCAAAAAACTCAGAATATCGGCATCGGTCATCGGCAATGTCGGATTGGCCAGCCGCGCACAATCCCCAACCAGGGGACCGGGACGGAAGAATTGACGCGAAATAACGGTATCGCTGCCGTGTTGGGCAGCGGGAATCGTTTTCGACGGGGCGGACTCGACGTCGTTTTCTCGGGACATGGCGGCCTTCCTCGGGATGACGGACAGGGCCGGCGGAAAAAAAGACCGACCCGGTGTAACCCATGCAGGTTTAATGCCGTCTTCATATTTGCCCGAAATCGGAGAGTTGAGGCCAGACCACAAAAGGCGTAAGGCCGTGGCGTGCTCCAACATACCTTTGTCCATCTGCCCGGTCTTGGCCCCTCCACCGAACGCCGCCTCTGGGCGGCCGGCATCCTGACCTGGGACGATTTCCTGTCGGCCAAGGAACCACTGACCTCCGTCAAAATGCCCCTTTGGCGGGCCACCCTCGAAACCTCCAAGGAACGCCTGGCCGCCGGGGATGCCGACTGGTTCGGCGACCGCCTGCCCCCCGCCGAAGCCTGGCGGCTGTTTTTTGATTTTCGTGACGCTCTGGCCTGCGTTGACATCGAAACCGACGGCACGCCGCAAAACGAAATTACCGCCGTGTCCTTTTACGATGCCCGGGAAACCGTGCGCACCTACGCAAACGGCCACAATCTTCAGGATTTTACGACTGACATCCGCCAAAGCAAGGTGCTCGTCACCTTCAACGGCCGCTGCTTCGACGCCCCGGTCCTCAAATCGCATCTGGGCGCGGTTCTGCCCGAGGCCCACATCGATCTGCGCAGCGTCCTGTGCGGCATCGGCGTCAAAGGCGGCCTCAAAAAATGCGAGGAGCGCTACGGCGTCAATCGTGGCGATCTGACCGGGGCCGATGGCTATTTTGCCGTCATCCTGTGGCGGGAATACAGCCGCAGCGGCGACCCGGCCCTGCTTGAGACCCTCCTTGCCTACAACGCCGCCGACGTGCTGGCCCTGCCGGTATTGCTGGCCCACGCGATAAACGAGCTGCTCGACGCCACCCCCTTCGCCGACCAATATCATTTGCCGATTCCCGCCCCCGGCGACAATCCGCATGCGCCCGATCCAACCGTCCTGCGCCGTTTGGCCTGGGCCTTTTCGAGGAAATAAGGCGAAGAGGGGGGGAGGGGGAGAGGGAAGAGCGGGGCGCTGCTCCACGACAGAAGGGTGAAGCGGGGCGCTGCCCCGACCCCCGCCGGGAGGGGATGATCCCCTCCCGGACCCTCCGCGGTGGCGACGGGAAACTATGAAGGCCTGTGCAGGCGGCGCTCGAAATCGTATTCGCGGGAGGTGACGTGATCTTCCAGCCGCCGGATGCGCCGGTCGAGTCGGTCGAATCGCTGTTTGACCCGGCGCAGGGCCTCGCCCCGGGACGAGACGTAATCGTTATAAAAGGCGCGTTCCTCGTCGGAATCCGGCTCCAGCACCGGCTCCGGCTTCATGAGGAAACCGGCGATGAGATACGCGGCCACCATGGGCCACACGCCAGTAAACGGCGTCAGCACCAGGACAAAAAGGCGCAGCCACAGCACCCGCACCTCAAGAAACCGGGCCAGCCCCTTGCAAACGCCCAGAAGCAGGCCCGACCGGGAACGGTACAGGCTGCTCAACCGCCATTCGCTAGTGCGCCGCATCGGATTTCCCCTTGCCCGTGGGGTCGAGCACCAGGGTTTCCAGATTTTCCACGCGATCTTCAAGCCGGGCCAGACTGCGATGGATCTCCTGGAGCAGCCGGGCTTCCTCGGCGTCGTCCCCGCGCGTCCCCGGAGCCGCCGGCCGAAACAGCCGCACCCCGAGCAGCACAATAACGCCAAGCAGCGCCAGGGCCACAAGCGTGGCCCCAGCCATAACCAGCATCGTCAACAATCCCATCATCGCAGCATCCTTGGGGCCGTTTCGTTTAGGGCAGCGCCCGCCGCGAACCCTCGGAGCCCTCGGTCTGCATTTCACTCACCAGACCCTGCAGGGCATTGGCCTGTTCGGCCAGATCCTCGACAGCGCGGGCCGATTGCCCCATGGCCTGCGCCGTTTCATCGGAAATCCGGTTGATCCGTTCCACGGTGCGCCCGATCTCTTCACTGGCCGCCGATTGTTCCTCGGCCGCCGTGGCAATGGAACGCACCTGATCGGCAACGATTTCGACCAGCCCGACAATGGCCGTCAGGGCCTCGCCGGAACGCTTGGCCAAAGACGTGGCCGATTCGACATTCTCCACCGTCTTGTCAAAATTCGCCAGATTCCGATGGGTGCCGTCCTGGATGCCCTTGATGGCCTCCCCGACCTGTTTGGTGGCGGCCATGGTCTTTTCCGCCAGCTTGCGCACCTCGTCGGCCACCACGGCGAACCCGCGCCCGGCATCGCCGGCCCGGGCCGCTTCGATGGCGGCATTGAGGGCCAGCAGATTCGTCTGGTCGGCGATATCGGAAATCACGTTCATGATGGCCCCGATATCCTCGGCCTGCCGTCCCAGCGTTCCCATGTCGCTTTTCAAAATCCGGGCCTGTTCGGCCACGCCGGCAATGCCCTGCACCACATTGGCCACGGCCGTGGCTCCGTCTTCGGCCCGAAGCCGGGCCTGTTCGGCCGTATCCGAGGCCTGGGCGGCGTTTTTGGCCACTTCCAGCACCGTGGAATTGAGCTGATCCATCGACGTGGCGGCGTCGGCCACCTGATGTGATTGATCCTCGGTCCCACGGCGCGACTGCTCGATTTGGGCCGCCAACTGTTGGGATGCCGCCGAAACCACGCCAACCACGCCCTCAATCCGGCCGGCGGCGTGCAGCATGCCTTCGACCTTGGCGTTTTCGGCCATCCGACAGGCCTCATCGGCCTTTTCCCGCTCGGCCCGGGCCTGGGTGGCTTCGGACTCCGCCCGTTCCTTGGCCTGATCCACCTCGACCATCCGTTTGCGGATATCCCCGGCCATGGCCACAAGCGCTTTGGCCAACGTGCCGGTTTCGTCCGTGTGCCGCACATCCAGGGACTGCGAGGTGTCGCCTCTGGAAACCGCGTGGGCAAATCCCACGCACCGGGCCAGCGGGCGGGTCAGCATCCGCGCCATCCACCAGGCCAGGACCGCAAAAATCACCATGCTGCCCAATCCGGCCAGACCAATATTTCTGAGAATGGCGTCCCGCGCCTGCAGGGTTTCGGAAATATCCAGACCGATAAAAATCATCCCGACGATCTTGTCGAAATTCTTGAGCGGTTGATAGGCGGTCCGATAGATATGGTTGAAGATGCGATTATCGCCGGTAAACGTCTTGCCCTGACGCAGCACCACGTCAAGGATGGTCGGATTGTCCAGCTTGGTCCCGACAACCCGCTGCCCGTTGTTTTCAAGGGAGGTGGACACCCGGGTGTCTTCGTAGAAAATGGTGGCGTCGGCCCCCAAATCTTTTTTCAGGCCATCGACCAGGGAGGAATTCTTGCTGAGATCCTGACCCACGACGACCACGCCGACAATGGCGTTCTCTTTTTTGATGGGCGCATAGGCCCGAATGGAAAACCGCACGATATTGCCGGATTCAAACAGGCAGCAGGGCTCGCCGGCCAAGGCGCGGCGCACGCCTTCCTGGTTCCCGACATTGTCGCCGGCCGCGTCCGCATGGGCCCGGGCCACCACATCGGCCTTGGCGTCGGTGAAGAGCACCAGATCCGCTTTGCCGCCGGATAAAAGCGCCTGCCCGAGTTCCCGCAACCGGGGACCATTGCCCGCCACGACCGCATCAATGACATTGGGTCGCAGGGCCTGGGTCCGGGCCATTTCCGAAAATGTTTCCTTATGGGTATCTATCTGTCGATCAAAGACATTGAGATAACTTTGCACTGCCTGGGCCGTGATCGTTTCGTAGCCGTCCCGCACGTAATAATACGCAACGCACAAGACAATACCCACGGTCGCGACCACGGACGCAATGACCAGCGTTATGACTTTGGCCGAGATGGAACTCCGCATATATCCCCCTCGATGTTGCCCAGCGGCCCGACTATCTCGATAAGACTTCCGAGACTCGCGGCTTTCCGGACCCGCCTCACGGCAGGGGTGGCGCTGATGGGTAACGCCTCTGTAACAACACCGAAACGAGGAAGCAAGAATCCTGTCCTAAAAAAAACGGCCGCTTCTCTTACAGTTTTTTCAAAAAACATACAGAAACGACGCGTTACAACTTTTGACTCTACTGGGCATTGTCACTGCTATAACAACATGCATGAACACTTTAGCAAGGTTATTTTTTACTTTTACCAATACGCCATTTCCCCAAAATCCACCACGCCGTCACGCAAAATGCCTGAAGTCACGATTTTCCCAAAAGGTGTTTCCCTTGCGACACGCGTTTCCCCCGGTCGGGGGGCGAAGCGTTTCGTTCATTTTTTCACGCCAATAGAACCAGAAAACCACAGAACGTCTTCGTATATTGTTCTTTTTATCACATATTCGACAGCCCAAGAGATCACGGACGACCGAGCCGCCGGTCAAAATCGAACTCCCGCGAGGTGACATGGGACTCCATCCGGGCAATGCGCGCATCCAGCCGTTTGATCCGGTCGGACAGCCCATGGGCGGCCTGCCGCACAGGGCGCGGGTCACACCCGGCCTCTCCGGCCGGGGCCGCCCGCAGCAACAGGCCGCAGGCCAGATAACCGACCAAAACCGGCCAGCCCACGGTCAAAAACAGCACGATGGCAAAGGCCCGGACAAGCCAGGCCGGCAGTCCCAGCCAATCGGCCAGTCCCCGGCACACGCCGAGCAGCATCCCGTGGCGTTCCCGATACAATCGACGTCTTCCCTGACAGCCCAGTCTCATGATTGGCCATCCTTGCGCCTTTCGCCCGGCAGCAGGGCTTCCAGATTTTCGACCCGGTCTTCCAACCGCGCAAGCGTGCCCTTGAGTTCTTCGAGCAGCGCCACGGTCCCGGCGTCGTCGGTCCGACTGAGGCGGGCGTCACGTCGCCGCAACTCCCACACCACGAAAATCGCGGCGATAACCAGCAACAATTTAAAAAGAAACGGGATGCCGTCCGGCATCATGACATGGCCAAACCCAGGATGAGCAAACACGCGCTACCCTCTTTTCAAATGTCCTGACCATCGAGGGGGTCTGGGGGGAATCATTCCCCCCAGCGGGGTCCGGGGCCGCGCCCCGTCTTGCGTCTCTCACTCCCCACCACTCCCCCTGCCCCTCTCCCCACGTCCATCTCCCCACGCCCCTCTACCCCTGCCGTTTGGCCTTGAGACGGGCCAGCTCGCGCTCCACATCCTCGTCGGCCTCCAACCGGTCAAACCGGGCTTCGAGGCTCTCACCTGCGGCGTGGCGCACCGTGGCGGCAGGGCCGGCCAATTCGGCTTCAGCCTCCAGCCGTTCGATCCGATTCTCGAATTGTTCAAAGCGCAGCAGGGCTTCGGAAGAGTCGGCCCGGGAGAGATCCTCGCCCACGCGTTTTTTGCCGGTAGCCCGCATATGGCGATGCGCCAGGGTGCGTTGGCGTTCCTTGGCGGAGGCGAGTTTTTCCTCCAGCCGGGAGAGATCCGCGCGCGAGGCTTCGACCATGCCTTCGATCGCAGCCTGTTCCCTGGCCAGGGCCTCGGCCCGGGCTTCCAGACCGCGCTTTTCCAGCAGGGCTTCCCGGGCCATGTCCTCGCGGCCCTTGTCCACGGCCAGCTCGGCCTTTTCCTCCCAGCGTCGGGCCCGTTCGACCACGGCGTCCAGTTCCCGGCCGGTCTTGGCGGCCTGGGCCATGGTGCGGGCGCAATCGGCCTTGAGTTCGACGAGGGTTTCCTCCATCTCCTGAATCATGAGACGGATGAGTTTTTCCGGGTCTTCGGCCCGGTCGAGCATGGTATTGATGTTGGAATGAATGATGTCTCTAAAGCGGCTGAAAATCCCCATGGCATTCCTCCGGTCCGCGAAAGTGCGCGGTCTTGCGTTTCTTAAGCAGGGAGTGTGCCAACAAAAATCATCTGTAAAACAAGGGTGTTTCGGTTTCAGTTGCAAACAGGTCTTGTTCTTTGAACCACAATATGCTTTTTTTCGCCACAAATGAGGTTATTTTTACCATGAGCCCGCCTTCGCCGGGCATGGTCGAGGCTCTGGGGCAATCCGACGCCTTCCTGGCCTTTATGGAGCAGGTGGCCGCCGTGGCCGGCATCGACCGGCCGGCCCTGCTGGTCGGCGAACGCGGCACCGGCAAGGAATTGGCCGCCGCCCGGCTGCACTTCCATTCGCCGCGCTGGGGCGGACCGTTCGTGGCCGTCAATCTGGCCGCCCTGCCCAAAAGCCTGGTCGAAGCCGAACTCTTCGGCCACGAGGCCGGAGCCTTCACCGGGGCTGTCAAACGCCGGGCCGGCCGTTTCGAGGCCGCCCACGGCGGGACGCTCTTTCTCGACGAATTGCAGGCCGCCCCCCGATCGGTGCAGGAAAAACTCCTGCGCGCCGTGGAATATGGGTCCATCGAACGCCTCGGGGCCAGCGAAACCACGGGCATCGACGTCCGAATCGTGGCGGCGACCAACGTCGATCCCCGGGAACTGGTGCGACGCGGCCGGCTGCTCCCGGATCTGCTCGACCGACTGGCCTTTGCCGTGCTGTTTGCCCCGCCGCTGCGCAACCGCCATGGCGACATTCCCTATCTGGCCCAACGCTTCGCCGCCCGGTTTGCCGCCGAACTCGGCCGCCCCGAACCGCCGGCCTTCGCCCCGGCCGCCCTGAACGCCTTAAGCGCCCATCCCTGGCCCGGCAATATCCGGGAACTGAAAAACGTCGTGGAACGGGCCGTCTTCGAGACCCATGGCACCCGCATCAGCCAGGTCCGCCTCGATCCGTTCGACCATCCCGACGCCCCCTGCGCCCCGGTTCCTCCAGAAACGCCCCGGTCCAGGCCAACGCCCCCCATCCCCGCTTCCTTTCATGCGGCAGTTGCCGTATTCGAAAAGGGGCTGGTCGATCAGGCCCTGACCCGCGCCGGCGGCAATCAGCATCGAGCCGCCGCCCTTTTGGGTCTGACGTATCATCAATTCCGGGGGCTGTACCGCAAATATGCGGTCCGACTCCCTGAAATCGCCCAGGCATGACCATCCGTCACCCTTGACGCAACGTTCAAACCCCCGTAGCCCCACCCCGCATGCGCAAAACCACTGAAATCGAGAGTCGCTGCCAGACCACCCGCCTGCCAAACGGCGTGCGCGTCGTCACGGAATGGATGCCACAAGTCAAAACCGTCAGCCTCGGCATATGGATCGAGGCCGGTTCGCGCCATGAAACCCCTGGTCAGGAAGGCATGGCCCACCTGTGGGAGCACATGGCCTTCAAAGGCACCACCCACCGTGACGCCCTGACCATCGCCAAGGAACTGGATACCCTGGGGGGGCTCGGCAACGCCTTCACCTCCCGGGAAACCACCTGTTTCTATGTCCGGGTCATGGACGCCCACCTCGAACGCGCCTTTGACATTATAAGCGATATTGCCCTCAACCCGGTGCTCGACCCCGAGGAACTCGGCCGCGAACAGACCGTCATCCTCCAGGAAATTTCCATGGTCGAGGAGACGCCCGAGGACAAAATCAACGAGGATTTCTGGACCGCCGCCTGGAACGATCCGGCCATGGCCCATCCCATCACGGGTAGCCCGGCTTCGGTCATGGCCGCCACGCCCAAGTCCATGCGGGCCTGGAGAAGCAGCCATTACGGCCCGGAAGCCATTTCCATCGTCGCCGCCGGAGCCGTCTCCCACGACGCCCTGGTCGGGCTGACCGAAGCCGCCTTCGGCCGCCTGCCCAAGGCCCCGTCGCCGGCCCGGACGCCGGCCGGACGCTACACCGCGCCCAAACTGGCCATCCACCGGGACTGCGAACAAAATCACGTCATCATGGCCTTTCCGTCCGTCGGCAACACCCATCCGGACCGGTTCGCCCACACCATTTTGGCCACGCTGCTCGGCGGCAACATGTCGTCGCGACTGTTTCAGGAAGTCCGGGAGAAACGGGGATTGGCCTACTCGATCTATGCCGGCGTCAATGGACTCTCCGATGCCGGCCTGCTCGAAATCCAGGCCGCCGTCGAACCCGACCGCACCAGCGAACTGCTGACCGTCATCCGGGCGGAGCTGGACGCCGTGGCCGGCGGCGCCGTCAATCCGGCCGAAATCGACCATACCCGGGAACACCTCAAGGGATTGCTCTATCTCGGCGCGGAATCCACCGAAAACCGCATGATGCGGTTGGCGCGCAACATTTTGCTGTTTGACCGGCCTGTTTCCCTTGAGGAAACCGCCGCGCAACTCGACAGCGTCACCCTTGAGGCGGTGACGGCAACCGCCCGGGACACCTTTGCCGCAGCCAACACCGGTCTGTGCATCCTCGGCCCCACGGCTGCCATTCCGTAAGGCACAACCCCGGGAAGAACGGGAGAACCAGCATGAACGAGACGGTATCCTACGCCATTGGCAACGGCGCCCTGCGTCTGCGTTGCGGCGACATCACCCGCGATGACGCCGACGCCATCGTCAACGCCGCCAACAGCGCCCTGGCCGGCGGCGGCGGCGTGGACGGAGCCATCCACCACGCCGCCGGACCGGGACTGCTGGCGGCCTGCCGGAAAATCATCGCCCAAATCGGCCATCTGCCGGCCGGACAGGCCGTCATCACCCCCGGATTCAATCTCGCCGCCCGCTTTGTCATCCACACCGTCGGCCCCATCTGGCAGGACGGCAAGGACGGCGAACCCGAGATCCTCCGCTCGGCCTACACCCAGTCGCTGTTGCGCGCCGCCGAAAACGGCCTGACCACGGTCGCCTTCCCGGCCATCTCCTGCGGCGTCTACGGCTATCCGCTCCTGTTGGCCGCCCCGGTGGCCCTGGAAGCCCTGGCCCAGGGGCTCAAGACCGGCCCGATCCGCGAAATCCGCCTGTACCTGTACCGGAAGGCCGCCTTCGACACGTGGCGTTCCGTGGCCGACGCCGTATTGTAAAAATCTGTCGCCCCGCCGCAAGGGCGCTTTCGGACCGCCTCCCGTCGCAGCGCGGGCGCGGTCCGGCAAGGAATCAGACCATGACGCAATGGAACGCCGCCCAATACCTGAAATTTGAAAACGAACGGACCCAACCGGCTATTGATCTGGCCCGTCGCCTGCCCTGCGACGCCCCGGCCAAAGTCCTCGATGTCGGCTGCGGCCCCGGCAACAGCAGCCGCGTCCTGGCGACCCGCTTCCCCCACGCGGCCGTCCTTGGCATCGACAGCTCGCCGGCCATGATCGACGCCGCCAAGGCAAACCACCCGGACCTCGCCTTCCAACTGTGCGACGCGGGCAAGGATCTGTCCCAGCTCGACCGGGACTTCGACGTCGTCTTTTCCAACGCCTGCATCCAGTGGATACCCGACCACCCGAGCCTGCTGCGCACCATGCTCGAACGCCTCCGGCCCGGCGGCGCGCTCGCCGTGCAAACGCCGATGAATTATCGCGAGCCGATCCATCAGATCATTGCGGCGGTGACGACATCGGCCGCATGGCGGGGAGAATTTCCCAATCCGCGCATCTTTTACAACCTGGGGCAGGACGAGTACTTCGACATTCTGTCCGATCTGGCCGCCGACGTCGTCCTGTGGGAAACGACCTATTGCCATGTGCTGCCGTCCCATGCCGCCATCATGGAATGGTACCGGGGCACGGGCCTGCGTCCGTATCTCCAGGCCCTGTCCGAAGAGAAAAAGCGTGCCTTCGAGCAGGAGGTGGCCGACCGCGTCGTCGAAGCCTATCCCGTCCGACCCAACGGCCGGATCATTTTCCGGTTCCCGCGCTTCTTTTTCATCGCCACGGCCAAGACGACGGCCAGCGTCTGAACCCCGGCGGCGATCTGATGGCATTTCGTCCCCTGCCGGCACCCCATCGCAAACGCAACGCCACAGCGGTCAGGCATTTCCGGGCTCGGCGGGGGCCGGGGGAGGGAACCCCTTTGTACGAAAAGAGGCTCCCTCCCCCGACGCATCTCTGGAGGTATGACGATTATGGAACTCCGTGGAACGACAATTCTCGCCGTGCGCACCGACGCCGGCGTGGCCATGGCCGGCGACGGCCAGGTGACCCTGGGTCAGGCCATCGCCATCAAACACAGCGCCCGCAAAGTCCGCCGGATTTATAATGACAGAGCCCTGATCGGCTTTGCCGGCGCAACGGCCGACGCCTTCACGCTGTTCGAACGCTTCGAAGCCAAGCTCGAATCCTGTAGCGGCAATCTGGTGCGCGCCAGCGTCGAGCTGGCCAAGGACTGGCGCAAGGACAAATATCTGCGGCGGTTGGAAGCCATGCTGATCGTGGCCGATGCCGGCAACGTGTTGATCCTGTCGGGCAACGGCGACGTGATCGAACCGGACGACGGCGTGGTGGCCATCGGTTCCGGCGGTCCCTACGCCCTGTCCGCCGCCCGGGCCCTTTTGCGCAACACCACGCTTTCCGGTCGGGAGATCGTGGAAAAAGCCATGGAAATTGCCTCCGAAATCTGCGTCTACACCAACGACCGGATCGTGGTGGAGACGCTCGACCGGCAATAGCGAGGAGTTTGCATGCACGCCAATTTGACGCCGCGCGAGATCGTTGCGGAACTGGATAAGTACATCATCGGCCAAAAAGACGCCAAACGCATGGTGGCCATCGCCATGCGCAACCGTTGGCGGCGCCAAAAGATCGAACCGGTGCTGCGCGAAGAGATCGCCCCGAAAAATATCATCATGATAGGACCCACGGGCGTCGGGAAAACCGAGATCGCCAGACGTCTGGCCAAACTGGCCGGATCGCCCTTTTTCAAGGTCGAAGCCACGAAATTCACCGAGGTGGGCTACGTCGGCCGCGACGTCGAATCCATGGTGCGCGACCTGATGGAAATCGGCATCAATCTGGTGCGCAAGGAAGAACTGGCCCGCGTGGCCGCCCGGGCCGAAAAAGCCGCCGAAGAGCGCCTGCTCGACCTGCTTTTGCCCGAATCGTCGCACCCGACTGCCGAGGCCATCGAGTTGCCGGCCGCCCCCGAAACGCCAACACCCACGGACGCCACACTGTCCACCCGCGACAAGCTGCGCAAACTCTGGCGCGAAGGCAAACTCGACGATCGGATGGTGCCGGTCGAAGTGCAGGTTTCCTCGCCCCAGGTGGAAATTCTGTCCATGCCGGGCATGGAAGACATGGGTATGCAGTTTAAGGACATGTTTTCCAAGGTGTTCCCACAGCGCAAAAAAACGCGCAACATGCGGGTCAAGGACGCCTACGAGGTGCTGTTGCAGGAGGAGTCCGACCGACTCGTGGATATGGACAAGGTGGCCGAAGCGGCCAAGGAACGCGTGGAACAGACCGGCATCATCTTCATTGATGAAATCGACAAGATCTGCGCCAACAAGGCCGGACAGGGACCGGACGTGTCGCGCGAGGGCGTGCAACGCGACCTGCTGCCCATCGTCGAAGGCTGCGTGGTCAACACCAAATACGGCATGATAAAGACCGACCACATCCTCTTTATCGCCGCCGGGGCGTTCCACTTCTCCAAGCCGTCGGATCTGGTGCCCGAACTCCAAGGACGTTTCCCGCTGCGGGTGGAACTGCAGGCGCTGACCGCCGCTGATTTCTACCGCATCCTGACCGAACCGAAAAACGCCCTGACCGTCCAGTACCGGGCCCTGCTCGCGACCGAGGGCGTCACCCTCGATTTTACCGACGAGGCTTTGCAGGCCGTGGCCGACTTCGCCCAAAAAATCAACGAAGAGACGGAAAATATCGGAGCCCGACGGTTGTACACCATCATGGAGACGATCCTGTCCGATCTCTCCTTCGTGGCTTCGGACCAGTCCGGCCAAACCGTGGTCATCGATCCGCCCTACGTCCGCGACAAGCTCTCCGACGTGGCCGAGGATCGGGTTTTGTCCCGCTACATCCTGTAACAACTGGAGCGTGGTAGAATGGAACGGGAACACGCCAAGGCGCGGCTTCTCCTGGAAGCCCTCCCCTATATCCGGGAATTTTACGGCAGGACCGTCGTCATCAAATACGGCGGACACGCCATGGTGGACGAGGAACTGCAAAAAAGCTTCGCCCTCAACATCGTCCTGCTCAAATACATCGGCATAAACCCGGTCATCGTCCACGGCGGCGGCCCGCAGATCGGGCAGATGCTCAAGCAGCTCGATATCACCAGCCAGTTCCGCCAGGGACTTCGCGTCACCGATGACGCCACCATGGACGTGGTCGAAATGGTGCTCGTTGGCAAGGTCAACAAAAACATCGTCAATCTGATCAACTTAAACGGCGGCATGGCCGTGGGCCTGTCCGGCAAGGACGGTCGCCTCATCACCGCCCGCCAGCTTGAAATGGTGCTCGAACGCCACGACGCGCCCCCCGAAATCATCGATCTCGGCAAGGTCGGCGAAGTCACGAAGATCAACACCGCGCTCATCACCACCCTGCTCGACCAGGGATTTATCCCGGTCATCGCGCCGGTCGGCGTGGACGAGGCAGGCGAGACCTACAATATCAACGCCGATACCGTGGCCGGCGCCGTGGCCTCGGCCATGGGAGCCAAACGGCTGGTGCTTTTGACCGACGTCTCCGGCGTGCTCGACAAGGAAAGAACCCTTATTTCGTCCCTGGACATCAAGGAAGCCTCCCAGGCCATGGCCGCCGGCATCCTGACCGGCGGGATGATTCCCAAGGTCACCTGCTGCATGGAAGCCGTGGAGGCCGGCGTGGAAAAAGCCCATATTCTGGATGGCCGCGTCGAGAACTGCATTATTTTGGAATTTTTTACGAATTCAGGGGTCGGTACGGAGATCGTCTGCAAGCGTTGCTCGGTGTAGCGTTGTTGGTGAGAGGGATTTCAGGGCGCTGCCCTGGCCCGCCGGGGGGATAATCCCCCCGGACCCCTTGGAGGAAGAAACTATGCGTGCGCTCGTTACCGGAGCCAACCGCGGCATTGGATTGGAAGCCGCCAAGATGCTGCTGGAAAAAGGCTATACGGTTGTCATCGTGGCCCGGGGATTCAAGATGTTGGACCCCGCCTTGGGCGAACAGTTTACGAAGGTCGCCTTCGATCTGACCGATATTGAGGGCATCCCGGCGCTGCTGCAAAGCATCGGACCGGTCGACGCGCTCATCAACAACGCGGGCATGATGCTTTCCCTGCCGTTTGACGCCTATCCCGAAGACAAAGTACGGCAGATCCTGCGGCTCAACCTCGAAGCCCCCATCGCGCTGATGCGCGAGGCCGGGAAAGCCATGGCAGCAGCCGGATCGGGGCGTATCGTCAATAACGCCTCCATCGCCGCCCATACCGGCCATCCGGACGTCTGGTATGGCGCAACCAAGGCCGGGCTGTTAAACGCCACCAAAAGCTTCGCGTCGATCCTTGGCCCCAAGGGCGTCATCATCAACGCCGTCAGCGCCGGCCCGGTCGAAACCGACATGCTGGCCACCATCCCCGAAGCCCGTAAAGCGGCCATCAAATCCCGGGTCATCGCCGGACGCTTCGCCCACGCCGACGAAGTGGCCAAAACGATGGTCTGGCTGGCCACCGAAAGTCCCGAATATATCAACGGCGCGAGCATCGACATCAATAGCGGCGCATTTCCCCGCTGACGCAAAAGCCCCGGCCACAGGCCGGGGCTTTTCTCTCTCTCCCCCCTTGCCGGGGCCCCCGGGGGCACGTCCCCCC
>Ga0183100_1000824_pt1 | contig 19512 bp, 20 predicted proteins | sample Biomet2_FD_127789 | JGI IMG/M metagenome (GOLD analysis project Ga0183100, IMG submission 127789) | Microbial communities from bioreactor (seeded with anoxic lake sediment) at LBNL, California, USA - Biofuel metagenome 2 | ecosystem: Engineered > Bioreactor > Anaerobic > Unclassified ...
AAGGCAGGCCTGTTAGGGAAATCATTGAAGCTGCTATTAGTGCAGGCTTTACCTGTATTCAGATCCGTTCAAAGGTTGCTTCTGCCACTGAGTTAATTGAACTTACCCGCCAAGCAGCTGAGGTTATTGCTAGCGCAGGGAAGTCTGAAAAAGTTGCCCTTCTTGTGGATGACCGTTTAGATGTTGTTTTGGCTGCTAGAAAACTTGGTATAAAAGTAGATGGTATTCACGTAGGGCAAACAGATATCCCAGTAGATATTTGTCGCGAATATCTAGGGGAAGAGTCTATTATTGGTTTATCCGCACGTACAGAGGAGCTGTTTGAATATATTAAGACGGTGGATGTCAGTAAAATTGATTATTTTGGCGCTGGTCCTCTGCACAAGACGGCGACAAAACTAGACTGTGGGTTGGATTCTACGGGCAAGATAATTGTTAGAAGCTTGGATGAATTAAGCAAGCTAAAAATGCTAAGCCCTATTCCCATAGTAGTTGGTGGAGGTGTAAAAATTTTTGACATACCACAGCTTGCGCAGACCAAGGTAGATGGATTTTTTGTTGTTTCGGCAGTAGCGGAGGCAGATAATCCTGAGTTAGCGGCTAGGGAACTAGTAAAAGCATGGATAAAGGCAAACGAATAAAAGCAGCTTAGAAATTTGTTATATAACCTTTGGTGTAGGCAATGAAAAAACATTGTTTATAACTGGAGGTTATTTTTTCGTCAATTGAGCTCTTTGATTTAATGCTTGACATTAACATTAATGTTATACTTTATAATATAACTAACCTAATGGGAGGAGTGCAAAAGTGCTAATTAGCGAACTATCACGAAAAACAAATGCTAGCGTGCGGTCACTAAGATATTATGAAACTAAAAAAATGTTAGCGCCTAAGCGTTTGGAAAATGGGTATCGAGAATATGATGATACTGCTATTGAAAGGGTAAAAACAATAAAACTTTATCTAAGTTTAGGACTCAATATCGACGATATTTTAAAGATAATTGACTGCTCAAATACAACACAAACAAGACCTATGTGCCAAGCTGCTTTCGCACTATATAAGGAGAAATTATATGAGGTTAATAGGCAAATAGATATATTGCTGGATGTACAGGCAAAGTTGTTAGAGAGAATCAGTGATTTTAAAACTAGTGCCAAGTAATTTTATTGAGAATCTTATTTTAAGATAAAGTAATAAGGGAGAAATTAATATTATGATTATTGACAGTCATGCACATGTAATGCGTCCATCGGAAAGACAATTAGAACTAATGGCAGAAGCCAAAGTTGATCGCACCGTTCTTTTTACTACCGTTATACATCCGGAAATAACTACCAACATAAATGCTTTTGAGGAAGAAATGAATAAATTGTATGATGTTTTAAACGGAGTAAAAAACCCGGTTGAGGAAAGAGTAAATTCGATTTTGGAACTTGCTACAGTCATAAAAGAAAATCCTGATAAGTATATTGGGTTTGGGTCAATTCCTCTGGGTTTATCTTATAAAGAAAACTTGGAATGGATAAATAAATACATTGTAGCTAATGATTTTAGCGGTATAGGGGAGCTGGCTCCAGGAACCGGTCAGGTAAGCAAATTGGAACCATTATTTCAGGCTTCTCAGGAGGTAGGAAAGCTACCACTTTGGGTCCATACTTTCATGCCGTTAAATTTTGAAGATATTAAAGAGTTGTTGGAACTAGCTATAAAATATCCTGGAGTTTCATTGATATTGGGACATCTTGGCGGCATCAATTGGTTAAACACATTGAAAGCTGTACATAATATCCCTAATGTTTACTTGGATTTATCGGCTACCTTCACTACTATGGCACCGACTTTTGCCATTAAAGAATATCCTGAACGTACATTCTTCAGTTCAGATGCTCCCTATTGCTCTCCACTTACTGCAAGGACTATAATAGAACAGATAGTAACAGATAAACATGTTTTAGAGCAGGTTTTGGGAGGAAATATAGCAAGGCTTTTGCAGATATAAAATGGGGGGTATAGACTATGAACGAAATTATTATAAAGCAATATACTAAAGAATATATGGAGGACGTAATAAAGTTAATCCTTGATATCCAACAAAAGGAGTTTAATGTTCCTATAACAAGAGAAGATCAGCCGGATTTAAGTGATGTAGAGAATTTCTATCAATCAGGCAACGGTAATTTTTGGCTGGCTTTTTATAATAATCAAGTTGTTGGCACTATTTCCTTGGTGGATATTGGAAACAGGCAAGGGGCCTTAAGAAAAATGTTTGTAAAGGCTGATTTCAGAGGAAGCAACTATAATACAGCAAAATTGTTGTTAACAGAGTTATTTACCTGGGCTAAAGAACATAATTTCCAGGAAATTTATCTGGGAACTACGGAAAAATTCTTAGCTGCTCATCGTTTTTACGAGAAAAATAACTTTAGGCAAATAGCAAAAGAAACTTTACCAAACGCATTTCCTCTTGTAAAGATTGATACTAGATTTTATAAGCATGAGATTCTATAAAACAATTAAGACACCTCTTTGTCAGATAAATGATAAAGAGGTGTCTTGTTTAAATAAGGGCCAATTATTCGTCTAGATTTTCTCCGGTTTTGTTATCTTCACCCCACTTGGACATTAGCTGTAATATTGGAATCAAGGTTTCACCCTTTTCGGTTAAAGAATATTCTACTTTGGGTGGAATTTGATTATACTGTTTTCTAAATATTAATTCTGCTGCTTCCAATTCTTTTAGTTGTTGGCTCAGCATTTTATGTGTAATCGACGGCATAGTATTTTTTAATTCGCCGTAGCGTAGCACGCCATGTTTGAACAATTTAAAGAGCATAAGCCATTTCCATTTACCGCCTACAACAGAAAGCGTGTAAGTTACAGAGCAGGTACATGTATTGGGTTCCCATTTATTCATTTTACTCTCCTTTTATATAGTATCTACCATAAAAGTGCATACTTTCATTTATATATATTATGATATACACTTTAACAGTAAAATACAATATGTAAAAAACCTGTAAGGAGGATCTCATGAAAAAGATTATTGCTATTAATGGCAGCCCAAGGAAAAAAGGGAATACGGCAATTTTACTAAACAAAGCACTAGAAGGGGCCAAGGAACAAGGCGCGGAGACGGAACTAATTAATCTTTATGATCTTAACTACAAAGGTTGTATAAGCTGTTTCGCCTGTAAACGCCAAGGCGGGAAAAGTTACGGTAAGTGCATATGTGCAGATGAACTTTCGCCTGTTCTAAAAAAAATTGAACAGGCAGATGCCTTAATTCTTGGTTCACCAATTTATTTTGGTACTGTAACAGGTGAAATGCGCTCATTTATGGAACGCTTGCTCTATCCTTATTTAGTCTATGATGAAAAGGGCTCCACACTTTTTTCTAAGAAAATACCCACAGGTTTTATTTATACAATGAATGTGGAGGAAGAGAAGCTTAAAGAATTAGGATATGAGTACAATTTCAAGCTCAATGAAAGATTTATGAAGATAATTTTCGGCTCATCAGAAACCTTGTTTGTTACTGATACCTATCAGTTTGATGATTATTCTAAATATGTTGCACCTAAATTCAATTTAGCGCAAAAAGCTCAAAGAAGGCAGAGGGAATTTCCCAAAGATTGTTTAAAAGCTTTTGCTATGGGTTCTAGATTTATTAAAGGAGTTGAAGGATAATGGCATTAATAGAAGTTAATACTGAAGAATGTATTAAATGCGGTATTTGTATTGCTGCCTGTCCTACTAGAGTTTTAGTTATGGGAGAAAAGGGCCCTGAAGAGCTAATGCCGCAAAACTGTATTGCTTGCGGTCATTGTGTGGCTATTTGTCCTAAAAAGGCTATAAATAATAAGAAAACGCCTTTGGATAAGCAAATTGAAATAACGGAACAAGCGCCTCTAGATAAAGAAATTGCTAAGAAATTTCTTAGGTCTCGTAGATCAATTCGTTGTTATAAGGATATGCCGGTTCCCCAGGATAAGCTGTTGGAGTTAGTTGAAATTGCAAGGTTTGCACCTACTGCCGGTAATTGCCAAGGAATATCCTATATTATTATAAATAACAAAGAACTTCTAAAAAGGGTAACTGAAGTAGTTATTGAATGGATGGAAGCAGAGGTCCTAAAGGGGCCAAAAACACACTGGAGTTTTTCTCTTCATATTCGCGCTTATAGAGAAAATGGTTTGGACAATATTTTACGTAATGCTCCTCATTTAGTTTTGGCTATGGCACAAAAGGATTTAGCAAGAGGCAGGGAAAACAGTGTTTTTTCTCTTGCTTATCTTGAATTATTTGCGCCTTCGCTAGGATTGGGCTCTTGCTGGGCAGGAATAATTGAAATGTGTATATTTGCAGGGTATGCTCCTTTATTAGAGTTATTTAATGTACCTAAGGATAAAGTTATAACCGGGGCAGTTATGGTTGGTTATCCAAAATATAAGTTTAAAAGGCTGGTGGACCGTGCACCCTTGGATGTTCAGTGGTTGTAATGAAGCATTAAGTTCATAAGCTAACTTTTAATATTAAGCAAACTAAGCACTAACATTTTCAATGTGTTTAGTTTGTTTTTTGTTGCCTATAAATGTTAAATTAAAAGGGTATTTAAGTTAGAAAATTTAATGTGTGTCTAGGGTAGAATAAAGGTATGATTGCATACTATATTGATTATATATGATTTGAAGGTTATAATTAAAACATGGAGGTGTTCAAATGAGTGAATTACTTAAAATAGAAAATTTGCATGTAACGGTAGGAGATAAGGAACTGTTACATGGTATTAACTTAGTATTAGAAACAGGAAAGGTGCACGTTATTATGGGGGTAAACGGAGCCGGTAAATCTACGCTGCTGCATGCCATCATGGGAAACCCGATTTATAAGATAACTGCTGGCCGTATCTTTTTTGAAGGCCAGGATATAACTGAACTTTCCGTTGACAAGCGCGCTAAATTAGGCGTTTTTTTGTCGTTTCAGTCGCCGGTCGCAGTTGCAGGAATTACGATGGAAAATTTTATCCGCACTGCCAGAACGATGGTTACAGGTAAGCAACAAAAAATATTCGCTTTTAAAAAGTTGTTAAAAGAAAGAATGTCTGATCTGGATATGGACATTTCTTATGCCGAACGTTATTTGAATGATGGGTTTTCCGGTGGGGAACGCAAGAAGAGCGAAATTTTGCAGCTAAGGCTCTTAGAACCCAAACTTGCAATGCTGGACGAAACCGATTCCGGGCTTGATGTAGACGCTGTTCGTATAGTTTCCAAAAACATTTCCGAATATCACAACCAAAATAATTCTATTTTGATTGTTACACATTTAAACCAAATTCTGCAGTTTATTAAGCCGGATGTAGTACATATCCTTATTGATGGCAAAATCGTCAAGGAAGGTGGAGCTGAACTAGTTGACGAGGTAGCCCAAAATGGTTTCGATGCTTATCGTCCTGCTGGGAAAGGTGATGGCGATAATGGGCAATGATGAGAAGAAAAAAAGTGACATTGGCGACGTAACTCGTAGTATATATGACATTAAGGATAAGGTTGAATATGCTTTTAAAGCTGATACAGGTCTAACAGAAGAAATAATTAGAGAAATTTCTGCTCAGAAGGATGAACCGGACTGGATGTTGAAAAAAAGGCTGGAGGCTTTGAAAATCTATAATAAACTAGATATTCCGCCTTGGATGCCTGATATATCGGAGCTGGACATGACTCACATTGATACTTACGTGCGGCCACGGACTGATATGAAAGACAGTTGGGAAGACCTGCCTCAAAACATTCGAGATACTTTCGATCGTTTAGGGATTCCTGAAGCAGAAAAAACTTCATTAGCAGGAGTGGGTGCGCAATATGATTCTGAAGTTGTCTATCATAACGTGCAGGAAGAATTGTCAAAACAGGGCGTTATTTATGTTGATTTTGAGACGGCGGTCAAGAAATATGAAAATTTAATTAAACCCGTGTTTGGAACTTTGATTCCTCCTTCTTACCACAAATTCGCAGCACTACACTATGCGGCGTGGTCGGGTGGATCTTTTGTCTATGTTCCTAAGGGCGTTCAGGTATCAATGCCGCTGCAAAGCTATTTTCGCCTGAATGCACCGGGAGCAGGACAGTTTGAGCATACACTTATCATCGTAGAAGAAGGGGCGTCTTGCCACTTCATTGAGGGATGCTCAGCTCCTCGATATAATGTAGCTAATCTGCATGCAGGAGCGGTTGAGCTTTTTGTTCGCAAGGGTGCTAAGCTGCGATATTCAACTATTGAGAACTGGTCTAAGAACATGTACAATCTAAACACAAAACGTTCTTTGGTAGAAGAGGAAGGCAGTATGACTTGGGTCAGTGGTTCTTTTGGCTCGCATACGTCTTGTCTCTATCCTGATACAATACTCAAAGGTGATAGGTCTACTTGTGAATTTACGGGTATTACTTTTGCCGGTGCCGGTCAATTCCTTGATACCGGCTCTAAAGTAGAGTGTATTGGAAAAGAAACAACCGCGACAGTGCATTCCAAATCTATTTCCAAGGGTGGTGGAACTGCTATATATCGTGGTGTTGTTCATATTGGACCAAAGGCACAAGGGGCAAAGGTAGCCATAAGCTGTGAGTCACTAATGCTTGATAATGCATCACGTTCAGATACCATACCCGACATTATCATTGAAAATGATAATGTGGATATTGGACATGAAGCTAAAATTGGCCGTATTCCTGATGAAAATATTTACTACCTTATGACACGGGGTTTATCGGAAGAAGATGCCAAGGCTATGTTAGTAAGAGGGTTCGCAGAACCGATTTCTAAGGAGCTGCCACTGGAATATGCAGTAGAAATGAACAGGCTTATTGATCTGGAATTTGAAGGGTCAATCGGGTGAGGAGGGCATATGGGTGAAATAGCAATTAACAGATTGCCGGTGCATACTTACCGGTATCTTAAAACTAATGATACAAAAATTATTTTCTCTGGGCCACAGTCATCTGTAACAGCTAAATTTTCTGACGAAGAATATGTTACTAAGGGAGCAACTTTCCCAAATAATTTTGAAGGGGCTTCTGAGGAAACTTTAGCTGCGGCATTGGCGGGAGAGCAATATACAATTACAATCCCACCTAACGTAGAAGCTAAAATAACTATTACCATCAAATTAGTGGATTCTTCTTCTTCCTATGCAGGGGGCTTTCATTTCCTACTGCAAAAAGGTGCAAAACTTGCACTGGTGTGGCATTGGACAGGCTTAGCTAATACGGGAGACAATTGCGTAGCTGCCTATTATGAGCTGGAAGCCGCAGCTGAATTAAATATATCTAAATTGCAGGCAAAGCTAAGGGATGCGACACTATGCGATCAGCGCTTTTATCAAATTGATAAAAATGCAAAAGCAAAATGTGTTTCCGCAGAGCTCGGCGGGAAACAGGTTATAGTACATAGTAGGGGAAATCTTTTAGGTAATGAAGCCTCCTTGGTGGAAGAAACAATTTATGCAGGTGTGGGAAAACAGAAGCTTGATTTGTTTTATCATGTTGACCACTGGGGCAAAAAGACTAAGTCTATTATTGAATGTAAGGGAGCTTTGGCAGGAGAGGCAAAAAAAATCTTCCGCGGTACGATTAATTTTAGACGTGGTTGTACAGGAGCTTCCGGTACGGAAAGCGATTATGCCGTGCAGCTTTCGTCTAAGGCTAAAAATATCTCGCTGCCTCTTCTACTTTGTACGGAAGACGATGTGGAAGGAAATCATGCTACTAGTGCAGGACAAATTGATGAAGAACATATTTATTATTTGATGAGCCGCGGATTTTCACAAGAAGAGGCACGACGCATTGTGGTGGAGGCATTAATGAGACCGATTATTGACAGCCTAGATCCTTCTTTACGGGAACAGGCTTTAGAAGAAATACGAAAAAAACTTGACGCCAAAGGAGAGTGAGTTATGAACATTTCAATGATACGCAATGATTTTCCCATATTGAAGACTATTAGCGGAGAACGTCCTATAGTCTATTTTGATAATGGAGCTACAACACAAAAACCGCTGCCGGTATTAGAAGCTATACACGAATATAACAGCCATTACAATGGCAATCCACATAGAGGAGCACATATGCTGGCTATTGCGGCCTCGGAAGTATATGACGGCTCCAAGGAAGTAGTCCGCAAATTTATAAATGCTAAAAGCATTAAAGAGATTATTTATACACGCAACACAACTGAGAGCCTTAATCTAGTAGCTCGTTCTTATGGAGAAACACATTTGCACAAAGGAGACAAAATTGTTATCGCCATCTCTGAACATCATGCTAATCTTGTTACTTGGCAGCGCGTTGCTCAAAAAACAGGGGCGTTGCTGGAGTACATTTATATTGATAAAAAGACAGGAAAGTTTATAGAAGAGGATTTTGCCAAAATTACTGCCGCTACTAAAATTGTTGCTTTTGCGCAGGTTAGCAATGTCCTAGGGATTTCCTTTGACCCGAAACCTTTGATTAAGTTGGCACACGCACAGGGAGCGATTGTTGTTCTGGATGGAGCTCAAAGCGCACCTCACCAGAGTGTAGATATGCAGGATTTAGATTGTGATTTCTTTGCTTTTTCCGGGCATAAAATGTGTGCGGCAGGAGGTATTGGCGTACTATATGGCAAGGAAAAGCTGCTCGAGGATATGGAACCATTTAATCTTGGCGGAGATATGATAGAACGCGTTGAAGAACAAATCACTACTTTTGCCGAATTACCTGCTAAATTTGAAGCAGGGACACCTAATGTAGAAGGAGCAGTGTCTTTGACGGCTGCAATTACATATCTGGAGAATATCGGCTTTGATGAAATCGTTACTCATGAAAAAAAACTCGTTAAGCAGGCGATTGAAGGAATGAAGAGGATTCCTCACGTAAAAATTATTGGAACAGATAATCCGGAAGAAAAGAAGGGCCTTATCGCTTTTAACATTGACGATATTCACCCCCATGATGTGTCACAGATTCTTTCCGCTGACGGGATATGTATACGTACCGGGCATCACTGTGCTCAGCCACTGCACCTTTATCTGGGCATTAACGCTAGTTGTAGGGCAAGTTTCTATTTATATAATACAGAGGAAGAAGTAAACTATTTTCTGGAAAAACTGAAAACAGTACGTGCTGCTATGGGGTATAGTGACTAATGGAACTAGATAAATTATATACGGACCTTATTTTGCAATATAATAAGGATATGACAAATAAAAGAGAAATAAGTTGTCCGGCATTATCTGAGCAGGGACATAATGCTAGTTGTGGTGACGATATTACTTTACAGATAAAATTGAAAAAGGGTGTTATTGAGGATATGGCCTATACCGGTACAGGATGCGCTATTAGCCAGGCGTCTACGGCTATGATGATTGAACTTCTAGCTGGCCGTACGGTGGAGGACGCTCTTCGCCTAGTTCATCTTTTCCGTGACATGATACTTGGTAAAGTAACTGATGAAAAACAGTTGGAAGAACTGGAAGCTGCCGTTGCTCTCAAGAATATTTCAAAGCTTCCGGTAAGAGTTAAATGTGCAGTTCTCGGCTGGCACACACTGGAGGTTGCTTTGGAGAAAGAACTGGAAAAACAAAAGGCCAAAGCATAAAGTTTTTCGGCGTTGACAATTATTGACAAAACTGAAATAATAGAACGGCTACAGATATAGAGTAGCCGTTTGTTGTTTTTTTATTGAAATTTAGGTATTAATGGCTTCCGGTAACTATAACAGGGGGCTGTTTTTATGATTTCAATTTCTCTGCAAAACTAGATGAGCGGAATTAATTGTATGACAAATATATATTGATCGGAGTGCTAAACATGGCAGAAGTAAGCAGTGTGGCTTTCTTAAAAAATGCGAAAAAAATTATAAAAGATTTAAGTGTCAGGGAATTGATAGAGGAAGCAGTTTGTAACGGGGAGGGAACTTTCGCGCAAAATGGTGCTTTGCGCGTAGTAACAGGCAAACACACAGGAAGATCCCCTAATGATAAATTTATTGTTGACACGCCTTTAACACATGGCACTGTATGTTGGAGTAATAACAAACCATGTAGTCCGGAAACATTTGCTAAACTTTATGCCAAAATGTGTGATTTTGTTAAAAAACATAAGGTGTATGTTTCAGATTTAAATGCAGGTGCTGATGATAAATATAGTTTGCGAGTGAAGTTTATTAACGAGCTTGCTTGGCAGCAATTGTTTGTCAAGCAACTGTTTATTAAAACAGACGAACCAACAGGGGAAAATGAAGATTTTACTGTTATTTGTCTTCCTAGTGTAAAGGCTGACCCAGAGACAGATGGCACTTTTTCTGATACTTTTATTATCTTGAATTTTGATGAAAAGATGGTTATTATTGGCGGCGGTCGCTATGCAGGAGAAATCAAAAAATCTATTTTCTCGGTTATGAATTATTTGTTGCCAATGCACAAAATTTTGACGATGCATTGCTCGGCTAATGTTGGCAAATGTGGCGATGTGGCATTATTCTTTGGTCTTTCAGGTACAGGGAAAACTACCTTATCAGCAGATCCTAATCGTGAACTTATTGGTGATGATGAACACGCTTGGAGTGATAGCGGGATATTTAATATTGAAGGTGGCTGTTACGCAAAATGCGTTAATTTGACGGCAAAAGCAGAGCCGGAAATTTATAATGCGATTAAATTTGGCTCTGTTATCGAAAACGTGTATGTAGATGAGAAAACAGGAGCGCCTGATTTCTTTAATACGGATATAACGGAAAATAGTAGAGTGGCTTATCCCTTGGAATATATCCCTAATTCTAGGATTCCTAGCTGTGCTACTCATCCACGTAACATTATTTTTTTGACTGCAGATGCTTTTGGAGTACTGCCTCCAATTTCTAAGCTTACAAAAAATCAAGCTATGTATCATTTTTTAGCAGGTTATACCAGTAAGGTAGCAGGTACAGAATGCGGTGTTACTGAGCCACAGGCAACTTTTTCTACAGCTTTTGGTGAGCCATTTTTGCCTTTACCGCCTCTTACTTATGCCAAATTGCTAGGCGAGCGTATTGCTAGGCACGAAACTAATGTTTATTTGGTAAATACTGGGTGGAGCGGAGGACCATATAGCGTGGGTCGTCGCATGAAGTTGGAATACACTAGAGCTATGATAACGGCAGCTTTAAATGGTGAGCTAGGCCTAGGTGGGTGGAGCAAAACATCGGTATTCGGGTTAGACATACCGAAAGCTTGTCCTAATGTTCCTTGTGATATTTTAAATCCTATTAATACATGGTTTGACAAAGAGGCTTACCATACATATACCAACAAATTGGCCCTTTTATTTGCCGATAATATTAAAAAATTCCAAGGAGTAGTCACTGAGGATATTTTAAATGCAGGACCTCGTATTGATTAATAACGTTATAGAAAGGGCTTCTCATATAAAATATGAGGAGCCTTTTTGTTGATGTAGAGCTTTCTGGTTTTTAATAATGCGTGATTCGTTGCAGGTGCCTTTAGTTAATTTAACAAATAGGTAATCCCAAGTGCTATTACAGTTTTTTTTTTACATTTATGGTATAATAAGCCATTATGAACAATGTATATTGTAAGGACCAAGAAAAAACAGAAAAGTTAGGCCATTTATTGGGCACGCTCTTAAGTGATGGGGATGTTTTGTGCTTGTCAGGAGATTTGGGCGCGGGGAAGACTTGCTTTGCTAAGGCTGTTGCTACGGCCCTCGGAGTTAGTCCTAGTGATGTTAATAGTCCAACTTTTTCCCTTATGAATATTTATAAAGGCGGAAATTTGGAAATAAAGCATTTTGATTTATACCGCCTAAATAGTGCTGAAGAATTAGAAGATATCGGCTTTAGTGAATTCGTAGGTAATAATGGTATTACCCTTATTGAGTGGGGAGAGCTTTTTCAGGAAGAATTGCCCCAAGAGTATTTAAGCGTAAAAATAGTAAAAGAAGAGACTGGCCGCAGGATTTTTTTTGAGGCCTACGGCAGTCATTATAAAGAACTTTGTGAGAAGGTGTGGAAGTTTGTTAACGCTGGGAATTGATACGGCCACCAAAGTTTGCTCGGTTGCAATATGCCGCGATGAGGAAATTTTGGCAGCTTATGAAATTAACATGGGCATGACGCATTCAGAAGGGTTGGTGCCCCAACTAGAACAAATTTTTACTCGTACAGGTATTAAAAAAAGTGCTATAGAGCTTGTGGCTGTCAGCATAGGGCCGGGGTCTTTTACAGGACTGAGGATAGGATTGGCAACCGCAGAGGCTATAGCCTATAGCTTGAATATTCCCTTGGTTGGAGTAAATACCCTAGAGGCACTAGCTTACAACTTACCTATAGAGGGAGTGCTCTTAGCACCAATTTTGGATGCACAAAAGGGAAATTATTATTTGGCGGTTTATGAGTGGAAGCAAAGGGAAATCCATGAAGTTGAGTCAGTTAAGGTTGTTCCTGGTAGTGAATTAGGAAATGTTTTGGCCGCTTATGACAAAAACGTCTTATTACTGGGCGAATGCGCAAAAGTAATAAATGTTTTGCCTAAAGAAGTCATCTGCGCACCTTGCAGGGTTAGCATGCCCAAAGCAACATCAGTAGCTATATTAGGAATCAAACAGCATTTGGGAAAAGAAGATAAAGAATATTTCGGCTTAGAGCCGTTCTATATTAGAAGATCTGAGGCAGAAGAATTATGGGAACAAAGACAAAAAAATCTAGCAAAATCCGACGAATGACCGCTGCGGACATCAACATTGTGAAAGAATTAGCTAGAGAGCTTTTCAAGGATGAGTGGTCGCAGGAAACTTGGCTTACCGAGATAAATAACAATATTAGTTACTATAGCGTGTTGGAAATAAACAATGAAATTGTAGGATATGCAGGGTATTGGTTGGTAGCTGGGGAAGCACAGATTATTAGGATAGCTGTTGCTAGCAAATTGCAAGGCAGGGGTTTAGGAAATTTACTAGTGTCTGATATGATTGAACGTGCCATGAGCCAAGGAGCTCTTGCAGTGAGCCTAGAAGTACGCGAGTCTAACATACCGGCACGTAAGGTTTATGAAAGAAATGGCTTTGTGGAAAGCGGAATTAGACCAAATTACTATCAAGATAATAATGAGAATGCAGTCATTATGTGGCTAAAAACAGAGCAAGGGTGAGAAAGAAATGGCAGATAAAGATATATATATATTGGGCATAGAAAGTAGTTGTGATGAAACTGCGGCGTCGGTTATTAAAAACGGAAGCGAAGTTTTATCAAACATTATTTCTACTCAAATATCTATTCATAGAAAATTTGGTGGCGTAGTTCCTGAGATTGCCTCACGTAAACATATAGAAAATATTATGCCGGTTATTGATGAAGCACTGGGAAAAGCAAATCTAACTATTAGCGATATAGATGCTATAGCTGTTACTTACGGGCCAGGCTTAGTTGGGGCTCTTTTAGTAGGTCTATCGGCGGCCAAGGCTTTGGCCTTTGCTAATGACAAACCGCTAATTGGTGTTAATCACTTAGAAGGCCATGTTTTTGCTAACTTTTTATCCGGTGAAAATTTGCAGCCACCATTTTTGGCGCTGGTAGTTTCAGGTGGACACACTTCATTGCTTACAGTAGAAGACTATAATACATTTAAATTATTAGGGCAGACTCGCGATGATGCAGCAGGCGAGGCCTTTGATAAAATCGCTCGTTATATGGGCTTGCAATATCCAGGGGGTCCAGAAATAGAAAAATTGGCGTTATTAGGTAAAAAAGACGCTATCGAATTTCCTAGGCCATTGTTACCGGGCAGCTATGATTTTAGCTTTAGTGGTTTAAAATCTGCTGTTATTAACTACATTCACGGTCTGGAACAAAATGGTACAGAAGTGCCAAAAGCCGATGTTGCAGCTAGCTTTCAAGCAGCAATCATAGATGTCTTGGTAAAAAAGAGTCAGCTTGCTTTGCGGGAAACAGGATTAAAAAATATTGTATTAGCCGGTGGTGTTTCCGCTAATAAAGCATTGCAAGACGCGTTGGATATAGGGGCAGCTGAGGTAGGGGCTAAACTAGTACATCCTACGCCGATTTTGTGTACAGATAATGCCGTAATGATAGCTGCTCGTGGGTATTATATGTATAAAAATAATGAATTCAGCGATTATACTCTCAATGCTAATCCTTCTCTAAAGTTAGGCGCTAAATAGTAGGCTGGATGCGGTGCGTAATTGTGGATAACTCTTGAGATGCTTATTATACCTAGCTTAGACCTGTTGATAAGTTGAGCATTGGCTGTGGATAAAAATGGGCACAGCTTGTGGATAGTAAAATGCAACCATTAAAAAAAATTGCGTGAGGTAAAAATTTTGACTGATAAATTATTCACTAAAGAACAAATGAATATTTTACGCAGCTGTGCTTCAGGTGCTGACTTAGCGGCAGATATTGCTCATGCACATGTGACGATTTATGTGCCTGACGAGGATCCCAAGAATATCTTGGTTTATGCGCAGGCGCAGCCATTACCAAAATTTGTTGTGCATTCACCGGGAATGGCGGGACGCATTATCAGGCGCGTTGAAGAACCTTTGGTAGCACGAGCTTTGCAAAGAGGAGCTTTAGTGGTTGGCAAACGTGAATGGGCTTTGGGAGTATTTGCTAAAACAAAAATTTATCCACTTTTTGATAGCCATAGAAATTGTTTTGGAGCTGTAGCTTTCGAAATTAGTACGGAACACGAAGCGAATGCCAACGATATTTTTTTGGAAACGGCAATGAAGTTCTTGTTAGGTGCCGATCAAAATAAAATGAAAAATGATGAGAATTATAGACGCTTGACACCTAGTGATGGCGTTATGATTGTGAACAAGGATATGATTATTACAGCAGCCAATAATACTGCACATCATATTTTTTTGGTTCTAGGCGTAACAGATTTGGTTGGCCGCAGGACCAACAGCGTTCAGATTAATTGGCCACTGGTTGGTATGGTACTCAAAACAGGTATTGCTGAAGGTAAAGAGCTCTCTACTCAGGGTATTAAGCTGGCTATGCGAGTTATCCCCCTAACTGCGACTCCTGATTCTGAAGCGGCTATTGTTATCCTAGCTGATGTCACAGAATTGCGTAAGAAAGATGAAGAACTCTACATTCAATCGGTGGTTATTAAGGAAATTCATCATAGAGTAAAAAATAATTTGCAAACTATTGCCTCGCTTTTGCGGTTACAGGCTCGCAGAACTGAATCTGATGAAGCAAAAAGCATTTTGCGAGACGCGATTAATAGAGTAAATAGCATTGCTTTGGTGCACGAATCTTTATCACAACAGGATAAAGGGGAAATAAACGTGAGCGTTGTAGCTAGGGAAATTTACCAAGCTATTCTATCAAGTATGGTAGCGCCTGATCTTAAGTTGGAGACAACTTTTGATGTGGATTCAGCTTTTCTTCCTTCAGAGCAAGCAAACAGTATTGCTTTGACACTTAATGAGTTGTTGCAAAATGCTATTGAACATGGTTTTAGCGACCGTAAAACCGGTAAACTGAGTGTATCCTTTAAGGCTCATCCCGACGGATATGTTCTGGAAATAACCGATGACGGTATGGGTTTGCCACCAAATTTCAAATTAGGTCAAACCAAAAGCTTGGGATTAAAAATAATACAAACCATGGTGGAAACAGATTTAGGTGGTAGATTTGAAATTTTGCCTAGGGTGCAGGGGACATGCGCTCGGGTAACGGTACCAATGAAAATGGGGGAGCAAACATGGAAAAGTTAAGAGTATTGATTGCTGATGATGAGGCTTTGATTAGACTTGATGTAAGGGAAATGTTGATAGATGCAGGGCATACTGTCGTGGCAGAAGCTAAAAACGGTGATGACGCTATCAGATTTGTGCGTGAGCTAAAACCGGATTTTGTCATAATGGATGTGAAGATGCCGGGATCTGATGGTATTAATGCTTCTAAAGTTATTGTGGATGAACAATTGGCACCTGTATTGCTTTTGACTGCTTATAGCCAAGAAGATATAGTTAGTAAGGCTAATGATGCAGGAGTATTGGCCTATTTGGTGAAACCTGTACGAGAAGAGCAATTGTTCCCTGCTATGGAGGTAGCCTATGCTCGTTTTAAAGATATAAGAGCGTTAGGTTTAGAACTAGAAAGTTTGAAATCCAGTTTGGAAACAAGGAAGCTTTTGGACAGAGCAAAAGGAATTCTAATGGATGCCCACGGTTTTACGGAAGCAGAAGCTTATCGCAAAATGCAGCAATATAGCATGAATCAAAGGATTACAATTAAACAATTGGCCGAAGCAATCATATCTGCAGCAGCCAAGAAAAAATAAAAGTTTGCAAGTTTTTTACATTTTTTTGTGTAAAAGACTTGCTTTTTTTATGGAAAATGAGTATTATAAGTTATGTGGTTAGCACTCAAAGTTAAAGAGTGCTAACAAAGAAAAAAATAATTTAATTATATAAGCTAGAAAGGGGATTTAAACTATGTTAAAGCCGTTAGAAGAGTATGTAGTAATTAAACCGATTGTTCAGGAGGAAAAAACTAGCAGTGGTATTTATTTACCAGATACAGCTCACAAAGATAAACCACAAACCGGTAATGTTGTAGCAATCGGTGCCGGACGTTTGTTAGAAAATGGGCAAAGAGTTGCTTCTGAATTAGAAGTTGGACAGACTGTCGTTTTCGCAAAATATGCAGGAAGCGAATTAGAATTTGATGGTGTTGACTATGTTGTTATGAAAGAACGCGACATTTTGGCAATTGTAGAAAGCAAGCCAAAAGCTCAAGTTGTAGCTCCGACAAAGACAAAAGCTCCGGTAAAAGCTAAGCCAGCTGCAAAAAGCAAGGCTAAATCTAAAAAATAAAATACTTACTATATTAAATTGAGGAGATGCTATTATGGCAAAAGAAATTAAATTTAACGAAGAAGCTCGCCGTTCCTTGGAACGTGGCGTTAATGCTTTGGCAGATGCAGTAAAGGTTACATTGGGACCAAAGGGTCGTAATGTTGTACTTGATAAGAAATTTGGTTCCCCAACTATTACTAATGATGGTGTTACCATTGCTCGTGATATTGAGTTGGAAGACCCGTTTGAAAATATGGGCGCTCAATTGGTTAAAGAAGTCGCTACTAAAACTAACGACATCGCCGGTGACGGTACTACTACAGCAACCTTGTTAGCACAAGCTATGGTACATGAAGGCATGAAAAACGTAGCTGCCGGTGCTAATCCTATGATTATTAAAAAGGGTATTAAAATGGCAGTGGATACTTTGGTTAAAGAATTGGCTAAAATATCCAAAAAAGTAAGAACTAGAGAAGAAAAAGCACAAGTTGCTTCTATTTCTGCTAGTGACGAAGAAATAGGCGGTTTAATTGCTGACGCTATGGATAAAGTTGGCGATGACGGCGTAATTACTGTTGAAGAATCTAAGACAATGGAGACTTCCTTAGAAACCGTAGAAGGTATGCAATTTGACCGCGGTTATATTTCTCCTTATATGGTTACTGATCCAGACAAAATGGAAGCTGTTATGAGCAATCCTTATGTTTTCATCACTGATCGTAAAATAACTTTGATCGCTGATATTATGCCTGTTTTGGAAAAAGTTGTACAACAAGGCCGTGAGCTTTTGATTATTGCCGAAGATATCGAGGGTGAAGCTCTTGCAACTTTGGTTGTAAATAGATTGCGTGGTACTTTCAAGGCTGTAGCTGTTAAAGCTCCTGGTTTCGGTGATCGTCGTAAAGCAATGCTTCAAGATATCGCTATTTTGACCGGTGCTACTGTTATTAGTGAGGAAGTTGGACGTAAATTAGATAGTGCTACTATTGAAGATCTTGGTAGTGCAAGTCAAGTACGCGTAACTAAAGAATTGACTACTATAGTTGATGGCTCAGGCTCTAAAGCTGAGATTGCTAACCGTGTAGCTCAAATCCGTGCACAAATTCCTGAAACTACTTCTGAATTTGATAAAGAAAAATTGCAAGAGCGTTTGGCTAAATTGGCCGGCGGCGTTGCAGTTATTAAAGTAGGCGCAGCTACTGAAACTGAATTGAAAGACAAGAAACTTCGTATAGAAGATGCTTTGAATGCTACTCGTGCTGCTGTGGCTGAAGGTATTGTAGCTGGTGGCGGAACTGCCTTCTTGCAAGTACAGTCTTCTCTAGATAAATTAGATGTTGCAGGCGATGTTAAAACTGGTGTGGAAATCGTTAGACGTGCTATTGAAGAACCTGTTCGCCAAATTGCTTATAACGCAGGTTTGGAAGGCGCCGTTATTGTTGATACTCTTAAACGTACGAAAAAAGGCATTGGTTTTGATGCTTTAACTGAAGAGTATGTCGATATGATTAAAGTTGGTATTGTTGATCCGTGCAAAGTTACTCGTAGTGCTTTGCAAAACGCAGCTTCAATTGCAGCTATGATCCTTACTACTGAAGCTTTAGTTGCGGATAAACCAGCTAAAGATGGCGGACCTGCTATGCCTCCAATGGGCGGCGGCATGCCTGGCATGATGTAATTTGTTAGGTGTTGGCTGGCATAATATAATGCTTAGCTAGTTTGTAGTAGAAGTAAGTGACACTCTGAAAGCGAATTTCAGAGTGTCATTTTTTATAGGCAGCTGTTGAAAAAATAGTCATATTATGGTATATTCTAATGATAATCTAAGAAATTTAAACGGAGGGCTTGAGCATGGAAAAAGTACAACACGAGTTGGTTCTGGTTATTGACTTTGGTGGCCAGTATAGTCAGCTTATTGCAAGAAGAGTACGCGAGTGTGGTGTATATTGTGAGATTATTCCCTATACCTATACGTTAGAGAAAATTAAAGCTAAGAATCCTCAAGCCATTATATTTTCCGGTGGCCCTAATAGCGTTTATGCCGAGAATACTCCAAAGGTGGATGCAGCTATTTTTGATATGGGCGTGCCAATTTTGGGCATTTGCTATGGACATCAATTTATGGCTCAAACCTTGGGTGGCAAGGTTGCCAGCGCTGGCATCAGCGAGTATGGTAAAACAAGCGTAATGTTACAACCTGATTGCGTATTGTTTAATGGTCTGGAAGAGAGAAATATCTGCTGGATGAGTCATTGTGATTATGTTGAAGAAGCTCCGGCTGGGTTTAAAGTAGTATCATTAACCGATGAATGTCCGGTAGCAGCTATGGTAAATGATGAACGCAGACTTTATGGAGTGCAGTTTCATCCGGAAGTAGAACATACTCCTTTTGGCAGAAAGATGTTATCCAATTTCTTATTTGAGATTTGTGGACTCCAAGGCGATTGGACTATGTCCTCTTTTGCTCAAACTAAAATCGCAGAGATAAAAGAAAAAGTCGGTGACAAGAATGTACTTTGTGCCTTGTCCGGTGGTGTGGATTCCACTGTTGCCGCTGTATTAGTACATAAGGCAGTAGGTAAACAACTTACCTGTGTATTTGTAGATCACGGTCTTTTGCGTAAAGACGAAGGCGATCAAGTAG
>Ga0183100_1000826_pt1 | contig 19405 bp, 6 predicted proteins | sample Biomet2_FD_127789 | JGI IMG/M metagenome (GOLD analysis project Ga0183100, IMG submission 127789) | Microbial communities from bioreactor (seeded with anoxic lake sediment) at LBNL, California, USA - Biofuel metagenome 2 | ecosystem: Engineered > Bioreactor > Anaerobic > Unclassified ...
AGTTGTTCTCTTGTAATCGTTGCGTTCGGTGCAAATTGTCCTGCACTTACGCCATTTACGATTCCATTTTCTGCTGCCCAGTTTACATAATCTGTGTAGTATTCTCCACTTGCTATATCAGCAAAACCTGCATCTTTATCAGCTTTTCCTTCTGCATAGCGTCCCAATACTGTGACAAACATGCCTCTGGTCATTTTTACATCTGGACCAAATGTTGTGTCTGTTAGACCTGCGAAGAGTTCTCTTGATGTTGCGAAATTGATATAATCTTTACCCCAATGTGAATCGATATCGGTAAAGCTCTTCGTTTTGTCTTCAACTTTGATAGTTGATCCTTCTGCTATTTTTGCTATAACACTTCCATCTGCTACAACAGAATTCTTGATAATGCTTTCTGTTCCATCAGCGCCCACTAATACGGCTACCGTTCCAGCTGTTGCGGATTTAGCCACAATTGCTGCGGTCAAACCTGCTACTTCTACGTCTTTACCGCCGACGGTTACGCTGACTTTAATCGATCCATCATCTTGTTTTGCTGTTGTAATGGTCGTTGTTTTTCCCATCAGGCTTCCCAATGCTTTTAAAGCACTGTTTGGAATGGTTACCGTTGCATCGCCTGTTTTTACTACTAAGTTAGATGCAATTTTGCCAGCTGCTGTCGCAATGCTTGCTGTAGGAATTTCTACAGTTTGTGTGGCTGCAGCACCTGTTACGATCGGCGCAATGACGATATCTGCTTTGCTTTCTGTAGCTGCTGTAATAGCCGTTGTCATATCGCTTGCTGCCACCTGAGCTGTTGTTTTATTGTTTGCTGCGGTTACTGCTGGTGCCACTGTTGTTTTTGTTGTATCTACTGGATCTGTACCACCTGTGCTACCGCCACCACCTGTTGATGGTGTGGTGGGTGTTGTGGTTACATCACTTCCTCCAGTTGTTGGAGTCGTAACAACTGCATCTCCCCAAACCGTAACATAAGGTGCTTTTTCTACTTGTGCTGAAGTGTTAACGCCTGTTTCTATCCACATATCAGAAATATCTGCTGTCTTCGTTAACGTCAGCGCGATGTTGGTATTTCTTGTGTCTGTTTTGCTATCAAAATAATCATTGTCTAGCTTAATGCGAACTGTTTTATCGACGCCGCTAGTAGGCAATGTGCCTATTTCTTTTTCAACACCGTTAGAGGTTGTCTGCGTTAATTTACCTTCGACAGTCGATGTATATTTAATATTAACGTAATAATCTTTCGTTGTATCATCGATATTCGCATAAAGTTTCGAATCAGCACTTGCTGTACGAACACCAGATTCTACTTCACTAAATCCGCTTTCACACACAATACCTACATTGTGCTTACTGAAATTGTTATACGTATCTAAAGTAATATCATTATAATCAATTTGTGAATCCGTCATCGCAAGTTCAATCCAGGCTTTAGTCATCTCAACGCTTCCGCCAAGTTCTAATAGTTTGTGATTGAGGTAATTAATTCCACTCGAACTATCAATAGCTTCTACGCTATATGTATAGTTTCTAAGTGGGAAGGAAACTACCTGCCATCCTGCACTACCTGGTAATGTTCCAAGCAAAGTCTTTTCATTTTTTGATGAATACTGATATACAGGAACATCTGGGTATGTTGTTACATCTGTCCCGTTTGCATCCTGTGTGACAACTGGAGTTGTCTTATACTTATAATAAACACGAAAAGCATTTCTGGTGTTCATGGATGTTACGAACATCTGAGCACCTGCACTAGCTGTACGAATGAGGCTGCTATCTGTTTTATCTGTATCTTTAGCAGACCATATCTTGTTCATCGGTTCTGTGTTACCGGTATAATCATCCGCTTTATTACGAACACTGATACCTGGTGCATTGTAGTCACCGAATTCTGTATCATTATCGCCACCAACATTAAGCGTTCTGCCAATGATTTGTCTATCATTATTTTCAACCATCTTAATGCCATTTACAGTAGCGTTTTCAACAGTGATATTAACTTTGCCAATTCGTCTTCCATTAACCATGCTCTCAGCATATGGTTTTTGAAGGGCAATTGTCTTATAACCGCTAGCGCCTTCTTCTAAATGCCCAATCACGACGCCATTCTGTTTCACAACAGCATCAGCAGTTGCATTCGCATAACTAATTTTTAAATCATAATAGCTATCTGGATTAGCAACCGTTACATCTGTATTCGTCTTAATATCGGTCATTTTTTCAGTTGGTGCATTCCATACTTTCATAACGCTCACACCATCGGATGCTGTCAATGTAGAAGTACGGTTACCATCATAATTTAATGTGAATGCATCCACATGCGTAGTTCCATCGCCCACTAAATCACCAATCTTATTACCGTTCTGATAAAGCGCACCATCTTTAGTAGCGGTGTACTGCATAACAACTTTTGTGACATAGTTGGTCGGCGTGCTCACTGCTCCAAGCTTCGTAGCAGCTATAGCATTTGCCAATACAACTGGTGTTGTGGAATCCTTATGGAATAATACAACATCTAATGTACCATCCAAAGCGCCATTATCATCTGTTTTACCATTTCTAGAAACGACAACTCCGTTATCATCTCCATCTGATAAGGTTAAAGTATCCGGAATCATTGCATTTCCAGATGGATAGAGAAGAGTTAAAATATTATGATTCTCTTTACCAGCTGTAGCCTGCATAGAAATCCTTTGTTCATAGTTACTGCCCAATACTGTTTTACCGCTCAACTGGAATGGGCCTCTCCATTTTGCATTATCTGTTCCCTCTTGGAAGCTAACAGAAAAATCTTGTTGATATTTAGTAGCCGAGTCTTTTGTTGCATATGCCGTGTAAGACTTATCTCCACAAGTAACGGTAGCATAAGTAACAAATACATTAGTGCCAACGGTTATAGCAACATCAACCATGTTCTCTGTGCTTGGAATACTATCATAATAGTTCTTGTTAAGCGTAATCTCACTAGAGTCCTTATAAATTGGAGTACCATTATTAAAGGTTGTATCATCAGAATAAGTTGTACCGTAAGCAGGATCAATAGGAAGAAGATTTTTAAGAAATCCAATCGTATCCGTGTTTCCTGCATCATCAATAGTCTGCTTCAACGGAAGATCGGTATCACTACAATTCGTATAGTTAAGTTTTAACGTAACGGTTGGCGCTTGATTACCAGCCAACATGTCTTTCGGAATAGAAACAACCAATCGAGGACTATAACCACTAACATAGGGTTGTTCATCAATGTTAATCTTGTTCACATTCGTATTTAACATTTTAATAGCCAAATAATCAGTGTTATTACAATTGACCATAACGGTATTGTTTTTCGTATCAATAGAAGCATTGCCTAGAGTGTTAAGCTGCCATCTTAAATTACGCGCGCTACTATCTGTTTGATAATCATCAAACATCACGTAATAGCCACCGCCCGGAATGCTGACAACATTTCTTCTCCATTCCGGTACTTTGTCTGTTACTTCATTAAACGATACAGGATTTCCATTTTCATCGCTATAAGTACCTTTCGCAGCATTGTCTAAAGTAGGAATATATTTATAAGCATTACCTGCTGCTCCCACACTATATCCATACTTATCATTGATAAAGAAGTTTTCAATCTGTCCACCTTGACCACTTGAACCCTGCCATAGGTAATGATCGACTACCATAGTATTATGTCCACCAAGACCGTAACTATATCGCTGTTGAGTACCGCTAGATGCTGCATATCCAGGATCACAAAGAAGCGGTGATGATCCACGAACTAACTCAACCATATTTTGATCGTGATGAGTATGATGCCCCATGGTACCAGTATGTTTAGTGGATTTTAAGTTGAACATTGTATCAGTAGGACCCCAGCCACTCTTGAATGTGGTAAGTCCAAAATCAGTAAATATCTTACCGAGCATTTTCGTATCATTTGTCGGTGCAGTGGGTTCGATATGGCCAGGATTCCAGCACCACACCAATAAATCACCGTCCCATTGCAAACCACCCACTTTATTGAGTAACCAACCTGAGTATTCACTCAAACCATATTTCGTATAATAGCAATAAACTCTCTTATACTGATAAGCCAGTGTGTAATTGTTATCCGATATCGCTGAGTATCCAGTACCACTCGGCAACTGATTATAAAGAGGATAATCAATGATTTTAGTCAAATAACCCGAACGAATAATATCATGTCCGGTGACACGAGCATCGGCATCTTCAAACGGTAAAGAATATGCAATAGCAAGGTCAGCATACATAACACCTTCTGCGTCTGCTCCATCACGGTCAATGCCGTTTTCATAAGCTGATTCAATATTATGGCGAGCTACTTTTAATGCATCATTTATTTGATCACCATACTCTTTAGAAATAGCTAAAGCAGCAAGACCTAGTCCACCATTTTGTACAAACATGACATTCGGTGGAAGCTCCTTACCGTCGTAGCAAGCATATTCGCCAACCTTAGTGCACGCCTTATATAATTGGTCAACACCTTTTTCTTTAATAGCTTTTGAAATAACTTTTCTATCGTCATCTGACAATTTGTTGTAGAGAAGATCATAAGCATAGGACATACCTTGTGTGATATAACCCAAGTCAAGACTTCCCTCTTCATTTTGCTCAGGGTCAGTCCAGCAAGACCAATAAGACATAGCGAGCATCAACTCACGACATTTGTCAAAATACGGTTGTGCCTTAGCCGCATCTGTTGTCATACTATAGGTAATAGCCATATTTTGAAGTCTGCTCTGTATGTCACCTCCAATGGCTGTCCAATAGAAGTTATGTTTCGCTGGTTTATGAGGTCCTTCGTTCGTATTGGTAGCAGCTACCCCTGTTGTTGCCCAATGAGAGTCTAAAGCAGTAGCCACATCCTTGAGATCACTCTTAGGATCATTCGGATCACTCAATTCCTGATGCGTAACGAATCTCAAATCTGCGAAAGGCAGATATTCTTCTGCAAGACGGATGTTATCATATTCGCCTTTGCCGATTCCATCTCCGCCTAATCTAAACCCAGTAACGTTATCTCTCGTACCAAAAGTGGTAGACAATACCTTAACTAAATCACCATTGATTAAAACTTTAATCGTACCGTCTACGGCAATATCAATATAGAAGTTATACCATGTTTCATCTTTCATGGTAAACTTTTGAACTTCTCTGTATTCATCAGCTGTAGTAGCCGTGATATATAATTTGCCGCCTGTCAATTTAACGCTGATATCTGTTGGATCATTGCCGCTCATACCCTGATAAATAATGTAATCTTTGGCTTTATCAGGATTTGTTGCTTTATAGTCGAAAGTAACATGATACGACTTTCCAGTAACTGGTTTATCAAATGTATACTTGGCATTCGATACTGCTTGACCATCACCTATATCTAGAGTACCCAATCTATTATAATCAGATGGCTCTTGAAAATATGGATAGTAGAAATAATAAGCATGTTTATAGGTAGAATCTAAATTATAATCATCCGAATAGGATTCTTCGATAATAAACTTATCAGTTGACTTGATCGTTCTCTTCCAAATATCTTGGGTTGAGGTACCATATGGTGTCATGGTATCGTCTACTGCAGCAGCCTGCAATTTCGCATAACCAGCACTATCGAATAATAAAAATGGATGACCAGTATCCGTTGCTGACTGACTGATTGTAGTAAATGACCATGTATAGCCATCTTTTGCAAGCTCATCTGCACTAGCTGTTAACAGCATAGTATGATCGGCGGTATTGCCAATCATTTCACCAGATTCATTTTCTAAATCTGATTTTACAGTAACCGTATATTTTGTATCTTTAGCAAGAGCACTGCTTGGTGTAAATGAAATTTCGGTATTGCCATTTGCATCTTTAGCACCAATTGCGTATGTACCAGCTATCACATTACCATTAGTTGATACGGTGAAATACTGGGCTATGTTGCTAGCGTTAATTTTTTCAATTAAAGCACCTTCAATCGTAAAACTCACGACTGAATCCAACGTAGCACCTCCGCCTATTGGAAATTGAGAAACAACTTTCATGGTAGGCTTGTCATATTCATAAGCGCCCAAATCAGCAACACCGCAACGCGCTGCACCATTTCTATCTGTTTCCGGTGCCCATGTAGCGTTTGCTGCATCAATTGCCTTACTTCCGCTTGTAAGCTGATAATCACCTACACCGGCAAATTTCGCATCGCCATAAACACTATTGTCACCAATCATGTCAGTAGGTTCCGCTGTAAAATATGCACGACTGTATAAATTATAATCAACAGCTGCACTGCCTGTAATGGAAACAGCTGCATCAAATATGTTGTTACCGATTATGCTGTCGGAATCAACATCAGCGGCAGAAATTGCCGTTGTGCTATTTTCAAATGTGTTATTGACAATTTTGCTTTTTGTGAAGTTACCAGTTTTTGAAATACCGATATCCCCTGTTAAAACGTTATTATCAATAGTCACGTTAGAAGCGGCACCAAGATTAACCGTACCCGCGATGTCATTGCTATGAACGGCAATTGCAGTTGCATCACCATCTATAGTAAGCCCCCCGCTGATTGTTAAACCTGAAATATCAATATTAGCGCAACCGCTACCAATATTAATTGTTTTTACGATAGCTCCATCTTGTCCTACAATGGTAATTGCTTCACCAGTTGCATCACCAACATTCGTAAGTGTAAGAGCTTCATCGTCATATGTACCAATAATAACTACTTTGTTACCAGCAACAAGGTCAGTTGTCGCTTTCGCAAAAGTTTTGTAGGGAGCTGATGAAGTACCATTACCAGTTTCATCATTTCCATTTTGTGAAACATACACAGTTCCACTAGTGTTTGAAACGCTTGTGTTTGCCTGCGTGTCGGTTGCCAAAGCGGTCAACTGCATGCCAGCTGGCACATAAGCCGCCATCAAAGCAAGGGCGAGTACTACGCTCAATGCTTTTGAAAAGATTGTTTTTCTCAAACCAATTCCTCCTTTTTTTGTGTTGCTACTTGATTTGGATTGTGTTTCCCAAATTGATTCCCCACAAATACTCTGTTGGCATGCTCAACAAACCGCAAAAAAACGTCAAAACTAACAAAAAATTTTGACGGATTCATAATTTTGTCTATGTAGATAAGTCGAAAATTGTAAGTTACTTTATCGCCTATTGTGAAATGTAACCAGTATTTTTACAAACTTGTCCACATTTTTCTCCCACAAAGTATTTCCTACTATCATATTAAAAGAAGACGGGTGTATAGTCTCACAATTTTTTATTATTTTATTGACATATTTTCTGAAAAAGTGATTTTTTCTATTTTTAACTCATTCTCTACAGCTTTTGGAAAAAAATGTATCAATCACACTCAAATATATTCAACCAAAAACAAAATGGTTGCTAACAAAGAGACCAAATGAGCACAAAATATCAAGTGTTTCCCATGGTGGCATCCCAGCATATAATGGATGATTTTTGTCTACAAAACATTTTCTGAATTGATAAAAATGCGTAAAAAAAACAGACACCTTGTTAGGTGTCTGTTTTTTATCAAACGTTTCAGAAACGAATGAATCTTACATGCATTCTGCTATAATCTTTTGGATAATGACACAAATTTCAGCACGCGTGATGTTAGCTTTCGGGTTCAATTTTCCATCCGAACCAGAAATGATTCCTTTTTGTACTAAAATGGCTGTTGCATTTTGAGCCCAAGAGGAAATCGAAGCACTATCAGCAAATTTGCTTAATACCGTTGTATCTGCATTAGTAGATCCGATCAATTTCTGCACTACATTTGCAGCCATTACCATCGCTTCTTCACGAGTAATGGAGGCATTTGGATTGAAAGTGCCATTACCTTGACCAGAAACCAAACCATTGTTTACAGCTACAGAAACAGCAGCTGCATACCAAGCATCTGTATCAACATCGCTAAAGTCAGATGTTGCATTACCATTTAAATGAAGCAAGCGAACAATCATAGAGGTGAATTCAGCACGAGAAGCATTATTGTCCGGTTTTACAGTACCATCTGTATAACCAGAGATGATGCCTTGGCTACTAACAGCCTCAATTGCACTCTTTGCCCAATGTGTAGCAATATCACTGAAATCAGTTGTAACATCAGACCCTACAGAAGTACCGATACCACCATTATTAGGTTTAGTGGTACTTCCACCATTGCCACCATTGCCACTGCCACTGCCACTGCCACTACCACCGGTATTATCGGTCGTAGGTGCTTCGTAAACATCTGTAATGGTAATCGGAATTAGAACTTCTGAACTTGCAGTCGTTATACCATGAATAACAACAGCAATCGAATACGATTTCTTAATTTCATAATTGAATGCACCATTTACCTGTAAGGTGTTGCCATTGACGATAGTAAAGTAAGCATTATCTGCTAATCCACTAGTCAATGTGTAGGTATATGTTTTGCCTTCTTCTCCATTGATTGCAACAAACTTACCAATGGTGGTACCAATTGCACTGTTCTCGGCGATAGACTTGTTATCTAAGGTGAAATTTGGAAGTGTTTCTTGTTCATTATCATTTGATGTTACATAGTTGTAAGCACCGATAACAACTTCACCATTTTTACCGACAGTACCGGCAACTCCATCAAAATCGTATGTCCATGCTGGAATGCTAGTATTGCTTATAGAGAAATCATATCCTTTGTCAACAACAAGGTTAGCCTTCTTAAGATGATAATCTGCTGTTGTTGGATCAACAAATCCTGGTTTGCCTAAAACAGCATTTTCCTCATCGCCAGTTTTATCAGCTGTCTGTAAATCAGCAAGGACACAATTCTTACCATAAGCATTAAGGATTGGTTGGGTTGTATCAGCATCATATAGATTATTTTCTGAAGTAAATCCATGAGTTTTCCCTATTACGGCTACAAAAGGTGCTCCTGATCTTGTCGTTCTAGAGAAGATATTATTAACATTGTAGAATACTGTATTATTAGTAGTATCCGTATCACTATTAGTAGCTTGAGTAGCGGTGATACTGTATCCTGAAATATCATAGAACGTATTGTTGGTAGCCGTAATATTAGGATTAGCTGTTCCTTCAATACCAGTTGTTGCTTTTTCGAAGATACAGGATTGAACAATTGCATTTGCCCAGTTCTTAACAGTCATTGCGGTTCCCAAATTTGAGAATCGGCTTCTATAAATAACTGTTTTATTGGTTTTAACATTATTACCATCAATAGCTAAACCAATGGTTCCACCTGTTACTTTTACTTGGTTGATATTTACCGTTGGTGTATTGGTAAAGGTAATAGCCGCTTTGCCGTTTGTTGCATTTGCCGCATTTACCGTAACACCTGTTAAATTAACTGCCCCACAATTGTTAAAATCTAATGTACCATTAAGGATAACATTTGAATATACATATTTGCCAGAAGTACCCAAATATTGAGCTGCACTAATATCGATAGATTGACCGGATGTTCCAGCTTTATCTACTAAAGTTACATCAACATTCGCATATTTACCAGCACCTATAATAAGAGCATCACCAGGATTCAAAACAGAGAATGCTTTAGCGATAGTCTGATATGGTTTGGTGCTACTACCGTCGTTTGTATCACTAGCAATATCTTGCATAGATACATAAACTGTTTTAGGATCTGTATAGGTCTTTGTATCTACCATAAATGTAGATTCTGGATCAGTCTTTACAGTACGGTCATAAGCACCAGCATCATAATCACCAGAACCAGTAGTATTATAAATATATGTTTTTCCTGTTATATCTTTTACAGGAGGTTCATCTCTCCAACCAGCTCCACGTTGACCTGCGCCAATAGCAAAACTACCGTCAAGAATCGCAAAATCTCCTGCTAAAGGATCTGCAAATTTTGGGCTGCCTAGTTTACTATAATCAGGATCGAATTGTGATAATGTTCCATTGTCAGCAACAATATCATTTGTCTGTGCATCATAAAGATTACATACTGCAGTCACTGAATCTGTTTTATCAGATAATTGTATAAAACTACCTTGACCCGTTTTCCAACGAGAAAAGACGTTGCTACAAATCTGTCTCTTAGACGCATTATCACTAGCATTACTATCAGGGGCGGCATCTATATCAAGATTTTCACCCATTACATTATAGAATGTATCATTATAGATATAGAAAATAAACGAATCTTTAATGACTATACCCGTTGTACCATTGTAAATAACATTTGCCATAACATGCGTATTGCATTTGCTAATATCAATTGCTGTTGTACAACGTTTTATCTTATTATAGTTAATATTCATAGAAGGTGTGGAAGTGGCACCAATTGCAACAATACCAGTTCTGCTCTCTTTAATATTATTATGTATAACAAGAGCACTAGCACAATCAGTTAAGGTGATTGCATCCTTTTGGTTACCCGCTATAATATTAAGACCTTGAATAGTCAAATTGCTACATTTTGTAGCGGTAACTGTACCATTAATAACAGGGGCTTGATTGCTACCCGCCTTAATGGTTAACTTATTTAAACCACTTACTGTCACATCTTCGGTATATGTGCCAGTCATTAAAATGATTTCACTAGCATCTGATGCTTTATCAACAGCATCGGAAATATTGCCAAACGGTTTAGCTTCGGTACCGTCTCCACCTGTTGTACCGGATTTGACATAATATGAACCAGCAACAACTGGAGGAATGTATTCAATAGCACCAATTGTGTTACGCGAACGTGTAGTACCATCAAAGTCAAACGCTGGTTGTAGATTAGGATCAGCTTTGCCAATAATAGCAGCAGAGTCTATAGTCGGTCTGCCATCTTTTAGCATAGCACTGTCATAGGTGCTGTGCTTGCCACCATAGGCAGCATATGCAGGATCATCTGCTTTTACATAGTCTCCAGTATAGCAGTTGTAATCAAATATATTAGTTTCATCAACAAGCTTACAACCATTGATGATATTATTTTCAACAATATTGCCTGTTGAATAAGAATCCCATATAATACCATTAATTTCTGTACCAGAATTCATAGATGTATTATTATAGATTTTGGAGTTAGTTATCGGAAGAGTTTGAAACCACATACCATAACAACCATATACAAACATATTATTATAAATCTTGCAATTATTCATGGCATTAAGAGGCGTTTTAGAAGCATCTAAATCACCCGTAGCATAAATGCCACCGTAAGCTGCCGAGAACGAGTTGTTATAAATATCAGAATCTGAAATATTTTTGCCAAACTGCAATCCCATGGAATCATCACCTGATGCCTTGAAAACACAATCATGAACCGTGATATGATTCGAAGATGCGACATACAAACAATCCCAATATCCATACGTTGTTTTCGTGTTTAAAAAATTAATATTGTAAATGTTAACGTATGAGCTTTCGGTTAATTCAAAAGTAGCCGAAGCACTACCAGTTATCACAACTTTTCCTTTTGTCTTACCCACTATATCAAGTGGATGAGCGGCATCACGTGCAATTTTCGCAGTTACCGCAGTTGAATAGGCGTATGTGCCTTCTGCAAGGATAATCTTTTTGATACTAGAATCAGCAGTTGCAGCTGTAATAGCATTGGCAAGGGTATACGGATCTTCCATTGTACCTGCGCCATTAGCTGATGCCGTAGAAGAAACATATATTGCATTTTCTTCCACTGCCTGCTTACCTTCATAAGCACCAACCGTATTATTTAAACGTTTCGTTCCTTCGAAGTCACTTGCTAGAGCATAAGTAGCAGAACCAGCTCCTACTACAGCACTACCTTGTTTTACAGTATAATCGCCATTTGTATAATCTGTAAAGACGTCTGTTGGCACTGCTGTTATCTCATTTGTACCAACACCTGACACTTCGCCTGCATCAGTGCCATTACCGATGTAAACATTGTTTGTGACAACAACATTTTGGGCAGCTGCCATATCCTCAGGTTGAAGCGTCAAAGAACCCATAATATTGTTGGCAATGGTTATATTTTTCAAATTAACATCATTCTTACCAGCTGCCAATGCACTATGTACTACCTTACCTGTAATAGTGTTGTTGACAATTTTCATATTAGCAGATGTTTGATAACCTGCGCTTTCTGGCGTCAGATTAATACCATTCTGGCATGTAATAATATTATTTTGAATAATTGTACTAGGATTTGATACTTCACTTGTATTGCCCCAGATGAAATAAAATCCATTGAGAGCATTCTTAATTGTATTACATTCAAATGTTACATTATCACACGCTGAATTCATTTGAACGCCGCTTGTTAAGCCAGACGTACCTGTAAATACGCAATTATGAACTTTGATATCAGTAGATCCCATCAAAATTGCAGTAGAATTATAGGCTACATCACCAGCTTCGGCAGTAGAAAAATCTTTCTGATAATCAAATGTAATACCAGAAACTTCAATATTACTACTTGTGCCAATGGCTAAAGTACTAACATATGGAGCACCCCAACCAGCATCGCCGTCAGTACCGGTAACAAAAACTTTATCGCCACCTGCACCCTTAATCGTGAGGTTAGACCTATCCGTAATTGTCAGCGCTTCATTATAAGTACCTGCTGCAATATCGATGGTGGCAAATTTTGCTGAAGCCGAAGCTGTAACAGCAGCACCGATTGTTTTATATGGGTTTGCTTTACTACCATCAGGTGTAGCTGCAGTTGAAGCAGCATCTACATAATAAGTTGCCGTACCTACCAAGAAAGCAGGTGCTGGATCAGAAACTGTTCCTACAGCATAAGCACCAGTGTCAAATGCTCCTGTTTCTAGATTCAATACATAATCCGTTCCCGCTAAATCAGTAGTTGGAACAAATGTCCAGTCATTGTAACGGATAGCCGCTTTCTCAACTGGCCCTTTATTGGCAATTGCAAAATCTTCAATATCAACATTTTTAAATATCTGGGTTGTATATAGTTTACTATGGCCATCGTCTCCACCAGCTTGCTCTTGGGCCAGTGTATTGTCGCCGCCATAAATATTAGCTATAATATCATCGGCAGCAGCATAGTAAAGGTTAAAGCCAAAGTCGAAGCCATGTTCTTTTGTTAGCAATTGAATATAAGCACCCTTAGCCGCCGACTCAGGACGAGCGAAAATATTGCTCCAAACACCCATAAATGTTTTTGTAGAATCACTTGTATCAACATTATTAGGTTGATCAGCATCAATATTTAAACCACTTATATTATAGAATGTATTACTATACACATAAATTTCATCTGTATCAACATAGTCTGTAGCACCTTTTACGCATACTACACCTTTTGTGCCATTGTAAATAAGATTAGATACAACAAAAATAATAGTTTTGGTTGCTTTAACAGCTGTTTCACAACCTTTAATCTTATTCTGTACAACAGTTACAGTCGGTTTGGAAGTAGTACCAAGTGTTACAACACCTGTTTGACTATCTTTGATATTACATTTCGTAACAGTCGCATTATCACAATCTGTTAAAGTAACAGCATCTGCTGTAGCACCTGCTGTAATATTCAAACCACTAATTTTTATACCAGCACAATTAGTTGCGGTAAGACTTCCATCAATTTCAGATGCTTTTCCATCTTCACCTTTAATTGTTAGGTTTTTCTTATCAGCTATGGCTATATCACCAGCATATGTACCTGCTTTAAGTACAATAATATCACCTAACCCTGCAGCAGTTATTGCCTCAGCAACAGTGTATGGGCTAGCATCTGTACCTTTACCACCAGATGTTGCTGTTGCAGAAGCATACATTGTGATTGGAATATGAACCTCTGCGCCTTCATAAGCACCAACCGTGTGGTTTACACGTGTCGTTCCTTCAAAGTCATCCGCTGGTTCTAGAGTTTGATCCGCTTTACCAACAATATTATAACTAGCCGAAGTCGGTTTGTAATTGTCATCTAGCGCTGCATTGGCGAATTCCACATTTGAACCACCTGCATCGGCAGCACTGACGATGTTATTTTTAACTTGATTTGCCGAGCCGAGATCAGGAAAACAATCACCCGTTCCAACAAAAGTATTATTATTAATTTGGCAATTCGTCAGCTCTGCGCCACCGTCAGAAATACCAAGCCATGTTGTAAAGATATTGTTATAAATCTTACAACCGTCCGTTGCACCATCTGTGCCATTTTTTCTTAAAAACATACCATAGGTTCCGCCACTAGTATTGAGAATTTTATTCCCATAAAATTCGCAATTAGTAGAACCATAACCAAATGATACGACACCATACTCTTCAGCTTTGTCGAAAGTACAACCATGTACTTTCAAATTGTGAGCATGGGCAAAACTTGCCGCAGAAGACCACCAACTACTTGAAGTTGTTGTACCTATAGCATTGATTCCAGAAATGTCTATATTATAAGAACCATTACCACTTGCATCTGCGTCTACATAGAGTGCAGTTTTACCTGTAATATTAACGTTTCCTTCACCTTTGATGGTGATTGTGTCACTACCTTCACTGCCAACGCCGAGAAGGCTTAAAGTACCAACATAGTTACCTTCCTTAAAAGTTACTGAATCCCCAGGCTGTAACTTTTTATCGGCTGTAGCTGCTATAGCCGTATTAAATTCATCCAAGCTTTTGTATGTATTAGTTGCTGCATTAGTTGTTGCCTTTGCATCTACCACATAATCAGTTCCGCCTGCCGCGAATGCCGGCATAGCTGGAAAGCATGCGATAACCATCGCTAACGTTAATACAACGCTTAGCGCTTTACTAATCAATGTTTTTTTCAAACCTGTTTCCTCCCTTAAATTTAATAATAAAATATCTGTCTAGTTTGTCCAAAAGAAAGCTACTACCTATTTGTACCAATCGACCTTTATACTTTAGCACATAATATTCGCAGTTTTCTGCGTTGACAAGTCACAAGACAAAATCTTGACAAGTAAATTATACATGATGTTGTGAAATATTGCAACTATTTCTTCTTATATTATGAATGTTTTACAAAAAAATTTTTTTCTTTTTAAAAATAAAATCATTTTCCTAATTTGTTACTTTTTTGAAAATATAGATAACTTGTTTTAGACTACTGTGAAAATTCAGTCGTTTGATTCGCAAAAAAGACTAGCATCATCCAGTATGGTAATTAGCCTATGTTTTCCTCTACAAAAAATCTAGTTAAGCTTGTTTCCCGTTAAAAAATCAACCTCTCTCCGCCTAAATTGATCCATAGCTGTTGCATATCAGCCGGCAAATCCGCCGAAAAGGATAAGTTTTCTCCTGTTATGGGGTCTAGAAACGACAAAGAATCACAATGCAACGAAACTCTGTCAATAAATGCACTCCCTTCTTCGTTACCGTAAAGAGTGTCACCGATTAAAGGATGACCGATATGCGCCATATGAACACGAAGTTGATGCGTTCGTCCTGTTATAGGAATGAGACGTACAAAAGTAGCGTCTTTTGCTGAAAAAAGAGTCTCATATTTGGTATGTGACTCTTTGCCATCTAAACTAGCGCACCGCTCGATGATACTATCTTTGCATCTAGAAATAGGCACGTTAATTTCACCGTTTTTCGTGGAAAGAATTCCTTCTACAATTGCCACGTAGCGTTTCTGAATTTCTCCAGAAGCAAGTTCTGCAGACAACAAGCGTGCAGCATATTGTGTTTTTGCTACAATCATGAGCCCCGTTGTGTTTTTATCCAACCGATTAATCGGACGTATGACGTGATTTTCTCCACGCTCCTGCCAATAATAAGAAAGAGCATTCGCTAAGGTATCATCATAATGCCCAGCGGATGGATGCGTGGTCATGTTTTTGGGCTTGTTCACGACGCAAAAATGCTCTGTTTCGTATACCATTTCAAAAAGGAGGCAAACCGGACGAATCGTCGGGTTTGCCTCCTCATAAAAGCGTAAACACAATATATCACCTTCATGCACAGGCTCTGTCACATAACATGAAACACCGTTTTTTAAAATCTGACCATGGTATTTCAAATTTTTAATGAGCCTTGATGACATAAAAAGCTGTTTTTTAAGTACCGTTTTAATCGTTGATCCTTCATCCTCACTAATTGCTGTATATTGCATGTCGTGCTGCATATTATCCCCTTTAATCTTAAGAGCCGCAGATTATGCGGCTCTTTTCAATACCAAATCAAGCATATATATGAAGGTATTATATCATGACTTGAGTATTTTGGCAATGACGCCATAAATAAAGGTGGCTTTTAGCTTTCCATTTGTTTACCTAAAAACAAGGCTCCTGTTTCACAAAGGTGCATGGACATTTCACTAAATTCATCATTCGCATCATTTCCGGCAATAAGAACAGCACCGATGCAATCGCCTTCTGTAATAATGGGCGACATCGTTCCAACGTAATACTTATCGTTGTCATCCACTAGACCCACTGCATCACTTTTGTCTTTCTTCACAATATAATTTGCTTTCCCATCAATCAGATTCTCAAGATCCAGACAAATTCGTTTGTCCAAAAGTTCCTTTTTAGGAGCACCCGATACGGCAAGAATGTTGTCTTTATCCGTAATGATACATATTTTCCCGCTGGATTTGAATATACTTTCGGAAAACTGTGCAGCAAAATCCGACAGTTCCCCAATTGGTGAATATTTTTTAAAGATTACTTCTCCATCTTTTGTTGTAAATATTTCAAGCGGATCTCCCTCGCGGATTCTCATTGTTCTGCGGATTTCTTTTGGAATAACAACTCGCCCTAAATCATCGATTCTTCTGACTATCCCGGTCGCTTTCATTTTGTTTCCTCCTTATTTTACATTTAAAAAAATTTATCAAATTTGTTATACCAGTATTATTTACAACAAATTTGAATTTATTCCCTAAAATTTAATAGGATTAAAAGCTTTTTTATTTTCGCACAAATAAATAAAAAAAATCCTCAACACACTTATCATGTGCCAAGGATTCAACTTACATTCATTTTGACGTTTTAAAATTCTATTTATCTTCTTTTATTAATAGTAACCATAACCTCATTACCTTTTATTACGATAATAACCGAAACTTTCGTGTTATCATTCGCGTAATAATATAGGATCGGCGAATCATCTATAACAGATTTGTATTTACAAGAAAATCCCTTTTCTTCTGTCATTGCTGCATAGGTACTTACGAAATCAGACGGCAAATCTTTGAGACTATAACAATAGGTATCCACTATATGCGCAATGGTCATTGTTTTTGATGTATATTTCACATTAAAGCACAAACCAAAATCAGGTACATTGGTGAAACCATCAAAACTTTTCATAGTACTGCTTGGTGTAATCTGAGTTTCATCATTTGCAAAAACCGGCATAGCGGTTATTAAACTAAAACATAATACCATCGATAGTAAAACGCTCATTATTTTCTTCATTATTATACCTTCTTTCAAAAGTATTATAACAAGGCATTTTAATGGCTACAATAGCATTTACGCAACGTTTATTTAGTTTACTCAATGTTCAAATTCTTTACAAACTTCATATCTTCTATAGGTTGCCTTAAGGAAAATTACTTATTCTCCTACAGTAACTCCTTGAACTAAATAAATTATTATATAATCATCTTTTATATTGATACCAACTATGCTATCTCCATTTGTATATAACTCCATAGTTGTTGTTTTATAATAATGAAACCCATTGTCCTCTAATACTTTCTTATAAGTTGCCAAATAACCAGTCGGTAAATCTTTTATGTTATACACATATTGATCACCAACATGATCATCACTTAAACTTTTTGATGCACATTTCACACCAAAACAATCCCCAAAATCAGGAACCATTGGTGTACCATCATCATATCCAGCATACTTTGCCACATTGCTCTTTACAGCACTACCTGTCGTTGAAGCGTCAGTTTTTGTAGCATCAGCCTTTGAACTAGTAATCGTAACCGTCCTAGTCGTTCCATCCCATTTAACGTCAGCGCCCAATCCTTCAGAAACGGCTCTGACTGGAACCAAAGTACGATTATTCACAATAGTTGGAAGAGCTCCAATGGTAATCGCTTTCGTACTATTATCAACTACATCCCCGCTTGCATCATAGGTAAATGTCATAAAAATAGGCGAATCAACAATAAGTTTAACTCCTTTTGTTCCTTGTTTTGCCGTAATTGACTTTGTAGCAGCATCCCAATTAACTGTTGCACCGAGTGCTTCAAAAATGGCGCGCATAGGAACCATTGTGCTTCCACCAATAATTTGAGGTGCTACATCAAATGTTAACGCTTTTCCATCCAATGTAACCGTAATATCATCATTCGCTAAAACTGACATACCTGTTAATAGGCTAAAACATAGTACAATGGATAGTGTCATACTGATTAATTTTTTCATATGAATTCCCCCTTTTATGGGTATTATATCAAACAATTCCATTAATTTCAACTGTTGTCATTAATTTGGGAAATCTCCATAAAAAAACAGGGATTGCTCCCTGTTCATGATAGATTCTTGATTGTTTGTCTGATCGATTTGGCGATACCGGCACCTGTCAAACCATATTCCTCACGAATTTCCTCCGCCGTTGCCTGGGCAATAAACGTGTCTGGATATCCTAAGGTTACAGTAGGGCACATTATCTGATTGCGCTGGAGTACATTCACAATCGTCTCACCAACGCCGCCGCAAATCATCCCATCTTCTACTGTAAAACAAATTTTTGCTGATTTAGCACAGCGTAAAATTGTTTCTTCATCGAGTGGTTTGATAAAGCGCAAATGCAAAACCGTACACGAAATACTCTCTTCTTCTAAAATATTCGCCGCCTCAAGAGCCGCTTTTGTCATATGCCCCACAGATAAGATACAGACATCGCTTCCATCTCGCAAAATTTGTGCCTTTTTATCACGATAAGGCAAAGACTCTAAATTCGCCTCTTCTTTCCCTTTTGGATAGCGAATCGCCACTGGACCATCACATTCTAGCAAAGCATATGTAAAACATTCTTTTAATTCCTCACGTGAGGCAGGTGTTAAAAATGTCATATTTGGCATAGCCGTGAGCATAGCCATGTCGAAAACCCCTTGATGTGTCTCCCCATCGCCCCCTACCGCTCCGGCACGATCGATAGCAAACACCACATGGAGATTAGGCAGGCACACATCATGTAAAACTTGATCATATGCCCGTTGCAAAAACGTAGAATATATGGCTACCACAGCTGGCATCTCATTCGCTGCTAAACCAGCAGCAAATGTAACCGCATGTTGTTCAGCGATGCCAACATCAAAAAACCGATCGGGATATTTTTGGGAAAATTCTAAAAGTCCAGACCCTAATGTCATAGCAGGTGTTATGCAGGCAAATTGATGCTCTTTAGCCATCTCAACTATGATCGAGCCAAATACATCTGAATAGGTAGCCATCTTCTTTTTTTTGAGATTCTTCCCTGTTAAGATGTTAAACTGTGATACGCCATG
>Ga0183100_1000828_pt1 | contig 19329 bp, 23 predicted proteins | sample Biomet2_FD_127789 | JGI IMG/M metagenome (GOLD analysis project Ga0183100, IMG submission 127789) | Microbial communities from bioreactor (seeded with anoxic lake sediment) at LBNL, California, USA - Biofuel metagenome 2 | ecosystem: Engineered > Bioreactor > Anaerobic > Unclassified ...
GACGATCTGCAGTAGCGATCCGAAGCTGCCCCCGCCTTGCTTGGTGAAGGAAAGGCTGTTCTCGGTCCAGGAGCAGGTCGCCATCAGGTCGGAGTTGTCCGCGGCGTTGCATGGCACTTTAAGAGTGCCTGCCGAGGTTATCGAAAGTACCTTACGCAGGTATTCTATTTGCACAGTCCCCGCCGCTGAGGGGGTTTGGTAGGATTTGATCGTCAGGGTGATCTGGGAGTCGAAAGCCTGAAGGCACGTCAACGTGCAAGTCTCAGCCACGGTGTCAAGAGCCGCCGTGACGTAGCTGGACAGGTTGGAGGATGTGTGGGTGGCGTCCTCGGTCGACCAGGCTATCGAGTAGACGATCGTGTCGTCAGCGTTCGTCGGCGAGACGCTGTATGAGAAGGTTTTCGTGACGTGTCCGCTGCCGTCGGTGCCGGTCGACATCTCCTGCACCCTGATCGCCGTCAGGGGGGACGAGGAAGACGACCCGCTTCGGCTCGATGAAGACGAGCTTCCGCTGCCGTTCACCCAGTTCTTGACGGCCTCCCCGACGCTCGTGTAGCTGCTGAAATCGGAGAACCAGTGGGAGGTCGCCCCCACCGCCAGAGCGCCCAAAAGGCCCACGATTGCGAGGGCCGTTAGGGTTTTCGATGATTTGTTCATGCTTTTGACTCCTTTTCGGGCGACCTTATGGCGGCCCTTGATTTTTCTATCAGATCGGGGTTCTTAAGGTACCTCGAGATGACCTTGTTAGAATTCGTGTTCTTGACGAAGCCGTAGTAGCTCATCATCCTTTTCGAGCGCTTCTTGCTGACGCCGTGGAACCTTAGCCTGAGGGCGGTCCTCCTCACTGAGCGGAAGACCCTTTTACGGATCTCCGACTTCCCGTTGGGGAATATCCGGTACCCTACGAAGTCCGTTCCCTCGTCCCTCGTCCTGGAGATGCGCCAGTTTGGCTTCATCTCCAGCCCGAGAGAGGCCAGCTCGCCGATGATGCTTTTTCTTATGTTCGAGAGCTTTCTTTTGTTGCCGGAGAAGACGATGGTGTCGTCCACGTTTCGGACCATGTGCTCGGCTTTCATCGATTCGCGGATCGTGTGGTCCAGCCGCTGGAGGTAGAAGTTTCCCAGGATTTGGCTTAGGTAGGTGCCCATGGCCAATCCTGTCGGTGCCACCCCCATCAGCTGCGCTACAAGTCTCAGGAACCTTTCGTCCTTTATCTTCGTCCGAAGGGCCGATAGGACCTTTTCCTGCGGCGCGCTCTGATAGAAATGGCGGACGTCGTAGTAGAGGGACCATTTGGTGCCTTTTCGGTCGTTATTGTAGAACCGCTCGACGGCTTTCTTTCCCGCCGCCCCTCCCCGGCCTCTCACTGAGCCTACCGAGTACGGGTCGAGACCCCTTTCGAGGATCGGCCTCAACGCCTCGGCGACGGCCCATTCGATGCACTGGTCGGGGAAGAACGGCAGCTTGTACACCTCCCTTTGCTTTTTGGAGGGCCCGTCGATGACCTTCATTCTTTTCACGCCATTGGACGGCTTGTAGCCGGCCAGGGCGATGCCTCTGATGGCTTCGGCGGCGTTGTCAATGTCGGATAGGACGGATCGGACCTCCGGCCGGTTTGCTTTGCCTTTGGAGGCGGCGGCGATCGCGTGCTTTATGGACGCGACGTCGGTCGCCCTCTCGAAGAGATGCCCGGTTCTTTTCATGTTTCCTTCTTTAGCCGTGAGGGGTTTTCGAGGCTCTCGCCCTACTGGCTCCTTTGTAGACCTGGCTTATTTGGGCCTCTTTCGGGGCCGGGACGGCTTCAGCGTCGGCGGATTGCTAAGACGGAGAGGCGGGCGCCGATGTTGTAGTTGGCGTTGGCGAAGTCGTTGCTGTCGACGAACGACGGGCCGTTGCTGCGGTTGTTGCCCGCGGCGAGCCAGCGAACGGCGAGCCCTTTTTGCTGAGGTCGCGCCCCGCTAAGGGATGAAGGGGAGATGTCCCCTTCACCTCTTGGTTTCTCAGATGTCGAAGGAGAGGCGGGCGCCGATGCTGCAGTTGGCGTTGGCGAAGTCGTTGCCGTCGACGAACGACGGGCCGATGCTGCGGTTGCTGCCCGCGGCGGTTCCGCGGTAGAGGCCGGAATAGACGGTTGTCTCGCTGGTGGCCGCGGAGTTGTCGCGGAGTCCGGCTACGTCGCCGTAATAGGCTTCGAAGGTCGAGTCGGCTACGGTTTGTCCTGGCACGAGCATGCCTTCGAACCCTTCGGCGTCGCTCTGGAAGGCGGCGATGTCTAAGGCGTTTGAGACGAACGTTCCGAGCGTGAACGCGGTCTTGTAGTCGATCGCTGACGTCATTCCGTCCTTGGCCTCGCCGTAGAGGGCGGGGTCCATGCAGACGTCGAGTGTTGCCTTCTTATTGGCTGGGGTCGCGGAGCTGACAGTCTTCATGACGGAGCCGTCGATCATTTCGAAGGTCGATCCGTAGACGTTCTCGAGGCCGCGCCAGGCGAACGGGCGGTTTCCGACCGCGAGGTCGTGGCCGTTGATGGATTTGAGCTCGTGCGAGCTTCCGGCGAGGGAGTCGCAGATGCCGTTGATGGCGTATCCGGTGTCGAGCTCGACGGTGTTGTTGTTGACGCCGGTCTTCTCGGCGATGGTGGCGTTGAGGGCGGAGAAGTCGATGCCCTCGCCGTCGAAGGAGATCTTGGCCACTCGGGTGGTCGAGGCAGGGGCGCTGCTTGAGCTGGCGGCGGAGCTTGAAGTGGCGAGGTTCTCGACGCTGACTCCGGTGATTGTCCGGAAGCCGCCGTCATAGGTCTCTCCGGCACCGTCCGTAACGAAGACTCCGAGGCCCGGGGTCCAAGCCTTGATCAGGTCGGGGATGGACTGATTCGAGGAGATGTTGAGGTAGTTGACCTTTCCGGTCGCGGCGTTGAGCGTCGCGTCCCAGCTGGCGGTCATTTGAGACCCGATCATCCCCTGGAACGTGTCTTGGACGTCCCGCTGCGCGAACTCGATCATCATGAGGGTGTTGACGATGTCGGTCTTGCGCTGCTCTGCCACCACGGCCGAGTTGGCCTTGGCGAGCTTGCGCCCTTCCTCGAGGGTGAGGGCGACGGCCCCGTAGCTTCCCTTCTTGGAAAGGAGCTTGGTCTTGTCGTCGTTGTATGAGGCTTTGTAGGCCCCGAGGGTGAAGTGCCCTCGGTTCTCGCCTTTGGCGTCCACGAAGGCCGCCGGGAGCGTCCAGGTGTCGTCTAGCTGTTTTTCGCAGACGTAGAAGGCTTCTTTGAATCCTTCGGACCCGACGGTGCCGGTGACAACGTGCTTGTAGTAGAAGTCGTTTACCATCCACTTCTTCTCGCCGTTCTCGGCGTAGGTGTGGATCTTGCGGTAGACGGGGAGCAGGTCGAAGTCGTTTCTCTCGCCATTGATGCCGGCGAGCTTGCCTTCGGCGGCCCCTAGGCGGGTGGCCTCCCCATCGGCTCCGAACTCGACTCCGAGCCATTTGTCGGATCGGATCGTGTCGTCGATGATGTTAAGAGCCTTCTGCTGGTAGATGATGCCAGCCACCGCGCCGGCGGCACCGATGGTCGCGAGGACGCATAGTGTGCCGACGAGGATTTTCTTTCCTTTTGTCAACATTTCTTATTGACCTTTCTAGGCTTGATGCCTGTGTTTTGCCTCGTTTTCGCCTCGTTTCGCCAATATTGTCGGGAGCCTGGCACGATGCATGAGCCAAGCCCCCGGCGCCTAACCGCCTTGTTTGGCGGGATCGGCCTGCCTATCGTATTCGTTAGGAGGAGGCGCTTGGCTGCTGAAGGAATGCTTTTCCCTCTTCGCCTGGCCTTTCTCGTCTGAGGCGGCTTGGTGGTGTATGAGCCACGCGATCGGGGCGGCGAGTCCGTCGACGTTCCCGAACCGCGAGATCTCCTTTTCATGCCGTTTCCGGATTTCCTTGAGCTTGTCGAAAGTGCTGTCGTACAGGCACAGCGATTTCGTCGAGCAAGGCTCTTTCGGTGTCGGCATGTTTGGGTCCCCTTTCCGGGAGCCCCATTGCCCGGGACTCCCACTTCAATCCCGAGAATACCATCGAAAAGCGCGATTCTCGGCCTAGTGCGGATTTTTATGCGCGTGCCTTTCTTTATGTTTTCGGGAAAACCGCCGACGCAAACGAAAAGGCCAGCCTTTTTGTGACTGGCCTGCAAAATTCGTTTCAGACGGCGCGGTCGCCGATTTTCACCACCTCGATGCCATAAGCCGTTCCTCCGAGGCGGAAGGTGCATCCGTGCTTCTTGGCTTGCCTGAGTATCTTCCCGGCCTTTTGAGGGGGTATGCTGCCGAATTCAGCCAGCTCCTCGGTGGTGGCCACCGCCTGCATCGTTAGCTGGTTGACGTCGTCCTTCCGATAGATGACGGCGACGTACCCGTCCTTCAGGATCTTCCGGGTTCGCCCGTCCGGAGGGTCGATGGCGAGCCCGGCCGACTTTTGGACGGAATGCTTGACCTCGACGAGCTTCTTGCGGACCTTTTCGGAGAGAAGGCAATGGCTTTTCAGTATCGAGGCCGCCTGGTCGATGAGTTCAAGGGCTTCCCGGCTCGGCCCTTGCCGAATGGCTTGGGCCATTTGGAGCAGCGTCTTATTGTCCGTCATGCTTATCTTCCTCCATTTCCGCCTGGAACTCCGAGCCGCCGCAGTATTTCCCGGCTCTGTATTCTGGGCACCGGTCGGCGTTTCCGCACCGCAGGCACCAAACGTCGGCCCCTACGGGAGATGGGTTGGGAGGCTCGGCAGGCTTGGCGATCTCCTTTTGGATCTCCCGGTAGGCGGAGCTGTACATCCTGCGCTCGTCCTCTATGTCGCGGTCGCTCTTTTGTAGAAACCATCCGGCCTTGGCCACCTTCGAGTACTCGATGTAATCGAGCTCCTTCAGGTCTTTCGGGCCGCAGTAGAAGAGCCGAAGCGTCCTTTCGGCCTTCCTTCCCTTGGCGAAAGCGACGATGACCCAGGCTATGGCGGCGGCTGCGGATAGGCTCAGGTAGACTATCCAAACTATCGTTGCGACGTTCATGGCTTTTGGCCTCCTTTCTTTTGCTCTTCGATCATTTTTCCTCGACTCCTTTCCATAGTTGCGTCCGGATCTCCCATACTTTGGGGAAAATGGCCCGGTCGACGGAGTGGTTCGCCAGCTCCATGACCCACTTCGAATGTATCGATACGAGAACGCATTTTTGAACGTATGGCGCCACAGGCATCTTCCTGTAGACGTAGCAGAAGGATTGCGGAGCGTTAAGAACCATTTGGGTGCAGGCCGAGTCCCAGTACAGCTCGGTGAGTTGGAGCGGTTCGATCGCTCGGACGCTCTCGAAGTGGCAGGCGTGAAGTCGCTTGCCTTTCCCGTACAGGTTCAGTTGGTAGTTTGAGAGGCCCGACCTTTTAATGATCCGAAAGCGCCCCATTTCGTCTTCGTCAGGCAAAGGGTCCTCTTGGGCCTGAGGATGATCAAGCACATAGCAGTCGGGAAACCCGTACGGTTCGCATCCTGGGTTTTTCTCTTGGACCAGCCCGAAAGCCTCGGAGCACCTGCACTCAAATGCCGCGAAGCCGTTGAGGGCCTGCCATTTCCGTGGTATGTCCCTTTCGTCAGAGTAGAGCTGATAACCGCCTTTCAGAGCGGGGCCGGACGACCTGGCAAGGTATTTTCCTCGTCCTCGGGTCACGTAGATCAGCACCGGAAGGTTGCCGTCGCAGCCGCAGACTCTGCATTTTTTAGCAGGCATTTACTTGACCTCCTTCTTGCCGACGGGCCACGGCAGCTCGTCCTGCCGGAAGGATTTCCCCATGATCTCTTTGAGTGAGGATTTCATGAAGACCTTGACCGGGCGCTTGTCGCAGATTTCTACGATATTGTCGACCCACTCCTTCTTGCACTCGACCTTGCCCTTGCGGTTGCCGGTCTCGGCCCCGATGATCACAAGTCGGAGATCTGGGGTGGATTTATTGTCCATAAGGATCGAGAAACCAACAGTGCTGAGATCTTCCGCTAGCGGCTCGATGGACAGGAAGTCGGCCTTAAAACCTTCCGTATACGAAGTCTCCATCATCGCCAAATTGACGAGACAGACCGTTCCGCACGAGTATCCGAGGAAGAGCTTTTGGCTGCCAGGTTCGAACAGCGGCTTCGCGTCCTCCCTGCTTCTGATGTCCTCGAGGGTCTTCGGCGACTTGGTGAGGAGCATGAAGTAGTTTTGGCTGGACTTCTTCATCCAGTCGATGACCGCCGCGGTTTGCTCCTCGGTCCAGTATTCCGGATCCGACATCGAATCGGCGAAGATGGACTTCGGGGTTTTGTTCGTGAGCGGTATGAGCTTGTCGGCTTTCAGCTCCGGCTGGGCAAAGTCTTTGACGATGTGGAACCGCTCGTTGATTTTGCGGGCGTAGCAGTAAGGGCATCCGCGATTGCAACCCACGACGGGGTTGATCGTGCTATCGCACCAGTCGATCTTGGTTTGCTTCATAGCTTGGCCTCCTTTTGGGCTTTTTCGAAGCGGGCTTGCGCCTTATCGAACTTCTCTTCTTCCTCGTTCAGCTCATTCGCCTTTGCCTCGGCCTCTTCCTTGGTGAGGAAGACCATGTCGATGTCATCCGAGCGGTCGCCGAAGTGGTACCTTCGGGAAATCGTTAGGAAACTCCCCTCGCAGCGGATGGATGTGGAGAAAGGGCAATCCGAGAATCTGACCTGGCTGGCGTCGAACTTACCGTGTCCTCCCAGCCGCCCGACCACCCAGAACTCCCTGGCTTGCAGTATCTCGACCGCCTTGACGAGGCCGGCGATGGTCTTAAGGTGGTCCTTGACGTTGACCCTTTGGCTCAGCTGATCAAACGCGTAACGTAATTCTCTTGCGTTTTTCATGTCCGCTTTCCTCTCTTTTTTGGGCTAATTTGCGCCGAGGACGATTTCGTTTTTCATAGCAATCCCCCTTGGATGTATCGCTCGGCTTTCAGCTGACGCTCGGACTTCTGAGAGCCGTGTATCAAGTCGACGCTCATGTTGGCGAACATCTCGCTTACGGCCTTCTCGTGGAACTCCTTGTCTACCTCGAAACCGTATGCTTCGCGGTTGAGCTCATAGGCGGCACGCAACGTGCTACCGATTCCGGCTACCGGATCGATGACCACGTCCCCCGCGTCGGTGAAGACCTCGATGAGCCTCTTCAGAAGGGCGACGGGCTTTTGCGTGGGATGGATCTTCGGGATCTCCTTGCCGTCCTTCGCCCACTCGAACCAGTTGAACACCATCCGCCCGCCGCCGTTGAACTTGGGGAGCTTGTCCCGGTAGAACACCAGCGCGTACTCGGTGGCGCCGACTATCCTCATGTTGGCTTTGAGCACCTGCGAGGAGAAATTCTTCACGAACACCAGCGGATAGGAGTTGGCGAACCCGTACTTCTTCCCGAGATCGACCATGCCCGCCATCTGCTGGAAGGAGCAGAAGCATATCATCGCCGGGGCCTTCCCCGCCTCCTTGGGCTCCTTGACCAGCATCCGGTTGCAGAACGCCCAGAACTCCGCTATGTGGAAGTCGTCGTCGGTAGGGAAGAACGATTTACCGGCAAGGCCGCTCGCCCCGTTCCGGTTGTCGCCGTCCACGTACCATTGGGGGTTGGAGCCATAGGCCAGGTTGCCGACGTTATAGGGGATGTCGGCGATGACCAGCTGCGCTTTCGGGATGTCGTATCTGGCGAAGTTCTGGAAGTTGTCCCTGTAGAGTTCGCATTTCATAGGATTTGCACCTCCGGTTCCTGCCGCCTCTCGACTTTGACCAGGCAATGGTGGTCGATGGTCCTGATGACGACGGCGCGGCACTCCGGGCAGTACCACCACTCGCGCTTGGATCCGTCAGGTCGGTCGTCAACGTAGTCGAGTTTCAGCTCGCCGCCGCATTTCTCGCATTTTGGCATTTGGCTTGCTCCTCCTTTTCGTCGTCCTCGATCCGGATCAGGATGTAATGGCTGCCTTTGGCGTCGCCGCCCAGCTTCCTTTGGTACGCGGGGCTCATGTAGTAGATGACCGACCTTTCTTTGATGCCGAGCTCCTTTGCCAGGTAGCGGATGCTGCCTAGGTCGACGAACTCGTCGCCTTTGTACAGGGCGTAGCATGGGGCGGCCATATCAGGCGCCCCCTTCCTTTGATCGGTAATAGGCTTTAAGATCCTCGTCCGACCATCGGTGGAGGGCCAGCCACTTGTCGGGGTCCGGGATGAACCGCCCCGTGTCCTTCATCCAGTTGTCCGATCTCATGTCCCGGGCCAAGGCGATGCACATGGCCTCGGCGTCGTCGTTGGTCGGCTGGTTTTTGACCCACCAACCAATGACCGCTTCCGGGTTCTTCTTTTTCGGGTATGTTTCCCAAAATTTTTGAATCCCCTCTCTTTCATGAATGAGTTTGAAACTCTCAAAACGGGATAAAGGATTAGGATTGTCAAGGGAAGGGACTAAGGGGAGTTCAACGGGTGTTCGTTTGAACACCTTTTGAACACCTTCTTCTTTTCGCTTTTTCTCTCGATAAAGCCTCAATCTTCTCGCTCGTTCGGTTTCGTTTTCAAACATCACTTCCCGACCAATGATGGAAACCTTGTTATTTTTCCCGACTTTTATCAGGTCTTCCTTTTGGAGGAGGTCCCAAGCCTTTTTCGCCAATGAGAAATCCTTAAATTGAGCAAGGGCAAAAAGCTCCTCAGTCGTGTATCCTCTGTTCTTTGAGAACTGGAGGATTCCGGCGCCCCTTATGGACTCGTCCAATATCTTGTCGTAGAGCTTGTGGCAGGCGCCGGAAATGTCGTCAGGCTGACCGTCTATGACAACCCAGTTGTGGCTGCGGAGGCTCAAAGCCTGATGCTTGGCGTAGAAGTAGACCTTTAAGTCGCTTTTGGATGGCATATTCAGTCATCCTCCTTGGAGAGGTCGATGGTTTGTCCGTTCTGATAGGCTTTGCGCTTCCTTTCGTTATCGGCCAAAGTCTTGCTCAGGGACCCTTCCTGGATTTTGTCGCTTGCGTTGACGAAAAGACATTTGTCGCCATAGAAATATGTCCGGGCTATCCCGGTGCCGCCGTTTCGGTTTTTTGCCACGATCAGCTCGGCGACCGACGGATAGCTCTCCTTTGTCCCGGCTTTCCTGCTCGTGTAATAGTCTGGGCGATGAATAAGTATCACTACGTCCGCGTCCTGCTCGATCGCGCCGGACTCGCGAAGGTTGGCCATCGTCGGCCTTGCTCCCTCACTCTTCTCCTCGATCTCGCGGTTTAGCTGGCAAAGGGCGACTATCGACACGTCTAGGGTACGGGCGAGCCTTTTGAGGGACCTGGTGATCGAGGCCACCTCGATCTGACGGCTTTCCATCCTCGCCGCCGTCTTCATCAGGCCGAGGTAGTCGATGACCACGAGCGAAAGGTCGGGGTTGTTTGCCTTTATCCTGCTTACGCTTGCCACCACGTCCCCAGCCAATCCAGTGGAGGCGTCGTCGAAGAAGACCTTCATGCGCTTGATTTCGGAGGTGGCGTCCTTCGCCTTCTGATACTCCTCGGCGGTCAGGTTGCCAGTTTCCAGCGAATCGAGCGGAACGCCCGAAATAGGCGAACAAAGGCGCTTCACCACTTGCTCAGGGGTCATTTCCAATGAGATGAAAGCGACTACGCCGCCGTTTTTCCCCACGGCGGAGACTATGTTTCCGGCAAGGGCGGTTTTTCCCATCGAAGGGCGCCCGGCGATGATGATGAGGTCGTTCTTGTGGAAGCCGTGTGTTATGGCATTAAGCGAGGGGAAGCCTGTGTCTATGCCCGTAACGGTCCCCTTTCCGGATTCCTTGGCTAGGGTCACTTGATTGAGAACGGCGTCGGCAACGGCTCCAATCGGTTTGAAACCCTCCGATGATCCGGCGATTGCCGCCTCGTCGATCTGTGGCTTCGTCTCGGCGATGAAAGACGATGGGTCCTCGACCTCTCCCCTTGCGTATTTTTTCAAAACGCCATCGATCGAGAGGATGTAGTTTTTAAGCCTCGAATGGTCCCGGATTATCCGGACGTAGAAGGAAGCGTTGTCGGGATTGATGCAGCTTTGTACGAGCTCAAAAAGGTAATCAGAACCTCCGGCATCGTCGATTACCTTATGGGTTTCCATGTCGGTGACGATTGTTGTCGGGTCTATCGGCTTCCTATCCAAGAAAAGGCGGAGCATCGACTCAAAGACAAGCCGGTTCTTCATTTCTACGAAATCAGCCGGAATCAGCGATGAGCAAACCAACGAAGCGGCCCTCTCGTCGGAGAGGACGGATCCCAACGCCGCCTTTTCGGCCTCGATGGCCTGCGGGGTGCTAATGTTAGATGCCATTTCGCGTGCCCTTCCTTTCCTCGGCAACTTGCTTCGTGTATAGGTCGAAATCGGTGAAAAGCGAGGTTTGGCCATCCGCCGTGACCCCGTTGAAAGGGGTGCGATTTCTCATATAGCGCTCCTGCGAAAACGCCAAAGCGCACATGGTAGTGATCTTGGCCTTCGGGCAAAGGTCCTTGAAGTTGGCGCGGACCAGCGCTTCCGCGAACGGGGGAGGCACGGCGTTTCCGCAGCGGGCGACCTGCTCGGTGGCCGGGTATTTCTTGCCCGTGTAGTCATGGTCGATGATGTAGTCGTGCGGGAACCCCTGGGCGTCGTAGAGCTCGCGCGGAGTAAGCATCCGCATCCCGATATCCGAGATGAAGTAGTCGTGCCCGTCGATCTTGATTAGGAGGATCTGATTCTCCCCGACCTTGACCGAGGTGTATTTGTTGATGAACTCCCGGACGAGGAGCCAATTTCCCAAAGCCTTTTCGTCGTCCTTCGAAAGGTGAACATCTACAATCCAAAACCTCGGCTTAGTGGTGGCCGTCGGCAAAGGAGAGGGCATCTCAGCTCCGTTTCCTTTGTAATAGCCGCCGTAGTACTCCTGCATGAACGCGGAATCTAAGGCGTGGCGATCCTTCCCGGTGACGGTGGGAAGCGGATCGTCGACTTTAGCCGCATCCGAGTTTCCGTAGTACTCTGAAAGGTATTCGGCGGTCAGGTAATGGCTGCGAACGGCGGTCTCGGTTGGGAGGGGCAAATCCGCCCGGCTCCCGTCGTTGGAGAACTTGTAGTCGGTGATGGTCGGAGCCAGCAAAACGTTCTTATGTGGTGCTGTCGTTACCGTCGGCAAAGGCTTATCAGCCGGCGATCCGGAGTTGGCGAAGTTGTTAACTCCGATGAAAGGCGCGACCTTCGGCTCAATGAGCCTGTTGTGGTCCCAAGCCGTCACGGTCGGGCAAGGAGATTTCATGTCCGATCCGGAACCTGTGTATGAGCCTCCGAAGTTTTGTGAGATGAACGGGGCGAGCATGGGGTTCAAAAGGACTTCCTTGTTGAACGCCGTCACGGTGGCCAAAGGGTTTCGGCAATCCCTCCCACGATCCGAGAAATTGTTCACGCCCATGTATGGGGCAAGTTTGGCTTCGGGCAGCTCCGCGTGGTTTCCTCCGGCGGCGATTGTTTGGATTGGTTCGTTCAGGTCGAGAAGACGGCGGTTCTCGTCTTTCATATAACGGGCGTCCTGCAAAACCGGCATGACGAGGTTTTGCTTGACGGAAGAAACGACCGTGCTCAAAGGATCATTTATGTCGTTGACCCTCGGCAGCTGGCCTTTCTTCTCCCCGTACCCGACTGGGATGATGAACGGGTCGGCCGATTTGAGGACGAACTTCTCCAATCCGCGCCCGATCCTTCTCTTGGTCGGTTCTGCTAGATCCTTCTCGCGGTTGAAGATGGATTTGGTAGGCAGGGAGAAATCGATGATCGAGGCGGCGCTCCTCCACGGCTTTTGGCCCGGCTTGCACTTTCCGCGCTCGGCGAAGGTCTTCTCCGGCCACACGATGGGAAGGCCGTCGCATCTTGCGATCATGAAGAAACGCTTCCTCTTGGTCGGCGCGCCGTAATCGGCGGCGACCAGCTCGCGGAAATCGACCTCGTAGCCGAGGTTTTTTAACTCGCTGACGAACTTCCGGAAAGTCGATCCGGCCTTTTCCTTGATCGGGTTGCCTTCGTCATCTATCGGGCCCCAAGTTTTGAACTCCTCGACGTTCTCGAGCATTATCACCCTGGGGCGAACGGTCTTCGCCCATTTCACGGCCACCCAAGCCAAGCCTCTGATGTGCTTGTCCCGGGGTTTGCCTCCCTTCGCTTTCGAGAAATGCTTGCAATCTGGCGAGAACCAGGCGAGCAAAACCGGGCGCTTCGCGCACAGCCTAACCGGATTGACCTTATAGACATCCTCGTGGAGGCATATCGTATTCGCGTGGTTGGTCTTGAACATGAGGATTGCCTCTATGTCGTGGTTGATGGCGTAGTCGGTCGGTCGGCCCATGGCCAGCTCAATGCCAGTGGATGCTCCACCACCGCCGGCGAAGTTGTCGATAATAAGGCCTTCGGAAATTGCATCGTTATTCATATTCACACTCCTTGCTGTTGCTCGTTTTGGCTTCGTAACATCGCTGCATTTCTTCCCTCGTACCAGATACAGAAGTCCTTGGCTTTTTTCGCCAAGTCAGAAAGGTTCTTGTTATTGACTGGAAACTCTTTTGTGAAAGTGCCATCGCCGTAGAAGATCGTTCCGAATTTCTGTCCGCGATGATAACGGTAAACAACATTGGTCACGATGAGGCTTTCGTTCTTTTTCGGGTTGAGCCTCGTCCCATCTCCAAGAAATCGGCAATGATGGTTCCAAACGTAGAAGAATTTCTTGAGCTCATTCATGCCTATTCCCCCGCCTGGTGCTGAGTTGCCTTACTCTTTTTTAGGCTTTCAGCGGCCTTCATAACGGCTTCCTTAAGAACAATATGGGAATTTAAAGGACAAGCCCCGTCGTAACTTTTTATCGCTACTCTTTTGATGTTTTTGGCGGCCCGCTTATTGATCATGAAAGCCTTAGCGATGTCGTCAGATGTTAAATACCGCTGACTCATGATCCTTTCAAAATCGGTCTCGCTGATTGCACTTGTCTGGTCCATGTATTACTCCTCCGTGATTAGGTCGTGAACTTTAATCACACTCTAATCACGTTTGAATCACTTTGCAACACTTTTTTGTGAACAAGTCGTGAATTTATTGCATAGTATAAGGGTGGCAAATCTAGATTTGATCAAAGAGATGAGGAAGCAAAAACAGTGGAATCAAAAAGAAGCCGCTGATTTTTTGGGCATCTCGGTTCATTCGTACTCGAATTACGAAATAGGGAGAAGAATTTTCCCGGATAAACTATTGATAAAGCTTGCCTCTCCTAAAGGCTTTAACATCGATATTGAACAGCTTCGTTTTGATAAGGTTTCAATGGAAGCGGAGCTCAATATGCAAGGTTTGAGCGATTCGCAAAAGGATTTTATCAAGAACCTTGTAAAGGAATTCAAGAAAGCGAATGGTATAAAATGAACAGTTCAATAAAGCGAGATCCAAAGAATAACAAACAATGGATGATTGATACCATCGTCACTCTTCCTGACCATTCCCACCATCACCTTGGCAAGAAAGGCTATGCATCATCTCATGAAGCTGAAAATGACCTTTCAAGACAAAAGGAGATTTTTCTAATAAAACATGGTTTCAACGCCAATGCCGGAACAATGACCGAACTCATGAATTCGTATATTTCCATGAAATCGTCAAGGTGGAAAATTTCCACCACTCAAAATGTCAAAACCGAAATGGGAAAATGGATTGGGAAATTTTTTGAAGGAAAGACAGTTAAACAGGGTTACGAGCGAACAAATCTTCTGGCTTGGAGACAACACGTTTTGAATGATGCTTGTTCCGCAAGGACCTCGAACGACCAATTCCGAAATTTTAGGTCAATGAGTGAATTCGCGTTTGATTTCTTGAACTCAATCAATCAGGAGGATTTCAGAGCTTCGAGAATCGCTACCGAACCGATTGCGTCTGACGCGGTGCCACCGAAAAAGAAAATTGCCTGGACACCCGAAGAAGCAAACAAGTTCTTATCAACGTTTCCTGAACAAGATAAATGGAAACTATTTTTCATTTGGGCTTTGGTTTCCGGTTGCCGAGTCGGTGAGTTACGTGGATTGATGTGGGATGACATTAACTTGGATACAGGCTATGTGACAATCATTCATAATGCTGCCGCAAAAAGCGGAACCGGAAAAAGTGAGATTATTACCCCAAAGACAAAGAATGGTTTCAGACAAATCGCGCTATCGGGCGGAATGATGAGACGTTTTCGCGAATTGAAAGATGCTTACCCTGAATCCAAAGGAGATTCGTTCGTTTTCTTTGGCCAATCAAAACCAATCGGCGAATCCACCATTGCCCGACGTCTTAAGGAGCATATAGAGATGTGCGGTGTGAAACGTATCTCAATACACGGAACTAGGCACACAAACACGAGTTGGAGAATGTCTATGGCGAAAAGGCCCGAAGAAGTCAAGGCTCTATCAGACGAATTGGGAAGGTCCCCGGACGTAACGATGAACGTTTATTGGCACGTGGGCGAGGCTTTCGCCAAAGACCAATCCGAACAGCTGGATGAAATCATTCGTGACAAAGACGATAAAAACCAAAGACGATAAAAACCTCTATATACATTCTATATACATTCCATATACATTCCAAAATAAAAACCCCGATGAAATCAGGGTTTACTTTCAATTGGTGGCTGAGGGGGGAATGTTTACCAACCCAAGAGCGGAATGTAGCGAACGTGTATAAACGTTACTTCGTAACATTTATGGCTGATATGAGCGTGAGCCAAATGTAGCAAGGTGTATTCAAAGTTTGGTATTCTTACGGTTTTTTTATACATTTTGAGAGGGTATGTATTGGCTATACAAGGTTTGCTGGTTTTGGTTCCTCTTTTGTTTTTCTTTCTTATTAGGGTTGCGTGCGTGCGTTAATACTGATGTTAAATGAGGCGATAAGTGACGGAAGGCGTTTTTGTTGTTTGGAGTATACTATCCTTATGCTTTTCTTAACCAGCGTGCCCAAGCTTCCGGGAGTTATCATCACCGATCCGACCCCCCATTCCACCGCCGAGCCGATGGACTGGTCCCCTTACGTCGCCGGCCTCCTCGGCTTCCTTTTGGCCGTGGCCTTGGTCGTGATTGTCTTCATGGCGATCAAGATCCATCGCCTAAGCAAACGAAGACGCAGACGCTGAGCGATCGCCTGGCCGGGTGGCCCCGTGGCGTTCCTGCACGCCCGAGGAACGCGCGTGTGTTTCTTTGTATCTATAACTTTCTTTTTTTAAAGAAAGCATATACACAAAGAAGCTACATAAGAGCGTTTCGCCGATTAGGCGAAACACCTCATTATGACGCGAAAATTGCGCCGATTAGGCGCCGCCCGCGTTCCTCCCGGTTTCGGGGAGGGTGGCGGGAAAATGCAAATCGCTCTTGAACTAGTGCCACAGCCCTAGTATAGTAGGATTGAAAGAAGGCAATGACCATGAGCGGTTTTTATGGGAACTCCGGTTATGTCGGGCAATCCATGAGCGTTCGCGCCGCCGCTGCCTATGACGCGGGCGAGTCCCCCATGTCGAAGTGGACTAAGGTGGCCATCCTTGACGCGATAGAGGAGGTTTACGGAAAGGAAGCTTTGGATCATTGCCGAAAGCTTTCGCTCCAAGAACTGCGGGATGAGTTCCTCAATCAGAGAGGATGGCATCACTCCGGCAAATACTTTCATGAGACCGACTTCTACGGCTTTAATTCCGACCTCGAGAATGCCGACGTGATGGCCTTGGAGCACGAGAAGGCCGAGAAGGTCGCCCACACGAGCAAGGTCGTTTGGGCCATCGTCGGCTACAAGGTTTGGACCGGGACGAGGAACCACCCTAGATGCCAGGACAATACGGGAGTGGCCACGTGGACCGAGAAAGACGGCAACGCCGGGATGGTGAAGATCTTCGGCGAATATAAGGAATTCAGAAGATCGTCGATTACAGTAATTCGGACCCTTCCTGGGAAGCCCCGGAAGAACTCGGCCATTTGGAAGGAGGTGGAATAAATGAGCACGATTGAAGTGAGCCTTCCTGGAGTGTCAAAACTGTTGGCGGCCCTCCGCGACGAGACCGGGGTCGCTCCGAGCTCCGTCAAATGCGATCCATTTTTGGGCACCGTTGCCGCCTATGACCTAAAAAGCGACAGTATCCGAATCCGGAACGCCGAAAGCGACCTGACAATCGATGTGGCTTTTATGTTCGCCCACGAGTGGAGGCACATCTGGCAGGCGAAGAAGGCCCCAGAAATCATCAAGGGCTATCGCGATCGGGCGCAATTCGGCGACGTTGACGAATATAACTGCCAACCGGCCGAAATCGACGCCAACGCGTTCGCTTGGCATTTCTTGGCCGACGTCATCGGATTCCCGGGGAAGCCTACCTTCCCCGGGCTTTCGAGGGACACGGTCGCGAAGGTCGAGGCGAGAAAAAAGGAAATGGAAAAGCAACATGGCCAACAATAGGATCAAAGAGTTGCGCGAGAAGAAGGGTTTGTCCCAAACCGAATTGGCGAAGGCCTCAAAGGTTCCGTATCAGTCAATATTATGCCTCGAGCATGGACGGAGGGACCTTCACAAATGCTCATACGATTCCGTGGTCGCCCTCTCAAAGGCCTTGGGGTGCAGGCCATCTAATCTCTTCGAAACCGAAGCCTCGAAGAAACTCTGATATTCAAAAAGCCCCGCCGTGAAGCGAGGCATTTTTTGGTTTAATGCCGTCACATCACTTGATGATGCTATCGACAATCTTGTTGACAAGCTGCTTAACGGAATCGTCGGCCGGTGAAACCGCCCTGCACCCTTTCTCGATGTCGTCAGGGTCCTCGAGGTTCTCGTCGCCGAGGAACCCGCCCATGTAGCTGTGGATCATGTCGTCGTCGGCCTTCTCGGTGTAAAGGCCCTTGAACTTCCCGGCGTCGGTCCATGAGCGCTTTTTGGAGCCTTTGATCTTGTTGAGCCGCTTTCTGAGCATGTCCGTGGCGTAGTTGTCGGCGTAGTCCCCTTTAGGGATGATGTAATACATCATGTCCTCGCTGTCCTTGGTGGTTTCGGAGGTATGGTGGATGTTTATGACCCTCTCCTTGATGTACCACCAGCGGTTCCTCCGCCTGATGTACCAGGTGAAGATAGGGGTGTTGATCTCGTCCCACAGCGTCATGAAAAGCGTGTCGTCCTTTCGGGCTCGGACGTAACGGTCGTGGAATGTTTTGTGGAGCTTTATCAGCATCTCCGCGACCCAACGGGTGTAAACCCACAGGAACAGTGTCGTCTTGTATTTCCGGTCCTTTTCGGCGATGACGAGCTCGTTCTCGAAGCGGCTCGTGATCTTGATGGCGGTGTCGCTTACCTTCTGGGAGTCGGCTATGAAGAATCCGAACGGTGTGTTGTTTATCGTCATGAAATGCCTGAACACCGAAAGAGCGGTAGCGAAGCCGTCACGGAGCCGGCTGTTGCATCCGTCGTCGTTCTTGTTGCCGTAGTTCTTGTTTATCTCGGTGGAAGAGTAGACCAATCCTTCGACGACCGCGACTGAGGGTATGTCTTTGGGATCGAATTTGTAGAAATCGCCCGTTTTGGGGTCCCTGTCGCAGGATATCGGGGCCACGAGACGGAACTCGTTGAAGTCGAGGTGGACCGCGATCTTCTTTACGTCCTCCGCGTGGCGGTAGTCGATCTCGTAGATCTTGTACGATATCTTGGGTATCGAGGCCCCCTTCTCGTACTTCAGGTAGCTTTGGACCGTGTAGTCGGACTGAAGCAGCGCGTCCGGGCTCTGATACAGGAAGAAAGCCTCGGCGCAGCTCCTAAGGGCCTCGAAGATCGGGTAGTTGTGGAGCTCGTCGTAGAAATGCCCCTTCCTGGGGTCGGAGTAGCGGTAGCCCCAAAGGAGCTCAGGGTAATCCCCAGTCCCGGTCAGGCAGGCCTTCTCCTTTCTCTCTATGAAGTCGTCTATCTGGGCCGTGTTCTGGAAGGTCTTGTCGCCGATCTTGTCGAAGACGAAGTCGTAGAAGGTCGTCCAGGGGAACTTCGGGAAGCCGGTCCAGAAGAAGTCCATCACCTTCCACAAACCCTCGCGGTTCATCTCCTCCCTGGTGCGGGATATCGAGCAGTTCGTCATCGTCTTGCCTGTTCCTGGGGGGCCGGAGAGTATTACGCTTTGGCCCAGCTTGGTCTCGATGAACGTCTTGTTCTTCTCGTGGAACTCGTATTCCTTCTTGGTGGCTATCCGGCATCGGATGGCGTCAAATACGAAATAGGCTATCACGGAAAGCCAGAACTCGCCGAGGAAGGATATAAGCTTCCACAGCAGCACGCCGCCGCTCACGAGGCCCTTGAAGAGGACGGCCCCGCTCCACGCGACGGAGAAATTCAGGTAATAGGAGAAGAAGTCGATCACGAAGCTCCAAAGGTTGAACGAGAACGCTACCGCGAGGACAATCGATGGGATGACCCATCTCTTCCCCATCATGAAGCCGAACCACCCCTTCAGCCACTCGATAGTCGGGGTAATGACCTTCTCCTTCAGGCGATCGTACGCCTTCAGCTGCTTCGACCTCGTTCCGGGCGCGGCTTTGTTTTTCTTGAGGTAGCCCGAAAGCCAAAGCCACAGCAAAGGGAGGAAGAACGTCAGAAGCAGCACGAATCGCGCCGCCACGCTCAGCCAGCTCGAGAAGAGCGACCACTCGTATTCGAGGAACTTCCAGTCCCAAAGGATCCGGAGCCCGGAGAAGAAGAAGCCTTTGGCCGCCCTCATGTCGGAGCTGATCGGCGCGAGGAACTGGCCGAAATCGATTAGGTCGAACGGGAGAGGGGCGTTATTGAACCTCCCTGCGATGTCCCCTGTGGCGATGGCGTAGAAGTACCTCACCAGCGCCGCCAAAAGGGATATGACGCTATGTACCAGGTTCATGAAGGCGTCCGGAGAGAGAACCACCAGCGTGGCCACTCCCGCCAAAAGGAGCCCCGTCGCGACCCATTTCCAGTTGATGCTGATCCTTTTCATAATCCGGCCACCATGAAGACGTCCTTAGCCGCCCAATAGACGCTGTCCTTGTCGATCACCTGGATGTCGCAGTCTTCGTCCGGATGGTCGATTTTTATGCAGCCGTCCTTGTAGGTGAAGACCGAGGAGACGCGGAAGCCCTCGTCGCCGGTGAGCTCGCAAGTCATCTCCGACTTGTCGAGCTTGAGGCAATTCGACCCCGTGGAGTCGGAATAAAGGCTGGAGAGGTCGTCTAAGGCGACATTTTTGCCAGGCGTGAAAAAAGCCCACCCAGATTTAA